>Ga0302326_10025259_pt1 | contig 12053 bp, 13 predicted proteins | sample Palsa_T0_3_FD_202264 | JGI IMG/M metagenome (GOLD analysis project Ga0302326, IMG submission 202264) | Peat permafrost microbial communities from Stordalen Mire near Abisko, Sweden - Palsa_T0_3 | ecosystem: Environmental > Terrestrial > Soil > Palsa > Peat permafrost | place: Sweden: Abisko...
CGGCGCGGCACGATCTCGTCGGGACCGGGGTCGGCCAGCCGAGAGATGATGGCTGGCACGGCATTGATCCAGGTGATCCGCCGTTCGGCCATCAGCTGCCAGAAGTCGGTGCGATGAAAGCGATCATCGAGTACGAGCGACGATCCGGCGACAATGGCGGAGAGAAGGCCCACGACTTCGGCATTGATATGGAACAACGGCAAAGGGTTGAACCCCCGGTCGCTCGAGGTCAGGGCATGGTGCGTCGACACGCTGCGCGCCGTATGCAGGAGTTGGCTCTGGTGCAGGGGCACGACCTTGGGGACGCCCGTGGTGCCCGACGAGGCCAACACGGCCCCGCCCGGCTCGCTCCGGAGGGGCTCCGTCGCCGTGGAACTGGCGATCACCGCTCGGTCGAGCGACGCATCTTCGAGATGGACCCAGTCGACGTCGAGCCCGCCGGGGAGAGCTCGGTCCGCGATCACAATGTCCGCCTCGACCCGGGCGATGGCGGCAGCCATGCCGCCGGCCTCCTGCACCGGTGTGCTCGGATCGAGCGGGGCGGCCCACCGTCCCGTGGCGATGGTGGCCAGGAACGCAACCGAGAAGTCGATCGGATCGCTGATAACGAGGCCAACCGTCGATCCAACCGGGATGCGCGACCGCTCGAAGAACCCAGACCAATGCTCGACATCGTCGGCCAGTTCTCGGAATGAGAGCCGACGCTCGCGGCGGGCATGCTCGATGTACGTCTGCGTGCCCATACGTGAGGCCCGCTGCTCGATGAGATCGGAGAGCGACTCGCCAGCAGACCGGTCTGTTGAAGGAAGCATCAGCTCGGAAGTAAAGGAGGTCACGTCAGTACATCATCCGAGGGTCGCTGTAGTGCTTGAATTCGATGAGATTGTCCGAGGGGTCGCGCAGCACGAACGTCCTGTGTACTTCGACCATCCCTTCGAATCGCACGTTGAGCTCAGAGAACATCTCGATCTTTCGCTGTATGCAGAGGTGGTGGACAGCTTCGAAGTCCTGCGCCTCGCGAAATGTGACGCCGAAATGCCGCGGGTAGAGATGGAGGTCCTCGTGTGGCTCGACCGGCGGTGCGGTCAAATGGCACACCAGCTGATCACCGAAGAAATCGAGCGTGATCCGATCCGGGTAGCGCCGTGCCAGCTTGCAGCCCAGCTGGCGAACATAGAAATCCTCGGTGTCGTCAAGGTGGTACGCAGGTATGGCCAGATGAAAGGCGTCCCTGCCTTCTCTCACGCAACCCCACCTTCGAAGCAGCACAGCGTGTCCGCACGAAGTCCAAGACGAATGGTCTCAAGTCCGAGCACCGCCGTGGCGGCCACGTTTCCAAGGTTGACGTTCGCCCCGATGCGCTTCACGAAGTAGGTCTGTAGCTCCGATGAGGGTGCCTCGAAGAGCAAGATCTCTTGATCGATTCCGCTCGTCAGCAACTCTTCGATCAGCCCGAAACGGAGTTCTCCGTTGGGACGGCAGATGCCCGAGCGGCCACTCTCACGCGCCTCCAAAGTCACGAGGTGTGCTCCCGCGTCGAGGTCTTCGTGGATACATTCGATCCACCGGCTGGGCGGCAGATTCTCCGATCGCTCCGCGTCCTTGAATCCCACTTCCGAGATGACTTGATATTCGTCCGAGAGCTTTCTGATGTAGCCAGCCTTCTCGGGATTCGTCAGATCAATCGTGCCGTTGGAAACTTCCACGAACTGGCACGAGAAGCTCTGGCAAAGATCACGAAAATCGTCCAGGCGGTTCTGAAGTACAAACTTCTCGAACAGCGTCCCGCCGAAATAGAAATTGACCCCGACGTTCTGCAGGACCGCGATCTTCTCGTTGAGGTCGTTGGTAACCAGTGCGGTGCCCCAGCCGAACTTCACAAAATCGAGAAACTCAGCACCGCTCTCCACGACGTCGCGGAAATACCGGGTGGGCAGGCCACCGTCGACCATCATCGTGATGCCCGTCGACCTTGGCTTGGCTGGCCTCTCAGGAAGCTCTAGTGCTGATGGTCGCATTGGACCCTCCGTGATCTCATGGGAAAATTATCATTTCTATACCTGGACTGTGCCCAGTTGGGGAGCCTTCCACACGCTGCCATTGGGCACGACGTCCCAAGCCAACCCGAGCATGGCCCGGCCTGAGCAATACGCACGCAAGGCGCGAATGGTCCCGCCATGCGTGACAACGACAACGTCGCCGGCGTGCTGTTGCGCGAGGAGCGATTCCACGAAGGCGCCGGCGCGGTAGTACAGCTCGTCGAGCGACTCTCCGCCCTCGGGTCGTGCTGAGGCGTCGACGACCCGGTCACCGGATATTCCGGAATGCTCCGGGTCGAGCGTGCTCAAGGGAAGCCCTTCCCGAGACCCGAAACAACGTTCGCGCAGCGCGTCATCGTACCGCACCGGTAGGCCCAGCGCGGTTCCGACGAACGCTGCCGTCTGCTGTGCCCGCACCAGATCACTTGCATAGATTGCCTCAATCATGCCGTTCCGTAGGCGATCTGCTGCTTGTGCGGACTGTTGACGTCCCATCTCTGTGAGGGTCGGACCGTCGGCCTGGCCCTGAATCCACCCGAGGGCGTTCCACGTGCTCTCGCCGTGTCGCACCAGCCACAGTGCCCGGTCGTCGTCATTCGTCCAGTTCACTGACTACAAGAATGGCCACATTCGCTGAGTTAGGACTGTGAACCCCCCGAGAGCGCCATCAGACTTCGTCGCAAAAACCGCGTCGATACTGGGAAACACCTGAGGATCATCGTGCAGAGCGGGTATCAGCCCAGTACACGGATCGGCAATCCCCGCACGAATGCGGCGATGTCCTCGACGACCTGCTCGTACATGACGCGAAAGCCCGGCTCGCTCACATACCCGAGATGCGGCAGGAGCACGGCGTTGTCCAGGGAACACAACGCATCGTCCGGCGGGAGAGGCTCGACATCGAACACATCGAGGCCCGCCGCGGCGATGGTTCCGGAGCGCAGGGCGGCGATCAGCGCCGGCTCGTCCACGATGGGGCCCCTCGAGGTATTGACCAACACAGCGCTCGACTTCATCAGGGCCAAGTCCGCTGCCCCGAACAAGCCGCGGGTTCGATCACTCAGAACGAGATGAACCGACAGCACATCGGAGCCAGACAACAATTCGGTCTTGGAAACCTGTCGGACCCCGACCTCTGCCGCCCTCTCCGCCGTGAGATTCTGGCTCCAGGCAATCACCTCCATGCCGAAGGCCCGCGCCGGAGCCACCATCGCCGCACCCAAGCGGCCGAGACCGGCCAGACCAAGCGTGGCTCCGGCCAGATTGAAGGGGAAATCGAGCTGCCAAGCGCCGGCGCGAATCGCCCTGTCTTCGATCGTCACGCGCTTGGATGTCGCCAGGATCAGCGCCCAGGCCACCTCGACGGTGCTCGGGAGACCGGGCGTCGATGAACCTCCGGCCATGCCCGTACCCGAAACCACGACACCTCGGTCCACTAGATACGCGATGTCGACCGATGCATTCCCCATCCCGGTGGTGATGAGGAGTTCCAAATGCTCCAGGCGTTCGAGGACGGCCCGACGAAATACGGTCCGCTCGCGCATCAAAACGAGCACCTGATACCCGTCGAGCGTCGCCGCCAGATCGTCCTGCGCTATCGGCTCGTGGAAGAACACCACCTCCACGTCCTCCCCGAGAGAATCCCAATCGGCGAACTCCCGCGCCCGGCGTTGGTAGTCGTCCAGCACAGCAACCTTGAGCATCCGGCCAGTCTCTCGGCCGTGGGCGGACGCGTCCACTGGGCCGTCTACCGGCGCATCGTCGGCCTCATCTCAACCCTCGACCTGACCAAGGCGATCGGCGAGAAACTCTCGCTCCACGGCATTCTCGCTCAAAAGGAGGGCCTCTTCATAAGCGCTCCGCGCCTCGCCCGAACGTCCTAGCAGGCGGAGGAAGTCGGCGCGGGCCGAGGCGAGGTAGCTGTACGTGGCCAGCAGTGGCTCGGACCCGAGCGCATCAACGGCGGCGAGTCCGGCCTCGGGTCCCTCCGCCAGGCCGATCGCCACCGCCCGATTGAGAGCGACAACGGGAGACGGCCAAATCTCGACGAGAACGTCGTAAAGCCCCACGATCTCCCTCCAATCGGTGACGTCCCATGATGGTGCTTGCGCATGCACGGCGGCGATCGCAGCCATGAGCGCGAATCGTCCGGGTGGCCGCCGCCTTAGCGCGTCGCGGACAAGTGCTACGCCCTCCCCGATGGCGTCTTGATCCCACTGGGCACGATCCTGGTCGGCGAGCAGCACAAGGTGGCCGTCATCGCCGAGGCGAGTCGCCCGTCGAGCATCGGTGAGAAGGATGAGGGCCAACAGGCCGGCGACGTCGGCGTCCTCGGGCAACAAGGTCCGCAACACACGGGCGAGGTCGAGGGACCGCTCCACGAGGTCGCGACGGATGAGATCGGCACCGACCGGCGCGGTGTGACCGGTCGAATAGAGGAGGTGGACCACCGTGAGCACGGCGTCGATGCGGGAGGGGAGCTCCTCCAGCGGCGGCACCCGGTAGGGAATGCGGGCCATGGAGATCTTCTTCTTCGCCCGCGTGATGCGAGCCGCCATCGTCGCTTCACTGACGAGGAACGCTCGTGCCACCTCGGCCGTGGTGAGCCCGCAGAGCAGGCGGAGCGTCAGCGCCACCCGCGCGTCCATCCCGATTGCGGGATGACAGCACGTGAAGATCAAGCGCAGTCGATCGTCGACGATCTCGGGACCAGCATCGAGATCGGCCGGCGCCGGAGCAGCCACTCGTTCGACGAGCAACGGGAGGGCCCGCTCATGGGTCGAACGGCGGCGGCCCATGTCGATGGCGCGACGACGGGCAACTGTGGTCAGCCACGCCCCGGGGCGGACCGGGATGCCGCTGCTCGACCAGGTGGCCAGAGCCCGGGCGTATGCGTCCTGAACACACTCCTCGGCGACGTCGATGTCCCCGGTAACGCGCACCGTCGCCGCGAGCACGAATGCCCACTCGCGACGGTGCGCGTCCGCGACCGCGGCCTCGGCGGCCGCGTTCTCGGGGCGACGGCCGCCGCTCAGTCGAAGGTCCTAATGGGTCGGACCTCTACGCCACCGAACGGCATGGGAATCTGCTTGGCCAACGCGAGCGCCTCATCGAGATCGGCCGCTTCGACCAGGTAGTACCCACCGAGCGCCTCCTTGGTCTCGGCGAACGGTCCATCGGTCACGACGAACTCACCCGAAGCGGCCTGGCGGATGGATGTAGCCGTCGCCGTCGATTGCAGAGCGTTCCCGCCCCGCAGGGCAGCGGTGTTGCGCTCACCGAAGACCTGATGACCCTTCATCATCTGATTCGTGGTCTCAGCGTCGGAGGTTCCCAACGCTGACTCGTCCCCGTAGATCAGAACTAGGTACTCAGCCATGATGCACTCCTCACTTCCACGGCCCCGTCTTGGGCCTCTCACTCATTACGACGAACGAGGTCGACTCAGATCGACAGTGCCCGGGAGATTTCTCAGCCCCCGGGGTCTTCGAGTCTCCACGAGCAGTCCGCGAATCTCAAACCCCGTCGCTCGACGTGGAGCCCCACTACCCGTGACCTGGGTTCCCGCTGCACGATGGGCTCCCGAGAGCTCCAAATTCCGGCCACCGAACCAGCCCTACCCCGATGCGGGCGCACCGAGCCATGGCAGAGATCTGCGACAATCGACCCCATGGCACCCATCGCCCTGCCCTATTTCCTTGCTCTTCCGGAAGGGAAAGGCCCCTGGCCAGGGCTGGTCGTGATCCACGAAGGTGGCGGTATCAGCCCACAACTCCTACGCCTGTGTCAGCGCTTCGCCGGGGAGGGCTACGCAACCATCGCCCCCGACCTTTTTTTCCGGAGCGGGGGCACCGAGGCGGCTGATTTCGAAACCTTGATGAGCGCCCTGGTGCCCGAGGAGATTCTCGCCGACGTCGAGGCATCCGCCGACACCCTGCGGGCGCTGGGGTCCGAGCGCATCGGCGTCACGGGCTTCTGCATGGGCGGGCGGTACACGTGGTACACCGCGGTCCACGGTCACGGGTTTGCCGCCGCCGTCGGCTTCTATGGCAGCGGGATCGCCGACGATCCCGGTGAACCGCAGTGCCCGACACTCCTGTTCTTCGGTGGGCAGGATCCTTACATCCCGCCGGCCGAGATCGAGCGCGTCGCAGTTCGTCATGCGGACACGGTCGTCTATCCCGAAGCCAGCCACGGCTTCATGCGGGACCGTTCCGACAGCTATCACGAGAAGTCCGCCACCGACGCCTGGACACGCACGCTTGCTTTCTTCGGCGAACACCTGCGCTAGAGGACTACAACCCTCGCCGGAGGCAGTGAGCGCTGCCGAGAACCGTCTGTTGGCGGAGCCGCGCAGCCGACCATTCGAAGCGAAAGGTCAATGAAGCGTTGTTGGAGTTCCTCAATGGTTATGTTCCCCTGAGGCCGAAACCACTGGCTGCAGTTGATGCACATTTCGAGAATTGCGGCCGCGGTGATGGTGAGCGATTTCTTGTCGGCCCCACCCACGACGTCGAAGACTCCCTCCTTGCTCCCCCGCCGAAGCACCGAGACCATCCGGTCCCGCAGCCTTCGCCGGATGTCAATCACCTCCTCGAGGCGAGACCCGGTCAGGTGCCTGTACTCCCGATTCGCCACCTGCGCTCCCTTCCTTCCGGCGGCGTGCACCCGCACGTAGACCTCGACGATGGCAATGAACTCGGCGATCGGATCGCCCACCGCTAGCTTCTGTGCGGCAATGACATCCCTCTCGAGCCGAAGGTGACGATGGCCGACCAAGGCATAGAGGAGTTCGTCCTTCGAGGTGAAATGGTTGTAGAGCGCGCCCGGAGACAGGCCGCAGGCGCTGGTGATCTCGCGCACCGTGGTCGCGGGAACCCCTTGCGAATAGAAGAGATGATCGGCCGCCTCGAGCAGGCGGCGGGCCGGCGCCGAAAGTCGCGCCCGGCTCTCCCCTCCGATGGCATGCTGCTCCGGACCGGAGGACACCGCGCTGACGCTCATGGCCGCCCCCGGGGGATCGATCGACCGGCGGGCGACACCGCCGACGACCGGCGCTCCATAAGTAAACGTTTGTTCATGCCCTGTTCATGGTAACTGCTCGCTGGAAATGGCTCCGAGGATCAAATGTCCACTGCCGAAGGCAGGGTTGTCAAAAGGGGCCCGACACCGCACGCCGGCACGCCGACTGCGACGAGCGGGCACGGTGGCATATCGCTAGCCTGGGAGATCCTTGACGGTGAGCAGGCCGGGGTATATAAACGCTCATTCACATTGCGTGATTGCTGGGCTTGGTAGGAAGGTCAGCCGAAATGGGGGGTCGTCGTGACATGTAGGCATCGCGTGATCGGAAATTGGCCGAGGACGATCGCCGCTCTCTCCATAGCTGCAATCGCGCTGACCGTGACCTCGGTTAGCGGCGCATCCGCCAGTTCGACGATTCCGCTGTCGAACTCATTCGGTTACAAGTATGGCTACGCGGCCGCCCAAGCAGAACTGCCAAAGCTGTACGCGGGAACGAACACCGCTGTGAACACGACCTCCCGACCCGCAGCGAAGGACAAGAGCGTCTTCATCATCAGCTCGGGCCAAGCCTCCATTTCGAGCTCCATCCCCTCGGATGCCGCCATGGCCGCGGCCCAGGCGATCGGCTGGAAAGTGACCATTCTCGACGGCAAGCTCGAGCCGTCGACGTACGGAGGACTGGTCGATCAGGCGATTGCAGATGGAGCGAATGGGATCATTCTCGACGCCATCGACTGCAATCAGGTGAAGGGGCCACTCGAGCAGGCCAAGGCCAAGCACATCGCAGTGGTGCCCATCTATGCCTATGACTGCAACGACCCGACCGAGGATGCCGGGCCTGCTCTGTACAGCGCCGTGGTGAATACCGACAACATCCCGGACAAAAAGCTGGGAGCGTTCGCCGAATCGTATGGGCGTGGCCAGGCCGACTACGTGATTGCGAAGTCCAAGAACAAGGCCCGTGTCCTGGTACTGAACGACACCGAATTCACCGTTCTCAAGTACACGGCTGCCGGCTTCGATGATCAGATCGCTCACTCCGGCGGCTCAAAGGTCGTCGCGACCCTCAACTTCCTGTCAGCCGACCTGGGCTCCAAACTGCAGCAAGAGATCCAGGCGGAGCTGCTCAAGTACCCGAGCATCAACTGGATCAAGAGCCCGTACACCTACGCCACGGAGTTGGGCGTCGTTCCCGCCCTGGCCAGCCAGCCCAAGGGCAAGTACGACGTCATGGGCGGCGAAGGCTTCCAGCCCGAGCTGGCGGACATTTCGGCCGGGACGGTAACCGCCGCCATGGCCATCAGTTCGCAGTGGGAGGGCTGGGCCGCCATCGACGCCATGAACAGCGTCTTCACACACAAGCCGGTCTACCCGTCCGGGATCGGCTGGGAACTCGTCGACAGCACGCACAACCTGCCGGCCAACGACACGCTCGTACCGAAGCAGAATTTCGAAGCTGCCTATAAAAAGGCCTGGGGCGTAAAAGGGTAAGTGAACCCTCGGCAGCAGACAACATGACCACCGAAGCCACGCCAGGTCCGAGCAGCACCTGGCGTAAGGTCGCCCTCCAGATCGACCAGCTATCCAAGACCTTCCCGGGAACGCGCGCCTTGAACGACGTGTCGCTGGAAGTCGAGAGCGGCACGATCCATTGTCTGTTGGGTGGGAACGGATCGGGTAAGTCGAGCCTGATCAAGATCCTCGCTGGCGTCTATCAGGGTGACCCGGGAGGCACGATCACGGTCGACGAGGTCAGCGAGCGCTCTGACCGGACCACACCGGAGTGGGCGCGAGCGGCCGGGCTGCACTTCGTCCATCAGGACCTGGCGGTGTTCGACGGGCTGACCGTCGCTGAGAACCTGGCCATCGGGCGAGGATTCCCGGTACGTCGCTTTCTGTGGTCCATCCGCTGGCGCACGCTCAACCGACGTGCCCGCGCCGTACTCGACCGGTTCCAGGTTCATGTCGACCCCAAGCGACTCTTGGGTGAGCTGCGGCCGGCGGACCACACCATGGTGGCGATCGCCCGAGCACTGCAAGATCAGTCCCTGGCGGGTGATCAGGGGATCCTCATTCTCGACGAGCCAACCGTGGCGCTGCCTTCGGCGGAAGTCGACATCCTGTTCGGGGCACTTCGCCAGTACGCGCGGGCCGGCCAGACGATCCTGCTCGTCACCCACCGCCTGGAAGAGGTCATCCGCATCGCCGACCGGGTAACCGTCCTCCGGGACGGCAGCGTCACCGCCACGCTGGATGCCGGGCAATTCGATCACGCCAAGCTCGTCGAGCTCATTGTGGGTCGGGCACTGGACAGCGAGGCTTCGGCCGGGGTGGCCGTCGAAGGTGAGGACCTGCTCCTCGAGGTCTCCGACCTGTCGGTGGGACCCCTGCACGGCGTGACCTTTGGGCTGCGCCGAGGCGAGGTGTTGGGAGTGGCGGGTCTTCTTGGTTCCGGTCGCACCACTCTGTTGACAACGCTGTTTGGCCTACGGCCGATGGACCACGGCACCACAAAGCTGGACGGCACGCGGGTCGTTTTCGCCAATGTGGATCGTGCGATGGATGCCGGGCTGGCCTTCGTTCCCGAGAACCGGAGCGACTCGGCATTTCTCGAGATGGACGTGCGCGAGAACCTTTCGGCGGCGGACCTGCCGAAGTACTGGCATCGATTCGTGCTGCACCAGCGCAAGGAGGCCGAGGACGCCCGGCGCTCCATCGCGGAATTCTCGATCAAGGCGATCTCGGAGTACCAGCCCTTCGCCACACTCTCGGGAGGGAACCAGCAAAAGGCAGTTGTGGCCCGATGGCTTCGCCGCAAGCCCCGCCTTCTCCTTTTGGATGAGCCGACCCAGGGGGTTGACATCGAGGCCCGCGGTGAGATTTACCGCCTCGTCCGCAACGCAGTAGCGGGCGGGACCTCCGTGATCGTGGTCACCTCCGACTTCGAGGAATTGGCGCGGGTGGCGGACCGGGTGCTCATTCTCGCCCATGGGCGCATTACAGCAGAACTGCTCCCTCCCCATATAGAAGCATCCAGAATTACCGAACTCGTGCTCTCCGCCTCCGCAGCTGAGAAAGCCGGCCCGGGCGCCCAGGAAATGGAGAACAGTCACCAATGAGCGTGGAATCGACCCCTAGCGACGAGAGTCTGGCCGCAACTACCACCGAGAGCCTTGGATCTACATCCCTGGAACGCGGTGGGCAGTCCAGCCTGATGTTCAACTTCGAGCGCTTTGCGCTGCCGGGGCTCTTTGCGATCGTCCTCATCTTCTTCGGCACATGGTCGACGACCGGACACCTGTTCGGCACGGCTGCGAACTTCCAAGAAGTCGCATCCAATTACGTCTACATCGGCATTCTCACATTGGCCTCGCTTATCCCCCTCGTCTGCGGTGAGTTCGACTTCTCGGTCGGCCAGAACGCTGGCTTCTGCCAGATCGTGGTCGCGACGGCGATGGCCCGGTTCCACGTACCACTGCCCTTTGCCGTGATCCTCGCTATCGCATTTGGCGCGCTCGTCGGTCTCAACAACGGCAACGTCGTGGCCCGGCTCGGCGTGAACTCCCTGATTGTCACCCTGGGCACCTCGGGGATTCTCCTCGGTGTCGTCGAGTGGTATACGAACGGGCAATCGATAAGCCTCGGCATCTCCCAGTCACTGCTGAACTTCGGGTCACGGAACTTTGGCGGTATCCCCGAGGTCGTGTACCTGTTGGTGGGTGTGGCCCTGGTCGTCTACTACCTGTTGGAACACACGCCGTATGGCCGCTATCTCACCAGCATCGGATCGAATGCGCGCGCCGCTCGATTGGTTGGCCTACGGGTCGATCGTCTGAAGCTGTCGGCCTTCGTGTTCTCCGGTGCCCTCGCCGGTATCGCCGGAGTTCTGCTCGTGGCCAAGAACGGAAGCGCCAGTCCCGAAGCAGGGTCGGTGACCGACACGCTGTCCGCACTGGCCGCGGCGTACCTGGGCGCCACCTCCATCCGCCCCGGCCGCTTCAACGTCCTCGGCGCCATGCTGGCCGTGTACTTCATTGGGTTCAGCGTCGCTGGACTCGCCATCGCCGGCGTGCAGTCCTGGGTCAGCCAGGTGTTCAGCGGGGGGGCCCTCTTTATCGCTGTCGTCGTCTCAACGCTGATCGGTCGTCGGCGGTTAGGTACGACGTAGCGCGGTCGAGATCGCGGGCTCAATCGGCGTGGGATCGGGGAGGCTGGTCATGCCCCCCTCCTACCCTGGGGGCCCGGCTGGCCAAAACCATCTCACCCCGACCCTCCATGGCCCGTTCCGGCTGCTCGGTTGTCCCCCCGAGCTGGCCGAGCAAGCGCCTCGCCCGGTAGATGGACTCATCCAACTCGAGGACGGCCCGACCGATGGCGGCGAAGGGGTGGGGACAGCTGCATTCGCGATGCTGACACCTCCCGCATCGGCCGACACGACACTCCGGACAGGTCCCGGAACGGACATTTTCGGGTACGGCGGCAAATGCGTCTTGATCGAAAGGCTCGGCGGTAATCCGAGAGGGCTGGAGCGAGTCGTTCGTCATCTCTCAACGGTATCTTCCACGACTTCCAATTCCGCGGTTATCCGATATCGCCAGCTCGCCGATGAACGCTACGACGACCCGATGCGGACTTATGAACGGGGGACCCGCCGTCGGTCCACTTCCCGTCCGTGCGACTCGATTTCTTTCCGGAGTTCCATGACGCGGGCAGCAGTCGCCGCCGTCATCTCCGTATAGGCGGCAAGAATGGCCGCAAATGACCGTCGATGGACTGGTCGGGACAGGGGTTTTCCTCAAGCCACCGGCTGGCGCGCTCCAAGACGAGGGCCAGCTCGTCGTCCATCCAGGGTGTCCTGAACCGCGACTCGGGAAAAAGGAACGGGTCGCACGCGGACACCGCTTGCTGGTACCAGCGGGAGATCGTCTCTGCGGTCGCGTTTTGCGTCGCCCGGGCGGTGGGCACCCCCCGGACCTACCCAATCGGGGC
>Ga0302326_10025260_pt1 | contig 12053 bp, 9 predicted proteins | sample Palsa_T0_3_FD_202264 | JGI IMG/M metagenome (GOLD analysis project Ga0302326, IMG submission 202264) | Peat permafrost microbial communities from Stordalen Mire near Abisko, Sweden - Palsa_T0_3 | ecosystem: Environmental > Terrestrial > Soil > Palsa > Peat permafrost | place: Sweden: Abisko...
ATGACCGCTTCGCTCGAACTGACGCGCGCAGCGAGAGAGCGCGGGCTCGACGCGTGGTTCCTCGCGACGGGACAGACCGGCATCGCGATCGCCGGCAGCGGCGTCCCGGTCGATCGCACGATCTCCGACTTCACGAGCGGCGCTACCGAAGAACTCGTGCTCGCAAACGCGAGCGCCGACGTGCTCTTTGTAGAAGGACAAGGCGCGATCAACCACCCGGCCTTCGCGGCGGTCACGCTCGGCCTGCTCTATGGCGCCGCACCCGACGCGCTCGTGCTCGTCCACGCGGCCGGCCGTACGCACGCGCACGGGTTCGCGACGCCGCTGCTCCCGCTGCCGCGCTTGATCGAACTCTACGAGGGACTCTGCGCGGCGGTCAAGCCGGCGCCCGTCGTCGCGATCGCGCTGAACACGCACGGCCTCGACGACGCGCAAGCGAGCACCGTAATAGCGGCGGCGGCGGCGGAAACGGGTTTACCGTGCGACGACGTCGTGCGTTTCGGACCGCACGCGCTCTTCGACGCAATCGCGCCGCAACTGAAGTCGAAAACGATCCCGACGCAAGTCGGAATTTCGATGTGATAGTTGTTACTAAGTGCAAATAGCGCGAGCCAAGCGCCGATTCCATGCCGATTTTGAAACGGTATGGCTTTACAACCGCGCGTGTCTCTGGGCAAAGGTGCCGACGCCGTTCACTTCACGTTCGAGGACTTGTGCCGTCATACGATCGTCTTCGGATCGTCGGGTTCCGGCAAGACGACGCGGGCCTTCAACCCGCTCCTTAAGGAAATGCTCGGCTCGCTGCAAGCGGGCGGCATCATCATTTGCGCGAAGGGCGAAGCCGTCGAGGAAGCGGTCGAGATCGTGCGGCTCGCGGGCCGCCAAGCGATCGTCGTCATGCCGGGCAGCGAGCGCGGCATCGATCTCCTCAGCGGCAACCCCGACCTCGACTCGATGTACTTCCGCGACACGTACGGCAAGGTCGAAGGCGAAGCGAAGCAGTGGGTCGAGGCGGCCATCGCGCGCATGAAAAATGCGCTGCGCATGCTGCAGGGCGCAGGCGAGCAGTACTACACCTTCGGCCACCTCACGTCGTACTGTTTCGACGACGATTTTCAAGCCCGCGTGCGCATCTTCGCAATGGACAAGATGCGCGTTATGGGCGAGGAGAAAGCCGAGCAGGCGTGGACGATCCAAGAAGCGATCGACTACGAAGACCACCGCTGGAATAAATACACGCCCGAAGCGCGCCGCGCGGTCCAGTTCGCGGTTTCACAGCTGCTCGAGCCGCTGCGCGACTACCGCATTCAAAAGACGTTCGCCGGAAACAAGGCCGGCCTCATTCCGATCGAAAGCGTCTTCGATGGTGCGCTCATCATTCTGCACGTGCCGCGTTCGCGCTACCAGCGTGCGGCCAACGCCGTCTACACGCTTGCAAAGCGGCGCTTCTTCACGGCGATCGAGAACCGGCGCGCGAACAAAAGCGTCGACCAGACGCGGCCCGTCGTGTTCGCCGTCGACGAGTACCAGCTGTGCATCTCCGAATCCGACGTCGATTCGCTCGGCATCATCCGCTCGGCCGGCTGCATGGTCCTCGCGACGACGCAAGGCGTCGCCTCCCTCTACACGGCGCTCAATCGCGACGTCGTCGATGCGGCGCTCCAGAACTTCACGCAGAAGCTGTTCTTCAAGACCGACGACCACGAGACGCTCGCCACGCTCATTCGCGCCACCCAGCACACGCAGAGCGGCTTCAAGACGAGCGAACTCTTCGCGATGAGCCGCAATCAAGGCGTCGCGCATCTGACGGTCGGCGACACCTCGATCGACAAGGTCATGGAAATGGAGCCCCTGTTCGTTTCGACGAACCACATCGGCGGGCCGGAGCAAACCCATACGGGAGCGCAACACGCGGCGCCTCCGCGTCCGCCGCAGCCCCATCCGCAGCACGCCGCTCCGCAGCATCAGCAGCCGCCGCCCTCGCGCTTAGTCGCATAAGCGCCTCACCCGGCCGGGCGGCCAGGGCACGGCGTCGCGAACCGGCGAAGGTGCGGGCGAGTGAAATCGTTCGCGCTCGCGGTGCTGGCCGCGCTTCTAGGATGTGCCGGCTGCACGCGCGTCGACGACGGCTCGCACGCCGGGCCGCATCCTTGGACGGTGAGCGGGCACCTGCGCATCGGCAGCCCGGATGAGCCCGACAACCTCAATCCGATGTACGCGAATTCCGACGCGACCGATCAAATCGACGCGCTGCTGTTCGCTCCCGTCTTTCGCTACGACGATCGCGGCGAGTTCGTGCCCGAGCTCGCGACCGTCGTGCCGACGTACGCGAACGGCGGAATCTCGAAAGATTCGAAGACGATCGTGCTGCACTTCCGCCGCGGCGTGCGCTGGTCGGATGGTGCGCCGCTGACGGCGCGCGATCTGCGCTTCACCTGGCGCGCGGTGAACGACAAGCGCAACAGCGTCAAAACGACCGCGGGCTGGGACGACATCGCCGGTATCGACCTGCCCGACGATTACACCGCGATCGTTCACCTCAAACTCCCGGATGCCGACGTGCTGGGCAGCTTCGGCGGAGGCGGCGGCAGCGCGTATCCGCCGCTCCCCGAGCATCTGCTCGGCAAACTTCCCTCGCTCGATCGCGCCGCGTTCAACGCCCATCCGATCTCGAGCGGTCCGTGGCTGCTTGCCAAATGGAACCACGGCTCGTCGCTCGAGTTCGCGCCGAATGCGACCTACTGGCGCGGTCCGCCGAAGCTTGCGAAGATCAGCTGGCGGATCGTTCCGAACCCGGATACGCTCGTCGCGCAGCTCGCGACGCACGAGATCGATCTGGACCCCAGCGTCGGCGAAACGCAGATCGGCCGCCTCTCCGGGCTGCAGGGCGTGCGTGTCGTCAAGCGTTTGTCCGCAGCGTTCCGGCGGCTCGCGATCGATTGCGCGCGGCCGGGCTTACGCGACGTGCGCGTGCGCCGCGCAATCGCCGAGGGCGTCGATTGGGACCGCATCAACGCGACGGTCTACCACGGCTACAACGAGCGCGCGACGAGCGACATTCCGCCCGACTCCTGGGCCGCGCCTGACGTCCCGGCCTTTCGCTACGATCCGGCGGACGCACGCCGCCTCGCGCGTGCGGCGCTTGGAAATGCGCGCCTGCACCTCGTGATCTCCGCAACCAACAAGCCGGGAAACGAACAGGCGGAACTGCAGATGCAGCAAGCGCTGCGCGATCTCGGCATCGACCTCGACATCAAGAACTATCCCGGCAGCGTCCTCTTCGCCGAAGACGGACCGCTCTACTCGGGGAAATACGACCTCGAATGGTCGATCGATACCAACGCCCCCGATCCCGACAATCAAGGCAGCTGGAGCGGCGACTTCGTACCGCCCAAGGGCGCGAACACGAGTTTCTTGCGCGACCCCGTGATCACGCAGACGACCGAAGCCGCGATCCGCACGTTCGATCGCGCGAAGCGCAAAGCGCTCTATCAGCGCGAAGAGCTGCGGATTCACGAACTCGTTCCGGTCGTCTTCCTCTATTGGCAGACGCGCGTCGTCGCATACGACGACGACCTGCACGGCTACCGTCCGGCCGAATACATCACAGACAACTGGAACTCGTGGGAATGGACGATCTAAGGTGCTGATCGCGGCGCACCCCGAACCCGGAGAAGAGAGCCTCGTGCGCTTCGGGCCGGCGCGCGAAGCGATCGTCTCGTGGAACGCGCGCGAACTCGAGGGCGCGCTCGAGGTGCGCGTCAACGCGGCTGACGGGCGAACGTCGGCGTGGCTCCCCTACGTCACCTTCTCGGCGGAGCGGCGCAGTTCGCTCGACGGGCGCGATACCTTCGTGCGCTTCGAGACCGACGTGCTCCGCGCCGACGTCGACATGGTGGGGCTCGGCATACGCACGCGAGGCGCGCTCGACGCGTTGTACGTGAGCGTTCCCGACTACGGCGCGCCGTCGCCGTTCGTCGCGTTGCCCGCACTCGATTGTGACGTGCCCCTGCTCTCGCAATACGACCCCGCGTACCCGGATCAGCGCGGCTGGTGCGCCCCCGCATCGCTCGCGATGATCCTCGCGTATCACGCGTATCCGCTCGACCTGCCGCGCGTCGCCCGCGAGGTCTTCGACGCACGCCACGGCGGCACGGGCAACTGGACGCTCTGCGCCGCCTTTGCGGGAACGCTCGGCTTTCGCGCCGCGGTCGTGCCTTTGCGCGACCTCGCGCACGCGCACGCCTTTCTTGCCGAAGACGTGCCGCTCGCGCTGTCGGTCGCGTGGAAGCCGGGGGTGCTGGCAGGGGCACCGCTACCGGAGTCGAGCGGTCACATCGTCGTCCTGCGCGGCATCGCCGAAAACGGCGACGCGCTCGTCAACGATCCGGCACTACCGCAGGTCGCCGCGACGTACGCGCGCGGCGAATTCGAACGAGCGTGGCTCGATCACGGCGGAATCGCAATCGCGGTCGTCCCTCCCGCCCGCGGCGAGCTGCTGGTACGACTCGCATAGTGGCGCCGCTGCACGTCGTGCTCGTCGAACCGCAGATCCCGCCGAATACCGGCAACGTCGCGCGGCTGTGTGCGGGCACGGGTTGCGCGCTGCACCTGATCGAGCCGCTCGGCTTCTCGATCGCAGACCGCGACCTCAAGCGCGCCGGTTTGGATTATTGGGACGCCGTCGACCTGCACGTGCACGCTTCGCTCGACGCGTTCTTAGCGCAATGGTCCGCACCGCTGTGGCTGTTCTCGACGCGCGCGACGCGCCGCTACGATGCCGTCCCGTACGCGCCCGGCGACGCGCTCGTCTTCGGCAAGGAGACCTCGGGCTTACCGCAAGCCTTGCTCGACGCGCACCCCGAACGAGCGCTGCGCGTTCCGATCCGGCCGGGCGCCGTGCGCAGCCTCAATCTCTCGACGACCGTCGGAATCGTCACCTATGCCGCGCTCGCGCGCTTCGACTTTCCGGAGATGCGATAGTTCGCGCGGGCGACCTTGCCGCGCTCGAAGCGCGCGTCACCGGCTGCGAGCACTGCCCGGAGCTGCGCGCGTACTGCGCGCGCGTGGCGCTCGAGAAAAAGCGCGCGTATCGCGACGAAGAATATTGGGGTAAGCCGGTCCCCGCGTTCGGCGATCCGGCAGCGCGCGTGCTGCTCGTCGGGCTCGCGCCCGGCGCCCACGGCTCGAACCGTACCGGGCGGATGTTCACGGGCGATGCCTCGGGCGTCTGGCTCTATCGCGCGCTCCATCGCGCCGGGTTCGCCAACCAGCCGGAGCAGCGCGATCGCAACGACGGCCTCATTCTGCGCGATGCGTTGATCACGGCCGCGCTGCGCTGCGCCCCGCCGGGAAACAAACCGGAGCCCGAACAGTTGCGCCGGTGCTTTCCGTATCTCGTCTCCGAAATCGAATTGCTCGAAGACCTCAAGGTCGTCGTCGGGCTCGGGGCCATCGGAACGCGGGCCGCGCGCGACGCGATGCAAGCAGCGGGCTATACGTTTGCCGCCCGCTCGCCGTTCGCGCACGGAGCGGAGAGCGTCGCGACCCATCCGTCGCGGCCCGCCGCGGTGCTGCTCGCCTCGTACCACCCGAGCCGCCAGAACACGAACACGGGCGTTCTGACGGAGCCGATGCTCGACCAAATCTTTACGCGAGCGCGGGTGCTCGCCGCCTCCTGATGCGGCGGTAAATAGCAGGGGCTACCAGCCCGTCCGGGCAACCCGGTCGACTGGCAAACACCCTTGCTCAGGGGGGCCAATTTGCATTATCCGCTAGACCGGCCGGGGGATTCTACGTGAACGTATTCGCACGCGCGGCGCTGGGCTGGATTGCCGCCGGCACGTTCGCGGCCGGCACGCTCGCGATGGGCGTCGTCGCTCACGCACAGGATACGACGCCGCCGGCCGATTTCGGTGCCCCGCCCTCAGGCGAAATCCCGATCATTTTCAACGACCATCACGTCTACGCGCGGCCCGACGCGCTGCATCATGGGCGCACGCTCGTCGCGATCGTCCGCGGCAACACGATCATGGTGCCGATGCGTTCGATGTTCGAGCAAACCGGCGCGAGCGTTTCGTACGACCCCTCGACACGCACCGTCGACGTTTCCAAGCCCGGCGCCGACGTGAAGGTCTCGGTCGGAAAAGCATGGGTCGTCGTCAACGGTCAAGAGCGTCCGCTCGACGTTCCGCCCGAGCTGTATCACGGCTCCGTCATCGTGCCGCTGCGCGTCATCTCCGAAGGCATGGGCGCCTACGTCTTGTGGGTCCCCGACAAGCATCTGGTCGTCGTGCGTTACGTCGAAGCAGTGCCCGAAGCGCCGCCGGCGACGCCCGCACCGACGCCGCGCCCGACGCGCGCACCGACCCCCGCTCCGGCACCGTCGGCCACACCGGGCGCCGCTGCGGCGCCGAATTACGAACACTACGTCGCCGGCGACTACATGATCTCGCCGAAGATCTACAACGAACTCAGCCCCGGCAACACCGGGCACTCGTCGTACGAAGTCAAAGGCGCCGTCGAGTTCCCGCTGCTCGGACCCACGTTCGAAGTCAGTGCGAATTATCGCCACTTCCTGTACCCGCACAACGCCGACTCCTCGAGCGCAGGCTGCTTCCCGGGAACCGTCGGATGCGGCACGTACCTCGGCACCGGCACGAGCTTCCAGCGCGGCGTATGCCCGTCGGCGGATCCGGGTTGCGTCACGACCATCGGCTATCCGCTCACGCAAGCGCAGAGCGGCCTCGGGCAAGTCTACGTCACGGCGTTCAACGCTGCAGACAACGATGTCGATGCGCACTTCGCAATCAAGGTCGCCGATCCGCGCGTGTACATCGGCATCGGCGGGCTGGTCAAGACCTACGACTATCTCGGCTATCCGACGCTCAGCGGCATCGGCTTCGGCGTTGAAAAGCTTCCCGACCTCGATCAGCCCTTCTCCGTCTACGGAAGCGCGTTCTACTACCCGCGTGTGAGCGGCACGTACACGTTCCCGGCGTTGGCGCTGCTGGGCAACTTGTCCGACAAGCAGATCACGCTCGCGTACGGCGAGTGGAAGTATGAGATCGGCGGCACGCTCGCGCTCGGCCGCAACCTCTATCTCGACTTCGGCTACCTCGGCGAGAGAGCCAACGCCCGCGACAACGCACCGTCGCCGACGAGCCTCAACGCACCCTACGTCGGCCTCGGACTCCACTTCTAAACTTTCGGCGCCTGCTAGGTCGGCCGGTCGGGTTGGCGAAGGGCGCGGCACTCGGGCTTTTGGTCAAGGAGGTTTTCGTGCAGATTCTTGGTCGCGCCGGCACTTGGCTAGGAGCGGCGGCGTTCGCCGTGGCCGCGTGTGGCGGGGTTGCTGGGATCGCGCTCGCGCAGACCCCGCAACCCGATTTCGGAACGCCGCCTTCGGGCGAAATTCCGATCATTTTCAACGATCATCACGTCTACTCGACCCCCGATAGAGAGCGCTCGAACCGCGTGCTCGCGGCGATCGTCAAAGGCGGAACGATTCTCGTGCCGCTGCGCTCGCTCTTCGAGCAGACCGGCGCAACCGTCACCTACGATCCCGAAACCAGGAGCGTCATCGTCACGAAGCCCGGAGCGGACGTCAAAGTCACCCTCGGCAAACCGGTCGTGAACATCAACGGCGAAGACCGTCCGCTCGACGTGCCGCCTGAGATTTACAAAGGCGCGCTCGTGGTTCCGCTGCGCGTGATCGCCGAAGGCATGGGCGCATACGTGCAGTGGCTCGCCGACAAGCGCGTCGTCGTGGTGCGTTACAACGCGGCGCCGCCGTCGCCCACGCCGCCGCCCGCAACCCCGCCTCCTCCGCCCGCGACCCCGGCACCGACCGCTGCGCCGACTGCCGCCCCGACGGCGGCACCCACCGTAAAACCGCAAGCGTACGAAGCGTTCGTCGCAGGCGACTACGACATCTCACCTGCGGTCTACAACGAACTCAGCCCCGGCAACAAAGCCAGTAGCGCGTACGGCGTGAACGGCGCCTTCGAGTTTCCGATCACGAGCACCGAGCGCGGTATGATCGCCATCGACTACCGCACCATGCGCTATCCGCACAACTCGTTTCTTGGAGCGTCCACCTGCGCCGCGGGAAGCGCGGGCTGCAATACCGTCAACGGGCAAGACGCGAACTATCAGCCCGGACTCTGTCCGAGCGCGAGCGATCCTGGCTGCGTCACCGTCGTCGGATTCCAGCAAACGCAGGCGTATAACGGGCTCGGCCAGGCGTACGTTCCGGCCTTCACCGCTAGCGAAAGCGACTTCGACGTCCGGCTCGGCTTCCAAATCACAGCTCCGCGCGTTTACGTCGGCGGCGCGTACTATCGCAAGCAGTACAACTACCTCGGCTACCCCGATCTGAGCGGTTTTGGATTCGGCCTCGACAAGTTGCCCGATCTCGACAAGCCGTTCTCGCTCGACGGAAACGTATGGTACTACCCGACCATCAGCGGCAACTACTACTACCCGACGTCGGTCTACTTAGGTCCGCTATCGGGCAGCCAACTCAAGCTGCAATACTCGGTACTCAAATACCGTGCGGGCGCCACGTTCGATCTCGGCAATACGCCGCTGTATCTCGAGGCCGGATATCAAGGCGAACACTTTACCGCCAAAACAAACGCCCCATCCAACACCTCAGTCAACAGCCCATTCGTCGGCCTCGGACTCCACATCTAACGACCCCACATTGTCACCCTGAGCGGAGGCGCCTTTGGCGCTCCGCTCAGGGTGACAATGGGCGACGCAACTCGATGTTGAGGTCGCGGAGCGATTGCGCGGGGACGGGCGACGGGGCGTCGAGCATCAAATCGCGGCCGGCTTGGTTTTTCGGGAAGGCAATCACGTCGCGGATCGAGGGTTCGCCGCAGGCGAGCATGACGATGCGGTCGAGCCCCCATGCCATGCCGCCGTGCGGCGGGGCGCCGTAGCGCAAGGCTTCCATGAAGAAGCCGAAACGGTCGTCGATGTCGCTCGGCGCGAGCTTGAAGACGTCCGCGAAGATGCGGCGCTGAAACGCGGCGTCGTGGATGCGGATCGAACCGCTGCCGAGCTCGGTTCCGTTGAGAACGAGGTCGTAATGCTGCGCGACCATCGCGAGCGGATCGGTGTCGAGCAACGCATCTTGTCCCGGTAACGGCGCGGTAAACGGATGGTGCGTCGGCGCGAGCGCGCCGGTTTCGGCATCCCGTTCGAAGAGCGGAAAGCCTACGACCCAGCAAAACGCGAACACCGACGGATCGCGTAAACCCAGTTGGTCGCCGATGTGGAGGCGTAAGCGCCCCGCGATGTCGCTCGCCTGCGCGCTCGGACCCGCGACGATGAGGATTGCGTCGCCGTCTTCGGCGCCGCTCTGCTCGCGCAGGCGCTCGACCGTCGCATCGTCCAACAGCTTGGCGATCGACGACTTCCAGCCGTCGGCTGCGAAGCTCACCCAAATGAGACCGCCCGCGCCGAAGGTCTTCGCGGCTTCGGTAAGCGTGTCGAAATCGCGGCGCGAGAGCGCGGCTCCGCCGGGATAGCGCACGGCAACGATGCGACTGCCCGCATCGCTCGCGTGCGGCGCCAAGAACTTGATCCCGGTTCCGGCGAAGGCGCCCGCGACGTCGCGCAACTCGAGTTCGAAGCGACGATCGGGCTTGTCGCTGCCGAAGCGCCGGATGGCCTCCGCGTACGCCATCCGCTCGATCGGCTGCGGAATCTCCAGGCCCAGGGCTTTGCGCCAAACGTAGACCGCACAGTCCTCCATGATCGCAATGACGTCGTCTTGTTCGACGAACGACATCTCGACGTCGAGCTGCGTGAACTCGGGCTGCCGGTCGGCACGCGAATCCTCATCGCGGTAGCAGCGCGCCATCTGCATGTAGCGCCCGAGTCCGCCGATCATCAAGATCTGCTTGAGCAGCTGCGGCGATTGCGGTAAGGCGTAAAACGAACCCGGAAAGACGCGACTGGGCACGAGGTAGTCGCGCGCCCCTTCGGGCGTCGACTTGATCAGGTTCGGCGTCTCGATCTCCAAGAAGTCGCGCTCGTCGAAGAAATCGCGCATCGCCTTGACGATTTTGTGCCGGATGGTCAGGTTGCGTTGCAGCCGCGGACGGCGCAGGTCGAGGTAGCGATACTGCAGGCGCAGCGCTTCGTCGACGTCCGTATCGGCGTTGACGGGGAAGGGCGGCGTCTGCGAGCGCGAGAGCACCGTGAGCTGCTCGACCGCAACTTCGATCGCGCCCGTCGGCAGCTTCGCGTTCTCGGTTCCGGCCGGCCGCGCGCGAACGGCGCCCACGGTCGCAATGACGTCTTCGTTGCGCAGTGACTGCGCGAGCTCGAAGGCAGGGTGAGCCGGATCGAAGACGATCTGCGTGATCCCGTCGCGATCGCGCACGTCGATGAAGATCAACCCGCCGTGATCGCGCCGGCGATTGACCCAGCCGCGCAAATCCGCGAGCGTTCCGGCGTCGCCCAGCGTGAGGCCGCCGCACGAGAAGCGCGTGGCGGTCACTGGGCGAGCGCTTCTTTGACGCCGGTCACGTAGTGGTACTGATAGACGATCGTGCGCGCGAGCCCAGGCCGCGCGGAGCCCGCGCGCTCGAGCGAGCGCAAGAGCTTGGGGCTCTTCGCGATGACGCTGTGCAGCCCGAGCGAGAGCGGCGTCATGCCGAGCTGCGCGCGCACGCCGAACGACGGATGTTTGCGGAAGAAGCGCACCGTCGACTTGCCGGCGAGCGCCATCTTCTGCTTCTGCTCGGCATACGGCACCGGGTGCCAGTGGTAGTCGATGGCGTGCGGGTCGTAGACGATCGTAACGCCGGCCTTTTGCAAGCGGTATCCCAGTTCGAGATCCTCGTGGCCGTAGCCCGTGAAGTTCTCATCGAAGCGGCCGACGCGATCGAGATCGCTCTTGCGCACCGAAGCGTTGCCCGTGAGGAAGTAGAGCCACGACAGACGCTTGCGCGAGGACGGATGCAGCGGCCGCCGCTCCTCGGGGCGCGCGTAGAGCCGCTCGTAGTCTTCGAACGTATTGACTTGCAGCTCCATGCCGACGACGGCGATGTTGTTGCGCGCGCGATGATGCGCGAGGTGGCGCGAAACCAGATCGCTCGATGCGATGATGTCGGCGTCGGTGAACATGACGACCGCGCCTTGCGCCGCTTCGATGCCGGCATTCCGCGCCATCGCGCGCCCGGTGTACGGCCCAGGCAGATGACGCACGCGCGGATGCTCGCGCGCCACCTCGGCTAAGTACTCGGCGGTGCCGTCGTTCGAATTCGAATCCGCAACGACGATCTCGTAGGCGTCGCCCGGGAGATCCTGGCGCAAGAGCGAGGGGATCACGTGGCGCAGCGTATCGATCCGGTTGTACGTTGGAATGACGACGGTGATTTCAGGTATCATCGGGGCAGAGAAACAGGCGCTTTCGTCTCCAGAAGCTCGCCGATCGCCGCGACGATCGACGCGCGCGAGGCCGCCAGTTCCTCGGGGTCCTCGGAAGCCGGCTTGCGGAGGCAGGCCGCCGGAACGCGATATGGCGACCACTCTTGCGAGCACAAGTGAAAGTACCGGTGTTCGAAGAGGACGACGGTGGGCCTGCGCGTCGCGCTTGCGACGTGAGTCGCACCCGTATCGACGGTCACCACGAGCCGGCTCTTTTCGAAAACGGCCGCCCACTGCGAGAACGCCAAGCCCCCGACGACGGCGTCGGCGACGCCCGCCGCGCGCACGACCGCGGCTTGTTCGAGGACGTCGACCCCGTACGTCACCACGACCGGAAGCCCGAACTGGCGCAGCGACGCAATCAGCGTGAGCGTACTCTCGAGCGTACTTCCCTCGGAGAACCAGCGCGGGCCGAGATGAAACGCGATCCCGCCCTCCGGAACATGGGCGACCGCGACGCGATCGACCGACTCGATCGGTACGACGAGATCCGGAACGAATTCGGTGCCGCCGGCGAGCAGCACGAGTTCGAGGATCTGCTCGACTTCGTGGCGGACGCGATAGTTTGGATTGCGTTCGGAGATCGCCGGGTCGGCTTCGGAGAT
>Ga0302326_10025261_pt1 | contig 12053 bp, 8 predicted proteins | sample Palsa_T0_3_FD_202264 | JGI IMG/M metagenome (GOLD analysis project Ga0302326, IMG submission 202264) | Peat permafrost microbial communities from Stordalen Mire near Abisko, Sweden - Palsa_T0_3 | ecosystem: Environmental > Terrestrial > Soil > Palsa > Peat permafrost | place: Sweden: Abisko...
CCGTCGTGCGTTTCTTCACGATAGATGATCCGAACGGCAGCCAGCTGCGCTCCTTCCGCATGGACCGCAAGTGGTTCCCGGCGCATCACTGCACGCGCGACGACACGCTCGGATTATGGCCTTGCAAGGATCTTGCGGCAGGCCCCGCCCCGAAACCCGAGAAGGCCGTCAGCACCGTGTATCCGAGCTTCAGCGATTCGAAGCTCTCAAAGATCGCGCCCTCGCTCGTCGAGGTGAGCTTTGACATGCCCTATTCCATCTCCGGAATTACCGAGCGCAACTACCATGGCACCGGTCTCATCCTCGATGCCGAGCGCGGTCTCGTGGCGGTGGATCGCAACACCGTGCCGGTCTCGGTGGGCGACGTCAATATCACCTTTGCCGGTACCGTGCAGGTGCCGGGACGCGTGGTGTACATCCACCCGCTGCACAATCTCGCCGTCGTTGCTTACGATCCGAAGCTGATCGGCACGACCCCGGTGAAGGCGGCGAAGCTTGCGGTGCATGACCTCACCGCCGGCGAGACGGTGCGCATCGTAGGGCTCGCCAACGACAGCGAGATCCGCTCGCGCAGTACGCAGATCGCCGACATCGAGCCGCTCGAGCTGCCGCTGTCACGCACCATGCGCTTTCGCGACAGCAACCTCGAAGTTGCCCAGCTCGTCAATCCGCCGCTTGATTATGACGGCGTGCTGTTCGACACGGACGATCGCGTGCTCGGTTTGTGGTCAAGTTTCGCCTACGAGAACGGCCGCGAGCTCGCGCAGGACAACAAAGGCGTGTCCATCGATCTCGTGAGCGAGATGCTCGAGCGGGTGCGCAATGACCGGCCGCTGCATTCCCTCGAGGTCGAGTTTTCGGTGCAGCCGATTGCGAGCGCCCGCGATTTTGGCTTATCGGAGGAGTGGACGACGAAGCTGAGTGCGCATGGCATGTCACGCCGGCAGGTGCTTGGCGTTGAGCGTGTGGTGGGCGGCTCACCGGCGGCCAAAGTGCTGCAGCAAGGAGATCTCGTGCTCGCCATCGACGGCGCCGTGGTCACGCGGTTTCGCGAGGTTGAACGCGCAGTCGGCGATAAGAAGCACGTCGCCGTGACCGTATGGCGCGGCCGGAGCGAGCAGACGATCAGCGTCGACACGGTTGAGCTGCCGGGCGCCGACATCGACCGCATCGTGCAGTGGGCAGGAGCCACGTTGCAGGCTCCGCATCGAGCGATGAGCGCGCAGCGCGGCATTCCTCCGGTTGGCGTGTACGTCGGCTATTTTTCCTATGGATCGCCGGCCACGCGCTACGGGCTATTTCCAGGCCGCCGCATTGTTGAAGTCGACGGGATCCCGACGCCGGACTTGGACGCATTTCTGGGCGTCGTCACGGGGCGGCCCGATCGATCCTCGCTGCGCTTGCGCACGATTACCTGGAACAATGCTCCGGAGGTGATCACGCTGAAGCTCGACAAACACTACTGGCCCGCCTATGAGCTGCGGCGCACGCCGACCGGTTGGGAGCGCCACGCGCTCGAGTAGACGTGCGCGGGCGATCCGAACTCGCGGCGTATTGTCAACTCAAAATCGCCGTGCTGCACACAAAGAGCGCAAAAAACGCGATCGCGTCAGGATTGTCCGTCGCGCCACCGCTGCTCAGAGGCAGGTGCGGCGCGCCTTGGTAGAATCTGCGCCATGGTCAGGGTTGTCAGAGCAAGTCAGGTCGAAATCGAGACTGCCGTGCAGGCGCTGCGCGACGGCGAGCTCGTCGCATTCCCTACGGAAACAGTCTACGGCCTGGGTGCGAATGCGAAGAACCCGGAGGCGGTGCGCAAAATTTTTGCGGCCAAGGGCAGGCCGACGACACATCCGGTGATTGTGCATCTGGACAGCGCGCGCTTTCTGCATCATTGGGTGCGGGAAGTCCCCGAGGCCGCGGCGCAGCTCGCTGAGCGCTTCTGGCCGGGTCCGCTCACGATGGTCCTGCCGCGCGCATACAACGTGCATGACATCCTCACCGGCGGGCAGGACACGGTCGCGGTGCGCGTGCCCGCGCATGCGATGGCGCAGCAACTGCTCACCGCCTTTGGCGGCGGCATTGCCGCCCCGTCCGCCAATCGCTACGGGCGGCTCTCCCCGACGCGCGCGGAGCACGTGCGCGATGAGCTGGGCGATACGGTGCGTATCGTGCTCGACGGTGGCGAATGCCAGATCGGGCTTGAGTCAACCATTGTCGCCTTCGAAGGCGCGCGGGTGCGCTTGCTGCGCCCGGGTGCCGTCACGGCCGGTCAGATGCGTGAAGTGGTGGGCGAGCTTCTGCTCGGCCCGGACCTGGAATCCCCGCGCGTGCCGGGCAGTTCGCCGTCGCACTACTCGCCGCGCACGCCGATGACGATCGTGCCCACTGGGCAGATCGATGCGCAGGCCGCGGCGCTCTCCGAGGGCGGCCGGCGCATTGCGGTGCTAGCGCAGCGCCTGCCGCTCAAAGCGCATAGCTATGTCACCTGGGTAAATGCAGGCCGCCGCCCCGATCAATACGGGCACGGGCTGTACGCTAATCTGCGCACGCTCGATAAGGCGGCTTGCCGCCGCATTCTTGTGCAGGAGGTGCCGGCGGATGAGCGCTGGGATGCAGTGCGCGACCGCCTGATGCGCGCGGCGAGCGGCATCAGCGAACTCGATGTCACCGGATCGGTGGCGATGCTGCCTTAGTATGCGATTGGGCGGCGGCAAGAGGCAGGGTCGCGGTAAACCTGGTGCCGCGCGCCCGCGATGACTCCACCCAAAGCTCTCCGTGATGCGCTTTGACGATTTGCGAACAGATATGCAGCCCCAAGCCAAGCCCCTGACGGTTCTTTGCAGTGCCGCTGCGCCAAAATGGCGCGAATATCTTATCGATGCTCTCCGCGGGTATGGGTTCGCCGTCGTTCCAGACCTCGATCACTAAGTCAGCGGCGCAAACCTTGGCAGTAAATATGACGGGCTCCCCTGTCGATCCATGCGTCAGCGCGTTCGCGAGGAGGTTCGAAGCGAGCTGCTGAATGCGGCTACGATCACAATGAATCTGGATCCCGTGATCGATCGTGGAATTGATGACGCGCCCCGGTTGCGCATCCTTAAGCTCGCTCACAATCGCCGCCAGTGCCCGGTCGATGTCAAAGACGTCTTCCATCTGCACACCAATTCCGCCGCCAAGCCGGGCTCGTGCAAAATCGAGGACGTCATCAATGAGACCTGACATGCGCTTCACATTCGTGATGATGCGCGTGCCAATGTTCGCCGAGGCGGGATCGGCAGAGGTCTTCTGCAGCAGGTAGCCGCATGCGGCAACGGCGTTCAGGGGGTTGCGCAGATCGTGACCTAAAATCGCGATGAACTGCTCACGCAGCTCGCTTGCCGTGCGTTCGTTCAATAAAGCCGACTCCGAGAGCGCGTGCTTGCGATCATTATCAAGTTGCAGGGCGATAAGCTCTGCGAACAGCGTGAACATCGAGACGATGCGGTCTTCGGAGATCTTGGCGGGCTTGGGATCAATGGCGCAGAGGTTTCCGAAATACACGCCCTCAGGCAGGACGATGGGAACCGAGATATAGCTTTCGATGCCGTAGTGCTGCGGCGTGTGATGCGTACAGTATTGCGGATGGACACTGGCGTGGTCGATGACGATGGGTTTTCGCGATGCTCTGACTTCAATGCACAGTGTCGTGTTGACGTCGAGCTGGCCGCCGGGCTTCAGGCCAAAGTTGATGTTGTCGCGTACTGCGCACGCGGTCCACGTGCCGTCGGTCACCCGCGCCACGGCCGCGAATCCCATTCCGGTCGTTTCACACAGCACTCGCAGGAGCGTCGGTACGGCTTGGATTTTGCCGACTGCCGCAACATCCCGAGCGATGTCCTCGGCATTATCGCCGCCAAGGTCTAAAGTGAACCCATTCGCCACGTCTGGTTGCTCGCTTTTATCTGGGGACTAGCCGCCGACGGCGGCAGCGCCATGAAACGCCGGTCTCATCGCAGTATTTCCACGAGCAAGACCCATGCGTTCAGGAGCGCAACGATGAGTGACAGAAGTACCATGAGCGCAAACCAGCTCAAACCGCCCGCAAGATACCCGCCGAGAGACAGCGCCGTGAGCAGTAACGGCAGCGTCGTCGCCTGATAGAGCACGAAGCGCACGAGTGCGTAGCGCAAGCGATAATAATTGCGCCGTCGAAGCGCTCGAATCTGTATCGCCGTAGGAACTCCCCACACCGGAAGCCACAGGAGCCCAAACAAGAGCCCGAGCCGCGCAGGTGGCTGGCCCGGGACAAGAGCCAGGAGCGCGCCGATGAGAGCGCCCGCCAAAATGATGATCGTTTCGCCCGCGCGGCCGGCAACGCCGGGCAGCGTAATAATTCGCGTGAGGTTGATGGACAGTGCAACGAAGACCAAGCCTGCGAGCGCACCGGTAGCGCCGGCTGCGGCCACTAAGAAATCTGTCCATCCAACGCTGCTTGCCATGAGGTCATCCATCCGCGCGCGCCACTCATCTTTCGCCAGTGCCGCCAAAGTCTCTGCTGCGAATACGAACTTGCATCGCCACGCGGCACCTGCGGCAAGTCATCGCTACTGTGATCTGGATGCGCTCTTGATTCCAGCTGCCGAAGTGTCCGTGTTCTACACGGAAAGAAGCGCCAGCTTAGGGTTGCCGAACTGGCGCGTGGCCGCGAAAATGCGGGCGCCGCACCGGCTCCGCTTTCTGCAAACCCTTGCGCCGATACTGACACCGGCGCGGACACTAAATTCACTGAACCTAAGCAACTTATTGTTTTAAAAGCTTAATACCGCAGCATGAAACGGTTCATCGATCCCTTCGAGCCCGTCCACATCCGCAGGCTTGTGGGCGAGTTTGGCTCGCCGCTCCTCATCGTCGATTGCGAGCGCATTCGCGCACAGTATCGCAAGTTGATCCGTGCGCTGCCGGGAGTCGACCTGCACTATGCGCTGAAGCCGCTGCCACATGCGGCAGCGGTGAACACCGTCATCGAGGCGGGCGGCTTCCTCGATCTTGCGACCACCGGAGAGGTGCAGCTTGCTGCACGCCTGAAAATTGCCCCGGAGCGCTGCATTCACACCCATCCCATCAAGAGCGAGCGCGACATCAGAAACGCCGTGCATTTTGGCGTGCGCACTTTCGTCGCGGACAACGTGGATGAAGTAAAGAAGTTCGCGCGGTTCAGCGACCGCGCCGAGCTCCTGCTGCGCATCTCCTTCAGGAGCCCGGGAGCCGTGTGCGATCTGTCGCGCAAGTTCGGCTGCGATCCCACAGAGGCGCTTGATCTTGCGCGGCTCGCCGCCGATCTGGGCGTTGCCGTGCGCGGCCTGTCATTTCACGTGGGCTCGCAAGCGCCCAATTCCGGCAAGCACGTCGAGGCCATCGATGCCTGCGCGCGGCTGCTCGCCGCGGCGCGGCGCGAGAAGCTCGGCGTGCTCGACACGCTCGATATCGGCGGCGGATTTCCGATCGCGTACTCGCAGAAGACCCAGGAGATCGGCAGTTTCTGCGCGCCGATCCGCGCGGCGCTCGCCAGAGTGCCGCGACGGCTGCGCATCATTGCTGAGCCGGGACGATTCATCGTGGGTCCGGCGGCCATCGGCGTCGCTGCCGTCATGGGCCGCGCACGGCGCGAGGGCCGCTGGTGGTACTACCTCGACGACGGCCTGTACGGCTCCTACAGCGGCCAGATGTACGATCATGCCCGCTATCCCATCGAGGCGCTGCGCAGCGCAGGCGAGCGCGCGCCCTCTGTGCTCGCGGGCCCCACCTGCGACAGCATCGATGTCATCGCGGAGAATGTCATGCTGCCGCAGCTGCGCTGTGGGGATCTTATCATCGGACGCGCCATGGGCGCCTACACCTGGGCGAGCGCCTCGGAGTTCAACTTCTTCCCCAAGGCGACGGTGGTTGCCGTGAACGCGCGTGCGGGCGACACGGGCAGCGTATGAGCGACGTCGCAACACTTGCGCCGACGGCCATTGATGCGCTCGTGGCAAGGGCTCGTGCGGGCGATCCGCGCGTCATCGCATCGCTGCCTTCGGGCTGGGCGATATTCGGCGAACGGCAGTTCGTGCACGGCTATGCGCTGCTGCTGCCCGATCCGGTGGTTCCCGACGTCAATAGTCTGGGCCTACGCGAGCGCGCGCAATTTCTCTTCGACATGACGCTGGTGGGCGATGCGCTGCTCGCTGTTACCGGCGCGCTGCGCATTAACTATGCGATCTTCGGCAATCTCGAGCCAGCCTTGCATGCGCACATCGTGCCGCGCTATGCCGATGAGCCGCCCGCCTTGCGCACGCAGCATCCCTGGGCCTATGACTGGGATGCGGCGCAGCTATTTGATCCACGCACGTACCTCAGTCTCACCGTGGCGCTGCGCGGCGAATTGGCGCGCCGCGGCGCACGATAAACGCTGTGCTCAAAATCGACGATCTGTCGCGCAGCTTTCGTGAGGGGCAGCGCGTGCACCAAGTGCTCGACCACGCAAGCGCGCAGATTGCCGCCGGCGAGGTGGTGGCGATCATCGGCCGCAGCGGCTCGGGCAAATCGACGCTGCTCAATCTCATCAGTGGCATCGACCGTCCCGATGGCGGCACGATTGAATTCGACGGGCGCATGATCAGTGCGCTCGGCGAGCCGGAACGCACCTTGTTTCGCCGCAGGCACGTGGGCTTTGTCTATCAGCTTTTCAATCTCCTGCCGACGCTCGACGTTGAGGAGAACGTGCGCCTGGTCCTCGAAGTGAACGGCGTGCGCGGTGCCGCCGCGCGCGAGCGCAGCCGTGCGGTGCTCACCGAGGTTGGGCTCGGCGACCGTCTGCACAGCGCCGTCGATGTGCTCTCGGGCGGCGAGCAGCAGCGCGTCGCCATTGCGCGCGCTCTGGTGCACGAGCCCGCTCTTCTGCTGGCCGACGAGCCGACCGGCAATCTTGATCAGGACAGCGCGCGCGATATCGTGCCGCTGTTGCGTGCACTCGCGCAGCGCCGCTCGGCTGCGCTCCTCATTGCGACGCACGACCCGGGACTTGCGCGCGCGGCAGACCGCGTTCTCGAACTTCTCGATGGGCGCCTGCACGCGCGCGCCGCGGGCGAGGCGCCTTCCTAGATGTATCTTCCACGGGCCGCAGTTCTGCGCCATCTGCTGCGCCACCCGGCGCAGCTTTTGCTTGCTCTCATCGGGCTTGCTCTGGGGGTGGCGACGATTGCGGCGGTGGATATGGCCACCGCAAGCGCCTACCGCGCATTTGAGTTGTCGATCGATGCGGTGAATGGCGCTGCGACGCACGAGATCCTGGGCGGTCCCGCCGGCATCGATGAGCTTTGGTACGTCGCGCTGCGGCGCGCGCATCTGCCGATCGAATTCGCGCCGGTGGTCGAGGGCTACGCGGCCATCGGCGATCGGACCATGCAGCTTGTCGGTATCGATCCCTTTGCAAGCCCAGCCTTCGACGCTGACACAGGAGCGCCTGCAGCGGCCACGGGCGCGATGCGGCTTTCCGACCTTGCGAGCTTCCTTACGCAAGGCGGCACGGTGATGATGGCGGCGGCCACCGCGGCTGAGCTGCCTCTTAGGGTGGGAGAATCATTTCCGCTGGACGTGAGCGGCCGCACGAGCACCGCGCGCTTCCTCGCGCCGCTCCCCGCCGAGCGACCCGGAGATGAGGCTCTCCTCCTGACGGACATCGCTCAGGCGCAGGAATGGCTGCACTTCCTCGGGCGTCTATCACGGATCGACTTGCGCGTGCCGGCGGGCCGCGACGGAGAGCTGGCGCTGGCGCGTTTTGAGAAGGAGCTCCCGACAGGGATTGAAATTCATGCGGTGGGCAGCCGCACGCGCGAAAATCTTGATCTCGCCGCGACATTTACCGTCAATCTGCAGGCGATGAGTCTCCTTGCGCTCCTCGTTGGCTTCTTCCTCATCTACAGCGCAGTCAGCTTTGCCGTTGTGCAGCGGCGCTCCATCATCGGCGTGCTTAGGGCGCTCGGAACGACGCGCCGGGAGGTGCTGGCGACGCTTCTGGGCGAAGCGGCGCTGATAGGCGTCGCGGGCTCGGTATTGGGATTGCTCTTGGGCGTCGTCATCGGCCATGCGCTCGTGCGCCTCGTCGCCGGTACGATCAATGACCTTTACTTCGTCGTCGCCGTCAGCCGCGTGACGCTGCCTGCGAGCGCGCTCCTGAAGGCGCTCGCGGCCGGCATTGGGGTGGCGCTCATTGCAGCCTGCATACCCGCGATGGAAGCGGCGAGCTCGAGCCCGCAGCTCGCCTTGAAGCGTTCCGTCCTCGAAGAGCGCGCAACCGGAGCGTCGCGCTGGCTCCTCCTGGCAAGCGTGCTCCTCGGCGCTGCCGCGCTCGCCATCGTCACGGGATCCGCGCGCAGCTTGCTTGCGGGATTCGTCGCTCTTTTTCTCCTCCTGCTTGCGGTTGCGGCATTGGCGCCTTTCGTGTTGCGCGTGGGCGCACGTGCGGCGGCGCGTCTCATCGCAGGCCGAAGTCCCATCGCGCGCCTGGCGCTCAATGATATTGCCGCATCGCTGTCGCGCACCGGGGTTGCGGTCGCGGCGCTCGCGCTCGCCGTGTGCGCGATGATCGGAGTTGCGCTCATGGTCGACAGCTTTCGCGAGTCGCTGCGCGACTGGCTGGCGCACACGCTGCGCGCGGATCTGTTCGTGACTGCTCCGGGGCCGGGATTTGCGCGCCCCGAGCGGCAGATCGACAAGGATGTCGTGGCGGCGCTGCTGGCGGTGCGCGGCGTCAGCGCGCACAGCGAGAGCCGCCGCGTGCGGGTGGGATCCAATTTTGGCGACGTGTCGCTCGATGCGCTCGCGCTTGCACCGCAGAGCGCCGCCGGATTTGAGCTCGTGGCGGGCAATGCGGCGAGCGTCTGGAGTGCCTATGCGCGCGGCGCACTCGTGATCTCCGAGCCGCTCGCTTGGCGATTGCATCTGAAGGTTGGCGATCAACTCACGCTCAGCACCGCGCGCGGCGCGCGCGCTTTTCCGGTCGCCGGGATCTATCGTGAGTACGGCAATGATCGCGGCACGGCGATGCTGGAGCGCGCGGTGTACGCGGCGTGGTGGCAGGATGATGCGCTGACGGGGCTTGGGCTTTATCTTGCGCCCGGGGTGTCGGGCGCGCGCGTCACGGCCGCGCTCAACGCTGCGGCGGCGGGCCGCCAGGCGCTTCTCATCCGCTCGAATGCTGACCTGCGCGCCTATTCGATGGCGATCTTCGAGCGCACGTTCACGATCACGCGCGTGCTCTACTGGCTCACCGCGGGAGTCGCTGCGCTCAGTCTCGTGAGCGCGCTCGTCGCCTGGGAGCTGGAGCGCGCGCGCGAGCTTGCGCTGCTGCGCGCGCTCGGCTTGACGCCACGCGGCATGGCGCTGTTCATCGAGGCGCAGACGGGCTTCATCGGTTTGGTCGCGTTGCTGGCGGCGCTGCCCGCGGGAGTGCTGACCGCGCTCATGCTCATCGACGTCGTCAACCGCCGCGCCTTCGGCTGGCAGATTGACCTGCACGTGCATCCGCGCGCCTTTGTCGCAGCGGCCGGTGTCGCACTGACGGCGGCGCTTGCGGCCGGCTGCTATCCCGCCTGGAAGAGCGCGCGCGCCGAGCTTGCGCACGCGATCCGCGAGGAATGATGCGCCTGGCGGCCATCGTGAATGTGCTCTTCGGCGCCGGCGCGAGCGCACTCGCAGCGAGCGCGGGCGTGCTGCCCTGGGACTTCGCAGCCAGCGGCTTTGAGCAGGCGCTCGCGCCGCGCGAGTTTGTATTCCCGCGCGATCATGGTCCGCACCCGAGCTTTGCGCATGAGTGGTGGTATCTGACCGGACACCTTGAGGCCGCAAACGGCGAGCGTTTTGGCTTTGAGCTTACTTTCTTTCGCGTGGGCCTCGCCGCCGCGGCACCTGAGCGGGCGACGGGCGCATCTCGGTGGCGCGCGCGGCAGATATTTGTCGCGCACTTCGCGGTGACTGAAATTGGCCGGCAACAGTTTCATTCCGCCGAGCGCTACGCGCGCGATGCGCTCGCGCTTTCAGGTGCGCAGAGCGATCCGCCGCGCGTCTGGCTCGATGACTGCTCGCTCGAGCTCTCCGGGGCAACCTGGCAGATGAAAGCGCGGCAGCCCGGCTACGCACTCGAACTTGCGATGACGCCCGCGCTCGCGCCGGTGCTCAACGGCACTGCGGGCCTGAGCCAGAAGTCGGACAATCCGGCGGACGCAAGCTACTACTATTCCGTGCCGCGCTTGAGCGTAACCGGGCGCCTTGTGCGCAACGCTGAATCTGTCGCGGTCCACGGCACGGCGTGGCTTGATCGCGAATGGGGTAGCGGCGCTTTGGCCGCCGATGAGACGGGCTGGGACTGGTTCGCGCTGCAGTTTGCCGATGGCAGTGACCTGATGTTTTACGCGCTGCGCCGCCGCGACGGCACGCGCGATTCTCACAGCGCCGGCACCTGGGTGGATGCGAAGGGGCAGGCGCGGACGCTGGCAAGTGCAGATGTCCGGATCGGCGTGCTCGGCAGCTGGGACAGCCCGCGCGGCGGGCGTTATCCGGCGCGTTGGCGCATCGACATCGCCTCTCTCGGTCTTGCCGTTGACCTACACCCGCTCGTAGCGAACCAGGAGCTCAGTGGGCGGCCGCGCTACTGGGAGGGTGCCGTGGAGGTTGCCGGCGCCCGCGGCAAGCAGCCCGTCGCCGGGGAGGGCTATGTTGAGCTTGTGGGCTACGCGAGCGCGCCCCGCTAGACACGCCAATGGCGCTCAGCCAAGCTTACGTTTGGCTGTGGCTTTAGCACGACAGTTGGCTGGGGTTCGTCGTACTGGGGGGAGCATCGCGCCCCGTTTTCTGCCCGTGTAGCATCACGCCATAACACCACTCGATTGTATCGATGAGGGAAGAATATGAACGTGGTCGAACGTGAGGTGCGCGCTAACGGGCGTGCGGGCGGAACGGGGGCGATGCATCGCCCGCACCGCTCCCTCGAGGGGCGGCTCATCGAGCGTCTCTTGTCGCACGCGGGCAACCCGGCGATTGAGTTCGTGCTGTGGACGGGCGAGCGAGTGCGTTCCCCGGGCGTGGAAGTCGCCCATGAAATGCACGTCGCCGATCGCGCAACCCTCATGAAATTGATTACCGACACGCAGCTCGGCTTTGGCGATGGCTACAGCGAGGGGCGCATCACGGTCGCGGGCGACCTCGTGGCCTTTTTGGAAACGACCTATCGCGCGGTGCCTAAGAGTCGCGGCGCCGGCAAGATTTTCAGGCGCCTCGTCACGCGCCGTGCACAGCCTGCCAATACGCTCGCCGGCTCGCGCGAGAACATTCACCGCCACTACGATATCGGCAACGAGTTCTACTCGCTCTGGCTCGGTAGCACGATGGCCTACACGTGCGCCTACTACCCGAGCGCCGATGCCACGCTCGATGAGGCGCAGGTGGCGAAGATGCACCATGTGTGCCGCAAGCTGCGGCTGCGCTCCGGAGAGAGCGTGGTTGAGGCGGGGTGTGGCTGGGGCGCGCTCGGTTTGCACATGGCGCGCCACTATGGCGTCAAGGTGCGCGCCTTCAACATCTCGCACGAGCAGATCGTCTACGCGCGCGAGCGCGCGCAGGCCGAAGGCCTCACCTCGATGGTCGAGTACATCGAGGATGATTACCGCAACATTTCCGGCTCGTATGACGCCTTCGTTTCGGTCGGCATGCTCGAGCACGTCGGCCGCGAGAACTATCCGGAGCTCGGCCGCGTTGCCAATCAGTGTTTGCCGCGGCATGGGCGCGGCCTCATTCACTCCATCGGCCGCAATCGTCCGTCGCCGCTGCATCCGTGGATCCAGCGACGCATCTTCCCCGGCGCCTATCCTCCAACGCTCGCGGAGATGATGCAGCTCTTTGAGCCCTGGGATATCTCGGTGCTCGATGTTGAGAACCTGCGTCTTCACTATGCGCAGACGCTGCGGCACTGGCTGGCGCTGTATGAGGCGGCGAGCGAGCGCGTCAAGAACCTGTTCGATGAGAAATTCGTGCGTATGTGG
>Ga0302326_10025263_pt1 | contig 12052 bp, 11 predicted proteins | sample Palsa_T0_3_FD_202264 | JGI IMG/M metagenome (GOLD analysis project Ga0302326, IMG submission 202264) | Peat permafrost microbial communities from Stordalen Mire near Abisko, Sweden - Palsa_T0_3 | ecosystem: Environmental > Terrestrial > Soil > Palsa > Peat permafrost | place: Sweden: Abisko...
GTCGAAGCCACCGCCTGGTTCGGCTGCGGCGTGCTGTCAGGGGTGGCCGGGATTCTGCTCGCCGATCTGGTGGCGCTGGACGCCACCACGTTGACCTTCCTGGTCATCTCCTCCCTGGCGGCGGCGCTGATCGCGCGGTTGAGTTCGATCGTGGTCACGTTTGTGGCGGCGATCGTGATCGGAGTCGTCGACGCATCAATCACGCCGATCCAGTCACTGACCAACTACCGGGACATGACGCCGTTCGTGCTCGCCGCGGCGGCGCTGCTGGTGATCAACCGGCACCGCGTGATCTCGGTCTCCCGGCAGGGGATCTAGTGGCCGCGACGGGGGTGGAGACGGCCGAAACCGCCACGCGGCCGTCGCCGTCACCCCGCGGCTTTGACGCTCGTACGCTCGTGCGCCCGGCGGTGATCGCGGCGCTGCTGTTGTTCGTGCTGCTCGCGCTGCCCTCGATGCTCAGCACCTATTACGTGGACGCGTCGACCCAGGTGGCGATCTGGGCGATCGTCGCCCTGGGCCTCGGACTGCTCGTGGGACGGGTCGGCATGGTGTCGCTCGGGCAGGCCGCGGTGCTGGCGCTCGGCGCCTGGGTCGCCGCGCGGCTGCTGTTCGCGACCTCGATGCCGTTTCCGGTGGTGCTGCTGGCCTCCGGCCTGATCACGATGGTGCTGGGAACCCTCGTCGGCCTGCCGGCGCTCAGGCTGAGCGGGCTCTACCTCGCGCTGATCACCCTGATGCTGGCCGGCGCCATCACGGTCGTGCTCGCCACGACCAACTTCCCCAACGGCGGACACGGCTTCCTCGGTTACAACGGCAGCGCGGTCCACATCCCCGCGATCCGCCGCCCCAGCATTGCCGGCACGGACCCCGCCTTCTTCCGCTACGCGGTCATCGTCGCCGCGCTGATGTTCCTACTCGCGCTGGCTCACGTCCGCACGCGGCCGGGGAGGGCCTGGGCAGCGATCCGCCAGAGCGAGTCCGCGGCACTGGCGGCCGGCATCAACACCACCTTGTACAAGCTGTGGGCGTTCGCGCTCGCGTCCTTCGTCACCGGCGTGGCCGGCGGCCTGCTCGCCGGGAGCACCCGCTACCTGTATTCGTACGACTTCACGACCCAGGAGTCGATCACGTTGCTGGCCGTCGTCCTGATGGGCGGGATTTTCAGCCTGTGGGGCGCGATCGTCGCCGGGCTGCTGCTGCAGCTGCTGCCCCAGCTGCTCAACAGCTGGGGCATCTCGCCCGACTGGCTCACGATCCTGTTTGGCATCGGCGTGCTGCAGGTGCTGCTGACCGCTCCAGCCGGGCTCGTCGATCAGGTGCCCAAGGACCTGGCCCGGTTGGGCCGACTGCTGGTCGGCCTGTTCCGTCGCGGGGTGCCCGCGGGAGGGCGGGCGCCGTGATCGACGTTTCCGGCCTCACGGTCCGGTTTGGTGGTGTCACCCCCTTGGACGGCATGGACGTGCACTTCGAGTCGGGGACGTGCGGGCTGATCGGGCCCAACGGAGCCGGGAAGACCACCTTCTTCAACGTGCTGAGCGGCTTTGTCCGGCCCGCCGCCGGGACCGTGCGCACGTTCGGCGAGGACCTGCTGGGCATGACCCACTTTCGGCGGGCTCGCTGGGGACTGCGACGAACGTTCCAGACCGAGCAGGCGATCGAGCAGCTGTCGGTGTTCGACAACGTGGCGATGATCCACGAGCACTCGAAGCTGAGCGGCTCTTCCCGCCGCCAGGATGTGCTGCAAGCGATCTCGTTCGTCGGCCTCGATGGTGATCCGGGCGCCAAGGTGGGCACCCTCCCGGCGGCCGACCGCCGCCTGGTCGAGATCGCCCGGGCCGTCGTCGGGCGCCCGCGCGTCGTGCTGCTGGACGAGCCGGCGGCCGGGCTCCCGGACCAGGAGACCGCGCACATGGGCGACGTCATTCGACGGATTCCCGAGCAGACAGATGCGCTGACGATCCTCGTCGACCACGACATGAGCCTGGTGTCGGCATGCTGCGGGGTCACCGCCGTGCTCGACTTCGGCAAGCTGATTGCCTCGGGTCCGACCGCTGAGGTGCTGCGCGACGAGCGAGTGATGCGGGCCTACCTCGGAACCGAGGACGTCGGTTGAGCGGCGAGGAACCGGCGGCGGGTGGAGTTCTGAGCCTGCGCGAGCTCACCGTCAACCGCGGCGGTCGCGCCGTCGTGCGCGAGGTCTCGATCGAGATTGCCACGGCAGAGGTCACGGCGTTGCTGGGTCCCAACGGAGCGGGCAAGTCGAGCCTGGTCCTGGCGGTGGGCGGGGTGCTGCGGCTCCCGAGTGGATCGGTGCTGCTCGACGGCCAGGAGCTCGCGCGCCGTCGGCCGGAGAAGATCCGGCAAGCCGGCATCGCGATCGTCCCCGAGGGCCGTCGGTTGCTCTCCGAGCTGACCGTCGAGGAGAACATCCGGGTGGCCACCTACTCGCTCCCGCGCGAGCAGGCGCGGACGGGGCGACAGCGCGCACTGGAACTGTTCCCCGAGCTCGAGAAGCGTCTCAGCGCGCCGGCGCGCGCCCTCTCCGGCGGCGAGCAGCAGATGCTGGTGCTGGCCCAGGCGCTGGTCTCCGAGCCGCGGTTCGTGATCATCGACGAGCTTTCGTTGGGGCTCGCGCCGGTCGTCATCCAGCGCCTCATCCCGACAATCCGGTCGATCGCGGAGTCCGGGATCGGGGTGCTGCTGATCGAACAGTTCGCCACGGTGGCGCTGGGGCTGGCCCGGCGCGCGTACGTCATGGAGGGCGGCCGGATCCAGTACGACGGAACGGCCAGCGAGCTGCGGGAGAAGCCAGAGCTGCTGCAATCGGCCTATCTGCTGCGCGGTCACGCCAACGGCGCCGCTGTCGCGGCGATCGAGCCGCGGCCGGCCGCCGGGTGAGACTGAGATGAGCGTCGGCGCAATGGAGCACGTGCTCCTGCTCTGCGACGACATCGAGCAGACCCGGGAGTTCTACTGCCGGGTGATTGGCTTGCGAGTCGGCGGTCGCCCACCGCTCGAGTTTCCCGGTTACTGGCTCTACGCCGGTGCCACCCCGTGCGTGCATATCGCCGATCGGGCCGCGTACCGGATCCACGCCGAGCGCCTCGGCCTCAGCGTCCCCGAGGGGCCGGCCGGCTCCGGGCCGGTGGATCACATCGCCTTCAGAGCCACCGACTACGACGAGATCAACGCACGGCTGCAAGCCCACGCGGTGCCTGCGGTTCGCAACACCATCCCCGGTGGCGGACCGCGGCGGTTTTTCCTGGAGGACCCCAACGGGATGCGGATCGAGATCAACGTACCGACCCCTGACTGAAACGAGACAGTGATGGCCCAATCTGACACAGCCAACGAGACCGCGACCGGGGGCTGGCGCGCGACGCCGCCGTTCCGTGCCGATCACGTCGGCAGCCTCTTACGCCCGCCCGAGTTGCTGCGCGCCCGCGAGGACTTCGCGGCCGGACGGTTGACCGCCGAGCAGTTGCGGGCCGTGGAGGATGATGCGATCCGCGCAGCCGTGAAGATGCAACGCGACGTCGGACTGCAATGCGCGACCGACGGCGAGTTCCGCCGGGCCTCCTGGCACATGGACTTCATTTACGCACTGGGTGGAATCGAGAAGGCACCCGGCGATATCACTGTCCATTTTCGTAACCAGAAGGGGGAGATCGAGTACACGCCGGCAGCGATTCACGTGGCCTGGAAGGTGCACCTCGATGAACCGATCTTCGCCGCGGACTTCGCGTTCCTCCAGGGCACGGTTGACCCTGCGGTCACGCCCAAGTTGACAGTGCCATCACCGAGCATGGTGCATTACCGTGGCGGTGCCGCCGCGATCGATCCGAGCGTGTACGCCACTGTCGAGGAGTTCTGGAGCGATCTGACCGCTGCCTATGCGGCGCAGGTGCAAGCCATCGCCGGGATGGGCGGCCGGTATCTGCAGTTCGACGACACCAGCCTCGCCTACCTCAACGACCCTCAGCAGCGCGCCGAGATGGCCTCTAAGGGTGAGGACTCCGAGCATCTGCACGAGACGTACATCCGTCATTTGAACGAAGCACTGGCGGACAAGCCCCAGGAGTTGACGGTCACGACACACATGTGCCGGGGGAATTTCCGCTCCTCATGGGTCGCCGAGGGTGGGTACGACTTCGTGGCCGAGGCCCTGTTCGGAGAGCTCGCGGTCGACGGCTTCTTCCTCGAGTACGACGACGCCCGCTCGGGCGGGTTCGAGCCGTTGCGGTTCGTGCCCAAGGGCAAAATGGTCGTCCTCGGGCTGGTGACCACGAAGCGGGGTGAGCTCGAAGCCAAGGATCAGCTCAAGCGGCGGATCGAGCAAGCGGCGCATTACGTGCCGATCGAGCAGCTGTGCCTGTCTCCGCAATGCGGGTTCTCCTCGACCGTCGACGGCAACGCGCTGAGCTATGACGAGGAGGTGGCCAAGCTCGAGCTGGTCGTGGAGACCGCGGCAGAGGTGTGGGGATGATTCGACCGGTGGAACTGACGCGACTGCCGGGCGCAGAAGTCTGGGGATGATTCGAGCGGTGGAACTGACGCGACTGCCGGGCGCAGAAGTCTGGGGATGATTCGAGCCGCCGTGACCGAAGGCGTGCGCGCCATGGCGCTGCTCGAGCGCCCCGAGCCTCGGGCCCCAGGTCCCGGTGTGGTGGTGGTGCGCCCGGAAGCGGTTGGTATCTGCGGCTCGGATTACCACTTCTTCGCCGGCGAGCTTTCGGCCGAGGCGGGCGGGGCGCTGTTTCCCCGCGTGCAGGGACACGAGATCGGCGCCACCATCACCGCGCTCGGTCCGGACTGCCGCCCGGAGCTCGCGCTGGGCCAGCGGGTGGCGGTGTGGCCGCTGCAGGCCTGCGGGCATTGCTACCCCTGCAGCGTGGGCCGTCCCAACACGTGCGACAACTTCCAGCTCATCGGCATTCACATCGACGGCGGGTTGCAGGAGCTGCTGTCCACCGGCCAGGATCAGGTGTTTCCGATCCGGACCGAGAACCCCGCGGTGGCCGCGATGGTCGAGCCGTTGTCAATCGGGGTGCGCGCCGTGAACCGGGCGAGGATCGAGTCCGGAGAGCAGGTGGTGGTCATGGGCGCAGGGCCGATCGGCCAGTGCGTCTGCCTGGCCGCGCGCGAGCGCGGGGCGCAATTGCTGGTGATCGATCCCCAGCGCCAGCGCCTCGGGCTGAGCGCCGAGCTGGGCGCCGACACGTTGGTCTGGACCGAACCGGGCGAGGTCGTGGCCGCCGCCCGCAGCTGGGCGGGACCCGGCGGTCCCCCCGTCGTGGTGGACGCGACCGGGGTGCCTGCGGCGGTGCGGGCGATGGTCGACATGGTGGCATCGGCGGGACGGGCGGTGCAGGTCGGGATGTCCGGAGAGGAGGTCTCGCTGCGCATCGGCAGCCTGACCGAGAAGGAGCTCGACCTGCTTGGCGTGAGCTGCTGCGGCGCCGACGAGTTCGCCCAGGCGGTCGATCTGGCCGAGCGCCACGACGCGCTGCTCGCCCGCCTGGTCAGCCAGGAGTTCTCCTTGGCCCAGGCGCCCGACGCGTTGCGGTTTGCCATCGGCCACCCGACCGAGGTCATGAAGGTGGTGATCCGCACGTGATCTGGATGCCGCCCCCAGCTCCATAAAAATCCCTGCAACCTCGGTCGTTCTGCCGGGGTCGAAGGCAGTCGGCGCCGGAGATCTGGCCGAAGGTGCGTAGCCTGCCGTTCGTGCACGCCGATTTCAACGAACTGGTTGCGCCTCCGGAGCTGGGGCGCACGTTCACGCAGTCCGTGCGGCCGGGGTTCGCCGATTGCGCACCGTCGGGCCGGCTCCGACTCGACGCGCTGGCCTGCTGGCTACAGGACGTCGCATACGCCGATGTCGAGGACGCCGGCCTGGCTGAGAGCGCGGTGTGGGTGGTGCGGCGCACGCGCATGCGTGTGCGCCGGTTTCCGCGCTTCGGTGAGCGGTTCAACGTGACCACGTTCTGCAGCGGGCTGGGCAGGATGTGGGCCGAGCGGCGCACGGACATCGTTCGCTGCGGCGAATCCATCGCCGACGTGGAGGCCGTGTCCCTGTGGGTCCACCTCAGTCCCGCCGATTGGCGGCCCACGCCCCTGACTGAGCGCGAGATCGTCACCTACAGCCACGCCACGCCGGGTCGACGGGTGAGCGCGCGGCTGCGCCATCCGGCACCCGAGGCGCTCGAGGCGATCGAGGCGAGCGCGCCGTGGACGTTTCGCGCCACCGAGCGCGACATCGCCGGTCACATCAACAACGCCGCTTACTGGCAGCCGCTCGAAGAGGAGCTGTTGGCCGGCAGTGATCCCGACAGCATCGATGTCGAGATCGAGTACCGGGCCCCTGCGCAACCGGGCCAGAAGCGCGTCCTCCGCGCGGGCCGTCGTCGCTGGATCGTGGACGGCGACGGCGAGACCCACGCGTCGATCCTCGTCGTCAACGCCGGGCCTAGACCGTGAACACGATCTTCCCGAACATATCGCCGGCCAGCATCAGCTCGAACCCTTGGCGAGCGTCGGCCAGGGGCAGGGTGTCGTGGATCACCGGACGCAGCCGCTTCTCCACGCAGAAGCGGATCAGCCGCTCGAGCTCCTGCCGCGTGCCCATTGTCGAGCCGACCACCGAGAGCTGCAGGAAGAACACGCGGGTCAGCTCCGCCGGTGAGGCGTCGCCGGTGGTGGCTCCTGAGATCACGATCGTGCCGCCCGGCTTCAGCGACCGCACTGAATGTGCCCAGGTTGCCTGTCCGGTGGTCTCGAACACCGCGTCGACCCGTTCCGGCAGCCGCGCGCCCGGCTCGAAGGCTTGATCGGCCCCGAGTTCGACCGCCTGCGCGCGCTTGCGCTCCGAGCGTCCGGTGACCCAGACGCGGGCGCCGGCCGCACTCCCCAGGACAGTGAGCGCGGTGGCCACACCGCCGGTGGCGCCCTGGACGAGAATCGTGGCTCCCGGTTGCACGCGGCCGCGCGTGAACAGCATCCGGTAGGCGGTCAGCCACGCGGTCGGCAGGCACGCCGCCTGCTCGAAGGAGAGCTCCGGTGGTTTGGGCAGCAGGTTCCACCGGGGCACGACGACGCGCTCGGCGAACGTGCCCTGGTGCTTCTCGGACAGCAGCGAGCGTCGCGGGTCGAAGGTCTCGTCCCCGTGCCAGGAGTCATTGCCGATCACGGCGTGCACGACGACCTCGTTCCCATCCTGGTCGAGGCCTGCCGCATCGCAGCCGAGAATCATCGGCAGCCGCTCACGGCTGAGACCGACGCCACGCAGGGACCACAGATCGTGGTGATTGAGCGACGTGGCCTTGACCTCCACGATCGTCCAGCCGTCGGCCGCCTCCGGTTCGGGTCGGTCGCCGACCTCCAGCACGCTCAGCGGATCCTTCGGGTCGATGTCGATGGCCGACACGGCGAGCATGGGCGCAATCATGCCCGACGCACGCCGCGGGTGCACCCTGGCCGCCCGGAGATCGACCCTCGCTGTCAGAATGACCGCCATGGCCAAGGTCAACGCACGGGTCAGCCGGCCACTCGACGCGCCGCCGGAGCGGGTGCTCGAGTTCCTGCGCGACTATCGCGAACAGCGACCGAAGATCCTCACCGACCACTACACCGCTTACCGCGTCGAGCAAGGCGGTCATGGTGAGGGCACGGTGATCGGCTACCACTTCTCGGCCGGCGGACGCGAGCGCGACTACCGGCTTCGGGCGCAGGAGGGCGACGGCATGCTGGAGGAGCGCGATGAACTGTCCTCGTTCGTCAGCACCTGGACCGTGATTGCGGCCGGCACGGGTAGCACGGTGACGCTCGCGGCCTCCTGGGACGGCGCCGGCGGAGTCGGGGGCATCTTCGAAGGGCTCTTCGCGCCGCTGGGGCTCCGCCGGATCTACGCGCAGGTTCTGGACCGCCTCGCCGCCGCGCTTCCGGCCTGACCGGACCCACTGAAAACAGCACAAGCCGGCAAAAGTCTGCCCACCCCCAGGCGAAGCGCCCGCTCACCGTCGTCGCGGCCAGAAACCGGGCGCCTTCATCGCACGCCGGTTCGGGATAGAGTGCCCGACATGGATGTTGGGATCGGTTTGCCGGCGGCGATCAATGGGGTGGATGGCGACATGCTGGTCGAGTGGGCAAAGCGTGCGGAGGGGCGGAGCTTCTCGACGCTCGGCGTACTCGATCGGATTGTCTACGGAAACTTCGAGCCGCTGATTGCGCTCGCCGCCGCCGCGGCGGTGACCGAGCGGATCCGCCTCATGACCGCGATCCTGATCGCTCCGCTGCGCAGCAACCACGCCCTGTTCGCCAAGCAGGCGGCCAGCCTCGATCGCCTGTCCGCAGGACGGTTGGTTCTCGGAATCGCCGCCGGCATCAGGGAGGACGACTACGCGGAAAGCGGAGTCGACTACCACCGCCGCGGGGCCGAACTCGATGCGTTGGTGCAGCGGTCGATCGACATTTGGCGCGGAACGTCGCCGGACGTCGGCCCCGCGCCCTCCACCCCGGACGGGCCACACCTCATCTTCGGCGGGAACTCGTCGGCCGCCCTGAGCCGGATGGCCGAGCACGGAAGGGGGTGGATCGCCGGCGGCGGCGGTCCCGAGCAGTTCGCGGCCGGTGCGCAGGCCGCACAGGAGGCGTGGAGCGCGGCCGGACGCGAGGGGCGGCCGAGATTGCTGGGCCTGGCCTACTTCGCACTGGGCGATCACGCGCGCGAGGCCGCGGAGAACAGCCTCACGCACTACTACTCGTTCGCGCCTCCGTACGCCGCGCAGGTCGTTGCCGGAGCCCTCGTCACGCCGGAGCTGATCGCCGAGCGGATCGCCGGGATGGAGCAAGCCGGCTGCGACGAACTGCTCCTATTTCCCTGTAGCCCGGACGCGGCGCAGGTCGATCTTCTGGCCGACGTACTCGGCAAGTAGACCCTTAGGATCCTTAGGACCGTTAGGACCAGCCGGACCGCGGGTGGGCGATGGCGGCCTGAGCGGCCGCGATGCGCGCGATCGGGACCCGGAACGGCGAACAGGACACGTAGTCCAGGCCCGCATCGTGGAAGAACTCGATCGACTCCGGGTCGCCGCCGTGCTCGCCGCAGATGCCCAGCTTCAGGCCCGGATGGGCCTCGCGCCCGACCCAGGCGGCCAGTCGCACGAGCCAGCCCACGCCCGGCTTGTCGATCGTCTCGAACGGGCTGCGATCGATGATCTTGCGCTCCAGGTAGGTGGGGACGAACTTGGACTCGACGTCGTCGCGGGAGAAGCCGAGCGCGGTCTGGGTGAGATCGTTGGTCCCAAACGAGAAGAAATCGGCAAAGCGTGCGATCCGGTCGGCGACGAAGCACGCGCGCGGGAGCTCGATCATCGTGCCGACCGTGTAGTCGGTGCCCTCGCGGAGCCCCTCCTTCTCGCCGATCGCCACCACCAGCTCGCGCATCAGCTCGATCTCGTGCTCGTAGTCGACCAGCGGGATCATGATCTCCGGATGAGGCGCCTGCGCGGCCGCCTTCGCCGCGCGGAGGATGGCGTGCACCTGCATCTCGTAGATCTCGGGGTAGAGGATCCCGAGCCGGCAGCCGCGCGTGCCGAGCATCGGGTTCTCCTCCGAGATCTCCTCGGTGCGCGACAGCAGCCGCTCGAGCGCGGGAAGGTCGTCGGCGTGCTCGATCCTGGCCCGCTCCACCTGGGCGGCGAGTTCGGGGAGGTTGGGCAGGAACTCGTGCAGCGGCGGGTCGAGCAGGCGCACGGTGACCGGGAGGCCGGCCATCGCCTCAAACAGCCCTTCGAAGTCCTCCTGCTGCAGCGGCAGCAGCTCCGCGAGTGCGTCGATCCGCGCGTCGCGGGTGTTGGCCATGATCATCGCGCGCATCTTCGGTTGGCGGTCCTCAGCCATGAACATATGCTCGGTGCGGCACAGCCCGATGCCCTGCGCGCCGAGTTCGCGGGCGCGCAGGGCGTCCTGCGGCGTATCGGCGTTGGCGCGGACGTCGAGCACGCGCACCTCGTCGGCCCAGGACAGCACCCGCTCGAAGTTCTCGTCCACCACCGCCTCCACCAGCGGCACATCGTCGACTGTCACCCACCCCTTGCTGCCGTCGATCGCGATCAGATCGCCCTCGTGCAGCGTGGTGCCGTCGACCGTGACGGTCTTGGCGGTCAGATCGACCACGAGCGCCTCGACGCCGACCACGGCCGGGCGGCCCATCCCTCTGGCCACGAGTGCGGCGTGCGAGGCCTTGCCGCCCTCGGAGGTGAGGATCCCCTTGGCGGCGTGGAAGCCGGCGACGTCCTCGGCGTCGGTGAACGGCCGCACCAGGATCACGTCGCGACCGTCCTGCGCGGCCGCGACGGCGTCGGTGGCGGTGAACACGATCGCGCCCTTCGCGGCGCCGGGAGACGCGCTGACCCCGGTCGCCAGCACCTTGAAGTTCGCTTTGGGGTCAAATGTCGGATGCAGCAACGCGTCGAGCGTGGCGGGGTCGATCGTCACCAGCGCCTGCTGCTTGGTCAGTAGGCCTTCGGCGACCGCGTCGACGGCGAACCGGACCGCGGCCTGCGCTGGGCGCTTGGCGTTCCGGGTCTGGAGCATGTACAGGCGCCCGTCCTCGACGGTGAACTCGGTGTCCTGCATGTCGAGGTAATGGGCCTCCAGCGTGCGCAGAATCGTCATCAGCTCGGCGTGGACGTCGGGCAGCCAGTCCTTGATCTCGTCGATATCGCGCGGCGTCCGCACTCCTGAGACGACGTCCTCGCCCTGGGCGTTGGGCAGAAAGTCGCCGCTCGGCTCAGGCGCGCCGGTGACCTCGTTGCGCGAGAACGCCACGCCCGAACCCGACGTCTCGCCCTTGTTTCCGAACACCATCTGCTGGACGTTGACAGCCGTGCCCCAGTCGTCCGGGATCCGGTTCAGGCGCCGGTAGGCGACGGCGCGCTCGCCGATCCAGGAGTCGAACACTGCGCGGATCGACAGCCGGAGCTGCTCCGCCGGCTCCTGCGGGAAGTCTTCGGTGGTGTGCTCGCGGTAGATCTGCTTGAACGTGCCGGTCAGCTCACGCAGCGCGTCGACGTCGAGCTCGGTGTCCTGCGTGACCCCCCGGTCCTGTTTGGCCGAGGTGATCGCCTCCTCAAAGCGCTCACCCGGGATCCCGCGTGAGACATTGCCGAACATCTGTACGAAGCGGCGGTAGGAGTCCCAGGCGAATCGCTCGTTGTCGGTGGAGCGCGACAGGCCGAGCACCGACTCGTCGTTGAGGCCCAGGTTGAGCACGGTGTCGAGCATGCCCGGCATCGACTCGCGCGCCCCGGACCGGACCGAGACGAGCAGCGGGTTGTTGTGGTCACCCAGTCCCTTGCCGCTGTGCTCCTCCAGCCGGGCGAGCGCCCCAGCGACCTGCTCGGCCATCCCGTCGGGCTCCTGGCGGTCCCCGCGCATGTACTGCACGCACGCCTCGGTGGTGATGGTGAACCCGGGCGGGACCCGGTCGGCACCCAGCACGCGGGTCATCTCGGCGACGTTTGCGCCTTTGCCGCCCAGCAGGTCACGCATGTCCCTGGAGCCCGCAGCGAAGTCGTACACCCACCGGGGCATCAGTTCACCGAATGGTTGACGGTCACGTCGGGACCGATCCTACCCGTCACCACGGTCATGAGTCGTCTCAGTGAGGGAGAAGTGTGAGCTCGCTCTCGGTCTCAGCCCGATACGGCGGCCGCGTACTGCGGCCTGATGCCCATCGCGTCGGCGATCAGCTCATAGGAGCGTCGCCGGGCCGCGTGGTCGTAGGTGATCGTGACGACGATCACCTCGTCGGCGCCGTATTCGCTGGCCAGCGCTTCGATCTCAGCGCGAACCTGCTCAGGGGACCCGATAATCGCCCGGCGCCCCGGCACCCCGGCGCTCGGCGGCTTGCCCTCCTGGGTGAAGAAGGCCAGCGCTTTCTCCGGCGGCGGGATCGGGATCAGCTCGTTGCGCCGCAGGAGGGTGAACGACATGCGACTGCTGGCGGCGAGATAGTGCGCCTCCTCGTCGCTCGGAGCGCAGATGA
>Ga0302326_10025264_pt1 | contig 12052 bp, 13 predicted proteins | sample Palsa_T0_3_FD_202264 | JGI IMG/M metagenome (GOLD analysis project Ga0302326, IMG submission 202264) | Peat permafrost microbial communities from Stordalen Mire near Abisko, Sweden - Palsa_T0_3 | ecosystem: Environmental > Terrestrial > Soil > Palsa > Peat permafrost | place: Sweden: Abisko...
CAGGCGGCGATGTCGGCGAAGAATGTTTGATCGATTTGAAATTTGGGATTTGATTCGGAATTCGGGCTTCGGATTTCGGATTTGGAACTCACAATGCCCACCACTCAACCAACGGCCAACACGCCCGCCCCCGGCAAAAAATTCATCATGGTGCCGAAGGTCGTCAACGGCGTGCCCAGCGAGGTGCAGATTGAAGTGGACGATACCGCCGGTCCTACCTGGGGACCCAACGACAAGCATCGGCTGTTGAACTCGAAACTGGAGCGTGCCGATGGTCCCGCGAAGACGACCGGCACCGCCATCTATACCTATGATGTCCGCCTGCCGGGAATGGTTTATGGTCGGTTCGTCATCTCGCCCCACGCGCACGCCAACGTCACCAGCGTCGACACCTCCGCCGCCGAAAAAATCGACGGCGTGCTGGCCGTGATCAATATCGGCAGCAAGGAAGTGCGCTACGAAGGGCAACCCGTCGTGGCCGTCGCCGCTCAAACGCCGGAACTGGCCGATGATGCTGTACGCGCTGTCGTCGTGCAGTACGAAGTGCTGCCACATGTGGTCCGCGGCGAGGATGCCCTCAGGCCCGATGCGCCGCGCATCTTCACTGAAGCAAGTCCACAAAAAAGCAGCGGTAATCTGCAAAGGGTGACCGACGCCCTGGCCACTTGCGACGCGGTTGTTGAGGCCACCTACAGAACAATGATTGTCCACCACTGCTGTCTGGAGACGCACGGCCTGGTCGTCGATTACCGCGGCGGCGATAGCGCAACGGTCTATGCCACGACTCAGGGCACCTTCACCATCCCCGGCGATGCTGCACGCGCACTGGGTCTTGAGCGGAGCGCCGTCACAGGCATCGTGCATCACATGGGGGGCGGATTTGGCTCGAAATTTGGCATCGGCATCACGGGGCAATGGGCATGCCGGCTATCCAAACAGCTTGGCGTCCCCGTCAAAATGATGTTGACTCGCCGCGATGAATTCCTGCTGGCGGGCAATGGTCCGGGTTCGATTCAGAAGATCAAAGCCGGCGTGACAAAAGACGGCACGCTGGTGGCGGTGCAGGCCGAGCAATATGCGCTGCCCGGCGTTGGTCGCGGAAACATTGGCGAACAGCCCTACCAATACACTGCAAAACACGCCTACCACACCCAGCAGGTCGTCCATACCAACGAAGATTCCTCCTGTGCCATGCGCGCCCCGGGACATCCGCAGGCTTCTTTCGCCATCGAATCGCTGATGGACGAGCTGGCCTACAAGATCGGCATGGACCCGATCGAGTTCCGCAAGAAGAACACTCCCGGCCAAGACGGAGATGCCTGGCACCGTCAACTGGATCGCGGCGCAAAGGAGATCGGCTGGGAGAATCGCAACCCCACTCCAGGCAAACTGCCCGGCCCGCTGGTTCGTGGAATCGGTTGCGGCATCGGCGCCTGGGGCGGAGGCGGCGGTCCACAATGTGTCGTCAACATCACGATCGGCCAGGACGGTTCGGTCGTCGCGGCGGTCGGCACGCAAGACCTGGGCACCGGCACGCGAACGTATATCCGCGCCATCGTTGCCGAGGAGTTGGGACTGCAATGCGCGGATGTCACCGAAAAGATCGGCGATTCGACCCTTGGCGCGGCCAATTCTTCCGGCGGCTCGACGACCGCCGCTTCGCTCTCCCCTGCCGTCAAGGTCGCCGCATACAACGCGCGGATCGAGATGGCCAAACGCGTGGCCCCTGTGCTGGGCGTGCCTGCCGAGGCTGTTGCGTTTGATGGTGGAACTGTCGGCATCAAGGACAAGCAACTCTCCTGGAAACAAGCCTGTGCGGCACTGCCGCCTGCGGGCTTGACGGCTCGTGGCGAATGGATGCCGGGCTTGTCCGGAAAGGGCGCACACGGTGTTTCATTCGCTGAGGTCGAAGTCGATCTGGAGACCGGGCACGTCCGTCCCATCAAGATGGTTCACGTTCAGGATGGCGGGCTGCCGCTTAATCGCCTGGCGATGGAGAGCCAGATCAACGGAGGGATGATTCAGTCGATGGGCATGGCATTGTTTGAAGGGCGCGTGATGGACACGCAACTGGGCGTGATGCTCAATCCCGGCTTTGGCGATTACAAACTTCCCGGAGCGCTGGAAATACCCGAGCTGGTTCCCATTATCGATGATGGCGACAAGCGGCAGGTGGTCATCGGCATTGCCGAGCCGGCGAATATTCCCGGCGTGGGCGCGGTTGCCAACGCCGTCTACAACGCCTGCGGCGTTCGCGTGCGCGAGTTGCCCATCACCCCGGACAAAATTCTCAACGGACTGGCTCAGCAGGCAACTGCGTAAAAAGGCAAATTACAGGGTGAAGAGGCAAACCGCATGAAAGCTTTTGAATGGGCCAATGCCCAGAGCATCGATGACGCCGTGAAGCTGCTGGATCCCGGCGATCCGCACGCCGATCCCGATGAGATGCCGCGCCCCATGGGTGGCGGGCAGGATTTGCTCACAACCATGAAGAGCTACATCACCCGCCCGCCGCGCGTGGTCAATCTCAAGACAATCCCCGGCCTGGGACAGATCGCCGGTAACGGGCAGCAGGGTTTGACAATCGGCGCGGAAGTGACGATCACCCAGCTTGCGGAGCATCCCGAAGTCGGCAAAAGTTTTCCTGGATTGGTGGAGGCCGCGCATTCCATCGCGACGCCACAGATCCGCAACATGGGTACGGTCGGCGGCAATCTCTGCCAGCGGCCGCGCTGCTGGTACTACCGCCTGGAGAACGTGAAGTGCCTGAAGAAGGGCGGTTCGGCGTGTTATGCCGCCAGTGGCGAAAACAAATACAACGCCATCTTCGGCGGAGGCCCGTCCTACGTCGTTCACCCTTCGGACTTGGCGCCGATGCTCGTCGCCTTGGGCGCGACGGTGACGATCAACGGCCCGGATGGTAAGCATGATCTGCCGCTGGAACAGTTTTTTACCCTGCCCAGCGACAACCTCCGCCACGAAAATGTGTTGACCCCCGGGCAGATTATCACCCAAATCCACGTGCCCGCTTCGGCATTTGCCGCGCGTTCGACTTATCTCAAGTTCAAGGAACGCTCCAGCCTCGATTTCGCCATGGCGTCGGTCGCCGCGGCCGTTGAGTTGGGACCGGACAAAACGGTTCGTCAGGCACGCCTGGTTCTTGGCGGCGTTGCACCGATGCCTTGGCGCGTTGCCAAGGCCGAGGCTTATCTCATCGGCAAAACAATCGATGAAAAGACCGTGGCCCAGACGGCGACGCTGGCGCTGGACGGCGCGGTGCCGCTGGCACAGAACGGGTATAAAATTCCGCTGACGCAAACGCTGGTGCGGCGATCACTGGCAAAGCTTGCAGTAGTTTAAGCCGCGACCGGCGGGCTGAGAAAGGATGTTTCCGATGACCTCACAGCAGACCTCAACCATTATGCAAACCGCCTTTTGCGGCGATCTGCGGTCCAAGAAGTTCTTCATGCTCGACACGATCCCCACCAAAGCCGACGATTTTTATGATCCCAGCGGCCATTGCTGGTGCTATCATACTCAGCAACCGATCGGCCCCGATGGAGAGCAGGTAATGCCCGAACGCTGCGGCCCCAAGCGCACGTGCTATCGATCCGCCCTCTCCACACCGACGCAAGGTGCAGCATGAAACCCCTAACCTTTTTACGCTCGTTTGTTTTACCTGCGGCTCTCCTGGGACTCCTGGGCAGCGCCGCCCCACAGCCATCGCCTGCCGTTGTGATTAAACCAATCCCATCATCAGGCATCATCACCGGCGATTACGTCGAAGCGCGGACCGCCAGCGTGTTCGCCGGCGCCTGCCACTACAACGGCGAACTGGTAACGACCGGCCGCGATGCCATCCTGGCTTGGAAGTTCACCTCCGGCACTTGGAAGGGAACCGATCTCTCTGGCGTGAGCGCGATGGCCGCCGTGAGCGGCCAGGACAATCTGGGGAATGATGCCGCGACCCGGCAGAGTGAGATCGTCGTGAACGCCTCGGCCACCCCTGCTCAATCCGCCGCCTTGGTCGACCTGATGAAAACGGAGTGCGCCCAGCACCTGGGCCAAATCTCCGCGATCCGCCACGGCACGGTTCTGTTCGATCACACCGGCTCGACCTATACGGCCAAGTCCGAAGGCTTCGCGGAGTTGACGGTGCAGGCGATGCCCAATGATGAGTGCTGCAAGCAACCGAGCCTGGTCTGGTATTCGCCGCTGCTCCCGCTTCTGCATCGCAAGGTCGGCTACACGATCAACTCCAGCTACATCGCCGGCACCGTCGGCGATCCCTGGCAGCGCTCCGAAGAAAACACCGCCTTTTACGGCGCATTCCAATTCTGATAAGCGCGAAGTTGTTAGTTGTTGGCGAAGAAACGCTCTTCACCAGCAACTATCAACCAGCAACTAACAACTTTCTTCCCCTCATTGATTCAGATAGACCTTATGTCTGGGCCGGGAGCGCAGGATTTCGGCCTTTCCCCACGCGACGGCGCCGGCAAACTCCGGGCTGTGAATAAACGCCTCGAAATCCTCCTTGCGTTCCCATTCACTGAGGATGACGTAGCTTCCGACGCAAGCGACGTCTTCGTACATGTGCGAATCGACATGGCCCTTAAGCGTTTTGAGCAGCTCGAGCACGCCGAGGAATCCCTTCTCAAATTCTTCTTCCTTCCCGGGGCGAGCTTCGTAATGCATTCCGATGGTTGTCATAAGTGGTAGGGATTGTGCCCGTGCGTTGCGGAACGGGCAAGGGGAAGGTGAGTATATGCCTGGCGAATACAGCAAGAACAGTTGGAAGGAGTCGTTATGAGGCATAGAGCGACGGCTATAAAACGGGGTTCCAAGCTTGTCCGGCGTGATGATTATCTGGACTTGGTCAAGCAGCTCGCGCTGCGCCCAATTCGCACGGTGTCGGAGTACGAGGCGGCAGCAAAGTTGCTGGATTCGCTCGTGCCGCGGACTGATCTGAGCGACGGCGAGAAGGATTATGTTGAGGCACTAAGCGCTTTTATTGAAGATTACGACCGGCGGCACAAGGTTTTCGACACCTCTGGCCGCACCCCCTTGGACATGGTCAGACATTTGATGGAAGCCAATGATTTGGATGTTACCGGTCTTGGCAATGTGCTCGGAAGCAAGGGAATTGCGTCGGAAATTCTTCATGGCAAGCGATCGCTGAGCAAATCGCACATTTTCAAACTTGCGGAGCGATTTAGTGTCGATCCGGGTTTATTTCTGGAACGGCCTCGGTGATACCGTGGCGGACCTACGCCACTTTAAAGGTTCGCAGACGGATTCTCTTTGCCGGCGCAGGCACGAGCCCGCATGACGCTGAACCAGATGGCCAAATCTATCTCCGCAAGGCCCGGCGCAGCATGACGAATCCGCGTAGCAGGAGCACGGCGAACAAGCCGTAAACCAAAACGATGGCGGCAATTCCAGCGGCGTCGGCATCGGATTTCAGCCCGCGATTCACAGGCCCGCACGAGATGGCATAATCAAGAGGATGGAGGTTCAAAACCTGGCTCCAGATGCGGAGATAGGGAGATCATCGTCAAAGCATGGTCTCGCTTGGTCCCTGCCGTTTACCACAGCAATTCACTGGCGCAAAACACCGGCCCATCCGTGCACGATAGCCGATATCGCCAGCCATCCCCAACTTTCACCTTGATCACACAGCTTTGGCAGGTGCCCATGCCGCAGGCCATCGCGCGCTCAACCGCGACCTGGCAGGGAAGATCGCGTTGCGTGGCGATCTCGGCGACTCGACGCATCATCAGCTCGGGGCCGCAGGTGTAGATCGTGGGGTGGAAGCTGCGCTCAGAGGTGCGAGCATCCACGTACCGTTCGAGGGCTTGGGTGACGTACCCGCCGACGCCGTAGGAACCGTCGTCGGTGGTGATGACCGAAGGGATCCCGCAATCGGCGAATTCGGCGATCGTGAGGCGCGGCTCGATGTTATCGCCACGGTTACAGGATTCTCCCGTAATGTGAAGCGGAAGCAGGTCGCGCGTCGTGGCGCCGCAAAAGGCGATCGCTTGGCGGGAGCGCAGGCGCTGGGCGAGATAAAGCATAGGTGGGATTCCAACTCCGCCGCCTGCGAGAATGGCAAGACCGCCTTCGGGAGGTAAAGTGAATTGGTTGCCCAGTGGACCGAGAACGCTCAAGCGATCGCCCTGGCAGAGCTCGGCGAGCCAGGCGGTGCCGGTGCCGACAACGCGGTGGATCACACTCAGCACAACGCCATCGGGTGTGTCCTCTCGGCCGGCGAGGGAGAACGGGCGGGCGAGCATTGCCTGCGGCGAGAGTAAATCGGCATCGTGCAAAGCAACGCGCTGGCCAGGCTGCCAATCGATCGGCTCGGGGTCAGTATCTTCGAGAGGATCGCGACAGTGGAGTTGAACGAAATTGCCCGGCTCGGTTGGGGCGAAAGACGGGACGAGTAGATCGAGGCGGAAATGTTCACGGCATAACGGTCGATTAACGAGGATGGTTCCAAGGATTTTTTGCCGACCGCATGAAGCTGTCTTTTGGGAACCTGTCGCGACGGCCACGAAACACTCCGAAAGCAAGCTGGATGCGAGTATAAAAAAAGACTTCCGGAGGGGTGGCTCCTGTCCACCTCCGGAAGTGCGCCACGGCTTGGAAGCCGCTTAACTCATGATTGAATTCGAGCCGTTTTTGGCGACGTCGAAGGTCTGTGGACTATAACGGTCATGAAAACGGGTGTCAATCAGCAGACTGGCCAACGCAATAAAATGATAAAACGCTATAATGTTATTTAAATTGTGGTCTTATGTGGCGAGATCGTCGCGGCGTTCCATGGTTTTCTTCAGAGGAGATACCAGCAATTTATCCTTACATTTACTTAACTTAACAGCGTGCGTCGAGAGCCACCGGACATCGGACAATTCAAAGGAAAAGGCAATGCGCAACGTGCAATGCCCAACTCCGAGCGCTCAGAATCAAGTGAGGAGGAAGAATCACGATCCAGCGACGCTGGCGGATTTGCTCATCACGGACCGGCGATAGGCTTCGACTTCCCAATGCTCGATGAACTGCTGATCGCGACGACCTAACGCTTGCACGCCACCCAGGCGAGCGGCATTTTGATAGACCGCCGCGGCGTCGACGAAAATCGAACGCGTCACCTGCGCGAGCTTCTCCGAATCGCGGAAGGTGATCAGCCCCGCGCCGGCGATCAGGCCAGCCCACGGTTCCAAGCCATGCTTTTCGATGTACGCCGTGCGCGCTTCATTCAGCTGCCGCTCCGCCTCATTCAATTCCGCTGACGGATTTTCGATCCATATTGGAAATGACCGGCAGTAGACGATCTGATCGGGCGTGAGCGGTCCGCCAAGCGCTGCGTCTTGCCCTTGGACGCTGCCAACGAGTCGCGTGATCGGCTCGCTCTCGTCGAGAGCTACGCTTACGCCGGGGATCAGACGCGACATCGCATTTGCGTAGTTTGCGAGGATCACCTGATGTGATGGATAGAGGCGGTCTTCCCAAGAGAGAGGCGGTAGCGTGGATAAATGCTCGCGAATCCTCCCAACGATGCGGTTGCTGATGGCTTGGATTTCAAATGCACTGTTGCCCGAGACAATCAATCCATGGTTTGCGAGCAGAATCGCCAAGGGGGCTCGACCGGTGCGCTGGCGATGTTGCGCGAGTGATTTCCCAAGCGCCTGTGCCAGGATCACGCCCGGATCGACGTACTTCTGCCAAAGAACCTCATCGCCAAGAAGCTCGGTTGCGAGTTTCTCTCCATTGATGCAGCAGGTGAGGGCATTGACGATGCCGGGATGGGTGTGGACGACCAGCGCATCGGGCAGGAGATGATGAAGCAGCGCTTCAACGCTGGGCCGTTGATTGAGCTGAGGGGAGATGCGCGCGGCCATCACGCGCTCGATGAAGCACGCTTCGCGCTCCTTGGGATCGCGGGGCCAATCGGAATTGAGCATCGCCTCCAACGCATCGCGATCGAGTTCGACAAACCCGTCTGCACCGATTGTGGCCAGGGCGTGGCCACTGGCTTTCACCCATAGCCGGTTCCCCTGTTTGAAAGACGTGTTCCCGCCGCCGGCAAGGACAAACGCGGAGTCGGCGCCGTAGCGGCGGGAGATTTCGATGAGATCCCTCATCGCGTCGGGTTGTGCGATGCTCGCCACTTCAGCTCCCGCAGTTTTGCTGGGGAGGGTACCACACCACGCATTGCGGTAACAGTCGGAACGTGAATGACAATCTCGGCACGGTGAGACACTGCCCTCCGCCAAGGACAAGCGGCGAGGTTGCCGTGCCGGTTGTGGCGAACGCCTCAATTCGCGGCGGTCATGTCCTGGATATTGAGCTTTCCGCCTTCGGCGCGGGTGACTTTCAGGAAGCGGCTGTGGCGAATATGGAATGATTCGAGCATCGACCCTTCCAAGCGATTCTTGGGTGCAACCCAGTTGCAGCGGTAATGATCACCCCAAACGCGCGCAACGCGAACGCGATCACCGGGCTGCTTGGCGACGGCGAGGGCGATCTCGGCCGATAAATCGGCTGGCTTGGGCGCGGTCGCCGGAGTACTGGTCGGTTCTGCCTGGATGGGAAGTTCTTCGGTGGGCATGGTTCAACTATAGGACGTCTCGCTCCGGATTGACATACCCACATCGTCGGACATGGTAGATAGTTGATCGGCTGATTTGTGCCTGACGTTAGCTCAATCCGCCGTCAGTCGGCTAATCCGCCAGGCTTTGGAGCCTTGCGGGGAAGGAGGCTTCCGTCTGTGCGGAATATCTCAGCGACAAATCGATTGCGCCCGCGTGCGGCACCGGGAAAACAGTCGCTTGGGACTTGGGGCAACGGGCTCTGCGGGCAGTTCTCGGGAAGTTCCTAAAACTTGACACCCGCGCTCGCTGAGCATACTTTCATTTACCCCGTTGCAACGTGTCCTTTGTTTTCCGATGCCCGGATTTTTGACTCCCGTGTTTTTTGACTCCGGTGTTTTTGACTGGGACCGCAGACATGTCCGAACAAAGCCCGCCGCTGTCGGTGAGCCAGGAAAAAGATATCCGCCTGGTTGAGTTCACCAATAGCAAGATCCTGGATGAAGCCAACATAACCGAGATTGGCGCGCAGCTTAACGCCTTAATTGACCAGAGCGACAGTCCCAAGGTGCTGCTGGACTTTCAGTCCGTTGACCATCTTTCATCCGCGGCACTGGGCATGCTGATCAACGTCAACAACCGAATAAAGCAGCGAAACGGCCAATTGCGGCTGGCAGGGATTAAGCCGCAAATTTTTGAGGTTTTTGTTATCACCAAGCTCAATAAGCTATTCCGCATCCTCCCCGATCGATCGGAGGCGCTGAAGAGTTTTACCGCTCAGTGACCTCAGCTTTGTGGTAGAGTTGAGTGAGACGGGGCGAGCAGATGCAAATTGGCGGAACAAACCCGCAGGCGGGGCGATCTAGCACCGGCCATGCGAAACGTCGGACGGGCTCGGGAAAGGGGCCCGCCAAGCGTTCGGCATCAGGCGATCCGGCCAAGCTTAACGGCAGCGCCAAAGTGACGGTACGCACCACGATACCCTCCCTCTACCCCGCCGGTCAGGATGTACAAAATCGCATCCTCAATGCCGTGGAAAAAATCGGCTTCACCCCGCACAGCACCTTCGCCATCAAGCTCGCCTTGGAAGAAGCGATGATCAATGCGATCAAGCATGGCAATAAGCTGGATCCCACCAAAAGCGTTCACATTCATGCGAAGGTCACACCCAAGGTCGCTGAGATCACGATCGAAGATGAAGGACCCGGCTTTGATCGCGCCGCAGTGCCCGACCCCACCCTCGAAGAAAACCGCGAAAAATGCAGCGGCAGAGGCATTTTGCTGATTGAATCCTATATGAACAGCGTGAAGTGGTCGCACAATGGCAGGCGCTTGCGAATGGTCAAACGCAATGGCGAGGAGCCGGGCGTGCGATGAGGTCGCATCCGGCCTAAAATGCCGCATCCGCCATGCTGATTCCGCTTCGAACCGACAGTCCGCTCCGTAGCACGCCGTGGGTCAACTGGGCATTGATCCTCGTGAATGTGGTGATCTTCGGCATCACCACCAAATGGCCGCAAGTCAAAGAAGACTACGTGCTCAACCCGATGCATCCCCATCTGGTAAACTATTTCACATATCAATTTCTCCACGAGAACATACCGCATGTGCTCTTCAACATGCTTTTCCTGTACGTCTTCGGGAACAATGTAAACGACAGGATGGGCAATTTCGGCTATCTCGCCTTCTACCTTGCGGGCGGCGTCTTCTCGGGCATCGCGCATGTCTTTTTTGAGAAGGCGAACATCCTCGGAGCCAGCGGAGCCATTGCCGCGGTGATCGGCGCATATTTGGTGCTGCTGCCCCGATCGCACATCACCATCATCTACTTACTCTTCTTCATCGGCGTCGCCGAGATTCCGAGCATCTGGTTAATCCTGGGTTACTTCGTTCTGCAAGACGTTGCCCTGCAACTGTTTCACAGCAGCATGAACGGCAGCGACAACGTCGCCCACGTAGCCCATATCGGGGGCACTTTTTTTGGGCTGTCGGTCTGCATCTTCATGCTCGCCGCACACCTTCTGCCACGCGATCAATTCGATGTGCTTGCGCTGATGCATCGATGGAACAAGCGGCGGCAATATCAGGACCTGGTGCGCAAGGGATACGATCCATTTGCTTATGTCCCTCCCAAGCGCGTGGCGCCCGATCCAAATCTGGATCGCATTCACGATATCCGTGCGGAGATTTCGGAACTGCTCGCCCAGCACAAGGTCGAGGAAGCAGCAAGGCAGTACATCAACCTGCAGGAGATCGATTCAAGGCAGGTGCTGTCCAAGCAGAATCAGCTTGATGTAGCCAATCAGCTTTATTCTGACGGCCAATATCCGGTGGCCGCCAATGCGTACGAATTGTTTATCCAGCACTATCCCAAATATGAGAGTTTGGAACACGTCCGCCTCATGCTGGGCATGCTCTACTCCCGCTATCTAGGCCGCTACGACGCGGCGAGGGAGCAGTTCAAGCTGGCGCTGGATCGATTGCACAACGAGCGGGAGCGGGAATTGGCTAGTTCAGAACTCGAACGCATCGGCCCACCACCGGCGCCACCGCCGGGAAGCGCGCCAACTACGGCGTGAATCCATTGCCGCTGTTGTCTGCGCAGGCTATAGTCGCCTATTGGCCTGCTATGCGGGTAGCCTAGGTGGTTGCAGTTCTCTGTTGAGGCATCCGTCGAATGAACGCGGTTGAATTCACCACAGAGCTTGGCCCTGGTGGGGTGCTGGTAATTCCCCAGTCTGCCGCCAGCAGGATGCCCACGTCTGGTACTGCCAGAGTCATCGTGCTAATCGATGATAGCCATCCCAATGACTCTGATGATGCGGGTGACGCCCTCTGGCATGAAGCGGCCTACCGCCAGTTCCTCGCCGACGACGACTCGCAGGACGACATCTATGAATCTTTCCGGTAATCAGTTCGGCGATGTTGTCCTCTGCCAGTTCCCTTATTCATCCGGCGTTGCCTCAATCCTGGAACCAGAATATGCGGCTTTAGAAACCTATTGTGGCTGTACCTTCATTCTGCCTTTTGCCTTCATCCTTCTGCCGTATCAAATAGCTCATTTCTTGAAGAAAGTTTTCCCTTTAGCGTTGTACTTGCTCAATCGATTGTTCACATACAGCCCTTCCAGCAGGAATTCTCCAACGCTCGCCAGCACGGCCGGATCGCTTGGATCGAGCGCCATTTCGCGGGTCAGCTTGTTCGCCGATTGCTGTAGCGATTTCACGGCCTTCATGTTGGCCACAAATTCCTCGGCCGGCAGATCGTCTCCGGCAGGAAAGGTCAGGTTTCCCTTGAATTGCTCGGTGATCGATTCGTATTCCTCCACGTCGGATATGCGATTGAAGACCGCCTTCACCGCCTCGCCCACCAGCGATTGAATCAGCTTGTCCTCCGCCCCCTCTTCCTCGGCGAGAGTCATCTCAATCTTTCCACGACAACTGGCGACCAGGAAATTCAAA
>Ga0302326_10025265_pt1 | contig 12052 bp, 15 predicted proteins | sample Palsa_T0_3_FD_202264 | JGI IMG/M metagenome (GOLD analysis project Ga0302326, IMG submission 202264) | Peat permafrost microbial communities from Stordalen Mire near Abisko, Sweden - Palsa_T0_3 | ecosystem: Environmental > Terrestrial > Soil > Palsa > Peat permafrost | place: Sweden: Abisko...
CCCACGCGCGCACTACGGACAACGGATATACCGACAAGCCTCTATCCCTTGACGACAAGTAACGCTCATGATACGCTGCCCCTCAATCGCAAGTGGTGGGGATTACCGTCATGGCCAAATACACCTTCAAGCAGTTTCAGGAAGAATATCCTAACGATGCGGCCTGTCTCGCCCGGATAATGGAAATCCAATACGGCGGCGACGAAACGCATTGTCAGGTTTGCGATAAACGGATGAAGTTTCATCCGATGGGCCAGCGCCGGGCGTACGCCTGCCAAGGATGCGGCCATCACATCTACCCCTGCGCCGGGACCATTTTCCACAAAAGCCGCACCAAGCTCACGCTGTGGTTCTTTGCGATGTATCTCTTGACCAGCACTCGGCACGGGGTTGCCGCGAAGGAAATCGAGCGGCAGACGGGCGTCACCTACAAGTGCGCTTGGCGTATCTGTCATGAGTTGCGGAAACTCATGGCGTCGGCCGACGCGAACAATGGCGGTCCACTTTCGGGGCATATTGAAATTGACGAAACGTTTGTCGGTGGCGTCGCTAAGGGTGGGGCGACCAAGCGCATGACCAACAAGACAATCGTGCTCGGAATGGTCCAACGCGGCGGCAAGATTGTTGCTGGTCCGATCCCTAACGCCAATTCGGATACGCTCGAAAGCATCATTGATGCGAACGTAGAGCGCGGCAGCACGATCAGCACGGATGAGTGGGGCGGCTATACCGATCTCCGCCGCCGCTATATGCATGACACGGTCAATCACTCGGCCAAGGAATATACGCGCAGCATCCATCATGTGAACACTCTCGAAAGCCATTGGTCGCTTTTCAAGCGAGCGGTTAAAGGCACTCACGTTCACATTTCGACAAAGCACGCTTGGAAATACGTCAGCGAATTTAGTTACCGCCGCAATATGCGGCACTCACACTCCGCAATGTTTAATCTGCTTGTTCACGCTTTCGCGTTGCCGCGTGTAATAGAGAATTAAAATCCTCACGATGGCGGGGGTTTTCTCCAACTTTAGCGAAAGTTTCAACCGGAGGGCCCGTTAGTGAGCGATGCGGTTCCGTCAAGCTGCGGCGTTTCTTGTTGCTCTTGTTTGCCGGCGGTTGGTTTTGAGATCTCTTCGGTGACATATCGCTCCATCTCCTTCTGAACCGCTTTATATGCTCGATCTTCACGTGCCTTTAGTCGCCGGTATTCCTTATCAAGTTTTTGCACCACGGTCGGATTCACAATGTCAGCGTGACCGACTTGGGGGCCTATATCATGTCGGTCGTCGGTCCGACACCTGGCGCGATTTCAGCGCGCTTCTTCGCAATATAGGTAAGAAGTAGAGACTCGTGCGACGGTGCATCCCACTTATGGCCAGCCAACATAAATTGCGAGCGCGCGTGGCGGCCACCCGCACCTATCGCGGCAAAGCCGATGGCGTCGTAGCATCCCACGTCAAATCGGCCTTGGTCTCCGTTGTGTGCAACGTAGATATGAGAGCCAGCGGTGTCCGTACCAGCGATAATTACAGCCATCTGGGGCATCTTACATTGGATCATATCCCGCGTGATCTGATCGACCATTGCAGGCTCCATAATCTTTTGCTGTTTTATAAAATTGGTGCGGTCCAAACCTTGCGGCAACAAAAATTCCCATTCCGCGCGTTTCAGTTTGGCATATAGGCAACATTCAACATAGAGATCGGCAACATCCTTCACTGACCAAGTGTTAGGCGTCTTAACTTCCTGCGCATTCACTCGGAGGCTTAAGTCCTGCAATATTTCAGAGTGTACTGCGGAATCGTCATCGCTCATCATTGCGTAGATTGATGGGGCCAGCCGAACAATCTTCGGCGTCACCCGCTGTGACCATTCGGTCTGAGGCGCAAAAAATAAAACCTTCCTTGCAACGGGAAGCTATACAAACCGTCACGCGGTGCCTTTTAGGTCTCGGTTGCAGGCGTAGCGTTCTCACGCCATCATTGCGCAGGGAACTTGATAGCCTGCAACCGTTACTTGGCGCAAGGGGATAATTCCTATACCGACAGACCTGAACGAAGCAAGAACAAAATACGAATTAAGGGCGACTGCCTTTGACAGGAGTCAAGTTCTACAGTCGCCGAGTTGGCGTTCTGGATCACGGGTGTTTGTCTTGCCGTTCGGAGGCCGCCGCACGAATGCCGCGTTGGCCACCTTACATCGAGCCTGATCGTGTCCGCAGGGGTCGGGAGCGCCACCATGACCGTCTATTATCTTTTCAAAAACAAGGCGTTTGAACCTGAGGCGATCGCGAACATGACGAGCGCATATACCGATGTCTGCCGTACCTTGGGGCTACGCGATCGGGATCATCCGGAGACGAATGCGGTCGCTAAGAAGATTATTGAGTTCGCCCAACGCGGCGAACGCGATCCGATCCGGTTGCGCCAATTTGTACTCCAGGCGCTGGAGCGCTAGCGGACGCCTGGACCGCCAAAGATGTCGGTCGGGCTAAGCATTGCCTGATTTAATGCTTTCCCTGATTGAGCTATACTGCGGTGCTGAGATCGAAGAAAATAGTCGGGATGATGAAGACAATAGCCGAGGGGTTAAAGGGTGAGCCGATGAGATTGATGATCGCGGGATTGGCTCTAGCGGCGATGACGGTGAGCGCTCAAGCCCAAGTAAGCCCGCAGCAAAGCCAAATGAACCAAGCCAGTTCTGTGGGTCAGCATGCAAATGCCGCATCCTCGCAGGCGGACAAAGCCGCCGAGGCAGCAAAGGTCAAGGCCAACGAAAAGGCCTACAACGCGGCGCTGCGCAATTTGCCGGACAAGCAATACGATCCTTGGCACGGCGTCCGTTAGGCGCGAGGACGACGGAGGCGCTCTACGGCCGCGCGGCGCGGCAGGACGGTTCGTAGGCCCAATTTCGATCGAGTCCGGTGACGCAGAATTCGACGCCCCAATCCGCGCCAACAAGGCCGGCGTCCTCGGCGATCGAGTAATAGATTGGATGCTTCGCGCCGTCGCTGATCACCGCGGTGCCGCTACAGAAGCGGCGTGGAATGGATTGTGCCGCCCAGGGTAATACCGCGGTTTGACGGATGTTCTCGATGCCGACGATCTGTAGTTCAGAATTCCAGAACCGAGCCTCTTTGGTATGGAAATCGCCGATGATTCGGTCGAGCGCCGCCGGATAATCGCAGGCCGGCATGTCACGTTCGTAGCGCGGCCCGGACAGCCAGAAATTTTTCTCCAGCAGACTCGCTGCGCTGAGCTGCGAGGCCGAAACAGCGCTGAGCATCAGCCCTAGCGCGAGACACACGATCCGCCCTGACATGCCCTCTAGCCGTTGCGGCCCCTCTTGCGCATAACCCAGCCAACCGTGCCGCGCCGACGATTGCCGGTCAAGGGTAGCGTTCCAGCGAAGCCCCTGTGAACCGGACACCGTGACAAAGCGGCCACGCTCGAAGACCGCGACCAGAAGGCCGTGGCGGCCGCCCCGCGGTGGCCGAGACTCAATCGCGAGGTCGAACGGGCAATAGTCCGGCGGTCCATAGGAATTTAAGTCGCCCCGACGCTTGATAATAGATTTTTTTGCAACCAAGGCGCGCGACCAAACTGCGACATCACGGTAGCGCTCATGAGCTTGTTGCGTCTGATTCGTCGGAAATACGGGCGTTCAGTGATCAACCGCGGTTTGTTTCTCTTCCGGACCTCTCTTCATCTCTTCATCGCCCGCTCGGAGGCCTGGAATGGCTATCGACCGATGAGCACGATCGATCAGAGCACGCATTTCCTGCGGCCGGTGATGTTTGACGTCGTCGCCGACGCCCGCGTCGTGCGCATCGGCCGCAACACCAGCTTTGGTCGCGTCATGCTGCTCGGCGCGGCCGACAAGCGGCCGGTGGGCATGGTCGCCAGCGCCTATTCGATGTTGTGAGCGGGCCCACGGTCATTCGGCGCAGAAGGTGGCGCGCCGGCCGCGATCTCCGACCCGCTTTTCATTTCCGGCGCAAGCTTCTAAGCTTGCGTACGATGGATCGGGCTACGGAGAACCGGGCAATGCGACGGAAACTTTTGGTGACCTTGGCGCTTGCTCTGTCGCTGCCTTTTGCCGGCCGCGCCGCGCTGGCCGGCGCCATTATGTTCGGCCCGGGTCCCGGGCTCACGGGCAATGATATCGGCGGTATCATTGCCTACTCACCCGATCTTGAGAGGGGCGTCTACCGCGCGATGGCCACCAACTGGTGCGCGCGCTGGGACCGGCGTTCGTATGTGACCAGCGTGCATCGCAGGTACGGCGATTACGTCAGCTTCGTCTGCATCGATCGTCCGGGCATGATTCACTGATCAGGTCGTTGGCCGCCAGTCGCCGATGAGCGCCTGAACGAGCGTCAGCGCGGCGACTGCGGCCGTATCGGCCCGCAGAATGCGGGGACCGAGGGAAAGACGGACCACGTTCGGCAATGTGAGCAACGACGTGCGCTCGTCCTCCGCAAAACCGCCTTCCGGCCCGATCAGCACCGCGAGCGGCGGCCGCGGCGGGCCGGTAAGAGCGGCAACCGGGTCGGCCACCTCGGCGGCTTCATCGCAAAATATCAGGCGACGCGCCGGGTCCCACTCGGCCAGCAGACGGGCAAGCGCGACCGGCGCTTCAATATCGGGCAGCGAAAGAATACCGCATTGCTCGGCGGCTTCGATGGCGTTGGCGCGCATGCGATCCGCATTTACGCGGGCGACTTGGCTATGGCGGGTGAGCACCGGCTGCAACCTCGAGACGCCCATCTCGACTGCCTTCTGGATCATGTAATCGAGCCGCGCGGCTTTGAGCGGAGCAAAGAGGTAGTGCAAATCCGCCGGCGAGATTTGGTCCCGGGTTTTGGCGCGGACGACCAGGGCAGCCGTGCGCTTGTGCCCCGTCAGCGCTGCGTTCCACTCGCCGTCGCGGCCGTTGAAGACCAGAACGCGGTCGCCTGATTTCAGGCGGAGCACAGTGACGAGATAGTGAGCCTGGCCGCTGTCGAGGGCTACGTTTGCGCCTTCCGCCAACGGCGCCTCGACGTACAGGCGCGGACTGCGAAAATCATATCCGGACATGGGCAAATACGAGCCATATGAGAAACATTGCGGCGAAGCGCGGCTTGCGTGTATCACCACGGGCAAGGGTTTCGGCGTCGCACCTGCCTTTTCGGGGAGGTTCTGCCGCCTTGTCGCCGAAATCAACGAGCCTTTAATGGCCATATAACAGACTTGCCGCCAGGGTCACGGAAACCGGGAAAAGGACCTGACATGAAGTGGAGCGTCGCCGCGGCGCTAACCGCCGTCGCCGTAGCCGCCGGGCCCCACGCGGCATTGGCGCAGCAGTCTCCCGTGCAATGCAATGCCTTCCCCGAGCTCAGGAACGATGCGCAGCAAAAGGCATTGGCGGTGCGCACCGCCGTCCAGCAAAAGGCCGAACGCAAGGACATTTGCGCGTTGGTACAGCGCTTCTACACGGCCGAGGGCACCGTGGTGAAGTTTCTCGAAGAGAACAAGAGCTGGTGCGGCATTCCCGAAGAGGCGATCAAGACCGCCAAAGTGAACCACGAACATACACTGAAATTCCGCACTGCGGCCTGCGCGGAAGGGCCCACCGCCAAGCCGCGGCCGCCGTCACTGAGCGACGCCATCGGCACGCCGTCCGTCGATACCGGAACCAACACAAAGACGGGCCGCGGCACCCTGGACTCGCTTAACGGTAACCCGTTGGCAAAATGAGCCCGGCGGCCGGTTCGGTTGCCGACGCGACCGGCAATTGGGTCGATACGCTCGCGCCGGTCTGGTCGCGGCCTTACTTGCGGCTTGCGCGGCTCGACCGTCCGATTGGCTCATGGCTGCTGCTGTTGCCCTGCTGGTGGTCGTCGGCCCTCGCCGCAGTGGCCGCCCACACCGCGGTGCCGAGTCCGGTCCATCTTGCACTGTACTTCGTCGGCGCGTTTGCCATGCGCGGCGCCGGCTGTACTTGGAACGACATTGTCGACCGCCACCTCGATGCCAGCGTCGAGCGCACGCGCTCGCGGCCGATCCCGTCCGGCCAGGTCAGCGTTGTTCAGGCCGTTGTCTTTCTTGTCCTGCAGGCGCTGATCGGTTTCGCAGTGCTGATTTCATTCAACACATTCACCATCGCGCTCGGCATCGCTTCACTCGCGATCGTGGCGGTCTATCCATTTATGAAGCGGATCACGTACTGGCCGCAGATCGTGCTCGGCCTGGCGTTTTCCTGGGGCGCGTTGATGGGTTGGGCCGGGGCTTTCGGCCGGCTCGATGTGCCTGCGGTACTGCTCTATGCCGGTTCGATCGCCTGGGTGATCGGCTACGACACGATTTACGCTCATCAGGATCGCGAGGATGACGCGCTCATCGGCATCAAATCGACGGCGCTCCTGTTTGGCGCGCGCACCAAGCCGATGCTCGCTCTTTTCTACGGGCTCGCGGTTGTTCTCATCGGCACGGCTGGCTTCGCCGCCGGCGCCGGAGCCGTCTTCGCCCTTGGGCTCCTGGCGTTTGCCGCGCATCTTGCCTGGCAGATCGTGCGGCTCGACATCGCCGATCCCGAGCGCTGCCTCGCCCTGTTCAAATCCGACCGCGACGCCGGCCTGATCCTCTTTGCCGGATTGCTGCTCGACGCGGCGCTGCGCGGTCTTGGTTGATCAGTGGTCGGAACGTCGACGTGCTGCGACAAGAACGCTCAAGCGCCGGCCGTCCTGACCGGGCTAGGTCGCACGCGCGATCACCGCCACCGGGCCGCCGCCGGGAGGACCCTGGTGCTCGGCCCCGCCCGACACGTAGACCGCGCCGGTGCCCGACAAACCGCTGATCAATCCGCCGACCGCGGCGCGGGCGTGACGTGTGGAGCCGACGTCGGAATCATCGAGCATGGTGTGGCGAAAGCCGCGAACGCAACCGTCGGGCGATGCCTCGGCCTTGGCGAAAATGTTTGCCACCCGATCCTGCAACTGCACATCCGCCAAACCGAGCCCGACGCTTTTGAACGCCTCGACTACGGAGGAGAGATCAATCGAATCCCGCATCACCGCGTGACCGATCACGAAAGAGCTTGACGAACACCGCGCGTTACCCATGACGATCACCGTGTTGTACATCAGTTCGATACCGGCTGAGCAGGAAGCAACCGATGAAAACAAATCCCAGTCCTTGAGAATGCGGTCCTGCTCAATGTCGCCATCGATCTCGCCTAAGGCTCTGGCCACGCCAAGCGCGGAAGCGCCGCGCGAATACGCCATCGAAGCATAAGCGCTGGTGGTGATGGTCTTGAGTCCGCGATGCAGCGCGGCCTCGATGCGCTCGCTGGTGAGCAATGGGCATTTGATCTGCACAAAATGTACGTCGGAGACATCGTCGATCCCGGCGTCGTGCATGGCCGAATGGACCGCCGTTACGGTATGGTCGATCTGAACCTTGCGACCGATCTCTTCCGGCAAGAAGTCACGGGTGTGGGCGATGCCGATGCTCAAGCGCTTGTCGCCTGCCTCGCCGCTCGCCTTGCCCCTCGCGACGCTGCGGGTAAATACCGTGAGATGCGGCGAGAGCACGCCTTCGGTGCCGCCCGACATCACCAGCGCGATCCGGTCCTGGACCGCACGCGGCGCGAGCTTAAGGTGCGGAGAAAGCGAATCGCATATGGCTGCCATCGCATATTCCCGCGTGAAATCGTTGACCCCGCCGTTGCCTTCCGTCTTGCCGAGCACTGCAAGGATCGACGATGCCGCGAGTTTTCCGGTTTCAATGAGGCTCATGAGACCGGACACGTCACCGGGGCCCCTAGTAGGAATGCGAACGACGTCGACCGAGATCGTGCGCATGCTCATTCGGCGTCGCCGCTTGACCAGAAGATCAGTCTCCGCTCCGTCCAGCCGATGGCATAGAACATGGTGATGCCGGCCAAGGCGGCGGCGAAGATTGCCGAAAACAGAGTCGCCGTTTCCAGATGCGCCGAAGAAACGATGATGAGGTAGCCCAAGCCCTTCGTGGCGCCCACGAATTCGCCGACGATGGCGCCGACGACCGCGAGCGAAGAGGAAATCTTCAGCGCGGAAAAAAGATAAGGCAGACAATACGGAACCCGCAACTTGCGGAACTCCTGCGCGCGGCTTGCTCCCAGCGTTACGAACAGCTCCCGGTACTCCAGATCGGCGGCTTTGAGGCCCTTGACGGTATTGACCAGCACCGGGAAGAAGCAAATCAGAATCGCCGCCACGATCTTCGACCACCACCCCGTGCCGAGCCAGATCACGAGCAGCGGTGCGATCGCCACGATCGGCGTCGTCTTCACCGCGATGGCAATCGGAAACAACCCTTCCTCCAGCGTGTGAAACCACACGAACAGCGTGGCGATGGCAAAGGCAAGCACGCTGGCAATGACGAAGCCGGCGAGCGCCTCGAAGAAAGTCACCGCGAACTGAACGGCCAGGAAGCGGTCGACCGTGGCGATAATCGCCGTCGGCGAGGGCAACAGATATTCCGGAATTTGGCCGACGACCACGATCGCCTGCCAGACGACGAGCAGGACCAAACCGAACGCCAGCGGCGCGAGCGCACGCGACATCATGTGCCGCTCCTTACCATCGCGCGGATGCGGCGGATGATTGCGCCGGTGTCGGTATCTTCCGGCGCGCGCGGGCGCGCAGGAGCGACGGTCACGTCCTCGACCAATCGCGCAGGCCGGTTCGAAAGCACGACGACGCGATCCGACATAGTGACGGCCTCCGGGATCGAATGCGTCACCATGAGCACGGTGGTGAGCCGAGTCTCCTTGCTTTGCCAGATACGGATCAGTTCATCGTTGAGCACGTCGCGCGTGAGCTCATCGAGCGCTCCGAACGGCTCGTCGAGCAGAAGAACGTCGGGGTCGCACATCAGCGCACGCGCCAGCGCCGCCCGCTGCTGCATCCCGCCGGACAATTGGTGCGGATAGGCTTGAGCAAAATCGCCGAGCCGAACCAGATCAAGCATCCGCTGCGCGTTCCGGCGATCAGCTGAATCGACGGTGTTGCCGCCGCGCTGAATCTCGATCGGCAGCAGCACGTTGTCGAGGGTTGTCCGCCACGGCAGCAAAAGCGGCTTCTGGAACATGAAGCCGGTGCGCAAATCCGGGTCAGGACTGGCGATTTCCCCGGCGGTCGGCTCGACCAGGTGAGCAAGCGCTTTCAAAAGAGTCGACTTGCCGCATCCGGACGGTCCGAGCAGGGCCACGAACTCGCCGCGCCCGACCGTCAAGCTCAAGCTCTCGATGGCGACCACATGGCCGAAGCGGACACTGAGATCCTCGATCGAGAGAATGGGCTTCAACGGCACAACGGGCGCGGCGCTCAGCCGATCGGTCAACACGATCGCATTCATGGCGTGGACTTTGCACCAAACGCCTCTGCCACGTTGATTGACTGCTTTTGGAATCCGGCGCCCAGCAAAAGCTTCTGCGCTGAGCTCCAACCGGCTTCGTCCATATAGCCCAACGGTTTGCCGTCCGGCTTAAGCAGTGGCACGCTCGCTTTCACCATCGCCAGCTCGTGGTCGTAGGTGAGCTTGTCGCCGTACCTGATGGTGATCTTCGCCGCCTCCTCCGGCGCCGAGACGGCGGCCTCCCAACCCTTGAGCGTCGCCGCGACAAAGTTACGGACCACGTCGGGCTTTTCCTTGAGCATCTTTTCGGTGGTGAACAGCGTGTCGGCGTAAAGATCGATGCCGTATTCGGCCGGGTAGATGACGTTCACGTCGAAGCCTTTTTCCTTCGCCGCCAGCACTTCGTTGATGAGATAGCCGGGCCAGACATCGACGGTGCCGGTCAGAAGCGGCGTCATGTCGAATTTGACCGGCATCTCGGTCAGCCTGGATTTGTCGACACCGGCACTTGCGAGCACGGCGCGGTAGATCAGCTCCTCGTTGCCGCCGATCTTCACGCCGACGTTCTTGCCGACGAAGTCGGCGGGCGTCCTGATGCCGGATTTGGCGAGCGAGAAAAGGACGAAGGGATTGCGCCGGTAGATGACCGCAAGCGCCACGACGGGAACGCCCTTGCTGCGGGCGATCAGGATTTGATCGGCGCCCGTGACGCCAAACTGCTCGTTGCCGCCAGTTACCATTTGTACGGCGGGAAAGTCCAGGCCGCCGGGCTGTATGTTCACGTCAAGGCCGGCGGATTTGTAGTAGTCGTTCTGCTTGGCGACATAAAATCCGGCGAATTGAGCCTGGTTGAACCACTTGAGACGCACGGTGACCGCTTCGTCGGCGCGCGCCTCGACGCAGAGGCCGCTCAAAACCAGCAAAACGGCTGATGCCACGGATCGGTATCGCATGATCGCTGCCCTCCAGAAGGAGCCCGGCACGCGCAATATGTGTCCGGCCCACTGAGCGCCACCAGAAGCAAATTCTGGGCGGAGCGCTCGAAAAAACAGCTCGCTCCGGCAAAACGCGCTACAGTGGCGGAACAGATTGTCGACGGCCGGGAGAGGACCTCACCGACGATGCCGGCAAGGACGCGACACGGGCCGGCGGGAGCGCGCACCCCGCGACCGCCGTCACAAGCGGCACGCACCAGACCGGGCACGCGAGGAACCGCGCGTAAGCGGCTCCGTCCGCCGCGTCTGTTGACCTATGTCGACGCGGTTGCTCGTCATGGCTCCATCCGCAAAGCGGCCGATGCGCTGAATGTGGCTTCGTCCGCCCTTAACCGGCAAATCCTCGACCTGGAGCTGGACCTGGGTTCGGCGCTTTTTGAACGCTTACCGCGAGGCGTCCGGCTGACGGCGGCCGGTGAGGTCTTTCTTGCCTATGCGCGTCAGGCGATTTCGGAATTGAACGCCGTCGAATCACAGGTCGAGCAACTGCGCGGTCTGGTGCGCGGCCAAGTCGGAATCGCCGCCGTCGAATCGGTCGCCGGCGAGTTGCTGCCCTCCGTCATCACGCAATTCCAGGCCGAGCACCCCAACGTCCGCTTCAATGTTCGCATCGGTGCGCCCGAGGAATTGGTCGCGGCGCTGACAGCCGATCAGGTCGATCTCATCCTGACCCACTACCCGCCCCCTCGTAAGAACGTGGCCATCGCCATGGCTACCGAACAAGCACTATGCGCGCTCGTGGTTCGCGATCACCCGCTGGCGATGCGCAAGGAATTGCGCTTGCGCGATTGCCTCGCTTACCCGCTAGCGCTGGGCGACGCCACCTTGGCAGGGCGGGCTCTGATCGAGCAGGTTTTGGCGCAGGCCTCGTATGATCTCGATCCGCGTCTGGTATCCAATTCGGTCGAAACCATGAAGGCCTTCGCCCGTATGAACCGCGGGGTCTGCTTTCAATTCCGCAAGCCGGGCAAAACCCTCATTCCGCCGGGCGATATGGTTGCGCTGCCACTGGTCGACCCCCCGCTCCTGCAGGCGCGGCTCATTCTGGCAACCCGCCGCGGACGCGTTCTGCCGATCGCAGCCGCGACCTTCGTCGAACTGCTCAAAACCTCTCTGGCGTGATGCGCCCTGCGAGTGAGCCGTGCGACCGTTCAATTTCTGGCGATGATCTCGCGCTCACTGTGATGGACAGCCGGCGAATCCGACAGCTTCCCCGCCCGGCGCCGCAACATGATCGTCGGGCGGCGGCGGGCGATGGCGCTGCGGCTGCGGCGGCGCCAGGTTGGCGCTTCGATGCGCACGGCACCGAGGCGCGCGAACGGCTCGCGCAGGCTGCCGTCACGTTCCGCTACGAGGAGCGGCAGGCCGAGCACACGGCCCCAAGACTGCCATTCGGCGACAACGTCGTCGTTCGCGCTGGACGAGAACAGCGGCAGCGACAGCGCGGGGTCGCCATGCTCGAGCACGACCGCGACGGCGGTTGGCGCGCTCTCTTGTCCGATGAGGCGTATGGCGACGCCGCGGAAGGCCGCGATAGGCAAATTGAGCGCCATGCGCATGCCGCGGACGGAACGGCGCACCACGACACGCTCGCGATGAAGATCGACGACGCGCCGACGCCCGTCAGCCGCTTCATCGGCGGCCTCGAAACGCACGGGCAAAGAAAAAGGGTCG
>Ga0302326_10025266_pt1 | contig 12052 bp, 13 predicted proteins | sample Palsa_T0_3_FD_202264 | JGI IMG/M metagenome (GOLD analysis project Ga0302326, IMG submission 202264) | Peat permafrost microbial communities from Stordalen Mire near Abisko, Sweden - Palsa_T0_3 | ecosystem: Environmental > Terrestrial > Soil > Palsa > Peat permafrost | place: Sweden: Abisko...
GCGGGCGAAGGCGGGGATGGTGCGGCGCCAATAGCCTACTGTGTTGCGGTGGAGCTTTTCGGATTTGGCGGCCGAGTTGATCGACCAGCCGCACGCCAGGCGGGCAATGATGCGGTGCTGCTGCTCGGTTAGCGTGGGATCGGGTGAGTAGTCGGCGATGTCAATTAGGGTGAAATTCAGTTTCATGTGGAGTCCTTTCTGGCCATAGGGTAGCTCAGGAGGTGTTGCGGGTTGGGTGGCGGAAGCGGTGTTCTGTTAATGGAATCAGTGGGATAGAAAAAGTTGAAATCGCGTGACTGCGGCTTGGTCTGGCGTACAGCACCGCTCCCTCGCGGTCGCGGCTCAGAAAGATGCGGTACAAGATGCGGTACAGCGGGAAAATCAAAACGCGTGCGCGTGAGCCGGAATTGTTAACTGCGTCGTACCATCCAGCCGCGTCGAAAAGTCGAGTGAATCGTTGAGCGTAGTGACCGCCGGATCCACCTGGTAATTCCAAACATAAAAGCTCACCAGGTCTACGCCGCCATATAACGTCGAAAGCGCCGTCTCCGCCGCATCCATCCCGCAGGCAATTTTCACGCGCCCGATTCGTGGCACGTTGAACCGCGAATCCACCGTAAACCAGCGGCCTTCCAGATACACCTCGGCGTTCGCATGGAAATCCATCGGCGTACCATTGTCCTCCGCCGCAATATCCGGCAAATGGCTGGTGGCATAACGCGCAGGAATGTTAAAGGTGCGGCAAAGGGCCACCGTGGCGTGCGCAAAATCGCGGCATACCCCATAGCCCTGCGCAATAATCTCCGCCGCGGCAGTATATTTCGACCCGGCGCCAAACCGGTACTCGATGTTCTGGTGCACCCAGTCCGATATCGCGCGCACCGTCGCCGCGCCCGGTTCACAGCGATCGAAATGGTCCCGCGCAAAATCGATCAGCCTGTCCGAATCGCAATACCGGCTGGGCAGTGTATAGCGCAGGAGCGAGAGCGGTAACTCCTCGACCGCCGCGGCCCGCTGCGAAACCAGCAACGGTTCCAGCGCCGAAGTAACCTCCACCAGCGCATCGTGGCGGATGACCGTCACTCCCGGTTGCAGCACCACGCGGTCCACGCGATTGCCGTGCGAATCGATCTCCTCATGCGCCATCTGCCACGGTTCGTGCGTATATGTCTCGCACTGAATCCGCTGCTCCCACAGCGAAGGCGGACGCACCAGAATCAACGCCGGCGTAGGCCGAAGCGTTCGATAAGTAAGTTCGCAGCCCAGGCGAACGGTAAGGGCAACCGGCGTGTTGTTCATCATGTGCCCGGGTTGCCCGAGGATACCATGACGTTACTTCTTACCCTGCTTACTTCTTGCCTTTCTTGCCCTTCTTCCCGGCCTTCGCCGCCGCCTTGGCAGGCTTGGCCTCGCCCTTCGCTCCCACAGCCGGAGCATCCGCGTTCAACATGTCATCTATCGCCTTCCATGAACCGTCAACTTGCTTCTTATAAACGGTGAGATACTTGCCCGCCTCCGTCTCCGGTTTCTTGCTTTTAGGATTGGTAGAAGTCAACGAATAACTTCCCTGTGTAACCGCAAGATCGCCGCTCTTCGCAACCTCTACCTTCGAAGTCGCAAACGAAATCGCAATATTCGGATCCGAGAACAATTGCTTGTGAACCCCGGTAATCGACGTCTTGCCGGTGACGATCGGCATATTCGTCAACAGAAAGCTCGCGTCATTGTCATAATGCGCAACGTCTTTATCGAGATCTTTCGCTTCCAGATCCTTCGACCACTGCGCTTCCAAGTCGCGAATCGTCTTCTCATCCGCCGCGCGCGTATCCGCCGCCGGCGGAGGCGTCGACGAACATCCAAATTGAAAAACAGTAAGCGCGATCGGAGCGATCCCTACAAACCACATCCCAACAAACCATCGATTCATACGTTGTAGCCTCAGTCCGAAAAGTATACACCGCACAGCTTGACCGAGTCACTGCACGATATCGCACACTGTAGGAATGCGGAATTTCGACAAACTCTCCGAGCGCGAGATCCTCTCCCTTGCGATTTCTCTGGAAGAAGAAGACGAACGCGTCTACGCCGATTACGCCGAGGGCCTGCGCGAAAACTACGCCGCCTCAGCCGCCGTCTTCGATGGCATGCGCGAGGAAGAATCCGGCCACCGCCGCCGCCTGATCGAACTCTACCGCCAGAAGTTCGGCGAACACATCCCGCTCATCCGGCGCCAGGATGTCCGAGGCTTTTCCTCGCGCAAACCCATCTGGCTCAACCGCCCCCTGCGCCTCGACGACGTGGGCAAGCAGTCCGCCAACATGGAATTTGAAATGCGCCAGTTCTATCTCAAGGCCTCCGCGCGCACCAGCGACGCCAGCATCCGTCAACTGCTAGACGACCTCGCACAGGAAGAATACTCCCACGAGAACCGCGCCGGCGACCTCGAACGCCAACTCCTCCCGCCGGACACCAAAGCCGCGGAAGAGGAAACACGCCGCCGCATCTTCGTCCTGCAAATCGTGCAACCTGGCCTGGCGGGTCTCATGGATGGCTCCGTGTCTACCCTTGCCCCCGTCTTCGCCGCCGCGCTGGCAACTCACAGTTCGTGGTCCGCCTTCCTGGTCGGCCTCGCAGCGTCCATAGGCGCCGGCATCAGCATGGGTTTCGCTGAAGCGCTCTCCGACGACGGTAGCCTGACCGGCCGCGGCCACCCCTGGATTCGCGGCGGCATCACCGGCCTCATGACAGCGCTGGGCGGCATTGGCCACACGCTCCCATTCCTCGCTCACGACTTCCGCATAGCCATGGCCGCCGCCATCGCCGTCGTAATCGTAGAGCTAGCGGTAATTTCCTGGATCCGTCATCGTTATATGGAAACGCCGCTCTGGTCCGCTGCGATGCAGGTAGGCCTGGGCGGCGCGCTGGTGTTCCTGACCGGCATCGTGATCGGCTCCAGCTAGGCGTCTGCTAACAGCGTGCTGAAAAGGCGACAGACCGGTCGCTCACGCTTCCGGCTCAGAAGACTCCCGACAAGTATTCGCCGGGGCCTAATTTGTCGAGCAGGAATTCGTACGGCTGCGCAAACTACCTGCGACCGTTACAAATCTCTCCTCATCCAACGGCCATGTCCAACAAACTCGAAGGAAAGATAGCGTTAGTCACCGGCGGCAGCAGCGGCATCGGTCTCGCCACGGCCAAACGCTTCGTCAACGAAGGCGCGAAAGTGGTAATCACCGGACGCCGCAAAGAAGCGTTAGATGCCGCTGCCAAAGCGATCGGCCCAAACGCCACTGCGATCCAGGCAGACGCCGGCAACCTGGCCGACCTGGACCGCCTCTACGCCGAGATCAAGCAACTGCACGGCCGCATCGACGTCCTGTTCGCTAACGCCGGCGGAGGTGAATTCGCGTCGCTCGAACAAGTAACCGAAGAACACTTCGATCGCACCTTCAACACCAACGTGAAGGGCGTTGTCTTCACCGTCCAGAAAGCCCTCCCGCTCATGCCCGACGGAGCCACCATCGTTCTCAACGCCTCCATCGTCTCGGTCAAAGGCATGCCCACGTTCGGCGTCTATAGCGCCACCAAAGCCGCCGTCCGCTCTTTCGCCCGCACATGGACCAATGAACTCAAAGGCCGCCAGATCCGCGTCAATGTAGTCAGCCCCGGCCCCATCGACACCCCCGCTTTCGACGGTCTCGGCGGCAGCGAAGAAGCCACCAAGCAACTCAAAGCCGGCTTCGCCTCGCAAGTCCCGCTGGGCCGGATGGGCGAGTCCGACGAAATCGCGAAGGCCGTGGTCTTCCTGGCTTCCGACGATTCGAGCTATGTGGCTGGTGTCGAACTCTTCGTCGACGGCGGAATGGTCCAGGTCTAACCGATGACGCCCACTGAACTACTCGCTACCACGGCACTAGCCTCTTGGAAGCAGGTAACTACCCGCCTCGATCAGGGAGTTAGGAAAGCAACCGACGAACATCTACAGAAGGAGATCGCACCCGGCAAGAACCGTATCTACTATTTGATCGGCCACCTGACGGCAGTGAACGACCGCATGTTGCCGATGCTTGGCCTCGGCGATCGCCTCTACCCGCAATTAGACGAGCCCTTCGTCACGCAGCCCGACCGCGCCGTTCCCGATCCCCTATCAATCCCCGAACTGCGGCAAGCCTGGAACGAAGTAAACACCAAGCTCACGGAAGCATTTGAAAAGCTGACGCCCGAAGATTGGCTAAAGCCACACGCGGCGGTCTCCGAAGAGGATTTCGCCAAGGAACCTCTTCGCAACCGTCTGGCGGTTCTACTCAGCCGCACCAACCATGTCTCATTCCACGTGGGACAAATCGTCCTTGTGAAATAAAATCATCGCGCCCTGCACTATTTCGCGCTTCCAGCCGTCTACTTTGGAAATGCGCAAATGTATCCTAGCCCTGCTCCTCACGCTGCCCGCGTTCAGCCAGCCCGCCGCGCAGCCCCTGGCTTTTGAAGTAGCGTCGGTAAAGCCCGCGGCTCCGCAAGGCGGCGGACGCTCAATGATTCGCATTCAAGGCGGCCCCGGCACTCGCGACCCGGGCCGCATCACTTACTCCGGCATCCCCCTGATGCTGCTCCTGACCATTGCTTACGACGTGAAAAACTTCCAGATCAACGGCCCGGCGTGGCTGGATTCGGAAAGATTCGACATTAGCGCGAAAGTCCCCGAAGGAGCCACCAAAGAGCAGACCAACGTGATGCTCCAGAACCTGATCGCCGACCGCTTCAAGCTCGCTCTCCATCACGAAAGCAAGGAAATGCAGGGCTTCGAACTGACAGTAGCCAAGACTGGTTCCAAGCTCAAGGAATCCGCCCCTGAAGACCCCAACGCGGCGAATCAACCCACCGCCCCGCCCGCAGGGCCTCTGGGCCCGCCCAAACGAGACGCTAACGGCTTCCCCCAACTTGGCGGCCGCGGCTTGATGGTAATGATGGATATGAGCCCTAAGGGCCCGGTCGCAAAAATGACCGGCCGCGACCAGCCCCTGTCCGAACTGCTCCGGATCTTAGGAAATCAACTCCGCCGCCCGCTCGTCGATAAGACCGGCCTCACCGCCAAGTACGATTTCAACCTCGAATATGCTCCCGACATGGCCGGCATGGGACCGATGCCCCCCGCAGCCGGCGGAGGTCAGCCCGCGCCGGCCGGAGGGGCGGAAGAATCTGGCCCCGACCTGGTAACCGCTATCCGCGAGCAACTAGGCCTTAAGCTGGACTCGAAAAAACTCCCGGTAGACATGCTGGTAATCGACCGCGCTGAAAAGGTGCCTACCGAAAACTAGCCGAAATCGATCACTTGCGTTTACAGCGCGCCGCCACATAGGCATATAGCTTCGAGCCGCCGGTATCAGCCTCAATTTCGATTGGCCCTCCTGTACTTGCCGCACCTCGCATATTCCGCCTCGTCGTCCATCATCAGCAACGCCGAGGTGCGGCTCAACTCCAAATCCCGACCCACCAGCCTGCCTCGCACTGTATGCAAACGAAATTCGCCCTTTCCCGGCGCCTATCTCTTCGCCAAGTGTTACCGCAAAGCGTCTCGCACCACCTCGCTGAGGGCCACGCGCGCCTCCAGAGCCCGTTCTATCGCGTTCGCCAACAGCGTTTCCAGAAAGTCGATAGTGGTCCTCATGCCAACAACCCTACCGCGTGGCGCAACCCTCATCAACCATAGATCCTCCAGTCTCTCGCAGTTTGTGAACGGGTTGAGTTGCCGCGGCTTGGGTGGGCGTACCTACCGCTCCCTTTCGGTCACGGCTCAGCCTTGTACTATCAATCACTTATAAAAATTTCCTGGCACTCGCCGAACGAGTGTGCTAACTATATTAAGGGCACTTAACCGCCCCAAATCGTCAACAACACGAGCCCCGGAGGCTCTTAAACTATGAAAATTCGTCCCTTATATGACCGCGTGGTCGTGAAGCGCGTCGAGGATACCGAGACCATGAAGGGCGGCCTCTACATCCCCGATTCCGCGAAAGAAAAGCCCCAGGAGGGCGAAGTGGTAGCTATCGGTAAAGGCAAGCGCCTCGAAGATGGCAAATTGGTCGCACTCGACGTTCAGGTCGGCGACCGCATCCTTTTTGGCAAGTATTCCGGCAGCGACATCAAACTCGATGGCGAAGAATACATGATCATGCGTGAGGATGAAATCCTCGGCATTCTCGATAAACAGCCCGAAGCTGTAAAGAAGGCGAGCTAATTACATGGCAAAACAGATTGTTTACGCAGATCAGTCCCGCCAGGCCATCCTGCGCGGTGTGAACCAACTTGCCGACGCGGTCAAAGTGACGCTCGGTCCCAAGGGACGCAATGTCGTCCTCGAGAAAAAGTTCGGCGGCCCGAACATCACCAAGGACGGCGTCACCGTCGCCAAGGAAATTGAACTCGCCGACCCCCTCGAAAACATGGGCGCCCAGATGGTGCGCGAAGTGGCTTCGAAGACCTCCGACGTTGCCGGCGACGGCACCACCACCGCCACCATTCTCGCCCAGTCGATCTTCCGCGAAGGCGTGAAGGCCGTTACCTCCGGCGCGAATCCGATGGCCATGAAGCGCGGCATCGATAAGGCTGTCGCCATCGCTGTGGAAGCTGTCCAGGGCATGTCCAAGCCGGTTTCCGGCGACATGATCGCCCAGGTCGGCACCATCTCCGCCAACAGCGACCACACCATCGGCAGCATCATCGCCGATGCGATGAAGAAGGTTGGCAAGGACGGCGTCATCACGGTTGAAGAGTCCAAGACCATGGTCACCGAACTCGCCACCGTGGAAGGCATGCAGTTCGATCGCGGTTACCTCTCTCCGTACTTCGTCACCGATGCGGACCGCATGGAAGTTGTTCTCGAAGATCCCTTCATTCTGATCCATGAAAAGAAGATCAGCAGCATGAAGGAAATCCTCCCCCTGCTCGAACAGATCGCTCGCTCCGGCAAGCCCCTGTTGATCATCGCGGAAGAAGTCGAAGGCGAAGCGCTCGCCACTCTCGTCGTCAACAAGCTGCGCGGCACGCTCAACATTTGCGCTGTCAAGGCTCCGGGCTTCGGCGATCGCCGCAAAGCGATGCTCGAAGATATCGGCATCCTCACCGCCGGCAAGTCGATCATGGAAGAGACCGGCATCAAGCTGGATGGCGTCAAGCTGGAAGACCTCGGCCGCGCCAAGCGCGTGACTGTCGATAAGGACAACACCACCATCGTCGACGGCGCCGGTGAAGCCAAGGCCATCGAAGGCCGCATCAAACAGCTCCGCACCCAGATCGAAGAGACCACCTCCGATTACGATCGTGAGAAGCTCCAGGAACGTCTCGCCAAGCTGGCCGGCGGCGTTGCCATCATCAAGGTCGGTGCAGCCACCGAGACTGAGATGAAGGAAAAGAAGGCCCGTGTCGAAGACGCCCTCCATGCCACCCGCGCTGCGGTGGAAGAAGGTATCGTCCCTGGCGGCGGCGTCGCGCTTCTCCGCGCAGCCAAGGCGCTTCACGAACACAAGCTGGAAGGCGATGAACAGATCGGTCTGAACATTGTCCGCCGCGCTTGCGAAGAGCCCCTTCGCCAGATCGTTCTCAACAGCGGTCACGAAGGCGCGATCGTTGTCGAGAAGGTTCGCTCGAACGACAACGCCAACTTCGGCTACAACGCTTCGACCGACGTCTATGAAGACCTCATCGCGGCCGGTGTAATCGACCCGACCAAGGTAACCCGCACCGCGCTTCAGAACGCAGCTTCTATCGCGTCCCTGATGCTCACCACCGAAGCCATGATTTGCGAGATCCCGGAAAAGAACCCGGCTCCTCAGGGCGGCGGCGGCCATGGCCCTGAAGGCATGGGCGGCTACTAAGAAACACCACGGGGAGGGCTGGCTCACAGTCGGCCCTCCTAAACCTCGATTACTTGTGCGCAGTAAACACGCGCCGCAGGATCTCCACTGCCTCGTCAACTTCCTGCTCGGTAATCGTATAAGGGGGCAGAAAGCGCAATACGTTTCCGTGCGTGCAGTTGATGAGCAGCCCGTGAGCCATGGCCCCCGTAACCAACTGGGCTCCCGGCATGGAAAGCTCCACTCCCACCATTAACCCCTGTCCCCGCACTTCCGTAATAAACCCAAACTGCCCCTTCAATTCGACTAGCCGCGAGCGGAAGTAAGCCCCCACACGCTCAATCTGCGGCATCAACTCATCCAGAACTTCGAAGAATTCCAGAGCGACGCGGCACGCCAGCGGACCTCCTCCGAAAGTCGAACCGTGCATGCCGGGCGAAATGGAAGCAGCCGCCCGTTCATTGGCTGCAATGAATCCCAGAGGCAAACCGCAGGCAATAGGCTTGGCCGCGACCATCACGTCAGGCAGAATCGGCTTCTCAAACTTCTGGTAAGCGAAGTAAGTACCCGGGCGTCCGACGCCGCACTGCGTCTCGTCGAAAATCAGCAGCGCGTCGTAATGGTCGCAGAGTTCGCGCGCCTTCGCGAGGAAAGCTTCGCTAATCGGGAAGATGCCGCCCTCGCCCTGGATTACTTCGAGGATCAGGGCGCAGGTGCGCTCGCTGAACGCGGCTTCGAGTTGGGCGCAATCGTTCTTCTCTACAAACTTCGCGCCGGGAACCAGCGGTTCGAAATCCTGGCGGTACTTGGTCTGGCCGGTAACCGAGAGTGAGCCGAGAGAGCGGCCATGAAACGAATTTTCCAGCGAAATGATCTCGAACTTATCCGGACTGATACGCTTCCCATGCGCCTTCGCCATTTTGAGCGCGCCTTCGACAACCTCAGTGCCGGTGTTGCCGAAGAAGACGCGCTGCAACCCGCTCGCCTGGGCGATGCGCTTGGCCAAGGGTCCCTGGTACTGGTGGTAATAAAGGTTCGAGGTGTGGATCAGCAGGTGCGACTGTTCCGCAATCACCTTCATGATGCGCGGATGATTGTGTCCGAGCGAGTTCACGCCAATGCCGGAGATGAGGTCGAGGTAGCGTCTGCCTTCGACATCAAAGAGCCAGACACCTTCGCCGCGCTCCATGACGACCGGGTAGCGTCCGTAGTTCTGGAGTAAATATTCCTTCTCAAGGTCCATCACTTCTTGCGTGACGGAGACAGCTGTTTCCATTACAAAATGATACGTTACTAACGCTATCGCGCGCGCAGCCGCTTGCGTTCTTCGGTAGCCCAGGATGCAATCAACTGCCGCTCTTCAGCGCTGAGGCGCGCATGGGAATGCATAACGGTGTACATCCGCGGAGGCATCCTTTGGTTGCGCGTGGCTTCGCTCATACTGCTGAGATACCCGAGTTGCTGGCCCCGCGAATAGTGCTGCCAGCCAGATAAGTTCAGGAACAGGCGTCCCCGATTCACGTCCTTAGTAACGAGGAATGAAACCGGCGTCACCTTCGCGTACCAGGGCCAATGCGTATTCGCGGAATGACAGTCCTGACAAGCCCGCTCAAAGACGCGGACGACCTGCGGAGGCGCCACCGCCCCTTGAAGCAGGGCTTCATGAGGGGGATCCTTCATCGCAGGCCGCACCAATTGCAGAGACGCGGCGGCGAGACAGCCCACCAATAGCCCCGCACCATACCGTCCCATCCACCGAAGTCCCATAGCGTCTAACTTGATGTTGCGCGGGGTGGAGTTAGTAGGTCGTCATCAACTCGTACGGATTTTGTAAATATTGGAGGATGCTATTTTTGACGCTGTTGATGTTGACCGCGCAGGAATCTCCGCCGCCGCTAGGACAGTTGGTCGATGTTGGCGGCTATCGCGTGCACTTATACTGCACGGGACAAGGTAGCCCAACGGTTGTGGCTATTGGGGGCTTCTCGATGGACTGGGCGTTGGTGCGGAGCGAGGTGGCTCAGTTCACGCGGATTTGCACATACGATGTTTCCGGCACGGCGTGGAGCGAACCGGGGCGGCATGCGACGTGTCCGGATCGCTATAGGGAGTTGCACGCGGCCCTGCACAATGCCGGAATTGAAGGGCCGTATTTGTTCGCGGGCCTTTCCGTCGGCGCACTCGTCTCACGGTATTACGCGATTCAATATCCCGGTGAAGTGGTTGCCCTGGTGTTCGTAGACCATGCCTTCACACCGGGGAAGGCGCCTAGCGGTCCAGTTCGGCCTCCCGACGCAAACGGGGACAGCCCGCCTCAACTGATTGAGCAGACGCCAATCGATTTCACCGTGGAAGAGGCTTCCGACTTCAATAACTTGCCGGAGAAGATGCGTGAACTGCATCGCTGGGCCGCGAGTAAGCCGCCGGTTTCATCGGTTGAAGCGGCGGATGACTGCACCGCCAGATTGAAATCGGTCTCTCTGGGAAGCTTGCCGCTGGTGGTAATCAGTACGGGGAATCAGGCGCGGGGCTATGCGGAGTTGCAGGCGCGGCTGTTGGCGTTATCGCGGAATAGCCGGCAGGTGATGGCGCTGCGAAGCCTTCATTCGGTGGAGATCGATCAGCCGGAGGTGGTTGTGGATGCGATTCGACAAGCGATGGGGATGTTTAAGAGTGGCACCAAACAATGAAGCCTTCTCTTTTGGTTTGTCTTTTCGTGGTAGGAGCGCTCGCGCAGACTAGGCCTTCAGCGGAAGCCTGGTACGCGGGGACATCACATGACCCTGCAATGCTTGAGGTGATTCTCGACAAGCTTCGCGCCGCGCGAAACTTCAGTGATTCTCCGCGTGACTCCGAAGGCTTTGCCCGTGACTCCGAAGGCTTTGCCCGTGACTCCGAAGGCTTTGCCTAGGTACAATGCCTCTTCGACGCGGCAATCGAACTTCCAGGGCCGATTCGCGTCGATGCGATAGAGTGCGTCGCTTAGCACCAAAACCGGCGTCGATGCCTTGATAAATGCGCTGCAAGAATCCACTGCCCAATCCACGGAATTTGTGGAGACTATGACTTCGAAACTGTTTCTGAATAGTTGGCTCATCGTCATGCTGGTTACGTTTGCAGAGCCATACCTAGCCGATGCCCTTGCGCTCATGATCTCTGGCGAATTAGCTACGTCCTCTTTGCCGCAGCATTTGGCTGACGAAATGAAGAGCAAATGGATCAGGAACCTCCTTCGTAGCGGCAATCCTCACAATTGGATCACGGAGCTAACCAAACTGGGCGCGACCGGGTTCGATCAGAGCCTTGGAAAGGAAATGAAAACGATTTGGGACCGGCGAAATGTTATAGCGCACACTGCAGAACCGGCTAATACTTCTACCGCACTAGCCGAATTTCTCAGCGCTTCCTTAATTGTTAATAGCTTTGTAACTACGACTGATAGGTTTGTGACGGCTTCACTCAACCGTGGTTCTGGGAGCGCCCAGCGGGCGACCGTTCGCCTTCGCAAGCTGCTTGAATAGGTAGCAATTCCAACTATTGTAGTTTGTTAGAATGCGGCTGCTGCTCTTTCTCGCCGTACCGCTCTTCGCCCAGACACCTTGTGCCGAAATCGCGCGCCTGCGTAACGTCACCACCGCAACACAAACCGCAACCTACTGTCGGGTTTCCATCACTTTCCGGCCGGCGGCCGACGCTGAAATCAAGTCCGAAGTCTGGCTGCCTCCGGCCCCAGTTTGGAACGGCAAACTCCTCATGGAAGGTGGAGGCGGTTTGGTCGGCAGTATCAACACCGCAGGAATGACGAACGCCATTCGCGAGGGTTATGCCAGCGCGTCCACCGACACCGGTCACACCGGTAGCAGTGGCAGGTTTGCACTCGGCCATCCCGATAAGATCACCGACTTCGCCTATCGCGATGTTCACGAAACCGCCGTCGAGGCCAAGCATTGATTACAGCCTATTATGGACGTGACCCGCGCCTGTCTTATTGGGAAGGCTGTTCAACCGGTGGACGGCAAGGACTGATGTCCGCGCAGCGTTACCCGGAGGACTTTGACGGCATCATCGCCGGCGCGCCCGCTTATAATCAGGTCTACATCTCCGCCTGGCGCATGCGTCTGTTAATGACCGCGCTCAAGTCACCACAACACGCTTTGTCTCCCGAAAAACTTAAGCTACTCAACGACGCAGTCCTTGACAAA
>Ga0302326_10025267_pt1 | contig 12052 bp, 7 predicted proteins | sample Palsa_T0_3_FD_202264 | JGI IMG/M metagenome (GOLD analysis project Ga0302326, IMG submission 202264) | Peat permafrost microbial communities from Stordalen Mire near Abisko, Sweden - Palsa_T0_3 | ecosystem: Environmental > Terrestrial > Soil > Palsa > Peat permafrost | place: Sweden: Abisko...
TTATATTAACGACGCTTTGCCATCGACCGAGTCGATCTCCGAGATGCGCGCCGATGGCGTGATGGCCAATGCGGAGTTTGGCGACCCCGGCCAGATTGTTGTCACCACCAAGGGCGGAACCAACCTGCTCCACGGCTCGGGGTTCACGTATTACCAGGACAACAAATGGAACGCTATTCCCTACACTTATCCCACGACAACCACCAAGCCGCTGGCCCACGGCATCACCTTCGGCGGCAGCGTTGGCGGCCCGGTGATCATTCCTCACCTTTACAACGGGCACAATAAGAGCTTCTTCTTCGGAGTCTATGAGGGTTGGCGTTTCCCCAACCAGGAGACTCTGTTAGAGGACGTCCCAAGCACGCTTATGATGCAGGGCGACTTCTCGAAATATGTTGAGCCGACGTCGGAGGGCGGGAACAGCTTTACGGGCCTCACCAATCCCTTCACCGGCGGCTCGTACGGCACAAGCATCCCCATGGGCTCGCTGAGCCAGATCGCCATGAGCACCTTGAAACAGTTTTACCCGGCGAGCGGCCCGAATATCGGCGATCCGACTGAATACACCGACAACGGCGTAAATAACTGGGAGGAGAATGTAGCCGCGAGCCGCCGCTCCGACCAATTTGACGTACGCGGCGACCAGTATTTCGGCTCCAACCAGAAATTTCTGCTGTGGGGCAAATTCACCTGGAAGAGCTTCCCGATCGACTCGCCGGAGATTCTAAACGTTCCTTCCCAGACCGACACCAACCAAAACAGAGTTTTGAAGGTTGATACCAACTGGACGATCAAGCCCAGCGTAATCAATGAAGGCGGATTCGGATTCACCCGTGTCACCGAGGGGTCCTCCGATGCCTTCAACGGTAATGCGTGGACTACCGAACAAGACTGGCAGGGATTGCAGAACCTGTTCTACAACGGCATTCCGGAGATGGATTTCAACAACATTCAGAGCCTGGATGCGGACCGGTTGACGGAACTGACCAAGTCCAACACCTTCGACTATAGCGACGTCGTGCTCTGGAGCAAGGGCAGACACTCGATCAAGATAGGAGGCGACATCCAGCACCTTGAAGCAGTCACCCCGCTGGGTTTCAACGGCTCCGATAACTACGGCACCTACCAGTTCAATACCAGCGGCAGCACCGGCATGTTCACCGGCGTGGACTTCGCCGACTTTCTGCTGGGCATTCCCGACCAGACATTCTACGACGTGGTGTCGCAGGACAACGACGGCGTCTCCAACCACTATGCATTCTTTGGCCAGGACGAGTGGCGTCTCAGTCCGAACCTGACGCTCTCCTACGGCCTGCGCTACGAGCTGCATCCCGGCTACTACGACAAGGGCGGCGACATCGGCAACTTCGACCCCAGCGTTGCGCTCGCGGGCCGGGTAATTTATCCCACGGGCAAGCAGTCGCTGCTGGCGCAAAGCTTCCTGGCCAGCGCGAACGCATGCGATCCGGACGGTGTGACTCAATCCAACTCGTCGGTGGTCAACGGCGCTCCCTGCATGCAGGTGGCGGGCAACCAGTCGGCGGGCTTCCCGTCGGGGCTGAAGATGTATCCGCACAAGCGCTTCATGCCTCGGTTCGGCTTCGCTTATCGTCCCTTCGGCAACGACAAGTGGGCCATCCGCGGCGGCGTGGGCCTTTACAACATCAACATGCTGGGCTCCAGCTTCTACTCGCTTACCGGCACGGTGCAAGCGTACACGCAGCAGTTCTCGAATACCTACGACTCCGAGACTCATGCCATCGGCTACCAATGGCCGCAGGTTTATGCCGGATCGGGCAGCGCCGGCTCTACGACGGCTTACGGCACCGACTACTTCGGCACCGCCAACAGCACCAACTGGAAAGACCCGTACACCGAGCAATGGTCACTGAGCATCGATCACGATCTTGGCCATGGGTATGCGGCGCGCATCTCCTATATCGGCTCGGAGACGCATCAGCTGGTTTGGGCCCCGGATGAAAACACGCTGCCCTTCTCGAACACTGTGCCGGCCTTTAACAACGACATCAGCAGCCGCCTGTTCCCCAACTGGGGACGCATCAACACCCGCGCCACCGGCGCCAACAACAGCTACCACTCGATGCAGGTGGAAGGCAGCCACCGCTTGCAGCAGGGGCTGGAGTTTCAGTCCGGATTTACCTGGGCCAAAAATCTGGCCGACAACCAGGGTCCGAATAATACCGGATTTGCGGGTGAGGGGGGCGGAGCGCGCTCGACTTCGATCCTCGATCGCCACGCGGATTTCGGAAACGTAGGCGGAACCCGCCGCCTGCGCTGGAATTCAACGGTGCTCTACGATCTGCCCTTTGGCCGGGGCAAGATGTTTGGGGCCGACATGCCACGCGCGGAGGACCTGATTGTGGGAGGCTGGCGCCTGTCGTCCATCCTCACGGTGCAGACCGGTCCCTATCTCACTGCCTACTTCCCCAGCGGCCAGGGCGATCCGTCCGGCACTGGCTCTGGATCGAACGCGGAGTTCGGCGACGGCACCGGCCACTATGATGGCGGCCACCGCAGCCAGCACGCCGACTGGGTGCCTGGTCAGAGCGTCAAGCCGTCGAACCGGAGCCGCTTCAACTGGACCAATGGCGGCGCCTTCACCTGCCCCGGCGATCCATCATGGACGCTGGGTAATCCGTGCGGCACCGGCGCAGGTTTCTACCCTGGGACCGGCACGCCGCTCAGCGCCGTACCATTGCCCATCGGCCGCTTTGGGAATGCTCCGGTTGGATCGGTTGAGGGCCCCAACTTCTTCAACCTGTCTTCGGGGCTTAGCAAAGTATTCTCCGTTACCGAGCGCCTCAAGTTGAAGGCGGAAGGAACGTTTACCAACGTGCTGAACCACACCAACCTGGGCGATCCAAACCTGAACCTGAGCTCGGGCAGCTTCGGGCTTGTTTCTGGGACCGAGGGCGCGGGCACCACAAATCCCAACGACTTCGGCGCTGCTCGTACGGTGCAGATCGCGGTGCGGGCCGAATTCTAAGAGAGGTTTTTCCAACGCAACAATTGCAGCGTGGATCTTCGGGTTCACGCTGCTTTTTTTGCTCCAAACGGGCGCTTTGCTTTAAATTCTTCCCACGCGGAGTGAGCAATGCAGGCCACACGGCGGTGGCCCGGTGTTGTATCGTCTTCAACAGGAGCAGGTTCCCCGGTTTAGCCGCAATCGCTTGCAACTCTAACCGTGGAATCCGCGTCCAATGCGTTGGGTCCGGCGCGGAGTTTTTATCTCAATCTGAGCGTGTGCCGATCCTCAAAGCCAGTGCCGCGGGGCTTTCCATTTGCGGCCAACCGGAGAAATTTGCTACGCTCAGGCAATCTTCAGGCTGGGCGAAAGGAGAATTTTCATCATGTCAGAAGAAAACAAGCTTCATCATCTTGGATGGTTTCTCGCAGGACTGGGCGTGGGTGCGGTGGTAGGGATTCTGTATGCGCCCAAGAGCGGCCGTGAGACTCGTGAGAGCCTGGCCAACAGCGCCCGCGAGGGCACCGAATATGTGCGCGCCAAAAGCCAACAGGCGGTTGAGCAGGTAGGCGTCATGGTGGACAAGGGCAAGGAGCACATCAGCACGCTGGTGGACAAGAGCAAGGACCAGATGGGCGAGTATATCGATCGCAGCCGCGAAGTTGTGGATCGCGGACGGGCGCAATGGGAAGAGTTTGTGGAGCGCGGCAAGAGCCTGGTTACCGACCAGACCACTCGTGTGGGCGCGGCCGTTGAAGCGGGACGCAACGCTTATCGCACCACCACCGTCGACCCGACGGAACTGTAGGGGAAACCGGTCGCCGCAGTTTCGACTGCGGCCCGTCCCTATCTGATTGATCCGCTCCGGAAGTGAGCACGCGAGTTGCCCATGGCGGCTCACGCGCTCATCGCCGGATGAGGGCGCGTCCTTTTGGCCCGGGATGCGGGAACGATGTATGCACGTCCGCAGTCATGCTGTGCGAGAATACTTCGAGGCCAACAATGAGTCATGAAACCATCCAGCTGATTTGTATTGCCGTAATCGCAGCGGCCGTGGTGATACAGACAGTCGTCCTGCTGGGAGTACTGGCGGGAGTCGGCAAAGCTCTCAAGTCGATCAAAGGGGAGCTCGACGACATGAAGTCCTCGGTGTTGCCCTTCATGGACACCACGAAGGATTTCATCACCCGTCTGTCTCCCAGGGTGGAGTCGACTGTGATCGATGTCTCCGAACTTGCTCGCATGTTGCGCACCCAGGCGGCGGAGATGGAGGCATCGGTGACGCAGGTGCTGGCCACCGTCCGCAGCCAGACCACCCGCATCGACGGGATGCTTACGGACGCCCTGGACGCGGTAGACAAGGCGAGCGATTTTGTTACCAAGGCGGTGAGCAAGCCCGTAAGACAGCTCAATGGCATGCTGGCCGGAATCAAAGCGGTCATCGAGTCGCTGGGTTCGCGTAACTCGTCGAACTACAAGCCAGGCTTCCACGACGACCCGTTGCGTGACGTCCCCATGCACGACGACAAAGACTTATTCGTCTAAAAGCCCTTTTCCCGCGTCCTAAATTCATGTTCACTTGGGGGCGAGGAATGAGGAGTCGATACATTTGTCTATTGGCGGCTTGCGTCGCAGGGTTCGTTGGGGCCGCCGTGGCGCAAACCAATTCTAGAGCGATGCTTCTGGCTCTTTCCAAACAAGATCACACGCTGTCCATCGTGGATCCGGCCGATCTGCATGTGGTGGCGCGGATTCCGGTGGGCGACGATCCGCATGAGGTGATTGCGGCCACGGATGGCGAGACAGCCTATGTCTCCAACTACGGATTCGGCGCATTCCATACGCTTGCGGTGATTGACCTGGTGGGGCAAACCCGGCTGCCGAGCATCGATCTGGGCGCGCTGCGCGGGCCGCATGGACTGGACTTCAAGCTGGGCAAGGTGTGGTTTACGGCTGAGGCAGCGAAGTCGATCGGCAGCTACGATCCTGCCAGCGGCACGATCGACTGGATCATGGGAATCGGCCAGGACCGCACGCACATGATCTACGTGTTTCCAGACGGCAAACGAATCGTCGTGACCAACGTGAATTCAGGCACGGTGACGATTCTGGAGAAGACGGAGGGTCGACCGGGTGGACCTCCGCCTGGAATGGCGCCCGGAATGCCGCCGGCCGGCGGGCCTCCAAATGCTGGAGGGCCATCTGGAATGCCACCGGGAATGCCGCATGGACCAATGCCCACGCCACCGGGCGGCGACTGGAAGCTCACCGTGATTCCTGTGGGTCGAGGGTCGGAGGGATTCGATGTTTCTCCGGACGGGAAAGAGGCATGGGTGGCGAATGCACAGGACGGCACCGTTTCAGTGATCGATATTGCGCAAAAAAAAGTGACGGCGACGCTGGCCGCGAATGTGCCTGGTGCAAATCGGCTAAAGTTCACTCCGGATGGGAAGCTGGCGCTGATTTCGGCGCAGCAGGCGCTGGTGGTCCTGGATACTTCTACGCACAAGGAAGTGAAGAGGCTGACAAATGTCCACGGTTCAGGAGGCGTTCAGATGCAGCCGGATGGGACGCGCGCCTATGTGGCCTGTGGGCGGGATGGCTACGTTGCCGTGATCGACCTGAAGACGCTGGAGATGGTGGGCAAGGTGGATGTCGCCAGCCCCGATGGGCTGGCTTGGTCGATACAACAATGACGGTTTGACCGCGGCGGTTCTACTTTTCGTCGAGCTGAATCACTTGAATCGCGTAGCCCGGCACGGTGTGGTGCAGATGGTTGCTGACGCCGGGCAGCGCGCTTTCTTCGGGGACAATCTGGGTTGGCTTCTCCAGCGTGTTGGTGGCCTGTGTGCTGTTTGCTTTAAGAGTGATGAGCTTGCCCGTCTCTGCCAGACTGTCGCCGGCAATATCAATGCTTACTGGCAGCGGCGTGGACGAGGCATTCACCAGCATCAGGTAGAGCCGCTTCTTGGCCGCGTCGCGCGTAATGGAATAGAAGAACTTGGGGTTGGTTGCATCGACGCCCGCGCCTTCCAGTTTTGAAGCCGGCGTCTCGCTGCCCAGGTACTTTGCGAACATCACCTGCGCCCAGTAGCTCGGCGAGCCGTAGCTGTGCATGGCGTCATAGCCGATGAGGTCAGTTTCCCACTGCATGCCGCCGGGATCGACGCGCACCAGCAGCGGCGCGTAGGCGGCCATAATGACGATGTCGCTGTTGCGCTCGAGGCCGGTCATCCATGCCGCGTCGCCCAGTGCGGCGCCGAAGTCGGGTGTGGGCGAGCCCTCGCGCGTGGCCCATTCGCCGACGAAAATTTTGGTGCCGTTGCGGTCGGCTTTATCGTAGCGTCCCGCTTCCCAGCGAGGTGCGGAGTCGGATGTGGGCGGGTCGTAATGCGTCGCGTCGTGGAAGAACTGCGTGGCCTTGACGTAGAAGTGCTCATCCAGCACATCGGGCTTGATGTCCTTCACGGGCGCGGTGGTGATCAGTTGCAGGTTCGGATATTTTGCTTTGATGGCTTTGTAGAAGGGCGGGAGCCGCTCGGCGTAGCTGCCCGAGCGGTCGAGCCAGTCTTCGTTGCCGATCTCGACGTAGTTGAGCGCGAATGGCGCGGGATGGCCATCCTTGACGCGCTCGGCGCCCCACTTTGTATCCGCACCGCCGGTCACGTATTCAATCTCGTCGAGCGCGTCCTGGATAAAGGGCTCGAGATCGTGCCCGGCGTGCACATGCTCGCCTCTAAGCGAGTAGCCCGCATACACCGCAAGCACCGGCTGCATCTTCAGGTCCTCGCACCATTCCAAAAACTCCAAAAGGCCAAGGCCGTCGGACGAGTGGTAGCTCCACGGACTGGGATGGGTAGGCCGGTCAACTAGCGGGCCAATCGTCTTTTTCCAGTCGAAACGGTCGACGATGCGGTCGCCTTCAAGATAATTGCCGCCGGGGAAGCGCAAAAAAGACGGATGCATGGCGGCAAGCTTCTCCATCAGGTCGATGCGGTTGCCGTTGACGCGGTCATGGTATGTGGGCGGGAAGAGCGAAACCAGCTGAAACCAGACCGTGCCCGGATGCGCAATTGTAAGCACAAGATGATTGGCGGAAGACGGTGCAATTTCTCCGGTCTTGAGGGTAAAGGCGTATTGCTTCCAATCTGTCCCCGCGATGGGGATTGTCGCTGTCGATAAGGCATTGCCGGTGCTGTCGCTTACCACGCTGACCGTCACTGGGCCCACATCGGCCGGGCCGACCTTGGCGTAGAAGGAACCCTTGTAGGCGGTGTTGGGGCGCATGACGTAGCCCCAATAGCCTACGTTCAGCATGCCTGCCGGGTTTGTTGCGTCTGCCTTCTCCACGTCGAGGCGAATGCTCGACTTCAATGCATCGCTCGGCCCGGTGGTATGGTCGGCGTCAATCTTGGCGGCGGCATTGCCGTTTTCCACCAGATACCAGTAGAGGACGCCGCTCCAGTCGCTGCCGAAGGTGCGGTTGCGCACCATCTCCGCGTAAAGGCCGCCGTCGTAGGAGTAATTGATCTCCTCGGTCATGAGGCCATACAAAGTGGGGCTGACTTTGGAGATGGGCTGATCGGCGTGGATGGTAAGAGTGGCGAGCGGAGCCTGGGCGTGGATAAAGGCAGTGGCCAGGAAGGCGAAAGCCGCCATGGCTGCGGGTTGAGCAAACGTTTTCTTGGTCATCGAAATTTCTCCCTGAAATCTTTGCCGGGTCAGTATAACGCGATTGAGCCTTCATGGGGACTGGGCTTCAGAAAGTGTTTACCCGCGGGACAGAATTTTGCCCCGTTGGGGGAGGGTCCGCGGATTCTTATGCTTTTGAAACCACAGTCGGATAGCTTAGATAATCCAGCCGCCGCCGACGACTTCATCGCCATCGTAAAAGACCGCCGACTGGCCTGGCGTGACGGCGCGCTGCGGTTCGTCGAATGTGGCGATGACTTCGCCCGGGGCGCCCGGCTCAAGCGTCGCCCAGGCAGGCTCGTGGCGGTGGCGAATCTTGGCTTTTACGCGCATGGGAGCGGTGAGCGCGGGAATGCTGATCCAGTTGAGGCGGCCGGCGCGCAGAGTCCGCGTGGCGAGCTCGGCGTCTGCGCCCACGCTGACGCGGTGGCTGTCGGGGTGGATAGCGAGGACGTAGAGCGGGGTTGGCGAACTGACGCCCAGGCCCTTGCGCTGGCCGACGGTGAAGTTGGAGATGCCGTCGTGGCGGCCGATCACTTCACCATTGGACGCGACGAGCTCGCCGGCGGTATCCGGCATCGGCTCGCCCTGCTCTTCTAGATAGGCGGTGAGGAACTGCTTGTAGTCGCCGCCGGGGATGAAGCAGATCTCCTGCGAATCCGGCTTTTCGGCCAGCGCCAGGCCGCGCGCGCGGGCTACTTCGCGGACTTCGGGCTTGGTGAGCCTTCCCAGCGGGAACAGTGTGCGCGAAAGCTGCTCCTGCGTGAGGCCGAAGAGGAAGTAGGTCTGGTCCTTCGCCAGGTCGGCGGGGCGCTTGAGAATCCAGCGGCCGCGTCCATTGTCGCGAGAGGCGTCGTACTCATTCACGGCGTAGTGACCGGTGGCGATGCGTCCCGCGCCGATGGAGCGGGCGGTCTGGAGCAGGGCATCGAACTTGAGGTGGTTGTTGCACAGGGAGCAGGGAATCGGCGTGCGGCCGTGCAGGTACTCATCGACGAAGGGGCGCACGACGTCCTTCTCGAATCGCTCCTGCTGGTTGACTACGTAGTAGGGAATTCCTAAGTGCTCGGCGACGCGGCGCGCGTCGTAGACGTCATCGAGAGAGCAGCAGCGGCCGGCCTTGGGGGCCTCTGGAATGCCATGCTTTCCGGCGAGGCGCGTCTGGTCCCAAAGCTGGAGGGTGAGGCCGACGACGGTGTCTCCCGAGTGGGCGAGCATAGCCGCTGCCGTCGAGGAGTCGACCCCTCCGGACATGGCTACGGCGATGGTTTCGGGCTTGGTCATTCAATTTGTCCAGTGGTATCCCATATCTTAAAAGCGAGACATGGGGCACCCAGTTTCATTTCCGTTCTTCAAGATCAGTCAACATAAGAATTCGTGGCTTCCCACCCATTCGCCAGAAAAAAGCGAATGGATGGGGCAAAGGATACTTTCGTTCGTTCTAGCCGAGGGTTCCCGCCGCCACCGGCGAAAGCGCCCGCAAATGTTCCACGGCTTCCGGCACCACGTGCAATACGTGCTCCACATCCGCCTCGGTCACCGTCTTCAGCAGGCTGAAGCGAAGACTGGCGCGGGCGCGATTCTTGTCGAGACCCATGGCCATCAACACATGGCTGGGCTCGGTGGCCCCGGAATGGCAGGCCGATCCGCCGGAGATCGACACGCCCTTCATATCGAGCGCGATGACGAGCGCCTCGCCCTCCAACTGATCGAACCAGATGTTGGTGGTGTTGGCGGCGCGTGCAACTGGCTTGCCGTTTGCATCCGCGCCGTTGATGCCGGTGCCTGGACTTTGCAGAATGCCAGCCTCCAGGCGGTCGCGGAGGCCAGCGAGGCGGTAAATAGTCCCGTCGTCCAGCGAGTGCATGGCCAGCTCGGCGGCCTTGGCCAGGCCTACGATGCCGGCTACATTCTCCGTGCCGGCGCGCTGGCGGCGCTCATGGCTGCCGCCAACCAGCAGCGGCTCTATCGGCGTTCCGCGGCGCACAAACATGGCGCCAATGCCCTTGGGTCCGTGCATCTTGTGCGCGCTGATGGAGAGCAGATGGCAGCCGATGCGGCGCACGTCGAATTCCACCTTGCCGGCGCCCTGCACAGCGTCGATGTGGAAGAAAATGCCGGTATCGGCGGCGATTCTGCCAATCTCATCCACAGGCTGCAGGACTCCGGTCTCGTTGTTGGCCAGCATCACGCTGATCAGCCTCGTCTCCGGGCGGATGGCGCGGCGAATGTCGACCGGATCGATCAGGCCGCTGGGCTGCGGAGCTACAAAAGTCGTCTCCACGCCACGGTGAGCCAGCCGCTTGGCTGCCTCAAGAATGGCAGAGTGCTCAATGGACGTGGTAATGAAATGGTCGCCGGGATGGAGCAGCCCGAAGATGGCCGTGTTGTCGCCTTCCGTGCCGCCGGAGTTGAAGACCACCTCGGCGTCGTGGCAGTTGAAGAAGCGGGCCATGGTTTCGCGGGCACGGTCGACGGCGGTGCGCGCGTGCTGGCCGTCGCGGTGAATCGAGGAGGCGTTGCCGAAGTGTTCCATCCAATACGGGCGCATGGCCTCCATCACCTCGGGCAGCAGAGGGGTGGTGGCATTGGCGTCCATATAAACTCGGCGCATGGCAGGGATCTCCTTATCCTTGATTGTAAGGGCAATCGGAATTTCCCGCGCCGGTCTGTGCAGTGAATGGAGGAATCCCACCCTTAGGCTGCAAAGAAATGGCCCTGGTTTGCAGCGGCCAACTGATATATTCAGGACACGAACACACAAGCCACGACGTTAACGCACTTTGCAAATGCATGAAAGCATGGACTTTCATGGGAATGGCCGGGGGAAACCGGTCTGAATCCATGAAGACAAGAAATGAGGGCGAGCATGGGCAGCTTGGCGCAACGAAGAAGTCCAGCCGAATGCGTCGCTCTGCCTGGCTATGCGGAACTAACCATCGAGCCGAAATGGTTTGCCGTCTATACCAATTCCCGCCACGAGAAGCGCGTGGCGCAGCACCTGACCCAGAGAGAGATCGAGTATTATCTCCCCCTTTACAAGGCGCAACGCAAGTGGAGCGATGGGTCGCGCGTGACCCTCGATCTTCCCCTGTTTCCAGGCTACCTGTTTGTTCACATCAAGCGAAACGAACGCGGGCTGGTGCTGGGAGTTCCAGGCACGCTGGCGGTTGTGGGCGGGACAGGGGGAGAACCGGCTCCGTTGCCGGATGCGGCCATTGATGCTCTGCGCACCGGGCTTCACCTGCGCCATGCTGAGCCGCATCCAATGCTGACGGTGGGTCAGCGCGCGCGCATTCGAAGCGGCGCCCTGGCGGGAATGGAAGGCATCGTCGTCCGCAAAAAGAATAGCTGCCGCGTAATTCTGACTCTCGAGCATATCCAGCGGAGTATCGCCGTTGAAGTGGACGGAGACGATCTTGAACCACTGGAAAGCGACCAGCTTTCCTGCTCACGCCTCTTCAGAGCCTGAGTTAGTTCTGTGCCTTGTTGATGACGCTCCGCGGCAAATTTTCGCGGCCTGCTTCGATCCAATCGCGGAGAACCCAAGTAACCGGAGGCGGAAAACAAGCGTCTAAGCTTCGAGAGGAATTCCCTGCTTTCGAGCAGCCGTGCGCGGTTGACAACTGCAAGTCCCTGCGGCGATTCTGCGAAGGAACACCTCCTCAATCGTGTTCGACGCGGAGTCCCCTGTGTCTGAATTTGAAAGTAAGCCAGCTGGCCAGCCCATCGGCCCTGACCACCAGTTGATTGCGCCGTCACACAAGTCCGGCAAAAGCTGGATTCTCTGGACCATCGTGCTGCTGGTTGTTGCCGGTGTTGTCATTTTCATCCTGCACAACAATTCCTCCAAAAAAGCCCAGACCGCCTCCAGCGGAAGCGGCGCCGGAGGTAGAAGGGGCATGACGGGTCCCGTGCCGGTTACGGTAGCAACCGCCACCAAAGGCGACATGGGCGTCTACATTGATGCCATCGGCACTGTGACTCCGGTCTATACAGATTCGATCACTGCCCAGGTGACAGGGGTTCTGACCGCGGTGAATTACAGGGAAGGCCAGTTTGTGCGCAAAGGGGATGCGTTGATTGAGATTGATCCGCGGCCCTTCCAGGCAACCTTGATGCAGGCGCAAGGCACGCTGGAGCGGGACCAGAGTATTCTGGCGCAGGCGCAAATGGACCTGGATCGCTATCGCGCTGCGTGGGCGCGTAACGGCATCAACAAGCAACTACTCGACGACCAGGAAAAGATCGTTTTGCAGGACCAGGGCACGGTGAAGCTGGATCAAGGCGCGGTTGACTACGATCAAGTCCAGTTGAGTTTCTGCCACATCACAGCGCCGATCTCAGGCCAGGTTGGTCTCCGCCTGGTGGATC
>Ga0302326_10025271_pt1 | contig 12051 bp, 10 predicted proteins | sample Palsa_T0_3_FD_202264 | JGI IMG/M metagenome (GOLD analysis project Ga0302326, IMG submission 202264) | Peat permafrost microbial communities from Stordalen Mire near Abisko, Sweden - Palsa_T0_3 | ecosystem: Environmental > Terrestrial > Soil > Palsa > Peat permafrost | place: Sweden: Abisko...
CCGGATCATCTGCGCCGCATTCGCTTCCACGACCCCGAGACGGGCAAGACACTGCTCTTTCTGACCAACAACACCACGCTGCCTGCCCTGACCATCGCCGCGCTTTACAAAAGCCGCTGGCAGATCGGCGTGTCCAGTCAAGGTCACATTAACCAGCCGGTGCAAGTCCGGCCAAGGCTAACAGACTCAAGCCTTGTAGCTTGGGAGGCGTCGTGGAACGAAAGTGATACGATGAGGCCCTCCGACAACATGCTCAGAAAGGAGTATGCGCAACTCACCAGGTTGCAACGTGCAGTGAACGTAGATGTAGCCTCGTTACACGAAAACCCGGAGGCTGAGACTGTCGATAACGTGCGAAAGCAGCAAGAGCTGACCGAAATGAGTCCGATGCGGCGGCTCTCTCCGGCGGGGTATCAGCGACGACATGGTGAGAAGGAGAATGTGGCAACTGGAGAAGCCCTCGGTGCCCGGCGAAGAAATCTCGTCGAGGAGGCGACTGCTATAACCGCGAGTGGGAAATGCAGGCGCAGGCGCCAGGGTGGCGGATCGGGTCGTACTACTGTTGATGGGCGTGCAGCAAAACGCGCCCGGAGGGAAGGGCCCGGACCGGTGAGTATTCCGTTCGACAAGGTGAGGCAGGGGTGAAATGACAAAACCACCTATCAGTCTGCAGGAGCTGCGGCGACGGATATATGGAAAGGCGAAGTTGGTCCATCGGATGGCGGCGATGGAGTAGCGATATGCGAAAGTGGCTGCCACCCGACACAACACATAACCCCTTCGATGAATCTCACTGGGCGAGCTGCTTGAGGGAAAACCTCACGAACAGTTCCTATGGGGAGGGGCTGGAAACGGATCGCGCTTGACGCAGGTACCGCGCCAGTCCCTTACCCGACAACTCTTTTTCAAGGCACTGAAACAAACAGCAAAAGTGAAGTCGTTCCTGGGCACCAGCGCCAATGCAGTCAAGACGCAGATATGGACGGCATTAATCGCCATGCTGATCCTGAAGTACCTGCAAATGAAATCCAGCTTCGGTTGGTCGCTTTCCAATCTGGCCGCTCTGCTACGCCAACAGCTGTTCATCTTCAGAGACTTGTGGGCATGGCTCAACACTCCTCTGGAAGGACCGCCAGCCGCAAGAGAACTCTGCGAACAGTTGCCGATGCCGCTGACGTGGTGAGTAAGAGTTGGACAGCAGCAAGACAAACAATAACCAGATAAACCAATCACTCAGTACTTACACGCCAGCTACTTGGACAGCAGGATACCGAACACATAGAAAGCCATCCAGCGCGAGTCATCGACCAAACCTGCCACTACCGGTCGGGAAGATGCTTATGTCCTATGAAATCAACTGTGCGGATCTAAAGAATCGCTGTCTTGGACAAGAGTGGCGCTGACCGGGCTCGAACGAGCCAGTCACGATCGGTAGAATGAAGACGACGACCCGAACGGCATCTTTAGATTGTCATCGCGGTCAACATTAAGATGATCGCTCACCTACGCGGCAAGCTGATCCACAAACAACCCGGCCAGGCCATCGTTGAAGCCGCAGGCGTGGGCTACGACGTCACCATCTCAGTACCGACATTCACGTCGCTGCCTTCGGTCGGCGCGGAAGCTTCGCTGCATGTCCACACGCAGGTCAGTGAAGACCAGATCGCCCTCTTCGGCTTTCTCGAAAGCGAAGAAAAGCGTCTCTTCGAGCGCCTCATCACGGTCAGCGGCGTCGGGCCCAAGCTCGCCATCAAGATGCTCAGCGGCCTCTCCAGCGATCGCACCGTGCAGGCCATCCGCGCCCAGGACCACGCACAGCTCACGCGCATTCCAGGCGTAGGCAAAAAGCTCGCCGAACGCCTGGTTGTGGAACTGAAAGACAAGCTCGACGACTTCGCAGTTGCTCCTGTTCCATCCAATGTGCAGGGGCCCGCGGTCGACGACGTGCTCTCCGCGCTCGTCAATCTCGGCTATCAGCGCCTCGCCGCCGAGAAAGCCATCGAGCAAGCCATCACCAAAGACAAAGCGCTCTCCGCTGATTTCGACGGTCTCTTCCGCGGCGCACTGAAGCTGATCCGCTGAGGCTCTATCGAATTCGCTTCGTTGCGCGAAACCGCCCCACGCGCGATTTCCTCAGGAATCCGCCCCTTTGCACAGCCCCGCACCCGTATCATCCCCGCAAAAATCCACTAGACTTGCCTGAGATGCCCAGCGCAACAAAACCCGCTCCCAGCGCCACCGTTCCATATTTCAGCCCCGCAGCACTCACTTTCCTCCGCAACCTAACCAAGCACAACGAACGCGAATGGTTCACACCACGCAAGGCGCAATTTGAAGCCGAGCTGAAAGAGCCCATGCTGGCCGCCGTTCGCAAAATCACCGACGCCATGCTCGATTTCGCGCCCAATCACATGCGCCCCGCCGAGAAGAGTCTGTTTCGCATCTATCGCGACACGCGCTTCTCGAACGACAAGCGCCCCTACAAAACCCACGTCGCCGCATGGTGGTCGCATCAAGGGCTCCAGAAAACTTCGGGTGCGGGCTACTACTTCCACATCAGCGCGAAAGAAGTCATCATCGCCGCCGGCGCCTACATGCCCGAGAAGGACCAACTCTCTGCCATTCGCCACTGGCTGCTCCACAACCATCGTCAGCTCAGAAAACTCCTCCAAAAGCCCAGCGTGCGCAGCACGTTTAGTGAGTTCGAAGGCAACGCGCTCACCCGTCCGCCCAAGGGCTTTCCCTGCGATCACCCCGCTCTCGATCTGATCCAGTGCCGTCAATGGGGCCTCTCCGCCACACTACCCGCAAAGACCGCGCTCGACCACAAACTCGCCGACATCGTCATTCGCCATTTCAAGCTCGCTGCGCCCATTGTGGACGCGCTCAACACCCCCATCTCCGCAGCTCTCGCACCAAAGAAAAAGATCCTCTTCGGCCTGCATTAACCCGCGCGCGGAACCGCATATTTGGCGGCGATTTTGACCTCTCTGAGTCAAAAACCAGCAATTTCAGCCTAAAATCTGCGTTTCAGGCATAAAAACCTAAGAAAATTGTGGAAAACACGTGTTTTTCCATTGACTTTGCCTACCCCCAAGCCGCATTGTTACGAACGACAGGGTTCTGTACGGACCCGCATGAATACAGGGGTTTCGTGCAAACGTTGCCTCGGTCGCACTCCCTCCATGCGGTACGCTTTATGGCTTCTTTGCCTTTATTTTGAGGATGCCGAGCGGCGGAAACCCAGGCAACAACGGCTGCCCTAAAGGCACCCAAGAAGGAGAACATTACATGGCAACAGGACTCACAAAGACTGCTCTTACCCGGAGCCTGGCTGAGAAGCTAGAACTGACCAACAAACAATCCGCGGCCTTCCTTGACCTGCTCGCCGAGACCGCCATCAAGGAAACCAAGAAGAACGGCGTCTTCGTCATTCCCGGCATCGGCCGCCTCGTCAAGGCAGAGCGCAAGGCCCGCATTGGCCGCAACCCGCAAACGGGTGAGGCCATCAAGATCAAGGCCAAGACCGTCGTCAAGTTCCGCGTAGCCAAGGCTGCAAAGGACGTTATTGCCCCCCCCAAGAAGTAGTCGCATTCCGGACTGACCAACACGGGGAGAAGCTACATGCTTCTCCCCATTTTTCTTCACGCCAAACATGGCCGCGATTTTTCGCACTCCTTGCCCGCACCCAAATCATCCAATCTCCATGGCAAGCTCCGCTTCTCTTGGCGACCAATCCCTCCCCACATCCCTACCCGGCTTCGCGGTGCAAGGCTCCGTACGCATACTCCTGCGTCTTGAAGGACTAGCTGTCGCCGCACTCACCTTCGCTCTCTACGCGCGCACAGGCGCAAGCTGGTGGCTGTTTGCCGCCCTCTGGCTTGCGCCGGATCTTTCGATGCTCGGCTATCTCTACAGTCCCTGCTGGGGCGCGCGCATCTACAACGCCGCGCACACCTATGTTCTGCCCGCAGTGCTCGCTCTCTTCGCGCTGGTCTCCCGCAGCGAAACTCTGCTGCCCATCGCCCTCATCTGGATCAACCACATCGGCGTCGACCGCCTGCTCGGCTACGGACTCAAATACTCAAATGGTTTTGGATGGACACACCTCGGCCGCCTCGGCAAACAACGCGAATCTATCCAGGCGAGTTAGCGTTCCCCCGGCAACAGCGCACGTACAACCAGTGACACGCCAAAGCAGACAAGGAGCGCCTTGATCAGGAGCCAGTTGTCATAGCGCCACGACAGAAATGCCAGAGTGACGAAGACGCCGATAGGATTCAACTCGGCCAGTACCGCGCGGAGCCAATGCGGCTTGTTGCCGCGGCGCGCCAGGCTGCTCCGCAACAGTGGAAAAAGACGTGGCACGGCGTGCAGATAGGCTTTGTAGGTGTCGCCAAGCTTGACAGAGAGAAAAGCCTCTTCGCCCAGGATGAGCCGCGATAGGAAAATCGTGCTCAACACCATCGTGAAGAGTGCGCCAGTGGGCGGCATGACGAGAGCCATCGCCGCCAGCATGAACCACGACCCTAGATAAAGCGGATTGCGCACGTAGCGATAGGGTCCGTCCGCCATCACGGCGCCGCCCTTCATCTCTGCGTTGTTTACTGTGCCTGTGCCCAGATACGCCGTGCCCCAGACGCGCAGAGCGACGGCCAGCGCAGCGAGGAGAATGCTCACGACGATCACCACCGGCGTCGCCACCGTGAAGCGCACAACGCCCAGGCGGCTTAGCTCAATCGCCAGCCACTCCAACAGCGAGGCGCGGTCGCCAATGCCCCAGGTCTCGATCCACGGCGCCCAAAAGCCCATCATGACGATGACAGTCATGATCAACATCCGCAGACGAAACTCGATTGCACTCGCGCCCACGCTCCACTCCGCGCTCCCATTCTCGCTTGTGGAGTGTACCATCCGCGATGTGGATCAAAATCTCCGTCTCTATTCGCAGCGCAACGCAATGATGGGATCGGTTTTCATCGCAGCGCGCGCAGGCAAAAGCGTTGCCACAAATGCCACAAACCCCAGCAGCACAGCCACGGCAACAAAGCTGATGGGATCGTGCGGCCCAACCTGAAAAAGCAAGCTCTTCAGCAATTGGGTAGTACCAATCACCCCAATCAATCCCAGAGTCCCGCCCGCCACAATCAGGCGCGCACCTTCACCTGCAATCAGCCGCAAAATGTCCGCGCGCGAAGCGCCGAGCGCCATCCGCACACCAATCTCCTGCGTACGCTGCGCAGCATGAAGGCAATCACGCCATAGAGCCCGATCACCGCCATCAGCAAACCACAAGCAGCAAAAAAGCCCACCAGTGCTGTCTCGAACCGTGGCCGATCGGCCAATTTGCTTACCGACTCGCTCAGCGGAGCAATGTCCACCGGAACCGTTGGATCAACTCGCGCGATCTGCGAACGAATCCAGGGAGCCACTGTACCGACAGGAAGCTCGGATTCGAGAAGGATCACATTGTGGCCATTCCAATCATCGGCCCGGTCTCCTCGGAGTTCGTAAAACTCAGGCAGATCCTGCCTCGTCAAGCCATCGTTCTTCACATCCGCCGCAATCCCGATTACGGTATAGGCAGTTTTTCCCAAAGCAAAATACGGGTTTAATGTCCCAAACTGGATGTGTTTGCCCACGGGATTCACGCCCGGAAAGAGCCGCGACGCAAGCAGCTTGCTGAGAATCAGAGAAGAGCCTGGGTTGCTTCTCTCTTCCTCTCGAAAACCGCGCCCTTCGATCAGAGGAATTTGAAGAACCCGGAAATAGCTCGGCGTCACCATGCGCTTCACCACGCTGTCGTGTACACTTCCGGGCGCGGCTGGCTTGCCGTCGATATACAGATCGGCGAAGCGCATCTGGTCGTGCCAGCTTTCGGCATCGGGCGGAATCGAATCGCTGATTGCCACCGCAGTCACACCCGGTACATGTTTCAAAGCCGTCTCCGCCTGGAGATGGAAATCCATAATCGCCTGCGTCGAAGGATAGCGCTGCGATGTCAGAGGAATATGCAGCGCGAGTACATTGTGCGTGCTCATCCCGAGGGTTTGGCTTTCAAGATTTCGGAAGCTTTTGACCAGAAGACTCGCTCCGGTAAGAAGAACAACGCTCACAGCGATTTGCGCTGCAACCAAAATACGCCGCAACCTCGCACGCGCCTGCGACAACGTTGTGCGAGAGACCAGCGCCTCTGCGCGCGGCTTTTCTATCGCGGCTAGGATCCCGAAGACTATCGCGCACAACAATGAAACAAGCAGAGAGAACACGACAATGCGCAGGTCGATCTGCGCCTTGGCGAGAAATGGAATGCCCGATGGGGCAATCGACACGAATGCGCGCAGCAGCGCTTCGGCCAGCAGGTATCCGGCGACAGCCCCTGCTCCCGCAAGTACAAGCGCCTCCGTAATTGTCTGGCGAATCAACCGGCCGCGGCTCGCACCCAGCGCGGAACGCACCGCCAACTCCCGCTCCCGCGCCGCACCGCGTGACGAAAAGAGACTGCCGACATTCGCGCAGGCAATCAGAAGAACTGCAAACACCGCTCCCAGAAGTATCCGCGCAGCCGTGTAAGCATCCTGCATCTGCCGATCGCGAATAGAGCGCACTTGCAGATGAAAATCCGGCCGAACCTGAGGCGGAATCCACTGCTGCGTATGCAGGTAGAGCGGCTCCACCTCTTCCTTCGCTTGTGCCACGCTTAGACCGGGCTTCAGCCGCGCAAAGGCCCACATGGGATAGCCAATGCCACTATTCACCGTGTGTTGAACAGCAGGGTCCATCTGCGCCGGAAACAGGATGTCGACGGACTGCAGGCGCGGCTCTCGAAATCTTTGGGAAGTACTCCGACAATGGGAATGGCGCGATCATCAATATTGATCGCCCTGTGCAGCACTCCGGGGTCGCGATTGTAGCGGCCAAGCCAAAGCGCATCGGAGATAATTGCGGACTTCGGTCCGTTCGGCTCATCCTCCTGAGGCAGGAAGTTCCGCCCAATCTGAAGGGCAACACCAAGCGTCGAAAGAAAATTTTCCGCGACCGACCCGCAATGCAAATGCAGCGGATTGCCTTCCGTCAGATTGCACTCACCCACGCCGCGCTCAAACGTAACCGCCTCGAACGGCTGCTGATTGTCGCGCCACTCATAAAAGAATCCACCCAGAGTGAACTCCTGCTTCTCAAGCGACTGCGACAACCCCAACGACACTAACCGATCCCCATGCGCATACGGCAAGCTGCGAAACAGAATGCGATCCACGACACTGAACACCGCTGTGGTCGCGCCAATCCCAAGCGCCAGCGTCGCGATCACCGTGATCGTGAAAATCGGATTCCGCCCGAATCCGCGCAGCGCATAGCGCACGTCGCGCAGCAAGCTTTCAACCCAAGGCAGGGTATTGCGCTCGCGCCAAGCTTGCCGCGTCTGTTCGGCGCCACCCAAGCAAACCAGCGCCTGCCGCCGGGCTTCTTCAGGACTAAGCCCGGCACGCACACCATCCTCCGTGTGCATCCCCACGTGGCTCTCGATTTCCGCGTCGATCTCATCCTGCCGGTTCCGAGCGCGCACCACCCGCACCCACAGCGCCCTGAGTTTTCGCAGCACAATGCCTCCTAGTTTCCCCGCAAGGCCACCATCGGGTCCACAGCAGCAGCCCGCCGCGCCGGAATCCACGCCGCAGTCAATGCAACGATCAACATCAGCAGCGGAACAGCGCAATACGTCATCGGATCGAGCGCACTCACCTCAAAAAGAAAACTGCGCAGCGCGCGGCTCAGCGCCAGAGCGCCCAGCAGGCCGGCGGCGCAACCTCCTCCCGCCAAAAGCAGGCTCTGCCGTACCACGCCCATCACAATCTGCCAGCGCTGTGCACCCAACGCAAGCCGCAGACCGATCTCGCGCGTCCGCCAGCTCACGATGTATGAAATCAGGCTGTACACGCCCACCGAGCCGATCACGACTGCAAGTCCGCCAAAGCCCAGCAGCAATACGGCAAGGGCCCGCGGAGCGGCGACCGACGACGCCACAACCTCATCGAGTGCGCGAACCCGCGTTACCGGAACCAGCGAATCGATGCTGGCCACGGCGCGCCGCAGGCCCGCAGCCGTCTCGGCAGGTGTGGTATGCGTGCGCAACAGGACATACATCACGGGCTGCGCGCGCGTCGGCGTCATGGGCAAATACACTTCATCGTCGAAGCCGCCCTCCAGGCTGCCGTCCCGCGCGTTGCGCACCACGCCGACAATAACCGAAGCCTTCGAACCGTCCCAGACCGCGGGCGCGGGCGCATCGTCGACGTCCAGAAGGCGCTTTCCAAGCGGATTCTGGTTGGGCCAGAGGTGCGCAGCCATGCGTTCGTTCACCACCACGGCGCGGCTCGCTCCCGATGCGTCTTCTTCCGTCAAAAGCCGCCCCCGCAGCAGCCGCATCCCAAGCACATCGAAATAACCCGGGGATACAGTACGCCCAGTCGCCAACAAGGCGCCCTGCTCTGCATTGCGCGGATGCCCTTCGGCGTCGTACACGTAATTGTTGTCGCGCCCGCTAAGCGGCAGCGAATCCGTGAGCGCCACTCTCTCCACGGCCGATGCTCCCGATGCGCTTTCGAGCAGCGTCGCATAAAACGACTGGCATCGCCCCTTCTCTCTGCACGCTGAAGCATCAAGGGCAACCTCGGCCGTCACCGTGCCTCCTGTGCGGAATCCCGGATCGACGCGTGAAATCTGATACAGGCTGTGAAGCATCAATCCTGCCGCGGTAATCACCATGACCGAAAGGCCAATCTGCGCCATCACCAGCGCTATCGACACGCCAAATCCGGCGCTCTTCCCCATGAGGCCCCGGCTCCCCATGCGCAAAGTCGCCAGCAGATTCAGCGATGCCATCTTGATTGCCGGAATCGCGCCGAACAGCAAGCCCGCGAGAACCGAAGCGCCCATCGTAAACAGAACGTCGCTCCCGTGCAGAGAAACATCCTGAATGCGCGGCGTGTCTGCCGGCAGCAAGCCCACAAATATACGCAGGCTGGCAAACGCCGCGCCCAACCCAACGAGGCCCGCCGTTACACCCAGCACCGCACTCTCCGACAGCAGTTGCTGCATCAGCCGCTTTCTCGATGCGCCCAGCGCGCCGCGAATGGCGAGTTCTTGCTCTCGTGCTGTCGCTCGCGCCAGCATCAGGTTCGCCACGTTTGCGCAGGCAATCAGCAGGATCAACCCTACCGCCCCGAAGAGAAGAAGCAGGCGCGGCCGCATCGCCCCGGTTTCCGATTCCAACAGCGGCACCACGGTCATATCCGATGCCCACACATCCGGCATCCGCCACGGAAACAACGGCAACAGCATGCCGTGCAGCCTGCGCAGTTCATCCTGGGCTTTTGCAGGCGCCACGCCGTCGGAGAGCCGGCCAAAAATATGCAGATCAAGCACGGCCCACGGATCGCGCGGATCGGCACGAACAAACGAAACCGGGATAACAAACTGCGTATCCGCGTACGGAAAATGAACACCGACCGGCATCACGCCGATGATGCGCCGCGACACGCCGTCGATACGCATCGTCCGACCGATTGCAGAAGCCTCGCCACCGTAATGGGTGCGCCAGTAGCCATAACTCAACACCACGTCGTGATCCTGCCCGGCAATCGCATCGTCCGCATTGAAAAAATCGCCGACGGCAGGACGAATGCCAAGCGTGCCAAGCGCGTTCACGGTCACCGACGTGCCAAAGACACGATCCGGCGTATCGTTCTCCGACACGTTCGACTCCGCATCGGGGCCAAACCCCGCGAGCGTTGCGAACCCCTTCGCGTTCTCACCTAATGCGCGAACCCATCCCTTCGGCGCAACCGGCATGGTTGTGCCCGTAATCCGCATCAGCCGATCCTGACGTGCAAACGGCAGTGGCCGCAGAAGAATCGAGTCCACCAGCGTATAAATCACGGCGTTCGCGCCAATGCCCAGCGCCAGCGTCAGCACGGCTGTGATCGCGAACCCCGGCACTTTGTGCATCTGCCGAAATGCGAACCGCACATCCTGCAACACGCCTTCTATCGGCGGCAGCGTCGCGCGATCCCGGTAAGCCTGTCGCACCTGCTCCTCGCCACCGAGGCGAATCAGCGCCTGTCGCCGCGCTTCGGATGGATCGAGGCCCGCGCGCACACCTTCGTCCGTATGCATCGCGACGTGGCCCTCGAGTTCCGCCTCAAATTCGTCCCGGATCTGCTGTTTGCCCAGCACCCTCAACCACAATGCTCGTAACTTCCGCATGTGAATCTCCTATTCCGTCCGCAACGCCTGCATGGGATCGACCGACGCCGCGCGCCGCGCCGGCAGATACGACGCGAGTGCTGCAACGACGCACAGGAATGCCGCGGCACCCACGTAAATCAGCGGATCGTTCGCGCCACTGCCGAGCAGCTTTGCATTCGCACCCATTCCGGAATTCGTAAACGACACACTCGCTACTGCACGCCCAAGGGCAATAGCCAATGCGCCACCAACCACGAGCCCCGCTCCAGTCAAAGCCAGTCCCTGCCGCACCACCATCCGCAGCACCTGTGCCGGTTGCGCTCCCAGCGCCATGCGCACGCCAATCTCCTGCGTCCGCTGCGCAACCGAATAGGCCATCACGCTGTAGAGACCCATCGCCGCAAGCAACAGCGCGATCGATCCAAGTACCGTCATCAGGCTCGCCGCGACCTTTTGCGGATAGAGCGACGCGCCAATGAACTCCTTCAGCGGCGCAGCGTCAAACACCGTCACACTCGGATCAATCGCCCGCGCCTGTGCCCGCAATGTCGAAAGCACGCTGTCTGAGTCGCCCCGTGTACGCACATAGAACGCGAGATTCATGTCTTCGCGAAACACCTGCCGGAACGGCACGTAGAAATAAGCCGGAGTGCTCTCGCCCAGGTAGTGGTACTTCGAATCCTTCGCCACACCCACCACGCGAAACCAGTCGCCCCACCCGTGAATCTTCGCGCCAATGGGATTGCGCCCGGCAAAGAACCTCCGTACAAATGCTTCGTTCACAATCATCACGGCGGGCGCATTCTCGTTGTCCTGCACGGTAAAGTTGCGCCCCTCCACAAGCGGAATGTGCATCAACGGCAAATAACCCGACGAGACCACATTGCGAAAAATGTTCATGTTCTCGTTGGGCCGCGGCGCGTAGCCCTCGATCTTCAACTCTTCCCACCAACTCGGCTCGAATCCCAACGGGACGCCATCGGAATACGCCACATCCGTCACTCCGGGCGCAGCCAGCATCCGCTCCTCAAGCCGCCGGCAAAATTCCTTGCGCTGCGCCAGGTTGTACCCGTTCGTCGAAAGATAAAACTGGTTCAGCAGCACGTGATCTGGATCGAATCCCGGCTCGATTCGCAGCGTCTGCTGAAATCCGCGCGCAAACAATCCCGCTCCAACCAGCGCCACCAGCGCCAACGCCACTTCCGCGGCCACAAGCGTCGACCGCAGCCGGTTACGTGTGCGCCCAGCAGTTCCGCTCCGCCCTCCCGCATTCAATCGCGTGCTCAGGTTCATCCGCCCCACCTGCAGTGCAGGAACAAGCCCCGCAATCAGCGCGGCGAAAACGCATATGCCCACGGTGAATCCCAGCACCGCCACATTCGGTCGCGTGTCCATCGACACCAGCGAACTCATCGGTCCCGGCGGCATGAGCAAACCGAGCGCGCGACTCATCCACGGTGTCACGGCAAAGCCCAGCACCGCGCCGCATCCAGTCAGCAGCAGACTCTCCGTCAAGACTTGTCGCGCAATCCGTCCGCGCCCCGCACCCAGAGCCAACCGCGCGCTGAATTCTTTTTCGCGCACCGAAGCCCGCGCCAACAGCAGGTTCGCCACATTCGCGCACACAATCAGCAGCACCAGGACGCAAACACCCATCAGGATGCGCAGCGGCCCAACCAGCAATCCCTGCGGACCATGCGGCGACTTCCAAAGCGGCATCAGCGTTGCGCTCATGCCCTCGCTCACATCCGCATTCGCAATCGCCATGCGATCTGCCAGCGTCTTCAACTCCAGCCGCGCCTG
>Ga0302326_10025274_pt1 | contig 12051 bp, 10 predicted proteins | sample Palsa_T0_3_FD_202264 | JGI IMG/M metagenome (GOLD analysis project Ga0302326, IMG submission 202264) | Peat permafrost microbial communities from Stordalen Mire near Abisko, Sweden - Palsa_T0_3 | ecosystem: Environmental > Terrestrial > Soil > Palsa > Peat permafrost | place: Sweden: Abisko...
GTTGGTCCAAATGGCTAGGCCAAAGAAGCGGGACGGCCAAGTTTCAACACCTCATCGCGGTCGAGCCGCAACAGGCGCGGCCCCACGGAATGGGCAGTGAGGCGGCCCGCTGCGATCCAGCGCCTGATGGTCTTCGGGTGTGTCCCAAGGGATTCCGCGACCTGCCCGATACTGGGTCGGGGCGGGAGTCCCGCCCCTTTTTGCTCCGTCATGTACGTCATGAAAAAAGTGAATTACCACGAACCGACGTCCGGAACTAATGCGAAACGGGGTACACGCCGGTATAGCGGTGTCGCGGACTTTGGTGGAGTTTCACGGAATTTCGTGAGCGTGTCGCGACACGGAATTCTAATCGAATCCTTATGTGGGCGAATCGCTCTCGGTGACGCGCCCCGTCGCTGGCCAGGGGTGCGCTAGAGGTGCAAGCCCCCCTGATAAGAAAAAGGTCAGAGGGTGCAAAACACCCTCTGACCTGTGGGGTGAGTGACGGGACTCGAACCCGCGACATTCAGGATCACAACCTGACGCTCTACCAACTGAACTACACCCACCATTGCCGCCAGGCGATAAGCGGCGACGTCGATACTAGCTGCTCGGGTCCCCGGCGGCCGAATCAATTCCTTTCGCTGCGGGGGGTTGGGCCCCGAGCTCGTCGGCTGCCGCCGCAATCTCGCTGGTCGTAGGCCCCGGCGGCGGCACGAACGCGGTTCGCCGGTAGTACTTCAGTTCGCGGATGGATTCGTGGATGTCGGCCAGCGCGCGGTGCGCCAGGCCTTTTGCCGGCTGGCCGTAGTAAATCCGCGGAAACCAGCGGCGGCACAACTCTTTGATCGAGCTCACATCGATCATCCGGTAGTGCAGAAACGCGTCCAGATCAGGCATATCGCGGGTGATGAAGCCCCTGTCGGTGGCAATCGAGTTGCCCGCCAACGGGGCTGTTTTGGCCTGCTTGACGTGCTGACGGATGTAATCGAGCACCATCTTCTCGGCGGTCGCCAGGTCCACGGTGGACGCCCGCACTTCCTCGATGAGGCCCGAACTGGTATGCATCTTGGTCACCACGTCGACCATCGACGAGAGCGCCGCGTCCTCGGCGTGAATCACCACGTCGACGCCGTCACCGAGAACATTCAGGTCGGCGTCGGTGACCAGGACGGCGATCTCGATCAACTTGTCCGAGCTCAGATCCAGCCCGGTCATCTCGCAGTCGATCCACACCAGTTCGTCCCGCACAGCGTTCACGATAGGCAAAGTTAGCTGGCCGAGCTGCAGGCACCCCGGCTGGGGGCGGCAGCAAGTAAGGTCATGCGTGATCAAGACCACGACTTCAGGGGAGGCAGCGGCCTTATGAGCACTGATTCGACAGCGACCCCCGCTCAGCAGATCGCGGCCGGTTACGCCGTCTCGGGCCAGGCCTTGGAGCTGGGCGCGGTAGTCGTCGACGGCCAGACAGACCCGACTGCGCAAATCAGCATCCCGTTGGCCACCGTCAACCGGCACGGTTTGGTGGCCGGCGCGACCGGCACCGGCAAGACCAAGACGTTGCAGGTGATTGCCGAGCAGCTCTCCGCGGCGGGTGTGCCGGTGCTGATGGCCGACGTCAAGGGCGACTTGTCCGGTCTGTCGCGGCCCGGGGCGAGCAGTGACAAGGTCACCGCGCGTGCCAAGGAATCCGGCGACAACTGGGAGCCAACCGCCTTTCCGGTGGACTTTCTGTCGCTGGGCACCAAGGGCATTGGTGTGCCGGTGCGGGCCACCATTGCCAGCTTCGGCCCAATCCTGTTGTCAAAGGTATTGGGGCTCAACGCTACTCAGGAGTCGACGCTAGGGCTGATCTTCCACTACGCCGCGCAGAAGGATTACGAGCTGCTGGATCTCAAAGATCTGCGCGAGGTGATCAGCGAGCTCACCAGTGATGAAGGCAAGGTCGAGCTGAAGTCGCTGGGCGGCGTCTCCGCGCAGACGGCCGGGGTCATTCTGCGCGCCCTGGTCAACCTGGAAGCCGAAGGCGCCGACACCTTTTTCGGCGAGCCGGAACTGAAACCCACGGATCTGTTGCGTTTCGACGACAAAGGGCGCGGGGTCATCTCGCTGCTGGAACTCGGGGATCAAGCGACGCGCCCGGTGCTGTTCTCCACCTTCTTGATGTGGGTACTCGCCGATCTTTTCAAGTCGCTGCCCGAGATCGGCGATGTGGACAAACCCAAGCTGGTGTTTTTCTTCGACGAAGCTCACCTCTTGTTCAACGATGCGTCCAAGGCCTTTCTGGAACAGGTCGAGCAGACCGTCAAGCTGATCCGCTCCCGGGGCGTCGGCGTCTTCTTCTGCACCCAGTTGCCCACCGACGTGCCCAACGAGGTGCTCTCGCAGTTGGGTGCGCGCATTCAGCACGCCCTGCGCGCGTTCACCCCCGATGACCAAAAGGCGTTGACCAAAACGGTCCGTACTTACCCGAAAACCGATGTCTACGATCTGGCTTCGGCGTTGACCTCGTTGGGTATCGGCGAAGCCATCGTCACCGTGCTGTCGGAACGGGGTGCTCCTACTCCGGTCGCGTGGACGAGGCTGCGCTCACCGCGGTCGCTGATGGCCGCCATCGGTGATGATGCGATCGGCGTCGCGGCCAAGGCAAGCCCGCTGTACGCCACCTATGGTGTGACCAAAGACCGGGAATCGGCCTACGAGAAGATCGAAGCCAAAAGGGCTGCGGCTCAAGCAAATCAGCCGGCTGAGGTGGGATCGAAGACGGCGCCCGCAGTCGCGAAGAAGCCGGGTTGGTTCAAGCGCTTCGTGAACAGCCGGGGCTTCCAGACCTTCCTCAAGGCGGTCGGCACCGAGCTGATCCGCGGCATGTTCGGCGGCAATACTCGCCGCCGATAGATCAGCCGCCCATCCTTTTGTAGAAGCTCCCGACGATCGGCGCGACGATGGCGCGTGGCGCGTACTGACTTGCCACCGACATCGCCTTGGACGTTATGCCGGGCACGACACGCATTTTGTTGCGCGCCAAGGCATTTAACGACTTCTGTGCGGTGTACTCGGTAGAAATCCACAGGAAGCCCGGCACCAGCTTTTCGACGATCGACGCTTCAGACGGATCCGGTAGGTCAGTGCGCACCGGGCCTGGGGCCAGCAGCGTCACATGCACACCGGACTTACGCACTTCGCCGCGCAATGATTCACTGAAGGTGTTCACGAACGCTTTGGTCGCAGCATAGGTCGCGTTGTAGGGGATCGGTGAATTGCCCGCTGCGGAGCCAGAAATCAAGATTCCGCCGGCCTTGCGCTCGATCATTCCCGGCAGCACTGCCAACACCAGGTCGTGCACTGCGATAGTGTTCAGCTGTACCTGTGCCTTCTCCGTCGCGGCGTCCAGCTCGGAAACCGTGCCGAAGGTGGCAGTGCCGGCGTTGGCGCACAGAATCGAGATGTTGCGGGTGGCCAATTCGTCGGCCAGTTTCGTACGCTCGGCTGCGTCGGCGAGATCGGCCGGGCGCACGTCGACCGCGACGCCGTATTTCTCGGTCAGGCCGGCAGCCAGGGCGCTGAGTAAGTCTTCGCGCCGTGCGGTGATGATCAGGCTGTGGCCGCGAGCCGCCAATTCGGTGGCCAAGGCTTGGCCGATGTTCTGCGAGGCTCCGGTGACAACGGCACGGGCATCGGGGCTGGGGGCGGGTACCGGCATGGGCCAATGGTAGACAGGCCAACAATGTCCAATTTCATCAGTGACGGTTCACACGGAGCCAAGCGATCCCAGGTACTGGCATGGGCGCTATGGGACACCGGCTCCGCCGGTGTGAGCGCAATCGTGGTGACGTTCGTGTTCTCGGTCTACCTGACCGGCAGCGTCGGCAAGGGTCTGCCCGGCGATGTTCCGCCGGCGAGTTGGCTGGGCCGCGTGCTGGCGATCGCCGGTTTGACGATCGCCGTGCTGGCGCCGGTAATCGGTGTGTGGGTGGAGCATCCGCGGCGGCGGCGGATCGCGCTGACCGTGCTGACCGGCCTCGTGGTGTCATTTGTGAGCGCCATGAGCCTGATCCGCGACCGCCCGGAGTACTTGATGCCGGGGTTGGTGTTGCTAGGCGTCGCCGCGGCGTGCGGCGACCTTGCCAGCGTTCCGTACAACGCGATGCTGCGCCAGCTCTCGACACCGCAGAACTCCGGCCGGATCTCCGGTCTCGGCTTGGCGGCGGCTTTCGTCGGCAGTGTCCTGTTATTGCTGATCGTCTATTTCGGCTGCATCGCCGGCAACGGCGCCACCCGCGGGTTTCTGCAGCTTTCCATCGGCGACGGGATGAATGTCCGCATCGCAATGCTGCTGGCTGCCGGGTGGTTCGTGGTACTCGCGCTGCCGCTGCTGCTGACCGCGCACCGGCTGCCTTCGCCGGCTGAGGTCGTCGGTCCCGCGCGGGGTGTGCTGGGCGGCTACCGCAAGCTCTGGTCGGACCTGGTCGCCGAATGGCACCGGGACCGCAACCTCGTCTACTACCTGGTCGCCAGCGCGGTTTTCCGGGACGGCCTGGCGGGAGTGTTCACGTTCGGCGGCGTGCTCGGCGTCAACGCGTACGGGATCTCTCCGGCCGATGTGCTGATCTTCGGTATCGCCGCAAGCGTGGTGGCAGCACTGGGAGCTGTTTCCGGCGGATTCCTCGACGACCGGATCGGCTCCAAGCCGGTCATCATCGGATCGCTGGTCAGCATCATCGCGGCCGGGTTGGCCATGATGGCCACGTCGGGTCCCGGCGCGTTCTGGGTCAGCGGACTGCTGCTGTGTCTGTTCATCGGGCCGGCGCAGGCGTCGGCGCGCACGCTGCTGCTGAGGATGTCCAGTGATGGCAAAGAAGGTGTGGCCTTCGGCCTCTACACGATGACCGGGCGCGCAGTGTCGTTCCTCGCGCCGTGGCTGTTCTCGCTTTTCGTCGACGTCTTCGGCGCCGTTCGCGCCGGGATGGGCGGCTTGTGTCTGGTCATGATTGTCGGACTGTTGATCTTGCTGAGAGTGCGTGCCCCGCAACGAATCCCTGCGATAGACGTCGACTGAGCAAGCCGGGCAATCAAGCTCAGCCCGAGCCGTTGCATATCGTCACCCCGGCGCCGGTGTGCTGGGTGATCTCGACGCTGTCCACGGTGACCGAACACGTGACGTCATGCCCGATGTTCGTGATGGTGACATTGGGTGTCCTGCCGCTTGACGTCGGCAGGCTGACTTCCTTGCTCCACGGCAACGCGACGTTGAATTCGGTCTGCATCATCCCGTCGTTGTCCACATAGGTGATGCTGATGGCGCGGCCCTCGCCGGTGACGTTGTATTGCACGGTCTGCATCGCACTGGCATCGGCGGGCTGGCTGGTCCCGGTGGTGGTCGGTTCGGACGTGCCGGCCGACGGTGAGGGCGACGTCGACGTCGTCGGGACCGGGTTGTTCGAACTCGGCATCGACGGTAGTGGTGGCACTGCCGTCTGCCTGGTGGCGGTGCCATTGGCGATTACCAGGGCGATGACCAGTGCGGCAACCAGCACTACCGCCGAGGCGGCCGCGATCCACAGCCAACGCGGTGCCTTCGGTCGACCGGATGCCGGTTCGTCGGTCGGTTCATCGGGAAGCGGCTGACCCTGCAGCCAGTACTGGGGCAGCTTCTCGGTCGGATTGGCCGAGTTCGGGTCGGCCGACGAACCAGGGTGATACGACGGCGGGTAATAGGGCTGGTTGCCGTACGCCGGATCGGTGTACCGCGGATGCGGCGCAGGTATGCGTTCGGTCTGATCAGTCCCTCGTTGGGCTGAATGGGTGTGCTCGGGATCACGACGATCGCTCATGCCCACCTCATGGCTGCAGGGTACCTGCAGCGCAGCACTCGGCGCCGATACACCCGATGACCAGCGTCAATCCGACGACGCGCCGACGGCCAAGGCGGCGACGGTCATCGCCCGCAACACTGCACGCGACCGGATGGCTCGCGCGGCTTTACCGTCGGCGAGTGTCAAGCTGTGCGGCGTCGAATTGAGCAGTCCGAATACGGCGTGTGCCATCAGCCGGGCGTCGGTTTCGGCAAGCCGAGGATCGAGCTCGCGGAGGACGCTCACCCACACCTCGACGTACTGGCGTTGCGCCTGCCGCACCTGGCGTTCGGCGGTGACGGGCAGAGAGGCGAGGTCGCGGTCCTGAATGCGGATGAGGTCTTGTTCACCCAGCGCGAAGTCGAGATGGAAGTCGATCAAACCATCCAGCGCCGCAGCGGCGTCGGGCTCCCGGGATCGGACCTCGCGCGCGCCCGCGAGCAAGCGGGTGCTGATGCCCACCAACAATTCGACCAGCAGTGACTCTTTGTTGGGGAAGTGTCGGTAGATCGCGGGACCGCTGACGCCCGCTGCGGCGCCAATGTCTTCGAGCCGCACCGACAGAAATCCGCGTTCGGCGAACAGCCGCTCGGCGGCGGCCAGTAGCTGTAGGCGCCGGTCCGATTTGCGACGGCTGCGGCGATTCGGCGTCGACGTGTGGTCACCATGGTCGGCCGTCGCGGACGCTGTCATACGGCCTCCCTGGACACTTCGGTTAATCCCCACTAACATAACACGAGTTAGTGACCATTAACCGAAGTTGGCGTGCACCCGATGACCTCACCAGCGGAAAACCGCGACGCGCACACCGCGCTTGTCGCTCAGTTGCGCGACAAACTGGCCACCGCCGCACTGGGCGGCTCGGAACGCGCCCGCACCCGCCACGTCGACCGCGGCAAACTCCTGCCACGTGACCGCGTCGAGGGTCTGCTCGATCCGGGCAGCCCGTTACTCGAGATCGCTCCGTTGGCCGCCGACGGCATGTACGACGGCGAATGCCCCGGTGCCAGCATCATCACCGGGATCGGCCGGGTTTCCGGCCGCGAGTGCGTGATCGTCGCCAACGACGCCACCGTCAAAGGTGGTACCTATTACCCGATTACGGTGAAAAAGCATCTGCGTGCTCAGGAGATCGCGGAGCAGAACCGTCTGCCCTGCATCTACCTGGTCGACTCCGGCGGCGCATTCCTGCCGAAGCAGGACGAGATCTTTCCGGACCGCAACCACTTCGGCCGGATCTTCTACAACCAGGCCAAGCTCAGCTCCGAAGGCATTCCGCAGATCGCGGCCGTGCTGGGATCATGCACGGCAGGCGGCGCCTACGTTCCGGCGATGAGCGACGAGGCGGTGATCGTTCGCAACCAGGGCACCATCTTTCTCGGCGGTCCGCCGCTGGTGAAGGCGGCAACTGGGGAAGTCGTATCGGCCGAGGATCTCGGCGGCGGAGATCTGCACTCCAAGATCTCCGGTGTGACAGATCATCTCGCCCACGACGACCGCGACGCATTGCGCATCATCCGGCGCATCGTGTCGACACTGGGGCCGCGCGAACCGCGCATCTGGGATGTGCTGCCGACAGTGGACCCGATTGCCGATCAAACCGAGCTCTACGACGTGGTTCCCGTCGACTCTCGGATTCCCTATGACGTGCACGACGTCATCACGCGTCTCGTCGACGGCGGCGAATTCGACGAGTTCAAAGCGGAATACGGCAGCACGCTGGTCACCGGATTCGCCCGTATTCACGGACACCCGGTGGGCATCCTTGCCAACAACGGCGTCTTGTTCGGCGAATCAGCGCTCAAGGGAGCGCATTTCATCGAACTATGCGACAAGCGGTTGGTGCCGCTGCTCTTCCTGCAGAACATTACCGGCTTCATGGTGGGTCGCGACTACGAGGCCTCCGGGATCGCCAAACACGGCGCGAAGATGGTGACCGCGGTCGCCTGTGCCCGCGTGCCAAAGCTGACCGTCATTATCGGTGGGTCGAATGGCGCGGGAAACTATGCCATGTGCGGGCGGGCGTATTCGCCGCGCTTCCTCTGGATGTGGCCCAACGCCCGGATCTCGGTGATGGGCGGCGAGCAGGCCGCGTCGGTACTGGTGACGGTCCGCGGAGAGATGACCGCCGAGGAGGAAGAGGCTTTCAAGGCGCCGATCCGCGCCCAGTACGAGCATCAGGGCAGTCCGTACTATTCGACCGCCCGGCTCTGGGACGACGGCGTCATCGATCCAGCTGATACCAGAACGGTTGTCGGTCTTGCACTTTCGGCAGTTTCTCATGCGCCGGTCGACCCGGTGTCCTACGGCGTCTTCCGGATGTGAGAGCGATGATCTTCGATACTGTTCTGGTCGCCAACCGGGGTGAGATCGCCGTCCGGGTGATCCGCACGCTCAAGACGATGGGCATCCGGTCGGTCGCGGTCTACAGCGACGCCGACGCCAACGCGCGCCACGTCGCCGCGGCAGACGTCGCCGTTGCGATCGGGCCTGCGCCCGTGCGAGACAGCTACCTCAAAATTGCGGCCATCGTCGATGCGGCGAAGCGCAGCGGAGCGCAGGCCGTTCATCCCGGCTACGGATTCCTTTCGGAGAATGCTGATTTCGCTGCTGCACTGGCCGCGGCGGGGGTGACGTTCATCGGGCCTCCGGTGCGCGCCATCCAGACCATGGGCGACAAGATCACCGCGAAGGGAACCGTGTCGGCGTTCGGTGTACCCGTGGTTCCCGGCATAGCGCGGCCCGGCCTCAATGACGGAGAACTGATCGCCGCCGCCGACGAGATCGGCTATCCGGTCTTGGTCAAACCGTCCGCCGGTGGCGGCGGCAAGGGTATGCGTATGGTCGAACACCCCGCTGACCTGCCCGACGCGCTGATCAGCGCCCGTCGGGAATCGGCCGCGGCGTTCGGTGACGACACGCTGTTCCTTGAGCGATTCGTGTTGCGCCCGCGCCACATCGAGGTCCAGGTGCTCGCCGACACCTACGGCAACGTGGTGCACTTCGGCGAACGGGAGTGCAGCCTGCAACGCCGACACCAGAAGGTCATCGAGGAGGCGCCCTCACCGCTGCTGGACTCTGTGACGCGCGCCAGAATCGGCGCCGCAGCATGCGATACCGCCCGCAGCGTGGACTACACCGGCGCCGGCACAGTCGAGTTCATCGTCTCGGCCGACCGCCCCGACGAGTTCTTCTTCATGGAGATGAATACCCGCCTCCAGGTCGAGCACCCAGTCACCGAGCTGGTGACGGGGTGGGATTTGGTCGAATGGCAAGTCCGGATCGCCGCGGGGGAGAAGCTGACCATCGGTCAGGCCGATATTGCGTTGCAGGGACATGCGATTGAAGCGCGGGTCTACGCCGAGGATCCGGCGCACGGCTTCCTGCCCACCGGCGGCGACGTGCTGGCCGTCGTGGAACCCGACGCGGCGGGCGTGCGAGTCGACTCGGGCCTGTCCGCCGGCATGGTCGTCGGCAGCAGCTACGACCCCATGCTGGCGAAGGTGATCGCGCACGGCGCCGATCGGGCGGACGCGCTGCGAACCCTTGATCGGGCACTGGCCGACACCGCGGTGCTCGGTGTGGTCACCAACATCGAGTTCGTCCGTTTCCTGCTGGCCGATCCCGATGTGATCGCCGGTCGGCTCGACACCGGGCTCTTGGACCGCCGCGCCGGCGATTTCGTCGCCGCGCCGCCCTCCGACGAACATTTCATCGCTGCCGCGGCCTTTCACTGGTCGCGACGCTTCCCCGCGCCGGGCGGCGACCTGTGGGAGGTGCCGTCCGGATGGCGAGTCGGCCGCCGGGCTCCGGTGAGCATCCGGCTGCGGTCCGGCGAACGCACCGACCACGTCCATATCTGCGGTGCTCCAGACGCTGCCGAAGTGCGCGTCGGGGATGGCAAACCTCGCGAAATACACGTCAACTCGGTAGGCGATCAGCTAACCGTGACGCTCGACGGAGTGCGCGTCGAGTACACGGTCGCGGCGGCGGACAGCAAGACATGGCTATTCGGCGACGGGGTCCTTGCGGTGCTCGAGGAGCTGCGCGAAGCGCCGGTGCGCGCCGAGGAGGACCAGGGCGGTGACGCCGAATTGACCAGTCCCATGCCCGGGGCGGTCGTCGCGGTCGGCGTCGACGACGGCGCCGAGGTCGACGCGGGGACGGTTATCGTCACGGTCGAGGCGATGAAGATGGAGCACGCGCTGACGGCACCCGTCGACGGCGTGGTCGACCTCCTCGTCGCCGTTGGCGACCAGGTCAAGGTGGGCCAGCCACTGGCTCGAATTGCGGCCAGCAGCAACGGATCACCAGAGACAAAGGACAACGCTTCATGACTGAATTCTTGTCGACCGCGACATTGCCGGACGAATACCAGCAGCTGGCCAAGACCGTCCGTGACTTCGCCCAGAGTGTCGTCGCGCCAGTGGCCGCGCGCCACGACGCCGAGCACTCTTTCCCTTACGAGGTGGTCGCCGGCATGGCCGAGATGGGCCTGTTCGGCCTGCCATTCCCCGAAGAGTGGGGCGGCATGGGCGGCGACTACTTCGCTTTGTGCCTGGCGTTGGAGGAGTTGGGCAAGGTCGATCAGAGCGTGGCGATCACATTGGAAGCCGGCGTCTCGCTGGGTGCCATGCCCATCTTCCGGTTCGGCAGCGACGCGCAGAAGCGGGAATGGTTGCCGCAGTTGGCCAGCGGCCGTGTCCTGGGCGCCTTCGGTCTGACCGAACCCGGCGGCGGTACTGATGCCGGCGCGACGAAGACCACCGCGACTCTCGATGACGGCCATTGGGTGATCAACGGCTCCAAGCAGTTCATCACCAACTCCGGTACCGACATCACCAAGCTCGTCACCGTCACGGCGGTCACCGGCGAGCGGGACGGTAAGAAGGAGATTTCGTCGATCTTGGTTCCGGTGCCCACGCCGGGCTTCACCGCGGGACCCGCGTACGACAAGGTCGGTTGGAACGCCTCGGATACCCATCCGCTGAGCTTCGACGACCTGCGGGTTCCCGAGGAGAATCTGCTCGGCGAACGCGGCCGCGGCTACGCCAACTTCCTGCGCATTCTCGACGAGGGCCGCATCGCCATTGCCGCGCTGTCCACCGGGGTCGCACAGGGATGCGTCGACGAGAGCGTCAAGTACGCGCGGGAGCGCGAGGCGTTCGGGCAACCGATCGGCCGATACCAGTCCATCGCGTTCACCATCGCGCGAATGGAGGCTCGCGCGCACACCGCGCGCACCGCCTATTACGACGCTGCGGCGATGATGCTGGCCGGTAAGCAGTTCAAGAAAGAAGCGGCGATCGCCAAGTTGGTCGCCAGCGAGGCGGCGATGGACAATGCGCGAGACGCCACCCAGATTCACGGCGGATATGGCTTCATGAATGAATTCACGGTGGCCCGGCATTACCGGGACAGCAAGATTCTCGAGATCGGTGAGGGGACCAGCGAGGTGCAGTTGATGTTGATCGCCCGCGAGGTGGGCCTGTGAAGTCGAGTGAGCGGAACGACCGCCAGGGAGTGACGGGAACGAGACGAACGGTGAGGCTGTGAGTTCGGACAGCGGGACGAACGGCGAGCAGCCCGCCAAGACCGTCGTCCAGCGTGGCTTGTGGTTCGAAGAATTCGAAGCCGGCGTGCGCTACCTGCATCGCCCGGGTCGGACCATCACCGAGGCCGACAATGTCTTCTTCACCACGTTGACGATGAATACCCAAGCGCTGCATCTGGATGCCGCGTTCTCCGACGCCCTGCCACCTTTCAATCAGCGCTTGGTGAACTCGATGTTGACCCTGTCGACGCTGGTCGGTTTGTCGGTCGCACAGCTGACCCAGGGCACCATCGTCGGTAACCTCGGCTTCTCCGAGATCGCCTTTCCCAAACCGCTTTTCCACGGCGACACGCTGTACGCCGAGACCGTCATCACCGAGAAGCGGATATCGAAGAGCCGTCCGGGCGAGGGCATCGTGACGTTTTCGCACACCGGTCGAAACCAACACGGCGACGTCGTCGCGACCGCGCATCGCAAAACCTTGGTGCGGATGCAACCCGCGGAGGCCGGGGACGGGCGGCCCTGATGGGACTGCGCAACCCCGGACCGGCCTGGCTGTTCTGCCCGGCTGACCGTCCCGAGCGCTACCACAAGGCCGCGGCTGCAGCCGATGTCGTGATCCTCGACCTCGAGGACGGGTGTGCTGCCGCCGACCGGCCG
>Ga0302326_10025275_pt1 | contig 12051 bp, 6 predicted proteins | sample Palsa_T0_3_FD_202264 | JGI IMG/M metagenome (GOLD analysis project Ga0302326, IMG submission 202264) | Peat permafrost microbial communities from Stordalen Mire near Abisko, Sweden - Palsa_T0_3 | ecosystem: Environmental > Terrestrial > Soil > Palsa > Peat permafrost | place: Sweden: Abisko...
GTTGGTTGCGCCGTAATGGTTCGTGCCGTCCAGATTCCAAAGATAGACCCGCGGCGTCGCGCCACTGGCTCCCACAGCGAAGGAAGCGCGCTGGCCAGCCGCCACGGTCTGGTTTTGCGGCTGAGTTGTGATGGCGGGCGGAACATTGACCGTTAAGGTCGCCACGGTACTGGTCACCGAACCATAATTGTTCCGAACCACTACTGAATAACTGCCGGCATTGCTCGCTCCAACGGAGGTAAGGGAGAGCGTTGAGTTATTAGCGCCAGCCAAAGCAGTTCCCTGACCATACCATTGGTAGGTCAACGGGGCCGACCCGTCGGCGACGACGCTGAAGGAGGCACTGCCGCCAGCGGTGGCTGCCTGGCTGGCGGGCTGAGCCGAAATCTGCGGGGTCAGGCTTAGGATGACAGCAGCACTAGTGACTGAGCCGACATTGTTCGTCACGATCACTTGATAAGAAACCGCGCTATAACCGGGCGCGTTGGCAATCGTCAGGACGTTGCTATTGGCCCCGGAAAAGACTCCGGCATTTCCCACGTTGATGAATCCAGATCCGCCATTGGTCTGCCATTGGTAACCCAACACCCCGCCCAAAGCGTCCACACTGAATTGAACGGTGGATCCATCAACATTTGTTTGGGATGTAGGCTGGCTCGCAATGACCGGGGAATTGTAAATCTGGAGCTGAAAACCATTGACAAACGCCGAATAGGTATCCACTGCCGCTGTGCCGCCATTGACAGTGAAGACAAGATTGCTTCCGTTGAGAGTGCCGTTGGTGAAAATCTGGAAGGCATCGCCCGCCCCGTTTGAAAGTTTGCAATCGGTTGAACTGGCGGTCAAGGCGCTTCCCGTGTTCCCGCCCGAGGCCCCGCCCGTCATGGATATCGTTTGGGTTCTGGGACTCGGCGCCGCGGCATAGACCACCAAATTAAACTGGTCGCCCGCATAGCCCGATAAACCACCGACCGTAAAGGTCCAGACATCCACATTCGCGCTCAGCACGAATTGTTGAATACCACTCGACATTAAATTGGTGGTGGCGGGATCAGTCGGCGTGGAGTTCGTTTGATGGCCGCCAAACACCGAGTTGGCGGATGACCCCACTGTAAGGGTAAGCCCGCTTGCAATATTGGATGAATTAACGAGGGGTGTCGCGTTAATATCAGTGCTCGTTCCGGGATAGATATAATAAGTCAGGCCCTCTTGGTTCCAAGTATCGCCCGGCGCACCCAAAATGGCCGCACCGGTTTGAGGGGAACCACTGCCGCCGGGCCAGACGGTGCCTGAGGTGCCAAGAAATTGAACGTCAACCAGGACGGTTGGAACCACGTTAAGAAGGGCCGGGCTGCTGGTGACCGAACCGTTGGCGTTGGTAATGACTACCTGATAAAGCGACCCGTTATTAGTGTTCACATTGGAAATCTCCAGAGCGTTGGTGTTGGCGCCCGAGATTTGGCCGCCATTGGCGAGGTTGGTAAACCCGCCGCCGGTGGTGTTTGTAGCCTGCCATTGGTAACTTAACGGCCCCATACCGCTGGCAACGACGGACAGCAAAACATTTTGGCTTTGAATCACAGTCTCAGTCTGCGGCTGGGTTGTGATGGCGGGCGGAACATAGACCGTCATGGTCGCCACCGCGCTGGTGATGGATCCCCAGGAGTTGGCCACAGCTACGGTGTAACTGCCAGCGTTGGTCGTATGAACGCCAGTCAGGGTAAGCTCTGAATCGGTCGCGCCGGACAAAGCCGCGCGGTTGAGACTCCACTGATAGCTGAACGGCGACGTGCCGCTTGCGGCCACGGAAAACGAAGCGTTTCGGCCTTGCACAACCGCTTCGCTTTGTGGCTGGGTCGATATGCTGGGCGGATAATCAACGGTCAATGTCGCCGCTTGGCTGGTGACGTTGCCGGCCGAGTTTGTTACCACCACCGTATAACTGCCGGCGTTGGTTTCTTGGGCGCTGGTGAGCATCAGGGCTGAATTGGTCGCGCCGGAAACAGCGTTGCCTCCGAACTGCCACTGATAGTTGAGCGGCGTCGAACCTGTGGCCACAACCGAGAAGGACGCATTTGTGCCTTGCCCCACAGTCTCAGTCTGCGGCTGGGTCGTGATTGACGGCGCAACGCCCATGGTCAAGATCGCATTGGAACTGGTCACCGAACCTCCGGCGTTGGCAATGACCACATAGTAGGTTCCCACATTCCCACTAGAAACGGGTTGGATTGTTAGACTGCTGAAAATTGCCAAAAAAATGGGTGAGCCATTCATGTACCATTGATAAGTCATCAGGGTTTGGCTTTCGGCCAAAACCGAGAAGATCGCAGTGCCCAAATGCGCGACAGTGACATTCGTAGGTTGGACGGTAATGACGGGCGGCGGAGAGGCCCAACAGGGTCTGGCCCATAGGATAGCGGTCAAAAGAAGGCACACGACCGCTCTTCGCAGTCCGCATCTCATTTGCAATTGGTTTCCCGTATTCGAGAGCATGGCACGCATGAGCTAGTTTCATGCCAACATCTAAAAACGGTAAGTTAATTTGAGGCGGAAACTGCGCCCATCCTGTTCGATAACGTCCTGGACGTGGAAATTGGAAGCAGGGTCCGCGAAATGGTGATCCAGAAGGTTGTAAAGGCTGGCTGAGAATTCGAGGTTCTTGATGAGGTTCCGGCTCAGGAGCGTCAAGTTGACGACGCCGTAACCTCCTGCGTTCTCCCCCTGCAACGTGACAGGCTCGCCGTGAACGTCCGTAGTATTGAGGAGCGAGAGCCGATCACTGGTGTATTGGTATTCCGCGCCCACGAACAGCTTGTCCTTGATCAGCGGCACGCTAAGATTGCATTTGAGCATTTGATGGGGCGAGTCGGGCACCTGCCATGCGACCGTGCCATCCCTGGTGTTCTGAAATGAATAACTGGCCCGGCCGCGAATCCCGTTGGCCCAGGAGCCTTCCAGGGCGACCTCCGCGCCTTTGGTTTTGGCGTTGAAATTGGTGTAAATGCCGTCGTCAAACACGATCAGATGGTCCATTTCATTGTAAAAACCCGAAAGCGAGGAGCGCAAATGCTTGCCAAGTTCCTGCTCATAGACCAACTCAAAGCTGGTGATCCTCTCCGGGCTGATTTCCTGAAACCGCAGATCGCTCAACTCCTCAAAATCCGGCACGCGAAAGGCGGTCCCATAAATGGCCTTGAAGGTGGATTCTTTGACAGGGTTGTAGATCAAAGCCAGGCGCGGATCAAGGGCGGGATTGAAGTTGCCGTATTGGTCATACCTCACCCCTGCGTTGAGATGGAGGCTCTGACTGTTGGTCACTATGGCGAAATCACCCTGCAAATACACACCGTAGCTTTCCCGATCGCGGGCGATCGGAATCTGGCCGGAAATTTTCTGCTCTTGAAGAAAGTCATCCCGGTATTCCCCTCCCAGAGTCAGGACGTGCCGGTCCCAAAAGGTCTTGTTCAGTTGCAATTCCGATCCCCACCATTGTCCCGTGTCGTGTTCGGTGGTAAACGCACTATACACGATATTGGTGCCCACGATGACGGATTGCGGATAGCCAATATAGTGATTGTAACTGTCAAAATACACCTGCGCGGTGACATCCACCACCTCTGAAAAACTGTGCGCGTACTTGAGCGCGGCATAGCCCTGCTCATCGATCGTGCGCAGGCGCGGATCATTGAACGTGGTGTCGAATTGCGCCGTTGGGTTTATCTTTTCGCGATGGTTGAACGCGCCTTCAAAGGAAAAATCCGCGCAACCCGCCGAAGCAAAGACGCTGCGGTAGGAATCGCCATCCATGTTCTGCGCCACTCCCATATTTTCAAGCGGCTTGTCGAATTGCCGGTAAAACAGGCTTTCGGGTCCGGCGCTATCGTAAATGGTGCCGGAGAGCAGCCAATTCATCCCGTTGGTCAACTGCTTACCCACGGTCATTCGGCCTTTGTAAGTGTCAAACGCCCCGTAATCGAAGGACGTTTCAATGCCATTGATCTGCCCGCCCTTCTTGGTAATGACGTTGATTACACCCAGAAAGGCGTTGTTCCCGTACAGCACCGCGCCGGGGCCGGGGATGACTTCGACGCGGTCAACCAGGTCAAGATCAAGAATGAAATCCGTGCCAATGGCCGCGCTGTCTGTAATGTTGTTGTTGACGCGGTGGCCATCCACCAGCAACAGGACCCTGTTGTTGGCGTCGCCCAGGCTGATGCCTTCAACTCCGATGTAATCGTAGTTGCGGTCGTAGGACACATTGAATCCCGGCACGCTTTGCAGGACGTCGGCCAATGTCCGGTAGCCGAATTTCTTGATCTCATCGGAGGTGACGATGGTGGTGGAAGCGGGAGCTTCGGTGGTTTTTTGTTCGAGCTTGGAGGCGCCGTACACTTTAGGCACCTCCAGATTCATCAATGCTTCCAATGGCAGCTCCGTGAGGTCAACCGAGTTTGTTTTCGTCGCGACCCCATCCTGGGATTTGGCCGTCAAGGCCAACAAAACCGAGCACGCCACTAGGAAGGAACATCCGACCGCGCGGGTTGCTTTATGGCCATGAGGGCATTTCAACACAACTCTTCATCGGTGTTGTGTTCGTTGCACTTGAAGAGTTAATGACAAGCGGCCATTGTCCGATAAAGAGCCAGGACTCGCTGATGGTGGTTCCACAGGAATATGAACAGCGGCAGCCCATGTAGTCCGGGGCGTCGGCTTTGGACCCAATCGACCGGAGAAAGATTGGATTAGGAGAGGCATGACTAAGAACGACGCGCGATTGAAGACCATGGATTTACAGACCAGAGGCAACCCCCCGTCTTTGGCCGGGCGGCGAGGCTGGCCTTGTTTGGGGACCCTATTATCCCAAGGAGGCATGATTTGGCTGCTGCTGGCCTGCGCCATCGTCCATGCCCAGAATTCCCAGCCCACCGAGTACCAAATCAAGGCGGCCTTTCTGTTTAATTTCGCAAAATTCGTGGAATGGCCGCCTGAGGCCTTTGGCGGAGCCTCAAGCCCGCTCGTCATCGGCATCCTGGGCGACAACCCCTTTCATGATGACTTGACGCGCATTATCAGCCATAAGGCCGTGGACCAACACCCGCTGGTCGTCAGGGAGTATCGCTCGCTTGAAGGGCTGACCAACTGCCACATGCTCTTCATCAGCAATTCAGAAAAAGAGCGGCTGCCCGAAATCCTGGCACTTTTGAAAGGCTCCAACGTGGTCAGCGTCGGGGAGATGGACCAATTTACGGAAAGCGGCGGCATGATCAAATTCGCCCTCAAAGAGAACAAAATCCGCTTCCTCATCAACAATGAGGCCGCTCACCGCGCGGGCTTGAAGGTAAGTTCCAAGCTGTTGGCGCTGGCCCTGCGCCCTGGCAATTGAAGCGCTTCCTTCACCGGCCATAAGTTTGACTTAAGAATTTGCCTTTGGGAGCCGATAGAAAGAATGAAATGGATACAGTTGATACCATGCGGACCGGGCGCGATTTTGCTGCAGAATTAACGCAGCTAATGGCTGGCGCATGAAATCGATCCTTGACCTGCCTCTGCAAAGGAAGATGCTGGCCATGACGCTGCTTATTTGCAGCGCGGTCCTATGCGTGGCCATTGCGGCGCTCTTTATTTTTCAGGTTCTTAACTTTCGTTCCAATTTTCAGCGAGATACCGGCACTCTGGCTATCATCATCGCCAACAACAGCACGGCGGCCATGTCGTTCAAGGACGACCAGGCGGCCACCGAAGTCGTGAAGTCTTTGAAGGCCAAACCCTCCGTGGTGTCGGCCAGTCTGATTTTGCCTGACGGCGCCTTGTTCGCGCACTTCGGGACGACTGAAAAACCGGAAGCATGGGCGGGTTATCCTCCTCCGAGACATTCCATGTTCACCAATGGACAATTGCTTGTGACCGAGCCGGTCGTGGCGAAGCAAGACCAGGTTGGCACGCTTTACCTGCGCTCGGACTATCGGCAAACCTTTTGGCAGTTGGTCGGCTTTTACGCGGAAATTGTGCTAGGAATTGTTGTGATCTCCATCTGGCTGGCCGCATTCTTGTCCAAGCGTCTTGGTCATACGATTACCTATCCAGTCCTGGAACTGGCCAAGACAGCCCGCATCGTCGGCGACAAAAAGGACTATTCGATCCGAGCCGACGTTGGCGTCCGCGGGGACGAATTAGGCAGTCTGGCGGAGTCCTTCAATGAAATGCTGGGCCGCATTCAAAGCCAGGATGCCGCCCTGAGCCTTTCCCAAAAGAAAATGGAGGCCTTGATCCACTCGATTGATGGCATCGTTTGGGAAAGAACAACCGATACCTTTCGTTTCTCCTTCGTCAGCCGACAGAGCGAGGAAATTCTTGGGTATTCGACGCAAGCGTGGCTGGAGCAGCCAGATTTTTGGGAGACGAAACTGCATCCCCAGGACGCCGCGAAAGCGATCCGCGCCATTCATGAAGCGGCGGAGCAAGGCAAATCCTACACTCAGGAATACCGGATTATCACGGCCGATGGCCGGACGGCGTGGATTCGAGAAAGCGGGACCGTGCTGCTCGAGCAGGGCAAACCCATTGCTGTGCGCGGCATATTCCAGGACATCACTCGGCAGAAATTTGACGCGGAACAACTGGACAAGCTCAATCGCCAATTGGTTGACACCTCCCGCGACGCCGGCATGGCCGATGTGGCGACGGGCGTCCTGCACAACGTCGGCAATATCCTCAACAGCGCCGGGGTCTCGGCCACCACGGTGGGCGACCGCTTGCGCAAATCCAAGGTGGCCAAGTTGTGCAAGGTCACCGCCATGTTGCGCGAACAAAACGGACGCCTGGCCGAATTCCTGACGTCCGACCCGAAAGGCAAACTGATTCCAGAGTATCTCAGCACGGTGGCCGATGAGTTGGCCGGCGAACAAAACCATTTAATCACTAAAATGACCGCCGTCGCCGAACACATTGAACACATTAAGGAGATTGTGGCCATGCAGCAAAGCTACGCCAAAGTTTCGGGTGTCTATGAGGATTTGTCGGCCGCGGACCTGGTCGAGGATGCCGTGCGTTTGAACGCCGCAGCCTTTGAAAGACATCACATCCAGTTGGTCCGGCAATGCGAGGACCACGTGCCGAAAGTATGCGTGGATCGCCACAAGTTTTTGCAGATTTTCATCAACCTCCTCCGCAATGCCAAACATGCCATGGAGGATGTGCGTGAACACGATAAACGCATGGTCATCCGAATAGAAACGGCGGGACCTGACCGTGTCCGCATTGTCGTCTGCGACAATGGGGTCGGCATCCCCCTGGAACACATGACCAAAATTTTCAATTACGGATTCACCACCAAAAAAGATGGCCATGGTTTCGGACTTCACAGCGGCGCCAATGCGGCGCGGGAGATGGGCGGCAGCCTCCAAGCGCGCAGTGACGGTCCCGGCCACGGAGCCGAGTTCACCTTGGAATTGCCCACGACTCGAATTTCCCTCAACGGGCCAAGAGCCACCGTTCATCCTCATGAAAAGCAAAGAACTCCAGCCTAATCATCGCATCCTGATCGTGGATGACAATTCGAGCATTCATGCCGATTTCCGCGAAATCCTCTGTCCAGAGAACACGAGCAGCCCCGAGGTTATGAAATTGGAATCAGTGCTTTTCGATGAAGACCAGGACACCGCGCAAGACGGACCCATACGATTTGAATTGGACTCCGCTTTTCAGGGGCAGGAAGGGTTGGCGATGGTCGAAAAGTCGCTGGCGGAGGCTCGGCCTTACGCGATGGCCTTTGTGGACGTGCGGATGCCGCCGGGTTGGGATGGCATCGAAACCATTTCTCACATATGGAAAGTATATCCCGAACTCCAAATCGTGGTTTGCACGGCCTACTCGGATTACACATGGGACAAAATGCGCGCCAAAGTCGGACAGCCTGACAGTCTTCTTGTCATAAAAAAGCCCTTCGACAATGTAGAAGTGCAACAGGTGGCCCATGCCATGACGAAGAAGTGGTTGCTCAATGTCCAAACGCGTCTTCAGATGGCGGAATTGGCAGAGGCCAACAAGTCTCTGGCCGTGTCCGAAGAACGATTTTCCAAGGCCTTTCACCAAAGCCCTCTTCCCAGCGCCATTCAGAGCCTGCCGGATCAACGCTTTGTGGACGTAAACCAGCGCCTGGCCGAAGTGGCCGGTTATAAAAGCCAGGAAATGATTGGCCGCACTCCGGCCGAGTTGTTCCTGTGGGAAAAACCGGAGGTTGTCTGCCAGTGGTATGAAGCCTTGTCAAGACAAGAGATAGTGCGGGATCAGGAAGCCAACCTCCGCCGCAAGGCTGGCGTTATGCGTGAAATGCTCGTTTCCCTCTCCTCCGTCGCCCTGGGCGGACAACCCCATGTGCTGTTGCTGGCCCAGGACGTTTCCGAAAGGGCCTTGCTGGAGCGTCAGCTTCGCCAGGCCCAAAAAATGGAGGCCATCGGCCAGTTGGCCGCCGGTGTGGCCCACGATTTCAACAACATCCTCACCGTCGTTCAAGGCCACGCCGGCCTCGTTCAGCAGACCTTGGCCGCGGGCAGTCTGCAAAAGAAATCACTTGAACAGATCATGGGCGCGACCGAACGCGCCGCCACCCTCATCCGGCAACTCCTTATGTTTAGCCGCAAGCAGGTCATGCAATTCCGGCACTTGGACCTCAACGACATCTTGCACAACGAGATCACCATGCTCGAACGGTTGGTTGGCGAACAAGTTCAGATCCAGTTTCGTCCCCAAAGTCCGCTTCCCTCCATCCACGCCGACCACAGCATGATGGAACAAATCGCCATGAATCTGGCGGTCAACGCCCGGGACGCCATGCCGCATGGCGGGCGCATTTCCATCACCACCTCGATGGAAACCATTCAACGCGCCCCCACTCCATTGGACTCTCAACCCCGTGATGGCGTTTATGTGTGCCTGACTTTTGGCGACACCGGCCATGGGATGGACACGGAAATTCGCACCCGCATCTTCGAGCCGTTCTTCACCACCAAACCCGCGGGAAAGGGCACGGGACTTGGACTGTCCTCCGTTTTTGGAATTGTCCTCCAGCATCAAGGCTGGGTGGAAGTCGAAAGCAAGCCCGGGCAAGGGACCGTCTTCCGCATCTATTTTCCCGCCAGCCATCAAACACCTGAAATAGCGGAGGCGAAAGTGGATGCCACGCTCCCAGGCGGACACGAAACCGTATTGCTAGTGGAAGATGAAGCGGCCTTGCGGCAAATGGTGGCTCTGGTTCTCAACCTCCAGGGTTACGCTGTGCTGGAGGCTGGTTCCGGCCCGGAAGCCATCGAAATGTGGGAACAAACAGACCGTCCTATCGATTTGCTGCTGACCGACATGATTATGCCGGGAGGCATCATGGGCAGCGAACTAGCTGAACTACTCACAAGGCAATGTCCTCGCCTCAAAGTCATATACTCCAGCGGCTACAGTCCGGGTATGGCGGGCAAGGATGTTTCCCTGTTGCAACAGCGCAACTTCCTGCCCAAACCCTACTCCATCGGCAAACTGGCGCAATTCGTGCGCGAATGCCTCGACGCCCCGGCACCGCAAAATGGATTCCCATCGGAAGTGGGATCCCTGCCAAACCGGCCGCCGGCCACGGAGGCTTGCGCCGCATCATAACCCAAAACCCAATCAATAACGGCAGAATTCGAGAAGACTCATCGTAATCGTACAGCAATTCGTAATGGCGGCGCGTCGGATTGGCTGGCGGGACGCCAGCCCCAGCGACCGCCAACGGAGAAGCACGGCTTACCGAACCAGCGGCTTTGTTTTCCCTCAGCCCGCATTTCAGCATGATTGGTCTAAAGCAATCGGGCTCAACAAAAAATTTGTGGCTTTGCGTTTTTCGATTTGACTAGCCGTCAAGGCGCAGAACAAAATAAAAATCCTTTCTTGCTGAAAGAACGCTCGAATTCGCCCCACTTTACTGCACTTTTACTGCACTGCTTTGTAAGTCGTTGATAATCAGTGGAGCGGGTGAACGGAATCGAACCCTCGTCTCCATTACTTTGGTATGTGTTTGATAATTAATAGGTTAGGGCTTATGAACTTTCGTCAAACAAGCGTCTTCCCAGGGAAACGCGCGCGGGAGAGTGCCGATTAGTGGCTTCTTTTGGCGCGAGCTCCCCGGATGTAATCATGGGTGGAAAGGGTGGGATTATGTGGGCATACAATCACTGTCATTTAAAAAGGCCACGAGGCCCGCTGGCGGCTCCTACGGGGAGCGGATCATGTAAAAGCGCGCGGAATTCGTGGGGTGTGGGTCGATGAATTGCAACACCCCGCCTACATTGGAGGCCGTGCCCAATACAGTCCAATTGCTCAACGGCGATGTAAGGTTCGTTGTCGCAAGAACGCTGTAAGTGGACGACATGTCGAGGTTGGTGAAGCTGAGTTCGAATGTGGTGCTGCCGGTCTTTGCCACCGTCGAGATATAGGGTGGGGCAGCCTGGGTAATGGATATGGACTGCCCCAAAACGGTGATATTGCCGGTGCGATTAGTCGGACCGGCATTGAACGGGTAGGCAAAGTTCACTTGTCCATTAAAAACGAGACCAACATACAACCAAGGCCGACTGCTCACCGGCGTGTACGGGCTTACGAGATTTTGGGTGTTGGGCAGAATTACTGGCAGCGCGCCAAAGCCGACTCCTGCGGGAATCTCGATGGGCGTCGGGTCAACAAACGCGTAAGGCAGCTTTTTAATGGCCATGTTGCTTGTGTCCGCGACGAAGACATCGCCAGACGCATCGACGGCCACGCCCCGAGGATTGGATAATCCGGTCAATGGCAGCGCGACGACGGTTCCCGTGGTGGCGATCCATTCTTTAACCGCGTTGTCGCTCGAGTCGGCTATATAGACGTTGCCGGAGACATCCACCGCGAGGCCGCGCGGAGCATTCAATCCGGAGGAAACCAGCGTGATGACCGCGCCGCTGCCTGCGATCCATTCTTTGATCGCATTATTACCCGTGTCGGCGATATAGACATTGCCGGCCGCATCCACCGCTATTCCACGAGGCACGTTCAAGCCCGAACTCACCAGCGTGATCACGATGTTGCTGGAGTCCAATATAAGATCCAGGACTGGAAGTTGAGATGAAGCTGGGAGTACGCGGTGTAAGTGCCAAAACCGTCGCAGTTGGTGGTGCCGGCAGGCTGCGTGATAAAATCGGACGACTGGGCGCTGACACCCAACGGCGCCAAAGCGGCCAGCCAGCAGGCCAGACGCATACCGGCCAAGGCGGATCGGTGCCATCGTTGTAATTTGCTCTGCGCAAGGATACTTTTCATAAGTGCTTTTTGTTGACGGGCCATCGGATTAAATGAACCGTCCAAGTTTCCTTCTCGGAAATGGCCCGTCAGGGCTGCAAGAAATTTGGTATTATTTTATTGAGGTTTTGACCAGGTGCGGCAAATTAGGTGCGCCTTATGCCCGATTCGGACAACCAAGAGGAATCCCGGCTGCCAACATTCTCCGGGCGCGAGGACTTTACCGCAACGCATTGGACTCAAGTGGCGAGGGCCGCACAACAAGACGGGAGTGCCGGCGCGCAAGTTGCGCTGGAATCTTTGTGCCGTCGATATTGGCCCGCGATTTACGCGTTTCTGCGCCGCAGCAATCATGGCCCTAACGATGCGGAGGATCTGACCCAAGGCTTTTTTGCGCATGTCCTGGAAGAAAATGTCCTCTCGCGGGCTGATCCGTCTCGAGGCCGCTTTCGCAATTTCCTCGTGGGAGCTCTTCAGCGGTTCCTCGCGGATGAGCTCCGGCGAAACCGGGCACAAAAGCGGGGTTTTGGAAAAGTGGTTCTGGCCTTCGATTTCCAAGCGGTGGAAGAGCGTTATTTGGAAGAGGCCGATCCTGGTTTGACACCTCAGCAGCATTATGACCGGCGCTGGGCCGCAACCGTTCTGGAAGCCGCCTTCCAGGAATTGCAGGCGGAATTTCGCGAGGCCGGGCAATCGGAGCGCTTTGATTACCTCAAGAGATTCCTTTCCGAGGAGGTCGCGCCCGGTGATTATGAA
>Ga0302326_10025277_pt1 | contig 12050 bp, 9 predicted proteins | sample Palsa_T0_3_FD_202264 | JGI IMG/M metagenome (GOLD analysis project Ga0302326, IMG submission 202264) | Peat permafrost microbial communities from Stordalen Mire near Abisko, Sweden - Palsa_T0_3 | ecosystem: Environmental > Terrestrial > Soil > Palsa > Peat permafrost | place: Sweden: Abisko...
CCAGGATTTCGCGCTTGTCCCAGACATGGTTGCCGGTAGTGATCACGTCGACATTCAGATCGAACAGTTCCTCAGCCAGAGCGGGAGTGATGCCGAAGCCCGCCGCCGAGTTCTCCCCGTTGGCAATGATCAGGTCGATGGCTTGATCGCGGACAATGCCGGGCAGCCGGTCTTTGACGACGGTGCGTCCCGGGCGTCCAAAAATGTCGCCAATGAAGAGAATTCGCATGGTCTGTAAAGTTCGATGGTAACACGCGAATTCAGGCAGGCTCCTCCGCCATCCGCTTAACTTCTCGCAGCATGGCTTTGCGGATCAAGCCGGAAAAGGGACCGACCAAGAGCCAGTACGCACGGAACTTCAAGGTTGGGGAACGGCCGAACGTTTGTACCCGCGTTTCGGTACTAAGTTGTGTGCCGGCGACTGCGGGTGCGAGTGCGAAGTTCCAGACCGCCTTGGCATATCCTTTGCAGCGAAAATCCGCGAAGTCCACCGGGGTGAGGCCGCGAACGATTCCGCCGTCGAGCCTCCAGAATCGGCCAGCAATACCCAGCACCACCTCGTGACGGGGAACCGCTGCGAGCTCGAGAAAGGACCCGCGCCCGCCGTCTGGCGCCTCCGACTCCGGAATTCTGCCGCGGTCGATGCGATAGCCGCGCAGGCGCATCAGACTCCGAACCACGCGAAGGTCCGAGAAATTGGCGCGTTTCAGAGCAGCGTACGTTTTCTCTTCCGAGGCGTGCACCAGAACTGAATAGCCGGCGCTCACCTGATAATGCGGCAGCCATTGGTCGATTGCCATCACTTCGTCAGCTCCGCCGTCCTCAGGAAATCATAGTTTCCCGCCGGATTCAATTTTAGATTCATCACGCGTTTGTTGTGTACCAGAACGTTATCCAGATACCACAGATCGATGTAAGGGAGTTCTTCGGCCAGGATGCGCTGTAGCTCGGCATAGATGGGCTTGCGCACCTTGGGATCGACTTCGCGACGCCCGTGGTCGATCAGCCCATCCACTTTCGGATTCGAGTAATAGCCCCGATTCCCGCCGTTCGGTGGAAACCTGGCCGAGTGAAACGCAAGTTCGAAGATATCCGGATCTTCGTTGCCCCCGATCCAGCGCAGCCCGTAAAGCTGAAATAACCCGTGGGTCACGTCGGAGAAGAAGGTGCCGAACTCAAAGCTGCGAATATCGAGCACGATCCCCACCTCGCGCAACTGCTGCTGGATCACGGCCACCATCAGGCGTGTGTTCTCATCCGTGGATGTCTTCATCGTGATGTGAAAACGTACACCGTTCACGGCAGGATATCCTGCCGCGTCCAGCAACCGCCGCGCCCGGTCAGGATCGTGGTCGTACGTCGGCACGTTACCGTCATAGGCCCAGCTTTGCGGCGGAAGAACACTGCGGGCAGGTTGAGCCAGTCCACGCCACAGATACTCGATCATCGGTCGCCGGTCCAGAGCATAGGCGATGGCCTGGCGCACGCGCACATCTTTGAGAATGGGATCCCGCAAGTTGAACGCCAGATAAGCCAGTCTGGTACCGGGCGCGGACTCGACGGCAAGAGACCGTTCTCTCTCCAGGGTAAGCACAGTATCAGGCGGGAACGACCCATTGATGATGACGTCAGCACTCCCTTTGCGCAGCTCGAGGGCTTGGGTAGTCGCATCGGGAACCACCACGAAGCGCACTCGAGCCAGGTGTGCCTTTTCGCCCCAGTAATCGTCGTTGCGTTCGATGATCACTTCTTTGTCGGGCTCAGCGCTGACGAACCGGAACGGCCCAGAGCCGATGGGATGCCGCGTCAGTTCATCGCCGCTGCCCCAGGGCACGATGCCCACCGCTCCATCGGAGAGACTCCAAAGCAACGGCGTGTCCGGTTCCTTCAGGTGGAAGACAACGGTGAAGTCGTCCGGCGCGTCGATGTGATCGACAAAGCGATAAGATGCCGCCTTTGTGCTCCGAACCCTGCCTTGAAGCAGGGAATCAAAGGTCCACTTCACGTCGCGCGAAGTGAGTGGGCGACCGTCGTGAAACTTTGCCCCGTGATGCAGATGAAAGACGCAGGTTAGCGGATCAGGAATCTCCCAGCGCTCGGCCAGGCCCGGCGCCACGTCCAGATCGTCGCCGCGCGAGAGCAGATCGTCGAACATCAGATTGTCGATGCGCTCCGAATACGCATCTTGCCCTACCCGCGGATCCAGGTTTGTGGGGCTCGATTCGATGAGCATCACCAGCGTGTTGGGATCGGGCTTGCCGGAGCAGGAGAGCAAGGAAACGGTCAGGGTAATTGCGGCGAGAACTGCAAGAGGCGCGAGAACTGGTGAAAGCCGTGCCATCAGCGGCAGTCCCGGCACATTTCATAGAGCTGATTGACCGTTTTCCAGTTGCGGGTGGTGGCCACAACTGACAACACCCGGTCGAAAGGAGTTTTCATCAGACTGCTTTCGGCAACTCCATTGGGGAGGTAGAGGTAAATCTCCTTTGCGAAACAGTGGATTTGATCCGGCAAGGCGGCGAGGTCCAGCAGTCTCTTCAGAGCCAAGGGTGCAGGCGCCTCGGACAGGAAAGTGACGTGGAGTTTTTCCTGGTCGATGCGGCGCTGCTTCAGGAACGGGTTGTTCCGCATCGCCTCGCCCATATCGTCGGCGGTTCTGGAAACGACCGAAACCGAAAAGCCAAAGTCGTGGAGGATTCTTTCCTCGATTCTCTTCGACAATGCGACTGGAGAAAGCTCTTTGGTCTTGAAAACCACGTTCCCGCTCTGAATGTAGGTCTGCACCTGCTCGAAACTCAGCGCCTCGAACGACTTGCGAAGCTGGTCCATCTTGATACGCTTGTGCCCGCCAACGTTAATTCCGCGAAGCATCGAGATGTAAGTCGCCATCATTTCAACGGTCTTCGCAAGTTTTATGGACATGAAATCTTACCGAGCACCGCGGCGCGCCGCGCACCCGTTGCCGAAGGAATGTTGGACGCCCGCCGGTACCAGGTTTCCTGCGCCAGAACGGCAAATGCCGCAGCCTCTTTTGCCGCCGATGGCAGGCCCAGTTCATCCGAGACTCGCAGCCGCAATCCGAGAGGCACGAGTTCGCCGGTTAGCATAGCCACCAGCGTGGAGTTTTTCGTTCCTCCGCCGGAAAGAATCATTTCATGAAACGCCGGTTTGCGCGCGGAGTTCGAATTCTTTAGGACGAACCGACGCAATGCATCGGCAATCGATTTCGCCGTCAGTGCCGTAGCCGTGGCCACAACATCTTGCTTTCGGCACCGGCCGCAGCTTCGCAGAAATTCACGCACAAACTCCCGGCCGAATTCCTCGCGCCCCGCAGTCTTGGGAGGTTCTTGCCGAAAAAAGCGGCGCTGCAATAGTGCGCGGACGACCGGATCGAGCACCTTCCCGAAAGCTGCGATTCTCCCGTCGCGATCGAACCTTTGGCCGAACAGCTTCTCGGTGACGGCGTCGATCACCATATTGCCTGGCCCGGTATCGAAGGCGATTACTTTACTGGCAGCCGCGCTCGCGGGGATGGCGGTAAGGTTCGCAATGCCGCCGATGTTTTGCACGATTCTTCCGGCGCGTGCATCGCGGAATACCAGGTAGTCGAGGAAGGGAACAAGGGGCGCGCCCTTGCCGCCAGCCGCCATATCGGCCGGACGAAAGTCCGAAACTACCGGCACGCCAACTCTGGCCGCGACGATTGCAGCCTCTCCGGTCTGCCAGGTGGCCGCCAGTGTGTGCCCGAGGAAGCGTTGTCGCTCGCCTTGATGATAGAGGGTTTGTCCGTGGCAGCCGACCAGATCCACTTGGATGCGGAACCGCCGTTCGGTGGCGAGCACGGCCTCGGAATACAATTCGCCCAGCAGGAAATTTAACCGGGACAGATCGGCCACGCTTGCTCGCGAAGAATTCATCGCAGCCAGGACGGCCGCTCGAACCTTCTTGGGGTAAGGATATGCGGCGTGTCCGAGGAGCTCGAATCTTGCGTGGGAACGCGCCCCCCAACGCACCAACGCTACGTCGATGCCATCGGCGGACGTGCCGCTCATCACTCCCGCCACGATCATGTTTTTCTTGGTCATGTTCGCCGGGGGCGTGGATTCTCCGCACGATCCAGAGCTTCCAGCCGCACTTGCTCGCCGAATTCCCCCAGCTGGCGAGAAAGCTTCTCAACCGTGGAGGAGGAGGGTGGCGCACTCCTGCGCAGGATTTTCGCCGACCTCTTCTTGAACGCTAGCACTCGCTGCACTGATTCTCGGACGCGTTTGGCGAACTTCGGGTCGCGCTCTATCGTATTCATTAACTCTTCGTAGGCCTGCGCAACGTAGTCTTCGCGATGGCAGATCAGGCACAAATCTCCGCCCGCGCGGATGTGCTCTACTGCAGCCTGTTTTACGGAAGCCGCCGACAAAACTCCTCCCATCTCCAGGTCGTCCGACACGATCAGGCGGCGGTAGCCGACACGCTTCCGCAGGATGTTCGTAATCCAGATCTTCGAGAGCGACGCTGGAGTTTGATCGTGCGTGACCAGCGGATACGCCGCGTGCGAAATCATTACCAACGGCATCTGCGCACGCAGCATGCGGTAAGGGAGCAGATCCTCGGCCCAAAGTCTCTGAATCGTCTTCTCGATCACTGGCAGCGCGTGATGGCTGTCGAGTCTGCCCTCGCCCAGACCGGGGAAATGTTTGCCACATCCCAACACGCCCGCAAGGCGAAGCCCGGCGAGAAACTCGCGGGCATAGGCAGCGGTTGCGCGCGGGTCTGGCGAGACCACTCGGGAACTCATCACGCTGCGCGAGGCTTCGAATGCCAGGTCGAGCACGGGAGCGAAGTCGAGCCTGAATCCCAGAGCGCGGCAGTTCTCTCCGATTACCTGTCCGTGTTTGCGGAAGAGTTTGCGGTCGCCGGTCGAGAACACATCCGCCGCCGAGGGTGCCGGCCCGAGCACTTCGCGAAAGCGATCGACGCTTCCGCCTTCAAGATCGACGCAGGGAAACAGTGGCACAGAGACGCAGTTCTGGCACTCGCGCAGCAGTTGCCAGGTCTGCTCGGCAGTCTTAATATTTCGTGCAAATAGGATTACGCCTGCCGGCTGCATCCGTTTGAGCAGGGAACTGAATCGCGGCGTGATCTCCGTGCCGTCGAAGCCGACGATCAGGAGCTGCCCAATTTGACTGATCTGGCGCGTCTTTGGCTGGGCGATCATCCGATAGATTTTGCGAACTACTCAGGCTGCGTGTGCTCTGCGGTTAGATTTCTTTTTTCAACTCCGCCAACAGATTCAGCGCCTCCAGCGGCGTGAGCCGATTTAAGTCTACTTCACTCAGTTTCTCCAGCACGGGCTGCGACAGCGGCGTGAAGATGGTCAACTGCGTCGGGGGAGGCGTGGCACCGGGCGGCGAGAGATGATCCGTCGCCAGCCGCTCGACCGATTCATGCTCGGCCAGCACCTCGCGCGCCCGCGCGATCACTTCGTTCGGCAAGCCTGCCAGCTTGGCGACTTCGATGCCATAGCTGCGGTCAGCCGCTCCTGGTTCAACCTTGCGCAAGAAGACGATGCCGCCGCCGGTTTCCTTCACCGCGACGTGATAATTCTTAACTCCCGCAAGTTGCTCGGCCAATTCGGTCAACTCGAAATAGTGCGTGGCGAAAAGAGTCTTGGCTCGGACACGCGCATGCAGATACTCGATGGCGGCCCAGGCAATCGCCAATCCGTCGTAGGTCGAAGTGCCGCGACCAACTTCATCCAATAGAATCAGCGACCGCGGCGTTGCCGTATGCAGGATCGCCGCCGTTTCCGTCATCTCGACCATGAAGGTCGAGCGGCCGCGCGCCAGATTGTCGCTGGCGCCGATGCGAGTGAAGACCCGATCCACCACGCTGAGTCGCGCCGAGCGTGCGGGAACGAACGAGCCCATCTGCGCCAGGATCACGATCAGCGCGGTCTGCCTCAGGTAGGTGGATTTGCCGCCCATATTCGGCCCAGTGAGCAGCAGAATGGTGTGCGTGGTTGCGTTCAGGTAAAGATCGTTCGGCACGAAACGCTCGCTGCCTCCCGCCGTTTCCTGCTGCTCGATCACCGGATGGCGGCCTTCGACGATCTCCAGATCGCCCGCGTCTGGCTGCGAAGCCGGGTTCGTCGAAGAGATGAAATGCGGTCTGCAGTAATTCCGCAGCGCCGCGATGTGCGCCAGCGAAGCCAGCACATCGACCTCCGCGAGCGCCAGCGCGGTCTGACGGATGCGCTTGGCCTCGAACGCAATCGCGCTGCGCAACTCGGTGAACAGCCGGCGTTCGATCTCGACGATTTTTTCTTGCGCGTCGAGAATCTTGGCCTCGTACTCTTTCAACTCGGGGGTGGTGAAGCGCTCCGCGCCCACCAGAGTTTGTTTGCGTTCATAATCGGGTGGGACGAGGTGAAGGTTCGACTTCGATACCTCGATGTAGTAGCCGAAGATTGAATTGAACTTGACCTTGAGCGATGCAATGCCGGTCCGCCCGCGTTCCCGCTGCTCGATCTGCGCCAATACCTGCTTGCTGTTGCGCGAGAGTTCGCGCAATTCGTCCAGATCACGGTCCACTCCCGCGGCAATCACGCCCCCGTCGGCGAAGCTCAGCGGCGGCTCTGGCACAATCGTGGTTTCAATGCGGTCGCGCAAATCTCCGAGCGCATCGAGTGACCCGTGCAAAGTGTTGAGCCGCTCCCCGGCCAACCGTCCCACTGCGACTTTGATGGCCGGAATCTTCCCGAGCGACGCCGCCAGAGCCAGCCCGTCCCGCGGATTCGCAGTCTCCAGCGTCACACGGCTCAAAAGCCGCTCCAGATCGAGCACGCCATCGAGCGCGCGACGCAACTCCTCGCGCGCGATCGTGTCCCTCACGCCCGCTTCCACCGCATCCAGACGGGCATTGATTTCCGCAAGGTCGAGCGACGGGCGCAGCAGCCAGGCCCGCAGCAAGCGCTTGCCCATGGGCGTAAGCGTGGCATCGATGGAGCGAAAAAGGGTAACGCCCGAATCCGTCCCGGCAAACAGCGGTTCGATCAATTCCAGATTGCGGACCGTAACCGCATCCAGCACCAGGCAGTTTTGCCGTTCATACCAGCCGATGCGGTCGACGTGGTCGAGCGATCCGCGCTGTGTGGAGCGCACATAGTAGAGAATCGCCCCCGCCGCGGCCGCGGCCGCCGTTCGCCCCGCCAGTCCAAATCCCTCGAGCGATAAGACTCCGAAATGATTCTCCAGCAGCGGAATCGCATGGTCGGGGGCGAAGACCCAGTCGTCGAGCGGAGTCTCCGCACAACTGGCCCCAGGCGCCCGGGGCTGCGGCGCTTGTGGGGGCAGGGCTGGTGTGGGAACCAGCGAAGCGCGGCCGCTTTGGAGCTCGAACAGCGGCGCCGCCGACCCGTACAACAGTTCCTTCGGCCGTAGTTGTTCCAGTTCTTCCTGCACCCGCCGCAGAGCGCCTTCTCCGGAAAATTCCGTGGCGCGAAACTCTCCGGTGGAAAGATCCAGGGCGGCGAACCCCACGTGCTCTCCCACCTGCGCGAGTGCCGCCAGAAAATTGTTTTCTTCCGACCCCAACAATGAATCTGCGGCCGTGCCCGGCGTGACCACCCGCGTCACTTCGCGCCGCACCAGTTTCTTGGCCAGCCGTGCATCTTCCATTTGCTCGCAGATGGCCACTTTGAAGCCTTTGCGGATGAGCTTGCCAATGTAGGTTTCCGCCGCATGGTGGGGTACTCCGCACATGGGCACCGCGATGCCCTTTTCTTTGTTGCGCGAGGTCAGCGTGATCTGCAGCTCTTTGGAGGCCACAATCGCATCCTCAAAGAAAAGCTCGTAGAAGTCTCCCAGGCGGAAGAACAGCAGTGCAGTGGGATGTTCTTTCTTGACGGCGGCATACTGCCGCATCAGCGGAGTGGACGGCTCGGTCATTGTTTCCGGTCGGGGAGCGGGCTTGGCGCGGATTATAACAAAGCTTCATCCGCGCCCTTCGTGCCCATGGTCCCAGCGCGATGTGGAGACAGCAGTTGACGCAAGTTCTCCCGCAGTGTTTTCCTAGTGCATGGAACTACGGAAAGATCCCATCACTCGCTCCTGGGTCATGACAGGAGATGACCCAGCCGAAGGCCCACCACGGCCTGAAACGGTGTGCCTTTTTTGCCCGGATTCTCCCGAGGCTCCGCAAGTCATCTCCGCCATACCCAGCACGGTGGGCTGGTCGGCGCGCTCGGTGGTGCATCCGACGCCGCTTTACCACATCGAAGGCGAGCCCGGACGCCGCGGCGACGGCATCTACGACCGCATGAGTTCAGTCGGCGCTCATGAAGTCTTGGTCGAGAATCCCAGGCATGACCGCCATCTCTGGAGTGCCAGCGACGATGAGATCGGGCACTTCCTACGCCTCGCCGCCGAACGCATCATGGACCTGAAGCGCGACCAGCGCGTCAAGTACGTCAGCCTTTTCAAGGACCATGGCGCCAACGCCGGCCAGGAGTTCGCTCACCCCACATCGCAGCTCACCGCGACCATGTTCGTTCCCCGGCGCGTGCTTTACGAGCTGCGGGCGAGCCGCGAGTATTTCCAAAGCAAAGAACGTTGTGTCTTCTGCGACATTCTCACCCAGGAGGAGCGGGAGGCATCGCGTGTGATTGAAGCCCGCGGCGATTACGTCGCTCTCGGACCCTATGCCCCGCGCGTGCCCTACGAAACCTGGATCATCCCCCGCAATCACGATGCCTCCTTCGAGCGCACGGGGTTGTCCCAGCCGGGATTGCGGACCAATCTCGCGGCCCTGCTGCGCCGCACGCTGCAGCGGGTGCGCGCCATCACGGAAAGTTTCCATCTCGTGCTTCACACCTCGCCCAACAGTTTGCATCCCTCGAAAACTCTGGGGTATTGGAAGACCATTGACGACGACTACCACTGGCACATCGAGATCCTACCGGTCCTTGCCGCCAAGGCTCGCTCCTATACCTTCAAGGAGGTTTACTACTCGCCAGTCAGCTCCGAGACCGCAGTCAAGCAACTGCGGGAGGCAAAGATTGATGGCTGATGTATCCATTCTTAGGACCTCCGCTGATGCCAAGGTCACGGGTCTTACTCCCCTGGCGCCCGCCGCCAAGGTGCAGCGCTCGGTGAATTTCTACGAGCTGCTGGGCATGAAGCTTCGTGGCCGGCTGAAGACCAGCAGCGGCGATCTACCGTGGGCGCACGTCGCGAGCGAGCAGGCGGAGTGGATGTTTGTTCGGGCCGCTGAGCCGGTCGTCCCCCGCCAACCGGCCGGGTTGTTCTATCTCTACCCACCCAACCTGGGTGCGCTGCGGGAATCCTTGATCTCGGCCGGTGTCCGGGTCTCGCCCATCACCTATCCCGACTCCATGCCGAAAGGCGAAGTCCGCGTCGAGGATCCAGACGGCTACACTCTGCGGATCGGCCAGGCTGGCTGACTGGCTGATCGAGGCTTCGCGGAGGCGGGTGCATTGTTTACAATAGGGGATTCGTGTGCCCGGAAGCGGGGAAACCGGCTAAGGGAATTTTGAAACAGTCAAACTGCAAGCCGCCTGCGTCGGTTGGGGCGTCGCCCACCGTGTACTGGCGTGTGGAGGGGAGTTTGCTTGACCTGACGGTGGTGGAGCCGGTGGCCTTCTTTACCTGGAACGCGCAGACGTTCTCGGAGCGCTTCCGGCGGCGGGGACTGATCTTCCTGATGGCGGCGCTGCGTCCGTTCCTGTATTCGACGAACCGGAAGTTTGCGACGCGCGTGGTGCACACGGCATTGCGGGGTGTGACACGCGACCGCCTGGATCTGCTGGGCGAAGAATATTTTCAATACAAATTAAAGCCGCGCCTGAAGACCCACGGGCTGGAGCAGGTGCAGGGACTAGTACGCGCGGGCGCAGACGTAGTGCTGGTGAGCCAGGGGCTCGAGCACGTGATGAAGCCGCTGGCGCAACACCTTGGGGTGAAGCGGGTGGTGGCGAACCGGCTGGAGTTTCGTGATGGCGTGGCTACGGGACGGCTGCTCGAGCCGGTGATCCGGCCGCGAGGAGCGTTCGCGCGAATCCGGGAGCAGAGTCCGGATGGGCGGCGGGCACCGAAGACACTGGCGCGGCAACTCGATATTACGGTGGAGGAACTGCGGGCAGCGGCGATTGGCGCGGGGCGGGAAGCGACAGCGCAGGAACGTCCCATTGTGCATTTCGATGGGCAGTGGCAGGCGGCGGGATTATCGGTGCGGCGGGCGCTGGCCGGCAAACAGGTGATGCTGATCGGCGTTACCGGATTTATTGGGAAGGTTTGGCTGGCGAACACGCTCATGGAGTTGCCCAAGATTGGGCGGATTTATCTCCTGATCCGGCAGCAGAAATCGAATCCGGCGCAGCGGCGGTTTGAAAAGATTGTGGAAGAATCGCCGGTGTTCGATCCGCTGTTTGAGAAGTACGGCGCCGGATTTGGGGAATATCTGCGGGACAAAGTGCAGGTGGTGGAAGGAGACATCACGCAGGCGGGTTTGGGTCTGGATGCGGAGGTGGCGCGGGGGCTGCAGAGGAATCTTGATCTGATTGTGAATAGCTCGGGATTGACGGACTTCAATCCGGATTTGCGAGACGCACTGGCGACGAATACGGATGCGGTGCTGAACGTCCTGGAGTTTGTGCGGGGGACCGAGCACACGGGATTGCTGCATTTGTCGACATGCTATGTGGCGGGTGAACGGGATGGGCGGGTGACGGAGAAGCTGATTCCGAATTACACACCCCGTCATGTGGCGGGCTTTGATGCGGTCGAGGAATGGCGAGCCCTGCATGAAGTGATCGCCCGGGCGGAGGCACAAGCCGAGGGGGCGGAAGTGACAGCCGGCTTGAAGATGCAGTCCCTGGCGAAGGAACATGCCGCGAAAGGCTTGCAGGGCGCGGCGCTGGAGAACCAGATCCGCAAGAACCGGATTCGGTGGTTGAAGGCCTATTTGACTGAGGCGGGAACCCGGCGGGCTAAGGAGTTGGGCTGGCCCAATACTTACACGCTGACCAAGAGCCTGGCCGAATCGCTGATCGTGAAGTACGGAGCGGGGCTTCCGATTGCGGTGGTGCGCCCAGCGATTGTCGAGACCTCAGTGGCAAAGCCCTTCCTGGGGTGGAATGAAGGGATCAACACCTCGGCATCGCTGTCTTATTTATTGGGGACGTATTTCCGGCAGTTGCCGTCGAATGAGAGCAAGCGGCTGGACATTATTCCTGTCGATGCGGTGTGCGCCGGAATGACGCTGATTGCGACGGCGATTGTTGAACGGCGGCATGATCAGTTGTATCAGTTGGCAACATCGGTCACGAATCCTTGCGATATGGGACGGTCGATTGAGCTGACCTCCCTGGCACATCGCAAACACTATCGGGCGCAGGAGGGACTGGAGTCGTGGTTGCGGCTGCGTTTCGATGCGATTTCCGTATCCAAGGAGCGGTATCAGCGGATGTCGGCGCCGGCCCAGAAGGCGATTGTGAAGTCGATTCAGCGAATCATGTCGCCGCTGCCGCTGAAGAAAACTCCATTGGTGAAGGCGGAGAGGAATCTGGAGCGGGTGGAGAAACTGATTGAGTTGTTCGAGCCGTTCATCCTGTTTAACGACCACGATTTCGCCGCGGAGAACGTGGAGAAACTCTCGTACGCGCTGGTGGAGGACGAGCAGGAGGAGTTCGGTTACAAAGCGCGCTTGCTTGACTGGTGGGATTACTGGATCAATGTTCACATTCCGGCGTTGCGGAAGTGGACTTATCCGTTGATCGAGGGCAGGCCGCTCGAAGCTCGTCCCGCGCGGAGTTTGCAGAACGGGGAGACGGTGAAGACGGGAACAAACGCGGGCTCGTGGTGAAGATCGTACCCTAGGGGCCCGAGCCCGGATTTTAACAGGGCGTTCAGCGCCCGAAGCGCTGGGCCACCCAAAATTGTCCTGCAGTGGTTGAACACAATGACCCTAGCAGCCTCGGCGAGAAGAAACGGAATTGGTGAATGGCGATATTTCTGACGGGATCGACCGGTTACATC
>Ga0302326_10025278_pt1 | contig 12050 bp, 12 predicted proteins | sample Palsa_T0_3_FD_202264 | JGI IMG/M metagenome (GOLD analysis project Ga0302326, IMG submission 202264) | Peat permafrost microbial communities from Stordalen Mire near Abisko, Sweden - Palsa_T0_3 | ecosystem: Environmental > Terrestrial > Soil > Palsa > Peat permafrost | place: Sweden: Abisko...
GTCACTGCCTTGTCTGACGAAATAAGCAGGAAGTCCTCGCAATCGCACTGGCAGGCGACTTCCATCAGGGAAAGCAATCCGAACACGTTGTTCTTCACCGCCTCCTGTAGGTTCTGTTCCATGAGAGGAACGTGCTTGTAGGCCGCAGCGTGAAAAATAGCGTGCACGTGATGTTCCGCGAGGATCTCCCGCATGCGCGTGTGATCGGTGATGTCGGTGACGTAATAAGTCTTTTCGACCTTGGAATCGGAAGTGGCATGCTGCAGGTAGAAGAGCGGGGTCTCGGCCTGGTCAACGCAAACCAGCCTCGCCGGGCTATAACTCAATAACTGGCGACATAGCTCGGAACCGATGGAACCGGCAGCGCCGGTCACCATAATGACGCGTCCGGCAATTTGGCACTTTACGGAGTCGAGATTCAATTGAACAGGATCTCGTCCTAGTAAGTCCTGCAGATTCACCTCGCGCACCTGGTCGACAGTTACCGTGCCACGGATCAGGTCTGCCAGGCCTGGAACGGTGCGAAAGCGGACGCCGGTCCGGTGGCAGACTTCGGTGATGTGCCGCATTTGTTCGCTGGTCGCGGAAGGGATGGCAATCATTATTTCGTCCGGATGATAACGATCGACAACAGCCGGCAAGCCGGCGATCGAACCCGCAACCCGAATCCCATTCAGGGCCACACTGGCTTTGGCGGGATCGTCATCGACCAGGGCGACCGCCGTGTACCCGCTACGTGGCAATTCGCGCAGTAACATGGCAGCGCCGCAGCCGGCTCCCACCACCACTACGGATTTGGCCGTCCGCCACTTGGCGCGCTGCTCCGATCGTTGTATCCAAACCCGGGAGGAGACCCTTATGCCTCCCAGCGCCAGAGCGGTCAGCATGGCTTCAAGAAAATAGAAGGAGATGGGAAGCGAAGCCTGGCGCAGTATCCATCGCTCGACCAGCAAAAATGCGAGCGAGCCTAACATAACGGCCTTGACTACATCGAGCGCGTCACTGATTCCGCTGTAGCGCCAGAAACCATGGAACAGGTGGAACCGCGCCATCGCCGCCAACCGCAGCAATACCAGCAACGGCAGCGCGCGCAAGAAGAGCATCGGCTGGGGAAAGGTAAAATCAAACCGCAACAGCCATGCCAAATTGGCAGATAGGAAGATAAGGATGAACTCGAGCAGGAAGATGACCCATGGACGTTTTTTGGCAAACATCGGTTATTGCCTCTATCATGGAGAACGGTACGGCGTAATAAGCTGCCCGGCTAAAGGGATTCAGACCCGCGATCCTGAATAATTGATCGGTTAATCGACCACGCGGGCGCCGCGATCAGGTAAGGGAAGGCTGCTATCGATAACGGCGGTTATGGTGGGCACCTGGTCTATGCTGCTAACAATTCGAAAGAAAAAACTTAGCGCCACTCGTTCATACCAATAGGTGATCTCCGTTGAGCACCATTCGTGCGCTCTTTCTAAGAGCAAACATTAAGCGCATGTCGCAGCACTCATGACTTTGTCAAAAGCTGCGCAGGATGCCAATATCTGATCCTCGGTCAGTGTAGGGTGAACAAGCAACACCAGACTCGTCTCTCCTAACTCTTGCGCGTTCGGAAGGCGTTTGCCAGGGCGCCACTCGATCGGAAAGGCTCTTTCAAGATAGATCTCACTGCAGCTCCCACTGAAGCAGGAAACCCCTTCGCCAACAATAGCTTTCATGATGCGATCACGCGTCCAGCCTGCACGGAGCTTCTCTGGCCGGACAAAGACGTAATACTTGTAGTACGCATGCGCAACATCGGCCGGAGGGGTGGTTACTCGCAGGCCTGGAAGAAGCGCCAAGCGATCGGTCAACAACCTTGCGTGTTGCCGTCGGGTTTCAAGCCACTGTGGCAATTTCCTGAGAACCACGCGCCCGATGGCTGACTGTATTTCTGTCAGTCGACCATTGCTTCCAAAAGATTCGTGTAACCAGCGAAAGCCCGGGGCTCGCTGTCCGTCGTGCACTTTATCGTAACTCTTGCCGTGATCCTTATGCGACCAAACCGCTTTCCATATCTGCTCGCTGTTGGTGGTTACCATGCCGCCCTCTCCGGCTGTGGTCATAATCTTGTCCTGGCAAAAAGAGAACGCCGCGACATCGCCGAATGATCCGACGGGACGGCCCCGGTAGGTGGCGCCATGCGCCTGCGCGCAATCTTCCACGAGGTGGATGCCGCGCTGACGCGCCAGCGTTAGAATCTCGTCCATCTCGCAGGGCCAGCCGGCCAGATGAACGGCGATGATCGCTCTGGTGCGCGGCGTGAGGACTTTCTGAATGCTCTCGGCAGTGATATTCTGGCTTTCGCGATCAACGTCCGCGAAGACCGGCCGCGCGCCCACCGTGACTGCACAACTAGCTGAGGCGATGAAGGTCCGGCTCGTGGTCACCACATCATGGCCCATGCCGACGCCGAGCGCCTTCAACGCGCATTCAAGCGCGACGGTGCCATTCGCGAGCGCGATCGCACGTTCACACCCGGCAAAGGCAGCAAACTCGCGCTCAAAGAGCTTTCCCTCTTCGCCCGTCCAATAGTTCACTTTCCCGGAACGTAACACACGAGCAGCAGCCTCGATTTCGTCCTCGGCAAAAAACGGCCACTGCCCGCCGCCTTGCGCCGAAGGTTCCCGGACGTCGCGGGGCGCGATCTGGGCCGCATGAACTTGCTCAAACTCGTGAAGGGTTGGCATAAGCTCCTTGCATTTTAAGAATCTTCTCTCGGGGAGCGGTGAGATTTGCAGTCGTTCGAACGGCCCGCGACCTGGTGATTCAACCCCGAAACGAGCATCCCATTGCGATTAGCGGCTCGGGCGCAACCGTCGGACCCCGCAGAGATGCCATGATCTTGGCGGCAATCTGCTCGCCGGTCAGGCCATACTTCCCCAGCAGGTATTTATAGTCGCCGCTCTTGCCAAAGCTGTCTGGCAAGCCAAGAAACAGCTGCGGCAACGCGCCCCCTCGCTTCGCCGTATGCTCTGCGATGGCGCCCCCGAGGCCGCCGACGATGCCATGCTCCTCAACCGTGACCAGCAACTGAAGGCTCGATGGGAGATCATCGATCGCTTCGGTGTCGAGCGGCCTTAACGTGTGCATGTTTGTCATTGAAGCCGACACACCCTGGGCCTCGAGCAGGCGAGCCGCCGCCAGCGACTCGTGAACCATGGTCCCGCAGGCGAAGATGGCGACGTCCGTGCCCGACCGGAGAGCAACGGCTTTGCCAATGGCAAAGCCGTAGTTTTGCGAATAGACGATGGGATTGTTGACGGCGCCGGTGAGGCGCACAAAAACCGGACCTTGATGTGTGATGAGGGCCTCGATGGTCCTCACGATCTCCGCGCCGTCGGCCGGCACAATGACGGTGAGGCCGGGCACCGCGCGCATGAGAGCCAGATCTTCAATGCCATAATGCGTGTTACCGAAATGCCCCATGGCCAAGCCTCCGGCGAGGCCGATCACCTTGACGTTCATTCCCATGTAGCCAAGGTGCATGCGGACTTGCTCGTAGCTCCTCATCGCGGCGAATGTGGAGAACGTGGTCGCGAAGGTGTTCAGGCCCTCCTTGGCAAGGCCCGCGGCAATGCCGATCATATTCTGTTCGGCGATGCCGACGTTGAGAAATTTGTCCGGGTGCGCGATGCGAAATCGCTCCAGGCCCGAGGTAACACAGAGGTCTGCCGTCAAAACCATGACGTCTGCAACGTTCGCCGCGGCGTCCAGCATTGCGACCCCGAACGTTCCGCGGGAACCGAGCATGGACCACAGCCGGGCATTCGCTGGGTGGATGGGAAGCATATTTACTCCTTCACTGGCGGGGTATCACGTGCAGGCTCGACCTCAAAGGTGTTCGCCAGAATTGATGAAACTGGCGCCACCTGCGCCATCGAGGTGGAGCGAAGACTGCGCTTAATGGCGGATTCCGCGTCACGACCAGCCTGCAGCCAGCTCTTCGGAGACATTCAACTCCTGCAACGCCTGGTCGTATTGGGCCTGGGTGAGCCGATTGTTATGCCACAGATTATTGTTTTCCATGAAGGAAACTCCTTTGCCCTTCACTGTGGTCGCGACGATGACCAGCGGACGATTACGATCGTCGCGCGGAGCGACGAAAGAGTCGATCAGGGCGGCGATGTCATGACCGTCAACGCTGCGCGCCTCCCACCCGAAGCTGCGCCATTTGGCCTCGTGGCTGCCCATGTTCATGATGCCGTCGCAGGCTCCGTCGCTCTGCAGGCCATTCGCATCGATGATGGCGATCAGGCTGCCCAGTTTGAAATGAGCTGCCGCCATGGCCGCTTCCCAGACCGTTCCCTCGTTGCACTCGCCATCGCCCATCAGGACGAAAGTCCTATAGCGGCGCCCCGCTTTCCTCCCGGCGAGCGCGATGCCAATGCCGACCGAAAGGCCCAGCCCCAGGCTTCCACTGGAAATCTCAATGCCTTTCTCGACACACATCGTCGGTTGGCCGGAAAGCAGGCTTTCCGGAGCCTCAAATGTTCGCAGCTCATCCGGCGTGAGGAAGCCCGCCTCGGTCAGCGCCGCATAAAGAGCCAGGGCGCCGTGTCCCTTGCTGAGCAAAAACCGGTCCCGATCCGGCCAGAGAGGGTTCCGGGAATCTAGCTGCATCACCGCCCCGTAGAGCACGGCGCAGATTTCAACGATCGAGAGGGCCGGCGCCACATGAGCACCGTTCGGTCCCGTTCCAAAGGTCATGGCTAGAATGTCTCTTCGCATGCGTGCGGCCGTGCCACGGACGTCCGTGATGGAGCGCGGATCAGGCATCTGAACCTCCTTTCAGGTTTGCAAACCGCCATCGACCCGCATCACTTCTCCAGTCACATAAGAAGCAAATTCCGAGGCCAGGAAGACGGCGGCATCGGCAATCTCCGAAGGCTTGCCCATCCGTTTCAAGCGGGTATTCCTTACCGCTTCTTCGATGGCTTCCTTTGACATGCTAGTCTCCACCATGTCCGTATCGGTGATGCCGGGTGCGATAGCATTCACACGAATGTTTTGCGATGCCAGCTCATGCGCCATGACGCGTGTTATGCAGGCCACGGCTGCCTTGCTCGCTCCGTAAGCGCCTCGCCCGGGATTCGCATCGAGCGCAGCCGTGGACGAAATGTTGATGATGCATCCCGCCCTCTGGCGCGCCATCAGCTTAATGACATATTGCGTCAGGGCAATCTGGGCGAAGAAGTTTACTTCGAAGACCTCGCGCATCTTTTCCATCGAGGTCATCTGGTAAAGGGCGTTGTAGGTGATCCCGGCGTTGTTCACGAGAATATCAACGGGGACCTTTTCTGCCATGACTGTTTTCATCGCTTCCTTCGTGGCCGCTCCGTCCGTGAGGTCGAAGCAAAGCGGAGTGACTCGGACCTGGTACGACTGGCTCAGCTGTTCAGCCATTCCGTCAAACTCCGCCGTCCGCAAACGGCAGCATGCCCATACATTGGCGCCGTTGCCGGCGAATGCAGCCAGGATTTTCCTGCCGATGCCGCGGGCGCAGCCAGTTACAATCGCATTCTTGCCCTGCAACAGCATGACTTAATTCCTTGCCAGTGAGTAGTCCCGCTAGCCGATGCCGCCGTCGATACGCAGCACCTGGCCGGTAACATAGCTCGATAGATCCGAAGCCAGAAACAGCAGCACGCCGGCCACTTCGGCGGGTGCCCCCGCGCGTCCCATGGGGATGCGCGAACACAGTCTCTGAAACGATTCGGCCGGGATGGAAGCGGTCATGTCCGTTCTCACCACGCCCGGGGCGACGGCGTTGACGCGAATGCCGTGCTCGCCCAATTCGGACGCCAGAGTTTTTGTGGCTCCAATGAGAGCTGCCTTCGATGAGCCATAGGATATCTGGCCGGGGTTTCCGTCGATGGCAGTGATCGAGGAAACATGGATGATGCTGCCGAACTTCTGCCGGATCATCAGCTTGCTCACATATTGCGTGACCAGCATCTGCGCGAAGAAATTAATCTCGAACACCCGCCGCATGCTCTCCATCGTGGTCATGGAAAATAGTGCGTCCTCGGTCATGCCCGCGATATTGAGCAGAATATCGATCCGGCGGCGGCCAACCACCAGTTCCCGCATGGCCGCAAGCGTCTCGTTCGTACTGGCCAGATCGAAGAACAGGGGTGTGATGCTGACCCCGGTCTCTGCGGCGAGTTGCCTGGCGCGTTCTTCAAATGGCAGATCATGAAACTGGCAGCAGGCGACGATACTTGCCCCCTGTCGAGCGAAACCCTGCATCGCCTCATAGCCGATACCCTTTAGGCAGCCGGTGATGAGCGCGGTCTTCCCATCGAGCAGCATGGATCCCTCCTTCTAGCGAATGTCGCAAACGCGCGAGAGAGTCCGGATCAGGTCGAACCCGTCCCATATGGGACCAATATCCATGGCCTTGCCGACGGGCACAATGCGGTCGATCCCGGGAAGCCGGTTGCTGGTAACGAACGACGCCAGCTCTTCCCTGGGAAGCCCGAAATAGGTCAGCGTCTGATACTTGCTGGTCACCATGGCGGCTGCGTGGTGCAACTGGGGGATTACCCATTCATAAAAGTACCCGCTGTGGCAGCGCCGGCTTTCGATCCCTGGAAAGGGTTCGCTCAGTCGCAACCGGACCAGGCGATTGTCCTCCAACTCGAAAGCGATCGCAGGATCAAGTTCGATGGCGTCGCGGCAGGCTTGGGCGAACTTGTCTATCGCGGCGATGGAGGAGATCTCATAGCGGCGGTCGATCTGCTGTTGCACGGCGCTCCAGAAGCGGCCGCCCGCTTCCGCGGCTTGGTCTTCGCCACCGACCCAGACCACCAGGTGCGGTGAGGAACAGGCGTTCTGATCCATGATGTAAGTGTCATTGAAAAAGCTGCCGGCAAGACGCTCAAGAGCAGGGTCGGCGAGCTCGAGAACTTGCGCGGCGCCGACGACGCAGAACGAACACCGGTCAGCGAAGCAGACATCGATGCCGCGCGCCGGGAGGGATGCCTTGCGAATCGCGGCAATGGTCGCATCGCCACCCCAAATTATGCGCACGTCAGCTAACGCACTGAAGGCCGCGGTGATCTCCTGTTCCCTTCCGTAGGCGACGAAGGCATTCATGGCCCGCAGGCTCATAAACTCCGGCTCCCCGAAGAGCCGGCTCACATGCCGGAGAAGAAATGGAATCTGCGGGAAATCCCGAGTGGGCAGCCGCACCACGTTGGCGTTACCGGCCATCAGCGAGAAGGCCCACGAGAATGCGAAGTTGACGGGCATGTTGGCCGGCGTGACATGGAAGGCCAGGCCCCGCCCCAGGCGAACGGTCCCGTCGTCATATACCTGGGAAAGCCGCTCCAGATTTGCCTTGCGGCACCACCAGGCGAAGGAGATCACATCCGGCATGGAACTGGACGCCTTGTCGGACACCAGTTCTGCGGACAAGCGGGACAGGAAGGCGCGAACCGGAGCTGTACAAGGCTCGAGGGGTCGGGCGCAGAACTGTTCCGGTTCGCCTATCACGTAGTTCAGACGAGCATCCGTGGGAAGCCTAGACGTCGCTGCAACCGCGCAGTTCAGCATTTTTCACGCGCCCCTCGACACGAAAGTAGGTCCCCAATCGGCCGCAGGGGCAATCGTCCACCCCGAGAATTTCGCCTACGTCCTCGGTGAGAATGGAGTGCCCCGGATAGCTCACTGGCAAAAGGGAGAGCAACTGGATCAGCCCGGTGCGCCCCGGTTCGAGCGGAGCGAAGGTGGCGGGATCGCGGACGATGATGTCGGAGAATATCGAAGAGTGCAACACGCCTTCCGGACATTCCATGAAGATGGAACCTGCCTGCTCTACCATTCCGTAGTAGTTGTGGACGGCGGAGATTCCAATTCTGGCGCGCACAGCTGCCTTGAATGCGACATTGTCGACGGCCAGCGACGCGAGTTTCTTCCAGCCTCCTCCGTGGATAAGGATTCCCTCGATGCTCAGCGAGCGGCCGGCACGCTCGAGAGCCTGATAGAGCCGCTCCCAGACCACAAAGGTAAATCCAAAGAGCAGGATCTTCTCGCCCTGGTGCTTTGCCAGGAACGATGCCAAGCGGGCGAAGTCGATCGCGAAGTCTTCGTCCAGCAAATAGGTTGGATCGCAGCCGAGCATGCCGAAGCCGACGATGCCGGCGCCGCGCGCTGAGAACAGAGCCCGGTCCTTGAGCACGGCCGGGCTATCGATCACGAGGAATGGCATGCGCCTGCCGCCGGTGAAGGAAGAGGCGATCTTGACCAAGACCCTGGTCTGGCTGGCGGCTGTTGTTTTGTCCAGATGGATCCGCGAAACCGCCTGCCCCGAAGTGCCGGAGGAGGTAATGGTCCGGGTGACATCCTGCCGCGCAACGCTGCTCAGGTCAAACTCCTTGAACAAGCGAACCGGGATGTAAGGGAATTGATCGACGGTCAGATCGCGCGATGGATCGTAGCCGAGCATGCGGACGACGCGGCGATAAGCAGGGCAGTGCTCGTCATGATGGCGGGTGAGGCTGGAAAGAGCGTGTTCGTAAAGCTCCTTCTTCTCCGTCGCGTGGAGCGAGTACGGCGGTAGTTCGAGCAGCTGCTGGAGATAGGGGAGCAAGGAGGGCATCGCTTTCAGGCCAGCCTCGCGTAGGTGATTTTTCCCGCTTCATTGCGGGGGATGCATTCGGTCACGGCCGTCCGCAGCGCCGCGCGCGGCAGCTTGGTCCATTGCAGTACCGAGGAGAGGACTTCCTCCTGCCGCGAGGCGTCGGTGATGTGGATGGTAAGCACTTGGTCGTTGCCCGTGCAGGCGCACTCGATGTTCGCGTTGCGCAACAACTGCTCGACATCCTCGAGGTTGACCCGGTTGCCGAACAGTTTCACGAAGCGGCTCCTCCGCCCCACGATCGAATAGATGCCATCCCCATCCCGCTTGGCTAGGTCGCCGGTTCGCAGAAAGCCGCCGCGCTCGTCTCCCAGGGCCAGGTCTTTCCGGCACTCAGCGTATCCAAGCGACACATTGGGGCCTCGGTAGATCAGTTCGCCGACCGTCTCAGGTTTGTCGATGGGAGAATTGTCCGGCCCTTCCAGCGCGAACTCTCCACCGGGAATGGCGATCCCGATGCTCGCCGCCTTGTCCATGAGCATGCTGGGCGGCAGATAGGACATCCGCGCCGTGGCCTCCGCGGCTCCATACATCACGTAGAAGCGAATGCCCCTGGCCAGACATTGGATGGCGAACTCGCGCACCAGCGACGCATTGAGCTTTCCCCCCGCCTGCGTGAGCACTTTCAGGCTAGGCAGGTTCATGCGGCTCCAACCCAGGCGGTGCAATAGCTCGAATGTATAGGGCACGCCGGAGAACGTGGTGGCGCGCTGCGCCTTTAACAGCTCCCAGAATCGCTTCTCGGTCAGGCTAGCCGTCGACAGCACGATGCTGGCGCCGGCATGGAGATGCGAATTGACCACCGAGAGTCCATAGACATAGTTCACCGGCAGCGTGGTGATGGCGCGATCCTCGGCGCCGATCGCCAGGTAGGTGGCAATAGCGCCCGCGTTGGCGGCCAGGTTGCCATAGGACAGCCGCACCAGCTTGGGGCTGCCGGTGCTCCCTGAGGTGGTCATGAGTAACGCCAATTCGTCGTAGACTTCGAGCGGCTCAGCGCCTCGATCGAGCAGGACATAGGAAGCGACGCCGTAGCGTTCGGCTAGGCCTGCAAACTGACTCGCCCGCTCGCGCGGTAGCCAGAGAAAATGCGGCCGGTAGATGGCGATGAGATTCCTGAGCAGGTCGGGATGAATGTCCCGCGCCAGCAACAGAGCGGGACAGCGTGCACGCAGGCAGCCCAGATAACCCAGCACCGCGGGCATGCAGCTGTCGGCAAGGATGAAGACCAGTGCGCGCCGGGAAAGGAGGGAGCCGAATGCGTCGGCCTCCGCAGCCAAAGCCTGGAAGCTGGTCGTCCGGCCATCCTCGGCGATCAGGGCCGTGGCGCCGGCGAAGCGGCTCATGTCGTCAAAGAAATTCACGTGTCAACCGCGCGCTTGTTGTGTCGATCCCGTTCGATGGCTAGCACTCGACCGCGTACTTAGCGAGAATGGCGGCTCCTTTTTGATAGGAGCTAAAGTCGATGATGTCGTCCGTTTCCATCATGATGTCGAACTCGGTTTCGAGCGCGGCCATCATGGCCATGTGGCCCACCGAATCCCACAATGCCACGGAGTTATAGATCAGGCTTTCGTTCAGATCCTGCGGTTGAAGGCTTAAGGCTTCCATGAAGACCTTGTCATAGCGTTGCCGGTTGTTCATGGCGGTTATTGTGGTCATTGTGTCCACCTAACTGAATACCCTTCTGTTGAGGTTGGGCCGCAAGGGGCGGCACGGGTTTCCCATGGCAATGACTTCATCCGGAATATCCGCGCAAACGACAGATCCCATTCCGACGATGGCAGACCTCCCTATGCGCGTGTTCTGCTTGATCTGAGAACCCATCCCGATAAAGCTCTCGCTGCCGATGGTGCACGCTCCGCCCACAGTCACATGGCCGGAGATGACCGCATGATCGGCTAGTACGGTATCGTGGCCGATGGTGGAACCGGCAACGATGGCGACGTTAAGACCGATTTGAACAGAACTAGAAACATAGCAGCCCGGAAAAATCACTGCCCCGCGGCCGATATGCGCCGATTCCGAGACCACGGCGCCAGCGTCAATGAGCGAGGTCAGCGGAATTCCAGCCGCGGTTAGCCGCTCGGAGATTGCTTTGCGAATGACGGGCTCGCCGTTGGCAATGACGGATTCGATACAACCCGTCCTGAACCGCTCCTGCACCGACTCCAACCGGAAGACGCTGGCGCCGTAGTAGGTGTTCCCCTGGGGCGCATCGTCCAGGAAGGCAATCGTCTCCCAGAGTGCGGAAACCAGGTTGAGGCGGCGCGCGATGTCGATGACCTCTTTTCCGAAGCCACCGAAACAATAGACCAACAGGTGCATCCCGCTCCCAAACTGCTTTTCGCTTCTGAAACCGCGCTCCGTCTGGCGCGCATGCCGCCCAGCGCTTCGACTGAGCTCTACTGCTCCGTAGCTTTTTCGCTGTCGCTGTTCATTCCGGATGCGGCGCAGATGCCCATGAACTCTGGCATCGTCGCATGGCTTCCATTCGAAATGCCGTCGCGCCGAAGGACCATCCCAAAGGTCTTGAACAGGATTTTCGCGTCGAGCCACAACGACCAGTGGTCCACATACCATGTATCGAGCGCGACTTTCTCGTCCCAGTAGAGCGCATTGCGGCCTTTAATCTGGGCCCAGCCGGTAATGCCCGGCATGACCTCGTGTCGGCGCGCCTGGTCGGGGGAATAACGAGGCAGATATTCCATCAGAAGAGGCCGGGGCCCCACTAGGCTCATCTCGCCGCGAAGAACCGGCCACAGCTGGGGCAACTCGTCGACGCTTGTCGCTCGCAGCCAAAGCCCGAGCCGGGTCAACCGCTGCGCGTCCGGCATGAGTTTGCCGTTGTTGTCACACGACGCCAGCATGGTGCGGAATTTCCAAAGTGCAAATGGCTTTCCATATCTGCCGGGGCGTACCTGCCGAAACAGCACAGGGCCGCCCATCGTCACCCATATCATTGCCCCCACCGCCGCTAACGCGGGGGACATCACGACGATTCCAATCAAGGCGACTATGATGTCCGCTGCGCGCTTCACCGCGTGCGCCCAGCCACACTGGCAGACAGAGGTCGGTCTTGCTTGCTGCTTCACGTGGATCTCCTGCACGGAAGCGCTGGGGATGAGACCGTCACCGTGAATGGTTAGCAGCTCCTTTCGATGCGACAGCTTTGGCGAACACGGCCTCGAACTCCTCTACCCCCGCATGAAGCGAAAGCTTCTGTTTGTAAAATCTGCAGCCACTCTGTCCCATAACATTTCTCTCACCCTCCTGCATCGTTGCAAACTGTCTGATGGTAGAGACCAGAGCCGCCGGGTTCTCCGGCTCACAGAAGAGACCTGAGCCGGATTGCCTGATCAGATCCGCG
>Ga0302326_10025281_pt1 | contig 12049 bp, 6 predicted proteins | sample Palsa_T0_3_FD_202264 | JGI IMG/M metagenome (GOLD analysis project Ga0302326, IMG submission 202264) | Peat permafrost microbial communities from Stordalen Mire near Abisko, Sweden - Palsa_T0_3 | ecosystem: Environmental > Terrestrial > Soil > Palsa > Peat permafrost | place: Sweden: Abisko...
TGTTGCTGCTGATGGTTCCGCCGATGTTTTGCCAATTGGCCAGGGACAGATCCGTGGCCGCCTGCACCTGATACGGAGCGATGCCGCCTGACCAACTTAATTGCACCCCGCCGGCCAGGTTTGAAATCGCGGAGTAAATCGGTGGCGGCGCCGTTACAGTAATGTTCATCGAGGCGGTGTTGGACAGGCCGACCAAATCGGTCACGCTGACCACGAAACTATTCGAGCCGACGTTGGCGGACAGCGGCGTGCCGGAAAGCGCGCCATTGGTGGCGACTGTCAGCCACGTCGGGGCGCCCACTTGCGCAAATGTCAGGACATCGCTGGTGTTCGGGTCGGTCACATTGGTGGCGATCGTGCCGGCATAATTCTGGCCGGCGACGATGGGAGGCATGGTAAATGGATTGACCGTGAACGACGGCGCGGCGTACACGTCAATGTTCATCGTCGCTATGTTTGACAAGCCGCCGGTGGCCGTGACACTCACGACAAATGAATTTATGTTGGCGTTGCTACCGGCCGGCGTGCCGGAGACAAGCCCGTTGGCGGCCACACTCAACCATGACGGACCGCTGACCAGGGCATAGGAAAGCGCGTACCCATTCAAATCGCTCGCGTTGGTCGCGATGGACGCTGAATAAGCCTGGCCCGCTATGGCGTTGGGCAAGGTGAACGGATTGTTTTTAAAAGTTGGCGGCCAGTACGGAATGAGGCTTATGGCGGCGACTTTGACATTCGCATTATTTGGCAATTGGATGCTTTGAACCATTTTGGCGTTGTTGAGCGCGAACGAGTAGCCATAGAGATTGAAAGCGCGGTTGTCCTCCGAGCCGGTACTGGTATTGCGGTGATTCATGGGAACGGCCGCCGTTTCGCCGGCATAATTTGCCGGAGTGAACCAATCGCTCAAACTCTGCACAAAGGTCGTCGTGGTGGAATCGGAGTAAGTCACGACGAATGATTGTGACGCCTGGCCGCCGTTGACACCTGTCGCAAGCATGTCCAGCCGGGAATAAGTTCCGGTCGGGAGCGCGACAGTCTGGCTGGCGCAACGGATGACATTGGTTTGATTGAGCGGCCCGAAGACGAACAGAGCGTTGCTCCAGGTTTGAGAGGTGCCCAGCAACGTGCCAGAATACGCATAGCCGTCGCCGTCCAGACCGCCGGTGGGCGGATTGGTGAAGGTGGTGCCATCGGTGTAAATGCCGGCGATATTGTAATAGCTTTCCAGGGCCGCATTCACCGGATCATTCGCCAGCGCCATGGAAAAGAGAACCAAATCCGAATCGCTCGGCAGGGTGATGCTTTGCACGGTCTTGGTAGGATTGAGAGAAAAGACATAGCCATCCAAGGACATATTCAGTGCTTGCTGGCCTCCAGAGCTGGTGTCTCGGTAGGGCATTTTGACGACGGTGGCCTCGCCTTGGTAGAGTTGCGCATTGGCCCAATCGCTAAAGCTTTGCGTGAACATGGCGGTGGAACTATCGTTGTAAGTGACCGTGAATGTCTGCGCCGTTTGACTGCCTTCCACCCCAATGGCGAGGATTTGCAGCGTATCGAACTGGCCCGCCGGCAGCGGAATGGTCTGACCGGCGCAATAAACAACATCCGACGCATTGGACGGGCCAAAATCGAAAACCAGGTTATTCCAAAAAACCGACGGGCCCAGCAAATTGGCCGAGAAAGCATAACCGCCTCCATCCAGGCCGCCCGTGCTGAACGAGCGTCCATCCGAGTAAATTCCGGCGCGATTATAATACGCGGCCAGGCTCACGTTGGTGGCTCCTGGAATCGGCGGAGGGCCGGCCGGCGTGGCGCCGACGGCGGCGGAATCACTGCTTGGCCCGCCGCTGCCAATGGCGGCGACTTTGTAGTAATAGGTCAGCCCATTAGTCAGACCGGTGTTGGTAAACGACAGTCCGGCAAGAGTCGCTATGGTGCTGAAGTAAGCGCTACCGGCCGAAGCACGTTTCAGATTGTAAGCCGTGGCGCCCGCGCTGGCGTTCCAGCTCAAGGTCACAAAGTCATTGCTGCCGCTGGCGGCGGTCAAACCCGTGGGAACGGTCGGCGGCGCGTAGGTGAAGGTTTGAGCTGCAGAAGGATTGCCGTTGGCTACCACCACCAGGGAATAATTCCCCGCCGGCAAACCCTGGGGCAGAATAAAATCCGTCGTGACAATCTTGGCGCCCGTCATGACTCCGGTGCTGTTCCAATTGTAAGTGCGCGCGTAATAAACCCTGCCGGTGGAACTATTGGTCATGCGCACCAACGGATAATTGCTGTTCATCTGCTCATCGTCGCCATAGGCCGCCCCTTGAGAGATGCCGTTCAAATTGGTGCCGGTCAGGGCGTATGAGCCATCGGCATTTTCCGAGATGCTGTTGATCGCCGGGACTCCCGCCGCCAAGGGAGTTCCACCTGGAGTATAGACGTAGAAGGAACTGGAGTTCTGGCCGCCGACGAGCAGCACATTGCCATCCGGCAAGTCCAACATGCTGGTCACATAAGGCGGCGCGTTGTAACTTGCGCCCGGCGTGGCGCTGGTCGGACTCGGGGCCGGCGTGAAGCTGTTGGACAAATAATTGTATTCATAGAAATAAGCAGGCCCGCTATAATTGCTGGCGTTGCCGACGCAGCAAAGGATGTTTCCATTGGCCAACATCGCCGCCGGTCCATCACTGATACCGTAACCGTTGGGAATGTTCGCCCCGGCTGCCCAGGAACCAGGGCTGGTCGTGCCGGTCGGCGTATAAATGGCGGTGTTGCTGGTGCCGCCCAGATAAAATGCATTCGAGTTAGGCAACAGGAAGCCGGCCCCAAGCTCTCCCAATGGGTTATACATCGTCACCGGAACATTGGCGTCGTTGATCCATTTATTCTGTGACGGTATGTAACGTTCCGAATTCGTGCCAAATGGGTCAATGGTGAGGATGCTGGTGTCAGCCAGCAAGACCCAGGAGGCTTCGTCCTGATCGTCGCCGCGATATAATGACGGGCCAGTGGACCAGGTGCTGGAGGCCGCATTCCATATTACCGTGCCACCAAAAGTGGCCGGCCCGACAGGCGCCACCAGGACGTTGCCGTTGGGTAGAATTTCCGAGATGGCGTCCACGAAATCGTCCGTGCCTCCGGGGATATTGGGCGCCAGGGTCCAGGTATTGGCCAGGGGATTATAAATCTCGGCGCTGTTATTGCCACTGCCGTATTCGCCGCCCGCCACAAAAACATTCCCGTTGGTCATCAACTGGGTGGCAAAGAACAGACGAGAGTTGTTCATCGTCGCCAACGTGGTCCAGGTTCCGTTGATGTAGCTGCCGTTGACACTCGGCGTCAGTTTGACGCAAACGCCGGACCCATTCATTCCGAGCACGGTGCCGTCGCTCAAAAGCAGGCAGTTATTCACTCCGGCGGGCGAAGAGCTGGCCAGCGCCGTCCATGTCCCGATGGCTTCCGCCGCGCCCGGCAGCAGCAGCGCCGCCAAAAGCGCCCACTGTGCAATCCTCAAACAAGAACTGAAAAAAAACCTCACTTTAACGCACTCTTTCTACGTTGCCTCGCAGAACATTCATTATCGATGCGATGGCAAACGATTGAGGCAAAGGTTTAGCACAGACAATAAGCAGGGCAAGCCTTTTCACCAGGCCTATCGAAAGTCAAACCAAGGGTTTTTCCCGTTGGTTCGAGGACACCCCTAGTGGCACCGGCTCCTCGCCAAAGCCATCTTGAAACATGACAAAACATAATAACAACCGCGGCAGTTCCTCTGTGCAACCACACAGCAACCTTAACTTGCAACAACCTGATATGAACCTGTTCCCCCAAAACCATGCGCCATGCGCCAACGTCCTTCTGCGTCGTCTCTGTCAAATCAGCGGACTGACCAAGTGGCTGGGCGCCTGCCTGCTCCTGGCCGCTTTAACCACCACCGCCCCGGCGGCCAATGTCACTTTGGCTTGGAACGCCAGCCCCAATACGAATGTGGCGGGCTACATCGTTTACTACGGTGAAGCCAGCCAGTCTTACACCTCAAGTGTCAATGTAGGGGCCAATCTGAGTGAAGTGTTCTCCACTTTGACGCCTGGGGTGGCTTATTATTTCGCCGCGCTGGCCTACAATACCAATGGTCAGGAGAGCGTGTTTTCAGACGAGGCCACCTACACCATTCCCCTGCCTTTGGCCATCCTCACGCAGCCTTTGTCTCAAACGGTCAATGCCGGCACGGCGGCGTCTCTTACGGCCACTTTTAGTGGCGCGGCGCCGTTGTTCATTCAATGGTACTTTGGAACGACGGCCCTGGCGGGAGCCACTAATGGAACTCTGGCCTGGCCCAGTGTCGCCGCTTCCAATGCGGGCAATTACTACCTCACGGTGTCCAACAACACGGGCCTGGTGACCAGTTCCATGGCCACGTTGACCGTTCTGTCCACCACCAATAGGATGGCGCTCGCCGCGGGTGTGTATAACGGATTGTTTTACCAAACCAACGCCAACGGCACGCCCGACATCACTGAAGCTACCGCCGGTTTTCTGGGCAACTGTATCGTGGCCAGCAACGGCCTATACAGCGCGAAGATGGGTTTCGGCGGAGCGTCTTACTCTCTGGCGGGGACTTTTAATGCTTCCGGCACAGCCACCGCCACGGTTCCTCTGACCGGCGCGGGTGCGTCCAGCGTGACGGTTGTTTTGCAATTGGATTTGTCCAACAACACGCGCCAAATGACCGGCAGCGTTTCGGGCAATGCCTGGACCTCGACGGTGCTCGGCGATCTGGCCACCAACGCCTTCCCGATGCTCACCGGAGCCAGCCTCTTGCTCTCTCCCGGATCCTCCACCAATGCTCCCACCAACAACGGCGTGGCCACGGGACTCATTGCCAACAGCATCCTCTCCTTGTCCGGTGTGTTGGGTGACACAGCCGCCTTTTCGCAGACGGTGCCGATTTCCAAGGATGGCAACGTGCCCATTTACATCAACCTCTACACCAACGGCGGAGTGCTGGAAGGTTGGATCAATATGGACAGTGGCAACCCGATCGGCACTCTGACGTGGATTCGCCCCAGTGGCGTGCTCAAGCCGGCTGGTTTTCCCAAGGGCTTCGACACCTTGCTGCAAGTCTCCGGCGCCACCTACCAACAAGCTATCGGTTCCATGGGCACCAGCGGGCCGGGGACTTATACCTTCGCTTACTCGACTTCCTCCACCAGCGGCTGGATGGTATTCCAAGACTCCAATGGCAAACAATACTTCAGGGCCACGGGCGCTAATTTTTCGTTCGCAGCCGCCGGATCGTTGACGTTCTGGAGCTGCGCGGGAACCAACAACCCGACTCCCAGCGGAGTTATTACGGCGCTCGTGACCACGGCTTCAGGGAACAATCCCACACTCACCTCGATGAATATCAGCGGCTTGCCAGACTTGCAAAACTTCACGATCGCGAACCAAGGTTCCATCGCTTCCATCAATGCCAGCAATTGTCCAGTCCTGACCTCCTTGTCCTGCAACGGCATTACGGTGGGCACCCTCATGAACGTCAGCAACTGCACGTCATTGACTTCGTTAAGCATGTTAACCAGCTTCGCCACCGTCGTGGTGCAAAATGACATCATCGCCACCTTGCCTGTCTTCGCCACGGGCACACACACGCTCTATTGGAGCAAATACGCCCCGTCCAATACCGCCGGGGACGCCGCCGCCGTGGCCAAGGGTTGGATCGTCAACCGCCAGACCAGCTAACGCTTCTGGGTCTCACGCTCTTAAAGAAAGACTATAATGAATGGCTCCCATTCCAATCAAAGTGCTGCCGGCGATTTCCAGCGCCCAAGCCCACTCCTTGTCGTGGGAGCCAAGGCCCAATCCGAAAGCAAGGGTGAAGGCCAATTGCATGGCCCGTCGCTGACCGTAATTGACTTCCCTGGAGTTTTTCCTATGCTGAAGGCGCACAAGTATGCTTAAGAATCGAATTCTCCTTGCCTGCGCCTGCGGCTTGCCAAGCCTTTTACCGGGCCTCCCTGCCCTTGGGGCCGACGATCAAGGCGAGGCGCGTTTCTTGTCGCAAACCCGCCAGCTTACCTTCGAAGGCCGACGGAGCGGCGAAGGCTACTTTTCGCCGGATGGCAAAATGCTGATCTTCCAAAGCGAACGCGAACCCGGCAATCCCTTTTATCAAATTTATATGCTGGACCTGGAAAGCGGCGACATCCACCGCGTTTCTCCCGGCATCGGAAAAACCACTTGTTCCTTCTTCCAATCCGGCAGCGACGATGTCTTGTTTGCCTCAACCCATCTCGACCCGGATGCGCTGGCCAAGCAAAAGGCGGAACTGGATTTCCGGGCTTCTGGCAAGACCCGCCGTTACTCCTGGGATTACGACGAACACATGGATATTTTTAGGGCGCGACGCGATGGCTCCCAAATCCGCCAATTAACGACGGCCCAGGGTTATGATGCCGAAGGTTCCTTCTCGCCGGATGGCAAGTTGATCGCGTTTTGTTCCCTGCGCGATGCCTATCCCACCAACAAGCTTTCCCCGGATGAGCTCAAACACTTCGAAACGGATCCTTCCTGGTTTGGCGAGATTTACATCATGAATGCGGACGGGTCGAACCAACGCCGGCTCACGCACACGCCGGGTTACGATGGCGGACCTTTTTTTACGCCGGATGGCAAGCGCATTGTTTGGCGGCGGTTTAACGAGCGCGGCGATATGGCGGACGTGTACACCATGAACCTTGACGGGTCGGAAGTGCGCCGTTTGACCGATTTTGGCGCGATGTCCTGGGCGCCCTATTTCCATCCTTCCGGAAAGTATCTCATTTTCACTTCGAGCAAATTGGGGTTTGGAAATTTTGAATTATACATCGTGGATGCCGAGGGACGGCGCGAACCGGTGCGCGTGACGTTCACGGATGGCTTCGATGGATTGCCCGTGTTCTCACCGGATGGCGCCAAGCTCGCCTGGACCTCGGGCCGAACGCCGGATGGCAAATCGCAAATATTTCTGGCCAACTGGAATCACGAGGCGGCCTTGCAGGCGCTGGAGGAAGCTCCGGCTCGCCAGTTGCCAACCGACTCCTCCACGAACTCCCCGGACCTGCCCGCGCCAGGGTTCACGACGAACTATGCTCACGCTGTGGTTTCCTATCTCGCGTCCGAGTCGTTGGAGGGGCGCCTGGCTGGCTCCGTTGGCGGACGTGAGGCCGGAGATTTTATTGCCGCGCAAATGAAACGAATCGGACTGGTGCCCGTGGGCACCAACGAAAGTCTTTTCCAGAATTACGAATTTAATGCCGGGGCGCGGGTGCTGACTAATGAGAATCACTTGAGCATCCGCCATGTCGCGCCCGCGGTTTTTTCGTCGAACGAAGGCCACGGCGGGGCCGCAACCGCGGTTTTTGCCTTGAATGAAGAATTTCGCCCGCTGGCCTTCACCGCCAACGCGGATATTGAAGCCGAACCTGTGTTCGTTGGCTACGGTCTGACCGCTCCCGGAAAGGGCGGGCAAGGTTATGATTCTTACGCGGGTGTGAATGTCTCCAACCGAATCGTGGTGGTGCTCCGCTATGTTCCCGAAGGGGTGGATGCCAAGCGGCGGGCGGAATTGAACCAGTATTCAGGCGTGCGTTACAAGGCCATGCAAGCCCGGGAACACGGAGCCAAGGGAGTTCTGTTCATCACCGGGCCTAATTCACCCAACGCCGGGGAGTTGCTGGGTTTGTCCTCCGACAGCAGTCTTTCCGGCTCAGGCATCGTGGCGGCATCCGCCGGCAGCAATGTGGCGGCGGCGCTTTTCGCCGGTTCCGGCACAGATCTTCAATCTTTGCAAACGGGTCTCGATCAGGAAAACCCGCACGCGCAAGCCTGCCTGGTCCTGACCAATGTGCAGGTGCGACTCCAGACCGGAGTGGCGCAAATCCGCAAGCCCGACCGCAACGTCATCGGCCGCTTGCCTCCGGGCGTGGAGACAGGCGGCCCGCCTTCCTATCTTATGATCGGAGCGCATTACGATCACCTGGGACACGGAGAAGTCGGCTCGCTGAGCCACAAAGGCGAGGAAACGAAAATCCATCCCGGGGCCGACGACAATGCCTCGGGAGTCGCGACGGTGCTCGAAATCGCCGGCGCGCTGGCAGCCGAACGCGCGCTTCATCCGGCCGCCTTTCCGCGCGGGATTATTTTCGCGGCCTGGTCGGGGGAGGAAATTGGTTTGATTGGCTCCTCCTGGTTTGCCGAACATCCCTTGCTGCCACTGACGAATATCACCGCTTACTTGAATTTCGACATGGTCGGGCGGTTGCGCCAGAACAAGCTGATTTTGCAGGGAATCGGTTCTTCACCTGTCTGGACCCGGATGATCGAAAAACGAAACGTGGCGGCCGGGTTCAACCTGTCCTTGGAGGATGACCCCTATCTGCCGACCGATACGACTTCCCTCTATCCCAAAGGGGTGCCGGTGCTTGCATTCTTTACCGGGAGCCACGAAGATTACCACCGGCCCACCGACACGGCTGACACCCTTGATTACGAAGGAGCCGTTCGCGTGGCGAAATTCGCCCGCTACATTCTGGCTGAATTGGAATCCGGCGAACGACCTCCTTACGCGCAGGTGCAACGCCACGAATCCGGCGGCGGCGAACGGGAAAATCTGCGGGCCTATTTGGGCACCATTCCGGACTACTCCGCTGAAGTTCAAGGTGTGAAGTTGAGCGGCGTCCGCGCGGGCGGTCCGGCCGATAAAGCCGGGATCAAGGGCGGCGATGTGATTGTGGAGTTTGGCGGGTCCAAAGTCGCCAATGTTTACGACTATACCTATGCCCTGGACGCGGTGAAAATCGGCCAGGCGACGGAGGTCGTGGTTCTGCGCAACGGCGAGCGCCTTATTCTGAAAGTGACCCCCGAAGCGCGAAAGTGATTAAAAATCCGGCAACAGTAGCGGCGTAACGTGGTCATCCATGAACACCACGTTTTTTCCCGACGCGGCGGAGCGCGGATGAAAATCATCGTAATCGGTCAGGAGCGGCGTCACGGTCGGTTCAAATGTCAACTGAATTGTCCCATTGGTGGATTGCACAGGCCCGTCCGGCCCCGCCCAGGCGATGACGAAATTCATCTTCTCCGACGTCGTTTCGTCCATGCGATGCCCGTTCAAATCAGTGTTCCATTCGTAACTGGAACCCTCGGCGGCGAACCGCCCTTCGGTATCCGCCGGGCAATCGAACACAGGTGAACTGTTCGTGCCGCCGGTGGATTTGCCGACTTCCGGCGCCAGCACGTCGCAAATGCGCGGCAACGAATTCGTAGGGTTGACCGGCGAGGTGGGAAGCAGTTCGGCGGACGGAAGGATGTTGTTATTGTCTTCCGTGTAGAGGCGCGTGGCGATCCCTAGTTGACGAAGCTGGTTCGCGCAGACGGTATTGCGCCCCTGGTCCTTGCTCCGGGCAAGGGCAGGCAGCAGCAGGCTGGCCAGGACTCCGATAACGGCCATTACGACCAGCAATTCAACGAGCGTAAATGCTTTGCCGACATAGGACAGATTTGGACATGTGTCGTTTAATGTTTTCATACTCTTGATTCCTTGTTGATACGGGACTAATTGCTCGGTGGGTTAACTTCCATTTGCATTCTCTCGACGCCCTTTTGCCGCGCGCGCTCGACTTGTTCTTCAGGCGCACGACTTAGCGCCCGCAATCTTGCTTGTTGACGCCACTGTCTCAACATCTTGGCGGGGTCGCTGAAATTGATTTGCTCTTGTCCTGGCTTGCCCGTTGAGGTCAACGGCCGTCCCATCATCATGCCACCCTCTTCAAAAGGGGATTTTGCCAGATAATAGTACATGCGGCTTCGCGCGTGGACGGAGGATGCGACACGGGCCGTCGTTTCAGCCGTGGCTTCGTCCGGCAATCCAGAGCCCAGCAAAGGAACCAAATTGTTTTCCACAACCAGCCGCTCCGAACTCCATTGGTCCACCGCGCCCCCGCCCGAAGATGTGACCGTTTGCATACTGCCTGGCCCACTGCCGCCGCTGCCGCCGACGCCGCCGGCCGCGGTTCGAAAGACTCGGCGAATAACCTCGCCTGGCTTCGCTGCCGTTGGCTCCGGGACGGCGGCCGAAAGGTCTGGATGTTCCTCCAATTCAGAAAGCCGGGGCGCGAGATTAGTCCAACCGGCGGCGTCCAGTTTTTCAGCGCCATCGAGGACAGACTCCAACTTTCTCATCGCCGTGCCGGAGCCGCCGACGGCGAAAACTTTCTGCCAACGCGCGCCCGCCCGGTCCGCCACGGAATCCAACACCAGAGAAAGAGGGGCGTCTTTGACATTCAGAGTAATCTTGGCATTGATGGATTTGTCATACCTGATTTTTTCCCACGTCTGCCATTCCAGGGAATGGATTACTTCGGCCAGCGGCATGTTGCGCGCATGGAGCGTTACCAGATTGTGATGGGCGCGCCACGCCAGCCGCCCGAACCAGATGCCCGCCACGGCCAGAGCCGCCAGTGCGATTCCAATTTTTCTTGTTTTCATACGTTTATTTGCTCCGCGACAACGCGCGGTCACGTTGCCACTTGTAAGGCATCCAGGTATGCCGCGCGGACTCAATGTGACGAATGGGCCGGGAACTGGGATGAGAGGGCGATCACGAGTGACGGCCACGCTCTATGCAACACCCATCCGCCGCTGCAATTCCGAAAGGCTGCAAGTCATGTTGAGGCGCGCGCCAGTTTTGAGAATGACGCAGAACTCACCGGCCGCCACCAATGGCTCCAGTTGTCCGATTCGATTCAGGTTGACGATGGCCGACCTGCTAATCCGCATGAAACCGGCCGGGCCAAGCCGCGTTTCCATGGCAGCCATCGTATCGCGCACAATGTGCCGCTCTTTCCCCGCGTGGAGAACCAGATAATTGCCAGCCGCCTCGATGTGGTCGATTTCCTCGGCCTTCAAAAACAAAATGTGATCGGAAGACTTGACCAGAATGCGCGGGACTCCGGTCGTCGGACCGCGCAGGCCGGCCAAAAGCGAGGCCAGCCGCGGATCCGCTCCGGCGCTGGAGCGGGCCGCCCCTTGTTCACGAACTCGTTGCAAGGCGGTTTTGAACCGCGCCTGCTTGAAGGGTTTGAGCAGGTAGTCCAGGGCGTTGACCTCAAAGGCGCGAATGGCGTGCTCGTCATGCGCGGTGGTGAAGATGACCCACGGCGTCAATTCGGGAGCGATGGCTTCCAAAACGTCAAAGCCATTGAGCCGCGGCATTTGCACATCCAGAAACAGCAAATCCGGTTTGTGCTCTTCCACCGAGCGCACCGCGGACGCGCCGTCGGCGCATTCCGCGACAACTTCCACGTCCGGTTCCTCGGCCAGAAAGGTCTTGATTCCTTCCCGCGCAAGGCGCTCGTCATCCACGATGATCGCGCGAATTTTCATGGCAGGCTGGAAGCTATTTCCAAGTGGGCTGCATGTTGCAAAGGAAGTTCCACCCGGACCATTACGCCGCCTTCCGGCTGCGGACCAAAGTCCATTTTTTGCCCGGCGCCATAGAGAGACTCCAGGCGTGAGCGAAGATTCACCAGCCCGATGCCGGCGCCACCACCCCGCTCGTTTTCTTTGTTTGACAAACCAGCGCCATTGTCCTCCACCGTCACCACCAGCCATTCTCCTTGCGGCCGGACAATGACGCGCACCACGCCAGGATTGGCGGAAGGCTCGATGCCATGCCGGATCGCGTTTTCCACCAGCGGTTGCAGGAACAGCGCCGGGACAAGGACATCCAGGGCCTCAGGTGCGATGACTTCCTCAAATTGAAGCCGGTCTCCCAATCGGGTCTGTTGAATCTCCACGTAACGTCGAAGAAATTCCAAGTCTTCACGAAGCGTCACCTCTGGCTGCGTGGACTGGCAAAGAGCCAATCGAAGCAATTCACTGAACGACGCGAGGGCGTCCTGGGCGGCCCGCGAGTCGCGTCGCAGCAGAGTGGAAATGGCGTTGAGGGCATTGAACAGAAAATGGGGATGCAATTGCGCCTGAAGCGCGTTCAGCCGAGCCTTGGTCAGTTGCGCTT
>Ga0302326_10025282_pt1 | contig 12049 bp, 15 predicted proteins | sample Palsa_T0_3_FD_202264 | JGI IMG/M metagenome (GOLD analysis project Ga0302326, IMG submission 202264) | Peat permafrost microbial communities from Stordalen Mire near Abisko, Sweden - Palsa_T0_3 | ecosystem: Environmental > Terrestrial > Soil > Palsa > Peat permafrost | place: Sweden: Abisko...
CCAGCACAAGAGAAAGAAGAAGAAAGACCAGCACAAGAGAAAGAACCAGAAAGATTAGAACCTTATCAAGAGAGTTTTGAAGAGAGGGAAGTCTAATGACAAAACCTACATTGGACTAAACCAAAGAAAGCAATCCAGAAGCCGTTATTATAAAAGGAGAAATACAATGCGTAAAGATAAGACTATCACATTAGAACCAACACCAGCAGTCCCAGTAACGACTGACCCAAAGAACAGCCAAGCACCACCAGTCAAACTCGTTCAAATCAATCTCACCAAAGAAGAGTGTATGACCATAGCGGTGGAACTCTTGAAGGTGTTGTTCAACCCTCCACCTAACTTTGCTCCTGCCATTACTGTTAGTGCCGCTAGGGTTGTGCCTTTTGTCCCTCCTGCTGTGCCGCCATCCCCCGCACCAGAGACAAAGTAAAATCATCACAGGATAAACAATGGACTCCAAGCCTTTATATGGGGAGGAGTTGAAAAGAAGTAATGAGTCTATCCTAAAGGAGTATGACAATCTGGTAAAATGGTGGGTAGGAAGATACACCACCAAGTTTCAGTTGAATACCGAAGAGTCCATGGATTTATACCAAAGTCTCATTGCTAAACTATTCGCTGCTCCAAGAAGTTATCGTAATCCAGGCGGCATAAAGACAATAATAAGAACACAAATAAGAGACCTAATAAGGTTCATTATCAAGCACGATAATAACATTCAGATGGGTTCATGTAGGGAAGGGGATGAATACGAAGATGGCTCTCCTGTCTTCTTCCACGAGCCCACTCCAGTTCCGCCGCCCAACAATAACGGATTAGATTTTGAACTACTACAGAAATACCTACCTCGTTTGACTTCTGCTGAACGCTCTGTCCTCGGTATGTTTTATGGTATTGATGGACATCAGGTGTTCAGTGTGAACTCAATAGCCCGAAAACTGGGCAAAGATAAGAGTTGGGTTTATAGAACTCAACAGAAGGCTATCTTATCTCTTCAGAAACAAATGAAGTTGAAGCAGACATTAGTAGGTTTATAATGCTACTTCTCTCCTATACTGCCGTTCTATTAGAGAAGGAGATTATCCTATGATAGTTCTGATTACGGGAGGCTTAGGCTTTTTAGGAAGACACATTGTTGATAGATTGTTTGCTAATACTGCTGTAGGAGAAATCATTATAGTTGATAATCAGGATCCAATCTGTGGTTCTGATGATAATCATAACATTCGTTTCTGTGTTGGCGGGGATGTGTCAAGTTATAAGTCAATCGCCGACATCATAGAGAAGTATCAAGTCACTCATGTTATCCACCTCGCTGCTTATGGTCGTAATCTATCGTGCGAATCGTTTCCTTTACAGGCGTGGCAAACTAATGTGATGGGAACCATAAACATCCTTGAAGCGGCGAGACTAAATAATGTGAAGCGGGTAGTTTGTTGTAGTTCTAATATAGTATTATGCCCAGATCAGACAATTTATAAGAGCACCAAGCAGGCATTGGAATTAGCAGTGTTATCGTATCAGCGATATGGATTATCTGTTCAGGGATTACGGCCCTGTAATATTTATGGGGTTGGACAAAGTAAAACAGAATACCAAATGTGTTCTTTTGCCGCGTTAGATGCTTATTATAAAGAACACGGCTGTTTCAAGATAGATGGAGATGGCACACAAACCAGAGATTGGGTTCATGCACAAGATGTTGCTGGTGCTTTTATTGATACACTATTCTCTAATATAACGACCGAAGCATTAGATATTGCCACTGGGCACTTGACAAGCATGAACGAAGTTGCCACAATGTTGGGAGTGCCTGTTGTTTATGGGCCAAGAAGAATAGGAGATGCGATGACAATTATTTCAAATCCCCAACTTACTAAACGAGTTCTCGGATGGGAATATTCTATTGAACTGAAAGATAGAATTTGGGATGCTTTCCCCTCGGTGAAGCGATAATGGCAAGGATCCCTTGGAATAAAGGTGCTGCCCTAAAAGGTCAGGCTATAAAGATAGCAGGCAGTCTCTGGATGAGAGGTAAATCAAAGTATGCTAACTAACGATTCCAGCCTATTACAGACACGAACTACCAATAGTGGGTATAAAGTGTTGATTGCCGTCTCAAGTTGTGCCAGAGACGTCCTAAATGGCAGCAATGAGGCAATAAGAGCCACCTGGGGTCAGTCTCTACCTCCAAACTGGGACTTACGCTTCTTTATTGGTGGCCGCCAGCACAGCAAAGAAGAAATGGATGCTTTACTATCACCTGACTTTATGGGTTCACCAGGCACTTTAGGCAGAATGGACGCCGCCACAGCAAAGACATACCCGCTAATAGATTCTAATATATTAGAAGATGATGAGATACTATTACCAGAAGCAGGTGATACTTATTTGACCTTGCCTTGGAAGACATCAGAAAGCCTAAAATGGGCATTAGAAAGAGATTACGATGGTGTATTTAGATGTTTTGTTGATACTTATCTCTTTGTAGATAGATTAGTCTCATCTGGATTTGAGAAACACGATTGCACAGGATGGAGTTTTGGTTGTCAACCTTGTTTCTCTCATCCTAATAGTTCGCATAGTTGTCCACTGGGAGGAGCAAGTTATTGGTTGAGTAGAAAGGCTTGTGAAGAAGTAATCAAACCATCTAATATCTCTCTAAATCCTTTGTATTCAAGCCACTGGGGTGAAGACACTATGACAGGTTGGGCATTACATCAGGCTGGCATTCCTATTATTCATGACTTCAGGTATGTCTATGTGGCAGGTGAAACCCCCGAGCGAAGCAGAAACAAAGTAAGCATTCATTTATGTGCCAGGTTTGATAGATGGGATCCTCAAATGATGTATAACGCCCACCAAGAACAAGAAAGAGAAAGAAAGAAGTATCCTAACTGGAATGGTATTTGTTCCTTCTGTAATGGAGACAAGTATAGCCATTCCACACGGGGGCCACGATGTGATAAATGTGGCAGATATGCACAGAATGAGCCAGAAAAACCCCGCATAATGGAAGAAAAGTATGCCTAATCAAGGTGCTAATCTAACATCCTATAAGCCTGGCAAGAGTGGAAACCCATCAGGTGTAAGGAAGACTGCCAAGTTCCGTAAGTCATTAGAAAGAGTGTATTTGAAGAAGGTAGCACTTGATACCCATAAGCAGATTAGCAGAATGGATAATCTATTACTAAAAATGTATGACAGAGCAATAGAACTAATCCCTGATGCTGACATTGAAGAGATAATGTCTATAACTCCTTTGCTTCGTCTAATCAAGGAATCATTTGATGGTAAAGACATTGGAGCACATAACTCTATTCAGACTAAAGAACAGAAGGTTATCTTGATTGGTGGTAAGATAGACCACGAAGAGGAAGTTCATACTCAATCTGAATCTGTTGTATTAGAACTAAGAGAAGAGGGTGACCCGCTTCTCTTACCAGAAGGGGATAAAGATAATGACTAACAAGTTAATAACTGATGTGAATGAAGCACAAGCAGAACTATCTGTTGACCTTAGCTCCGCCGCCAGCAAAGAAGAAGTAGCCAGGTATGTAAATGGTTATGTTCAAGACCAGTTGAAGCCTATTATAACCCAACAAGTTCTAACTGCTAATGTTATCAACCTATTCTTGGACTATCTTGAACAGAAAGGTCTTATGCTTGTCGCCGTCCCAGATGGAAGAGCAAGACTATCTGCTGTGGAGTTCAAGGCATTCGTTGATGATGTAGCTGCCGCCAGCAAAGAGAGAAAGAAGTAATGTATTTCATTGACTTCAAAGGAACTTATGGTGTAAGGTATGCTGTCTATGAGACAGATGATAAGTATAAGGTAAAGTCTACTCTATTCAGTCCTTCTCCAAAGCAAACGGAGTTCTTTGATAGTATGACACCGCTAACTCTATTTGGAGGAGCACGAGGAGGAGGAAAGACAGAGGCTATAATCTGGGATGCTATCTATAAGGCTTATCTTGTTCCAGGTAGTAGGTCTATCATCTTCAGAAGAACAATGGGTGAACTACGTAATACAATCATAGACAGAGTTAGACAACTGCCAATAGAACTTGTAGGAAGATACATAGGTGAGATGTCATCTGAAAGAGTAGAACTACCTAATGGTTCTATTATACGCTTCGGCTCCGCCAGAAGCGAAGATGATGTTCGTAAGATGTTGAGTGGAGAGTTCTTATGCATCTACTTCGATGAGTGGTCTGAATGGCCTTATGCTCAATGGTCATTCGTTACAGGTAGTAACAGAACCACTATCGACAAAGATGTCTTCGGTAATCCAGTCATAGCCCAAATCAAAGGTGCTACTAATCCTGGTGGTAGAGGTGGAGATGCTCTCAATCACCTATTTGGATGCGATGTTCCAAAGTCCGCCCCAATAGGAGAAGAGAAAGAGACTTACATACCAACTGACTATAAGTTCATTCAATCATTCGCAGATGATAATCCAGCCTATGCTATGAATACAATAGCAGGTCAAGAGTATCGTAAGTCCCTATTGAAGCAAAGAAGGTCAGTTAGAGAGGCTTGGTTGTATGGTAAATGGACAGGCTTTGAAGGTCAGTATTTCGACTGTTATGATAAAGAGTTTGTAGCAATACCTCACGATACAGTCATTATGGCTTTATCCAAGCAGTTCTGGCATCCTATCTGGATAAGTATAGACTGGGGTAAGGTTCACTTCTCTTATGTGGCGTGGCATACATTCATTACATTGAAGTTATACGATGGGAAAGAGAAAGACTTCCCTGTTACATTCAGGGAATACATGGTGAATAACCTGTCAGAGATAGCATTAGCAAGTCAGATAGTCTCTCTTACTATGCCCGCCGAGAAGAAGAGATTAGAACATGTCTACCTATCGCCAGAGACATTCGGTGGAGACCTATTATCGCGGGCTAACAGAATAGGAGATGTCTTTGTAGCAAATGACATGATTAGACCAATGGCAGCCTTCAACAAGAGAGAAGATGGTTGGACTATGATGTATGCCTTGTTAGAAGATAAGAACATTCTTGATAAAGGTTGGAATACCAACGATACAGTTGCTGGCTGGTTGATAGATGACTCTCTTGATAAGGCATTTGAGGCTCTTCCGTCGGCGATGGTTAGCAAGAAGTTAGGTAAAGACGGCGACATAGATGGCGAAGGGGACTCTCCACTCCTTGATGTGCTTGACGGCTTACGATACGGCATTGCCAGTTATCAGCATGGGAACCCAAAACCCTACAAGGAACGCTTGCGTGAAGTATTGAAGTCTCTTCCTGTGGGTGGCAATCAGAGATACATGACACATCTAAAGATGGACCAAGAAGAGAAGAAAGCAACTGCTGTTTTCTATGGTGGCACGAAAGGTATAAAAGGGATGTATAAGAGAAGATGAAGGAGATAACTTTATGGGAGTTCCCTGGCAACATAAGATGGATCCATTAGTAAAGACTGAACTGGATAGGTTGGAGAATCTTATCAACTCTCTTATTACTGAAATGACCAGATTGACGGAAGAGAACAAGAAACTCCTCGCCGACCAAAAAGAGATTGAGGATAAGATGGATGAACTCCTCGGTAAAATGGAGGCTCCTCGTTCTATTATAGATAGCGGTGAAGCAGAGAATGCCAAGCCTGAAGTTGTTGCTATGAGTCCAGGTTACATTCCCTGGTCCAAGCGTAAGCAGGGGAGGATAGCCAAAACTGCCAACCCTTCAGCCTTTACCGAGAAGGTCTTGCTCGGAGCAACTCCCAAGAAGAAAGAAACCCAGCCAGAAGCAAAAGAGGAAAACAAATGAAAGTAGACGGAAATGATTATGGTTCTCGTTCAGTAGGTAGGTCATTAGCAAGGCATCGCCTCGCTCAAGGTGATAAAGCCAAGGCAGCATCGGACAAGGCTGGTCATCCAAAGATGCCAGGTATGGAAAATACAGGTGGAGGATCAGAGAATGAAGATCCCCAATCTGTAGTCGCCGCTCATGGTCCAGCAAAGTCTATTCACATTGAGCACGGCGAGAATGAACATACGGTTCATAGCAAACACGAAGATGGTCACGAACACCACTCATCTCACGGGTCAGCCAAAGAAGCCCATGACCATGCCTCTCAACTGGCTGGCGTGGAAGATGAAGGGTATTCAGAACCAACTGGTGGGGAAGAAGAAGAATCTTCTCCTCTACAAGCAATGGGACTGGGTGCTGGACAGGTCTAATGTATGCCTTATAAATCCCTGGCACAAGAAGGTTATTTCCATACCCACGAAGCAGAACTTGAAAAGATGGGTGTCAACATCAAGGAATGGGATAAGGCTACCAAAGGTAAGAAACTTCCGAAGAAGGTTGAGAAAGATGTCAAAGATAAAAACTAATCCTGTTGTCTCTGCTCGCCGATTGCTGGCTAAACAAGGAATAAAGACTACAAGAAATAATACTACTAAAAAGAAATAGGAGAAAGAAGACCATGCCACAACCAATCCCACCACCTCGTCAACCGCAACCACAGAGGACATCTCCAAATCCTCCGCGTCCTGTGCCACAACCAGCAAAGAAGAAAGGAGCATAAAATGCCAGCATACGAAACAATAACACCGATACGAACTCTTTATCCAGGACAAGCAGGTTATGCCTTTGGTTATGTGAATCCTCTAAATCCGCAAGGAACTGCTGTTGTAGCGGAAGCAATCACTACCACAGGAAAGAGTATTGCCTTTGCTGTTCCTGCTTCATTTCCATTTAGTAAGGGAGACACAGTAGCTTGGAGCATCTCTTTCCCTACTGGTAGTCCTACCTTCACAGCATTACTTGAAGGAGCAATAACCAACACAGACTCTGCTTATACCACTGTTGATACTTGGGGAGCGACTACAACTGCCCAATCAAAGACAGGAGCAGGGGCATACAACTTCTTTCGGATAAATGTATCAGCATTCAGTGGTGCTGGCACGGTTATTGCGACGATTTCAATAAGTTAATAGGTATATAAGACAATGGCAGCAACAGAAGAAGCAGTAAAGCCCGATGTAAAACCTGAGGATGCCAGTAGTTTGCCAGAAGTGCCAGAAAAGTATAAACCTGGCGAAATGGCTCCTGCTGAAGGATTATCGGGACTTTATGGCTTTCGTAATGAACTTCTCCCAGAGAACTATCAAAATGTTCTTCGTAGTTTAGTCCAGAAGATTGCCCAGATTGACATGTTCGCCAGAATAGACGAAGTCAAGAGGGCAACAGAAGGACGATTCTATTGGAGGACAATGTTTGATGTTTACTTCAATGAGACGAGTTCTGTTTGGGAAGATTCAAGTAGCAATGCTGATGCTGGTGATGTGCCTCTTACTTATGGATTCAACATCTATGCCTCTTTTGGTCGCGGCTTTATCACAGAAGTAGGCATTCCTCCCTCTATCAAGTTCATAGCAACAAATCCCGCCAATCCAGATGCCAATCGTATCTCTTCTTCCGCTGACGCTATGCGTCAGAAGATAGAGTTCCAAAATCATACAGATGTATTAGCTGAAGAAGTAGCCCGATACATGTGGACTGATGGAAGAACTTGTCTTTATAGTCGCTGGGTATGCGATGGTTCTCGTTTTGGTTATGATGAAGAAACTCATGTTGACGAACAGCCAGAAGGTTTAGGTGAAGGTGGCAAACCTCCTGAAAAGAAACCCCGCCAACCAAAGGGAGGTGAGGTCCTATCTGCTTATGGTGTATTAGAAGCAAAGATTCCAATCAACATGCGTCAGATTGAGGATTTCCCTTTTATCCAGTTATCTTATGAAATAGACTTGGCAGCAGCCAAGTCAATGTATCCTTACATTTCCGCTAACATCTCTGGCGGTGAGCCTGGTCCTGGTGAATACAACTTTGATAGGACATCAAGAATCGCCACTACACAGGGAATCCGCCTGCTAACCCAAACAGGAGATACAATCTATCATTTACCAACTTATCAAAGGACTTGGATTCGTGCTTCTTTCTATGCCAACATAGATGACGACACAGACCGAAAGTTCATTGAGAACAACTTCCCCGATGGTTGTATGGTTGCCTTCGTTGGCGAGACTTATGCTGAATCCAGAAATGAAAACATGGATGACCATTGGTCCATCTGCCGCCCCATCCAAGGAGACGGGCAAGCAACCAAATCTGCTGGGTATGACATTATGGCAGTTCAAGACGCTTTCAACGATTTGACTGACCTTCAGATGGAAACCTTTATGAAATCCATTCCCGCCATCTTCGGGGATAAAGCTATATTTGATTTTGCTGCTATGTCCAAGCAAAAAGCAGGCCCTGGTGCTCACTGGCCCACTAAAAGAGACTTACAACCAACAGAAGATATCAACCATAAGATATTTGCTGAACCTTTTCCTTCGCTTGATACCGGAGCTTCTGCTTTTTATACTTTATTGCTGGGCGGCATTCCCCAGTTCATCACAGGATTATATCCAGCCACATTAGGAGACTCCGACCCCAACAATGAGACAAAAGGTGGAGTTCTTGCCCTTCGTGATGCTTCAAAAGGACAGCAAGGAGTAGCCTGGAAGGCTTTCAGGTCTGCTTATGCTAAATCTATGGAGCAGTTGGTAAAGATTGGTGCTTATTACAGAGCCTCCGAGGCGGAAGATGGAAAAGTTGAAATCAACTCTCCTGGAAATGTGGGAACTCTTGTTGATTTGGAAGACTTACACGATGGAAACTTCTATTGTGTGCCTGATGGTGATGAAAGTTATCCCAGAACACACGAAGATGAACAGCAATCATTCAACACTCTCGTTGCTGCTGCCTCCGCTGGTAATGCTGGTGCCGCAGCCATCCTAAACGAACCCAAGAACTCCGTTGTATGGAAGGAAATCCTCGCAATGCCTGATGTTGTCATTCCAGGAGCCGACGAAACAGAGAAACAGATGTCGGAGATAACCGAGTTGCTGGAATCAGTGCCTATTCCTAACACTCCTGCGATTGCTATGTTCACAGCAGTCTCACAAATGGCTTTGAAGACGGGAAAACCCGCCCCACCAAAGCCTCCTATGCAAACTCTCTACCGACCATCCGTTGACATTGACCAAGATTTTGACATTCACGACATTGAGTTCAAAGCAGGCAATGACTGGGTAAATAGTCCTGCTGGTCGCCAGGCAAAAGTGGATAATCCACAAGGTTTCCTGAATGTAAGGCTTCATTTACTCCTTCACAAGGCAGCAATGAACGCCGCCGCACAGAACCAAGCCAAGACTGCTCTCACAGCCGCTACAATGCCAAAGATTGCTATTGAACAGGCAAAAGCCGCTGCCAATAAGACTAAACCAAGTGAGAGCATCAACTTCAAAGACTTGGGCCCTTCTGGACAGGTTCAACTTGGTCATCAGGCAGGTCTTGACCTTACAGCAGATGCTGCTGCCGATGTTGCTGGCGAAGGTATGGATCAGAACCAGGAAAAGCCAGCAGCATAAACGACTTTTAGCCCTTCTCCGTTCTATTATAAGTAAGACGAACAAGTCCTTAGTTGACACGGGAACCTTGAACCCCAGGCAGCGATGCCAAACAAGACATAGTCAACCTTAGACAAGTGAGCCAGAATAACAGAACTACAAATCTCATTTATCGAGGTATCTGACGCAGTCAGAACCTCTGTCGAGGTATAACTCTATGTCAGCTCTTGATGGAAGTGCTCTAAACTCCGCAGCCGCAATCGGCGTGGAAATGGAAAAGTTGAAGGACAATGTCTACGCCCAGTTCAACCAGGATGACCTGTTTACAACTCGCGTAGCAGTTCGTAACGATCTCAAAGTATCAGCCCGCCTTTGTAGGATTCCCCTATTAGTTCAGCCAGGTGCCACTTTCGGGCAGTTTGTGCCTGATGGGACTTCTGACTCTATGGGCACTGGTGGAGGTTCACAGTATGATGAGGGTGTCGCAACTCCCGTCTACTTTGTTCAGTCTTGCCAGGTAACCAAGGAAGCAGAGTGGGCAACTGACTCTGACGCAAAGGCTATTGTAAATGTATTCAAGGAAGAGTTCAAGACTAACCTTCGTGAGTTCCGAACTAACATCGATGGTTTGGCTTCTTCTTCTTCAGGTGCTGGCGATTTAGGCACCGTTCTAACTACTCCTTCCGCATCTAATGCTCAGATTTATTTGTCTGTTAGCAACGCTAACAACTTCCGAGCAGGATGCACATACCAGGTTCTTTCCAGTATTGGAGGGACAAACCGCGGCAACATTCTGGTCACCACTGCAGACCTTGCCAATAATGTCCTGTATCTAACTCCTATCGGAGGTTATTACTACCCACAGGGAACTACAGCAGGTGATATTCTCATCGTCTCTGGTGCTTCTGGTGCTGCAACTTCTACTTATCAACCAGACCGCTACACGACAGCAACCATTGCTGCTTCTTTGAATGGTGTGCCTGCTATCAATGTGAACTCTACATCTGGTAGTTGGTGTGGTATTCCCCGAACTACATGGCCTGGCGTGTTGAACGCCGAGTATGTCAATGGTGGGAATGCTGCTCTTATTCCACAGGACATCATGCTCCTACAATCTTTGGTTCAGCGTGCTAATGGTGCTGAAGCAGAGGAAATGGAAGAGTTCATTGTTCACACCAATGTAGACCAAGTTACTGCTTGGGAATCTCTCGGGATTTCCAGCCAGACAAGCATTGGGGCTAATAGCCAGTTTTCAGTTGTTGCTCACACCATCCAAGAAGGTGGTTCTGGTGACCGCACTGATTACTTGAAAAAGAATCGTATCAAGACTTTGGCAGGGCATGAGTTGATTACCAACATCAAGTCTCGTCCAGGTCGTGTTGATTTCATCTCTCTAAAGTATTGGTTCAGAATCGAAACAAAGCCAGCAGCATTGTATGATGTTGATGGAGTCACAGTATTTCCTTTGTATGGTTCTGATGGCGGAGTGGCTCCTACGCAGGCGTTCTACTTTGTAACAGGTCTACAAATGGCGAACAATAAGCCACGTGGAGGTGCATTCATTGATACTCTTTCGTTGCCTTATGGCTTTTAAGTAAATAGATGTCCATTGTTTTACTCCTTTGAGAAAGCCCTCTATGATGGTAGAGGGCTTTTCTTTTGCTATCTGGATTTACCAGACGCAGACTTTGTCTGCTATCTGGATTTACCAGACGCAGACTTTGTCTGCTATCTGGATTTACCAGACGCAGACTTTGTCTGCTACTTCTTCCTTTCTTCCTCGTTCTATTGTAGTATGAGACGCAACGACTTATTTATCTCTGGTCGCCGAGCCCCAGAAGAATACCAAAGCATCCTCACCAAATACGGCAAGAACTTATACAATGAGAACCTCTACCGAGTAGTTTGGGGACCATCTCGTTGCTATTGGGTTGGAGGATACTGGGAAATAGAGGATGAGTTTAGTTATCGTAAAATGCCCAAATACGGAGTGAAAAACCAGAGATGGATGGTAGAAAAATGGATTCCTGCTTCTACTTATGGTTCTCCCTCCACTTGGGAGACCAAGACTTTATCAAAAGAAGGTTTCCTTCAAATAGGACCCTTTCCTGTTTATGGGGAATACGAATGTGCTTCTATCTTTTCAGTTGGTGCTGGGCCTGCGGGTTATGTCCCGTTGGAACCAGGAACAGTAGATTTACAGACAAGACTTATCCACAATGGAAGAACCACCTCGTTGTGGGACATCAGAAACAACAATCGGACAGAACAAGAGATGAAGGTCAAAGAACAAGATAGGAACTTTGATGACCTTTGGGATAGTGTTCAAATGGCTCATAAAGGGCTAACAATAGGTCCAACTGGACATTATAATGGTGAAAATGCTCTCAATGAATACAAGGCTCGTTTACTCCAAAATAAAGATAGTTGGGGTAAGGAAAAAGACCTCGTAAAAGGGTTTGGGCAGGACGAGGAACTATTACAAGATTATTTGAATGGAGAATGAAATGGCTAAAAATATAGGTAGTATTGAACAAGCCGCCGCGGCGGAACAAGCAACGAAAAAGATGGTTGGACACGATATTTATAAAGGGTTCAACAAGGACTCCCAGAAGTTTG
>Ga0302326_10025283_pt1 | contig 12048 bp, 14 predicted proteins | sample Palsa_T0_3_FD_202264 | JGI IMG/M metagenome (GOLD analysis project Ga0302326, IMG submission 202264) | Peat permafrost microbial communities from Stordalen Mire near Abisko, Sweden - Palsa_T0_3 | ecosystem: Environmental > Terrestrial > Soil > Palsa > Peat permafrost | place: Sweden: Abisko...
GCCCTCGCCCTCGCGCGCCCACGCCCTCGCGCCCACGCACGCGCTCGCCTCACCCGCCCCTTCCCCCCCGCCATTGTTCGGCGCCGTCGGCGCACGACTGGCCACCGACCTCGCGACGTCGTTCACGCGCGCTTTCCCCCAGGTGGCCAGCGCCGACCCGGCGTGGGCGGCGGCCGCGCTGGGATCGACCAGTGCGGCCCTGCTCACCCTGGTGCTCGACGACGACGGCCACCTCGAGGGAGGCACGATCACCGGTGCCCCCGCAGAGGCTCTGCGGCGGGGGATCGAACGGGCGCTCGTGCTGCTGAAAGCGCGCGAATTCACCGCGCGCTCGTCGACGACGAGGCTCCGCATCACGGCGCATGTCGCGCGCGACGACGTTCACGACGGCCTGCATGGCGACGTCTTCGCGCTCAGCGGCGGCAGCTTCGCCGGCGACGTGGGCACGGCGTTCTTCGCCTTGCCCCCGAGCGCAGGTCCGGGACGACGCATCGACGTCGAGATCCGGATGCTGCCGTAGCTCGCTCACCGTCAGGGAATGGCGATCTCCTCGTGCGTTCGCACGTAGTCGACGATGGCGGCGACGAGGGCCTTGTCTGCGCGCTCGCACGACGCCGAGACGTCCCCACTCATGGCGCCCTGGCACTCCTTGCCGCGCTTGGCGTGCGCCTTCTTGACGGCGTCGCTCGAAGCGATGAGGGCGTCCTGGACGCGCTCGGCGATGCGATGCCAGCGAACCGTCGCCGTCTTGGACTGCGGGGGCCGGCTGCGCGATAGCATCTCCGCCTCGACGCCGGTCGAGCACGTCCCATCCCAGCGCAGGACGTCGTAGCTGCCGTTGCCACTGCCGACGACGATGCCCCCCTTCTGAGGGGCGCGAAAACGGAGCGCAAGGACCTCCTCGTCCATGACGAGTTCGTCCATCTTGCCGCGCAAGTAGAGGCGGGTGAACGGACTGTCGCGCGAGAAGAGCGCGAGGGCGTAGTCTTGGTGGGCTTTTTCGCAGAGGCGCTCGACGAAGGCGCCGGGCGGGACACACACCGCCGCCGCCGGGTCGGCGCAAGCCATTGGGACGCCGGCCGGTGGGCTCTCGGGGACGGCGGGCGCCGCGGAGGGAGCGGGCGGAGGCTCGGCCGCCTCGGCGGAAGGGGCGGAGGCGGGCGGCGGCTGAGACTGTGCACCGCCCCCGCACGCGATCGAACCCAGCAGGGCCACGACGCTGGCGAGACGTCCACGCACGGCCCGAGCGTACACGAGACGAGAGTCGGTCCGCGCCCCTTGTCCTCGGCAGAGGACGTCCGCCATCCTTGGCGCATGCACCGAACCAAGACGGAAGCCGCGCTCGCCGACGCCGAGCGCTCTCACGCCGACGACCCGGAGCGCGTGGAGGTCCTGTCGCGCGCCCGGCGCTTCAAGGCGAGCTGGATCGAGCTTGCCGAGGCGCTGACGGGCGTCAAGCGCGGCACCCGGTGGCGGGACTGGGGGTACGACTCGTTCGAGACTTACGCAAAACAGGAGCTCCGCATCCGCCCCGAGACGGCCGAGAAGCTCACGGGCTCGTACACGTTCCTCAAGCGCCGCGCTCCGAGCGTCATCGCGCGCGACGCCCTGCGCGAGCCGGTCCCGAGCTATCAAGCGGTCGACTTTCTACGGCGCGCGGAGGCGAGCGAGAGCGCGCCCAGGGATGCCGTCGAGGAGATCCGGCGGCGCGTCTTGGACGACGCGGCGCCGGTGGCCTCCGTGTCCCGGGCCTACGGCTCCGTCGTTTTCCCGGTGGACCCCGAGCAAAGCCTCGCAAAAGACGCGGCGGGACTGAAGAATGTCGCACGCCGCCTGCGCGATCTGCTCGCCGAGACGCACGCCGTTCCGCGCAAACTCGCCGGCGAAGTCCGCGAAGCCGTCGAGCACTTGCTCGAGGTCATCGAAGAACGGGAAGAAGCTGCCTGAAACTAGACACTCGTTCAGTACGCGGCTACTATCGTGCTCATGAATACCACCGATGCGAAGGTTCTTCGGGCCCTCTTGCGGTTGGCGCGCCGGCGGCTTGCGGCGGATATCGAGGCGATCGTGCTGCGGGTCGGCGCCTCGCCGGCGGCCGTGCGCGCGGCGCTCCGGCGTCTCGACGCCCAGGGCCTCCTCGAGCGAGGTCCCACCATCCGCCTCACCATGGCCGGGCTGGCCTTGGCCGTCGCGCTGCTGCCCGCAGCCGCGATGGCCCCCGCCCAACACCGCACGGTCCGCACGTCCCGAGCGGCCTGATTCAGTCCGACGGCCCTTGCTTATGCCGAACGGCTGGACCATCTCAGCGGGCGAATGAATGCACGCGAGGCTTACGAGGCCGGCCGAGTGGCTCACGGTCTCGCGATGGCGGCGCTGGATCGCCGGGCGCGGACGGTCGGGATTGCTCGGCTGGTACTCGCCGGCGTCGCTCTCCTTCTCGTCGGAGCGATCGTCTGGGCCCCGCTAGACGCCGGGGGCCGCACCCGCATGTGGGTTGCCGTCGGGGCGACGGCGGCGGCGTTCGTGGGGCTCGTCATCTTCCACGCGCGGCTCCACGAGGCCGCGGGGCGCGCGGCAGCAGCGCTTCGGTTCCACCAGCGCGGCCTGGCGCGGCTCTCCCACGCGTGGGACGAGCTGCCGGCGACGAGCGCTCGCTTCGCATCCGCAGAGCACCCATTCTCAAAGGATCTCGACGTCTTCGGGCGGGCTTCGTTGATGCAGCTCGTCGACACGAGCGAGACCCTCCTCGGCGAAGAACGTGTCGCTCGCCTCCTCTCGCTCGAGGCCCCCGCCGGATGGCCGGAAGAGACGCGAGGCCGACAGCAGGCCGCGCGCGAACTGGGGGGTCGGCTCGCGTTCCGCGAAGAGCTCGCAACCCGAGCGGGCGTCGTGCGGCGGGAGGACCGGCGCGACGTCGAGGCCATGTTCCGGTGGGCCGAGTCTCGCGACGCGGTGCCGAGTGCCGTTCGATGGCTCGCCTGGATCTTGCCGGCCACGGTCCTCGCGGCCGTCATCGTCGGTCCCGCGCTCGGCGTGCGCGTCGGCTGGATCGTCGCCCTCGTGATCGGCGAGATGGGGATCGGTCACCTCACGAGCGCGCGCACGGCCCCGGCGCTCGAATCGGTGTCTGACCGGCTTTCTGCCGTGACCCAGTGGCGCTCGATGATCGAGTTGATCGAGCGCGAACCCTTCGAGGGCCCGCTGCTCACGGCGCTGCGCGATCGGCTGCGGGTGGCTGCGCCCGGCGGGGAGCTCGCAAGCGACGCGCTCGCGGGCCTCGAGAGGATCGTCGGGTTCGCGGATGCGCGGCGCAACGAGGCGTTTCGCTTCTTCTTCGCGCCGGTACTCATGTGGGACGCCCACTGCGCGCTCGCGCTGACGCGATGGCGGGACCGCGCCGGGACGCGGCTTCGCCCCTGGCTCGACGCGCTGGCCGACATCGAGGCGCTGGCCTCCCTGGGCGGATTCGCGTTCGAACACCCGGACTACGCGTGGCCGGAGCTCACTCCCGAGGCGATGTTCGACGCACGTGGGCTGGGACACCCGCTCATTGCCGACGCGCGTCGCGTGGGCAACGACGTGAGCCTCCCTTCGGGGGGGCGCGCGCTGGTCATCACCGGGTCGAACATGTCGGGAAAGAGCACGTTCTTGCGGGCGATGGGCGTGAACGCGATCCTCGCCGCGGCAGGGGCCCCCGTGTGCGCCCGATCCCTGCGGGTCGGGCCGCTATACGTCGCGACCAGCATGCGCGTCGACGACTCGCTCGAGCACGGCGTGTCGCACTTCTATGCCGAGCTTCGCCGGCTGAAAGGGATCGTCGATCGCGCGGGCGAGGCCGCCGCGGCGAGGCCGCCCGCAGCGGCGCTCTTTCTGCTCGATGAGATCCTCCACGGCACCAACTCGCGCGAGCGAATCCTCGGGGCCTGGGCCGTCGTTCGACATCTCCTGGCCCAAGGGGCGCTCGGGGCCGTCTCGACGCACGACACGGGGATCACTGCGCCGGAGGGCAGCCTCGGCGATCGCATCCAGAACGCTCACTTCGAGGAGCAGGTCGAGGGCGAGACGATGACCTTCGACTACGTCCTTCGTGCCGGCGTGGTGCAGAGCTCGAACGCCCTTCGCTTGATGCGTGCTGCGGGCCTCGACGTCCCCGACGACGGCCGCGCGGCAGACTGACGCGCCCGCGGATCACACTTCGTCGGCCGTGAAGGCCATCACGTCCGCGATCTCGGTGGTGCCGCACACGAGCCCCACGAGTCGATCGAGCCCGAGGGCGTTGCCGGCGCTCGGCGGGAGCCGCGCGACCGCGTCGAGGAACCGCTCGTCGATCGGGTAGACCGCCAGCCCGCGCGCGCGCCTCGCCGCCTGGTCGCGCACCAGACGCTCGCGCTGCACGATCGGGTCGACCAGCTCGCCGAATCCGTTGCATAGCTCGACGCCCGCGACGTAGAGCTCGAAGCGCTCGGCGACCTCGGGATCGTCGGGGCGCGCGCGAGCGAGCGACGCCTGCGACACCGGGTAGTCGACGAGAAGGACGCCGTGGTCGAGGCGCGCGAGCGCCGGCTCCACGTCGTCGACGAGGACGCGGAAGTACCGATCCTCGTCGCCCGCCGCGCGGTCCAGGGTCTCGCGGCGCGACCAGCCGGCGAAGCGGGCGAACGCGTCGCAGACCGAGACGCGCTCGAGCGGGGGCCGCACGTCGATCACGCGGTCCCCGAGGCGCACCCAGCCGCCCGTCACCGTGGCGACGACCTGCTCCGCGTCGGCCTGGACCTGCGCGACGCTGGCGCCGGCGCGGTACCACTCGAGCATCGTAAACTCGGGGTTGTGCCTCGAGCCCACCTCGCCCCGCCGAAAGCACGGCGCGAGCTGGTAGATCCGGCTCCACCCGTCGGCGAGCAATCGCTTCATCTGGTATTCGGGCGACGTACTCAGCCACCGGGGCGCGCCGCGCTCGCCGCCCACGACCTCGAACGCGTCGAGGTGCACGTCGAGCCCCGGCGACGGGACGAGGACCGGCGTATGGACTTCAATAAACCCGCGCGCGTCGAAGAACCGGCGCACTTCGGCGCAAACGGCGGCTCGCTCGCGCAGGCGCTTCATGGCGCGGCCGGCGACAGTCCGCGCAGCACCAGCTCGACGATCTGCCCCGAAGCGCGGAGGAGTCCTCCCGGCTCGGCCTTGCCGAGGGCCCAGGTCATCGTGATGGCGTCGAGGGCCCCGAAGATCGCGCGGGCCGCGAGGTGAGGCGAGATGTCCGCGCGGAGCTCGCCGCTGGCCTGGCCCTCGGCGATGACCTTGGCGATCGTGTCGAAGTAAGCGGTGAACCGCGGGGCCGCGTACTCCTTCATCAGCTTGGTCGACTGCCGCAAAATGACCGTGACCACCTCGGCGAGATCGCGTTCGCCCTCGAGGAGGCCAAGCTGAAGCTCGATGATCTTCTGCAGCTTGTACGTGGCGCTCGCGATGCGCGGGAGCTCGGTGTCGAGGTACGTGAGCAGACGCTGGATCCGGTTCTCGAAAAGCGAGACGAGCAGATCGTCCTTCGACTTGAAATAGAGGTAGATCGTTCCGTCGGCGACGCCGGCGGCCTTGGCGACCTCGCTCACGCGGGTCAGGTAGAAACCCTTGCGCGCGAAGACGCGGACGGCCGCGTCGAGGATCCGCTCGCGCTTGTCCCCTCCCCGCACGGTGCGCGCGGAGGGACGGCCGCGGGACCGGCGCGCACTGAGTGAGGATTCACTCATTGCTCGCGAGCTAATCAGACGCATGGCGAACGGTCAACGTGACCGCTGCCGAGGGCGTCAGGGCTAGCGCGTCAGGGCCTGGCCACGAACATGTGGACCGCGAAGACGGCGATCTCGTGCCCCATCCAGGGACCCAGCATCGCGAGGGCCGCGGTCACCGCGACGAGCCTCGGAAGGTGGGACAGCGTCGGATCTTGAATCTGAGACGCGGCCTGCAAGGCGGCCACGACGAAGCCGATGACGGCCGCCACGGCCAGAACGGGAAGCGACGCCACGACGGCCAAGAGCAGGCCCTGCTGCGCGGCGTGCACCAGCGTCGCGGGCGCCATGCGGGGCTCAGTCCTCGGCGGCGTCTACCGACGTGTCGGGCGCCGCATCGGCGGCAGCCTCCACCAGACTGCCCGAGCCGCCGTCCGCGGCCGCGCCGTCGGTGGCGGCGCTGTCCAGCGGCGCCGCGTCGCTCGGGGCCGCGTCGCTCGCGGCCGCGTCGTTCACGGCGACATCGCTCGTGGCGACGTCGCCCGCGGCGTCGACGGACGGCGGGGGAGCCGCGCTCGCGTCGCCCGTCACGGTGCTCACCATGCATACGGCCGCCGTCGGGTCCGTCGTCGGGCAGCATCGGTAGGGATTGGGCGTCCCGACGGCACCGGGCGCCGGTACGCACGTCAAACCAGTCTGGCAGTCGTCGGTCCCGGCGTTGCCGGCGTTGACGTCGCAGACGTCGCCCTGCCCTTGGTTATTGCACGCCTCCGCGGCAGCGATCGTGAGCAGCGCAAAGCCAAGGACGAGGACGGACGCAGAGCGGGGTCGCATCGGGGCCCGCGGAACTTCCCAGAAAACGTCGGAAAATGCCAGCGGCGTGTCATGCCCCGAGACGACCTATCCCGGAGCACGTTTTCTCTCGTTGGCCTTCTCGTTGGCTTTCTCGTTCGCCTCGACCGCGGCGGCGAAGAGCCGGACGTACTGCGCCGCGCTCGCGAACGAGAAGAGGAGCGACAGATAGATGAGGCTCCGGCCCACGTGGACCATGTCGACGACGCCGAGGTCGAGCCCGAGGTAGGCCAGGTGGTAGGGGTAGCCGAGGACGAGCGCGACGATCCCGATCATCTGGAGCGCCGTCTTCATCTTGCCCTCTTGCCCGGCGCTGATGACGACGCCCTCGCTGGCGGCGACGCTGCGCAGACCGGTCACGCTGATCTCGCGCGCGAGCAAGAGCACGACCGTCCAGGCCGGGATGCGCCCCATCGGAACCAGCCACACGAGGGCGGCCATGACGATCAGCTTGTCGGCCAGCGGATCCAGGAACTTGCCGAGCACGCTGACGACCCCAAGCTTGCGGGCCAGGTATCCGTCGAGCATGTCCGTCACGGCGGCCAACGTGAACACGATGCATGCCCAGAACCCACGGAGCGGCGTCGGCGAATTCAAGAGCCACACGAGAAAAGGGATCGCGCCTATCCGTGCGAGCGTGAGCAGATTCGGCAGGTTGACCGCGTCCTGGGCGAGCGTGCGCCGTCGCTGCTGCCTCGGCATCGCGGCCGATTCATCGAGCATGGCTCGGACCTCGCCGGCCGAGGCGACGCCGGCGATGCGAGTCGAGAGCGGGCCTCATCACGCCAGCGTGATGAGTTTCGCGCTGCCGTCGACGGTCGCGCCAGCCTTGACGTGAATCTGGGCGACGGTCCCCGGGGCGCGCGCGCGCACCTCGTTCTCCATCTTCATGGCCTCGAGCACGACGAGCCCTTGGCCCGCGGCCACCACGTCGCCCTCGGCCACGAGCACCTTGACCACGCGGCCCGGCATGGGGCTCTTCACCACGCGATCGCTGGCCAAGACCGTGGTGCTCTTCGCCTGCTCGGCCGAGCGCATCCTCTCGCTCTGAACGCGCACGTACGACCGATGCCCGCTCGCGACGATGCCGATGTCCGGCGGGGCCCCCTCCGTCGTAAGATCGACGATCTGGCCGGCCACGCGCGCGCTCGTACGCGCTCCGATGGAGACGACATCGACATCGATCGCGCGTCCGTCGACCTGGGCCTCGAGAGCGCCGTTGGGCAGCTCGGTCAGATCGACGACGACGGGGCTTGAGCCGGGGTTGGAGTCCAGCGACACGTAGTAGCGCACGGGGCACGGAGCTTACTACGCGACGGCCGCAAACCCCCGTCCCCCGAACGGGTCATGCGTCACGAAGATTCGGGGCCTGCTCTGCACAGAGAGAGCGATCCCATGCGCACCCTGCGCAAATGTTTCCGCAGGATTACATAGGCACAATTCACAATCCAGGCCTCGGCGTAAGGCGTACGCCTCAGGCACATAATCTGCTTAGTCGCTACGGCATGACGAGCCGATTCTGTTTCCTTGCCGCCCTGCTCGGGATGGCCGCTGCGTGTAGCAGCGCGTCTCCGGGGGGGTTCGGCAACGGGGACACGACGGGGGAGCCTTCGACTTCCGGCGATGACGGCGGCGGCAGCGGCACCACCGGCCAGCCGGGTTCCTCCGGCGGCACCAACACGCTTCCCCCGTCGTACGACGCGGGCCTCGACGTGTACGTCGCGCCGATCCACTACTCCGACGCGGCCGCCAACAAGCTCTACGACACCTCGATCCCCGACGCGGAGATGGCGCAGTCGGTCACCCTGACCGTCACGCCCTTCACCGTGCAGCCGGGCGACGAAGTGTACATGTGCCAGCAGTTCTCGAACCCCTTCGGGGGTCAAGATGCCGACATCGTCGAGATCGACGGTCAGATGAGCGCGGGCTCGCACCACTTCTTCATCTTCAACATGGCGCCCGATACCGGGCAGACGACGACCGCGCCCATCGAGCCCTGCCCAGCCGGTGGCCTCGAGTTCTTCCCGTACATCTATCTGGATCAGACGACGGAGCCCTGGGACGTCGCGTACCCGGAGCCCACCATGGGCTACCCGCTCGTCGGCACGAACGGCCTGATGATGAACGTGCACTTCCTCAACGCCACCAGCACGGCGATCGAGGCGGAGGCGACGGCGACGATCCACACGGCCAAGCCCGGCGTCGTCACCACGCACGTGGGCAACCTGTTCCTGAACAACCAGGCGATGAGCGTCCCGGCCAACACCCCGGAGAGCGCACCGGTCTGGCAGTCGGCCAGCAACACGCCCATCACGACGTTCGACTACAACATCCTGCAGTCGTGGAGCCACATGCACCAGTACGGCCTCAAGTTCGAGGCCACGCTGAGCCCGTCCACCACGCCGTTCTATACGGAGACGCAGTGGAACGCGCCGCCCGTCGTGAACTACTGGCCGAACCCGATCGCCGTGCCGTCGGGCACTCAGTTCACGTGGCAGTGCCAGTACTACAACCCCACCGGCGCCACGATGACGTTCGGCGAGTCCGCCGTGAACAACGTCATGTGCATCTACTTCGGCCAGTACTACCCGGCCGTGCCCCCGTCGACCCCGGGCTACCCCGACATCGTCAACGTCATCACGGCGTTCTAATCGCCCGAGAGAGACGCGCGCCCGGGCGCCGCTGCACTAGGGCCCGCGCCCGCGCCCGCGCTTCCGCACGCCGCTTGGCTTGCGACCCGGTAGGCAGTATGCCGGGGCCGACCCGCATGCCCGCCCCCGCCGCTCGGCCGCTCGCTCTCCTGTCGAACGACGACGGCTACCGCAGCCCCGGGATCCAGGCGATGCGCCAGGGCCTCCTCGACGCCGGATTCGACGTCGTCACCATCGCGCCGGAGACCGAGCAGAGCGCGTCGAGCCACTCGCTGAGCTTGAATCGCCCGATGCGCCTGCGGTCCGTGGAGCCCGGCGTCTTCGCGCTCGACGGCACGCCGGCCGACTGCGTGTACGTGGCGCTGCACGCCGGCACCCGCGTCCTCGCGAGGGCGCCGGACGTCGTCGTGTCGGGGATCAACCACGGGATGAACCTCGGGCAGGACGCCTTCTATTCGGGGACCATCGCGGCCGCCCGCGAGGGGGCCCTCCGGGGCGTTCCCGCCGTCGCCGCGAGCGCGCACCCCTCGCTCGACCTCGACCCGGTCGCGGCAGCCACGGCCAAGGTCGCGTGGGAGGCGCGCGCCTTGCGTCGGAGTCGGGGGCCTTTGCTCAGCCTCAACTTCCCGCCGGCGTGGAACGGACAGATGCGCGCGGCCCGCCTGGGCACCCGCTTCTACGAGGAGATCGTCGACTTCCGGCGCGACCCTCGGGGCCGCGAGTACCTCTGGGTCGGCGGGCCTGTCGTGCGCCACGAGCCCGACCCGGGCAGCGACACCGACGCGTACGACGAGGCCGTGGCCTCGATTACGCCCCTGCTTCTCGACTTGACGAACCTCGCAGAGCTCGACACGGTAGCGAAAATCGCGGGCCGCGAGGGCGATCCGAAGGCTTAGCCGAAGGAGACCGACGTCATGCCGAAGAAAGCAAGCGCGCGCAAACGCCCCGCGACGAAGGAGACGAAGAAGCCGGCGCGGCAGCGAGCGGCCCCCGTGCGCGCGGCTCTGCCCGCGCTATCGCGGCCGATCGACACGTTCGACTTCTGCCGCTCACTCATCCGCGACGTGCCGAACTTTCCGAAGCCCGGCATCATCTTCAAGGATCTGACGCCCCTTCTCGCGAACCCGCGGGCGCTGCACATCGTTCTCGACGGTCTGGCGGAGCGGTTCATCGGCGAGCCCATCGACGCCATCGTGGGCATCGAGGCGCGCGGCTTCATCTTCGGCGGGGCGCTGGCGGCGAGGCTCAACGCGAGCTTCGTTCCCGTCCGCAAGCCCGGCAAGCTGCCCGCCGCCGTGGATAGCGTCCAGTTCGACACGGAGTACAGCCGCGAGTCGCTGGAGATGCACAAGAGCAGCCTCCGCGAGGAGGCTCGCGTCATCGTCGTCGACGACGTCCTGGCGACGGGCGGCACGGCCGACGCAGCCGCCGCGCTCGTGCGCGGCCAGGGCGGCTACGTCGTGGGGTACGCCTTCGTCATCGAGCTCGCGTTCCTCGGAGGGCGGGATCGTCTCCTGCCGGTCCGGGTGGAGAGCTGCATTCGGTACTGACGGTTGGGGGCCGCCAAGAGCCCTACCCTACGTCAATAGTAGCAGTACGCGATCGGCGTCGACGTCCCCGGCAGAAAGTCACTGCTGCACCCGCTGGTGAATCCGTTGGCCATGCAGTCGTAGGTGCCCGGGACGCCGCCCACGCAGAACGTGATGACGCCGGTCCCGCTGTTGCAACCCTCGGTGCAGCCTTGGACGCCGCCTTCGCCATCGCCGTTCGACTCGGTGCAGCCTGGCGAGAGGCACTGCCCCGACGACCCTCCGTCATCCAGAACGCACTGAAGGCCGGAGTTGCCGCAGTTGTAGTTCACGACTTCGTCCGCGGCGCCCGACGACACGGGTGACGCCGCGCAGATGCTCAGCGTGCCGCTACTGCACGTAGCACCCGGCGTCGTGCACGAAGGAGTCTGGTAGTAGCAGTTGACGGCGCCATTAATGGATCCGCACTGCGATGCCGTGGGGCAGGCTCCGCCGTACGCGTTTCCACTGATGCACGTGTAGATTCTGCCCAGTGAATCGCAATGCTGATCGCTGTCCGTGTCCGAGCACGATTCTAGGAGGCAGCCCGCCGCCTCGTTTTGGTCGTCGTCGTCCGTGTAATAGACGGTGCACGTTCCGCCGAGCGTGTCGCAGTTTGTCACGGTGTTCGAGTAGCCGCTCGAGTAGTAGCAAGTCGTCCCGACGTTTGAGTTGATGTTGCACGATCCCTCGTCGGAGGTCGCGATCGTGCTGGTGCAGCTCGCGGGCGACGTGATGCTCGATCCTTCGTCCGTGTAGTAGTCCGCGCAGCTCTGGATGTTCGCCAGCGGGAGCAGCGAGCTGAACGCGTGGATGTAGTCGTACGTGATGCAGGTCGAGATGTTCACGACGAAATACCCGATGTCGCAGCTCACCGCGAGGACGCAAGCGCTCACGAGCTGCTGGAACGCGGGCGTCGTCGGCAGCGCCGTAGAACCGCAGGTGGCGGGGGGACCTGCCTCGCTCGCCGCTTCCGACGTGCCAACGACCGTACCGCCGTCGCCCGCGGTGCCGTCGACACCCGTCGGCCCGGCTTCGCCGGTGATGGTCGCCATCGACCCGTCGACGTCGCCCACGTGATAGCTCCCCGAATCGACGACGAGGTTGCACGCGGCCAGAGCCCCCACGGCGCCGCCGAGCACGACGGCCGCAGTCGCCCACCACTTCATCCCGTGCGAGCGCTTCATCAGAACGTGCCTCCGACGCCGGCGGAGCCGATCCCGATCCACGGCGATACCTTCGGCGACGGCG
>Ga0302326_10025287_pt1 | contig 12047 bp, 9 predicted proteins | sample Palsa_T0_3_FD_202264 | JGI IMG/M metagenome (GOLD analysis project Ga0302326, IMG submission 202264) | Peat permafrost microbial communities from Stordalen Mire near Abisko, Sweden - Palsa_T0_3 | ecosystem: Environmental > Terrestrial > Soil > Palsa > Peat permafrost | place: Sweden: Abisko...
TCTTCACCGCCGGCTGCGCGCTGCCTGCGTGGAACCGCACCGCGGAACCCTGGCCGATGCTTGCGCCCCTGGTGTTTTTCGCCGTCCTGGCCTGGTTGAACTGCCATGCCATCGAGCAATGGGAAAACTCCTGTGAGGCGCCAGGCCCGCCAGCACATGAAACCGCAATTCTCCCCATCGCAGCCCTCCTGGGCGTCACCGGGTTCCTGCTGGCAGCGTGGCTCTCGGCCGGACAGCCTCGCATGGCCGCGCTGATCGCCTGCGGAGCGGCCAGCGCCCTGCTCCTGGGCCTGCTCGACCGCCTGCGCCCCCATCTCACCCCGCTCACCTTGCGAGCCCTGGCCGACCTGGTGCTTCTGGCTCCTCTGGCACTGCTATGGCGATGAACCCGCCACCCAACTTCAACCGGCTCGCCCGCCTCTACCGCTGGATGGAACTGGCCAGCTTCGGTCCCTGGCTCTGGTGGTGCCGCTGTGCCTGGCTCGACGAGCTCTCCAGCTGCCGGCGCGCCCTGGTGGTGGGCGACGGTGACGGCCGATTTACCCGCCGTCTCCTGACCGCAAACCCGCAGGTCGCGGCCGATGCCGTCGATGCCAGCCCCGCCATGCTATCGGCCCTGCTGCGACGCGCCGGGAAACACGCACACCGCGTCCACATCCACACCGCCGACGCCCGCACCTGGCAGCCCTCCGCCGGCGCGCCACCCTACGACCTCGTAGTCACGCACTTTTTCCTCGATTGCCTCACCACGGCGGAAGCTGCCGCGTTCGCTAGCATGGTCCACACTGCCGCGGCTGGCCCGGCTCTCTGGGTCGTTTCGGAATTCGCCATCCCTCGCAGTCTATTCGGTCGGCTTGTCGCCCGCCCCATCGTCGCATCGCTCTACCGGGCCTTCGGCTGGCTCACCGGCCTCGCCGTCCGCACCCTGCCGGACTACGCCGCCGGCCTCCGCGCCGCGGGCTTTCAGCTCGAAAAGCAGCGTCCCTGGCTGGGCGGACTGCTGGTGAGCGAACTGTGGCGCGCCTGCACCGCAGAAAATCCCGCAAATTCAACGTAAGAAGCTGCTTTGCCGCGTCTTTAGTGTTACATTTGTGTTAATATCGAACGTCTAGGAGCTGCCCGACCCCCGACCTACACTCGCCGGTCCCCCACCCCATGAACCTCTACCTCATGCGCCACGCCGATGCCGGTCTTCCCCGGCCCAACCCCACCCTTGACGCAAAACGCGGCCTGATCAAAGACGGAAAAGATCAATGCATCCTGATGGCGCGCGTGTTGAGCGCCCTCAAGGTCCAGGTGGACGTGGTCGTCGCCAGCCCCCTCAAGCGCGCCCTGCAAACAGCCCAGTTTGTGGCTACCGAGCTGGGATTCGACGGCATGGTCGAGGTGAGCCCGGCGCTCAAGCCCGACGCCGGCTACGCGGATTTTCAAAAGCTGATGGCCAAGTATTCCGAGCTCGAGGGCGTGCTGGCCGTCGGCCACAATCCCAGCCTCTTCCAATTCCTGGGTAAACTCTGCACTGGCAACGGCGGCGCCAATCTGCGTATGAGAAAAGCATCCGTTGCGCGCGTCGATCTCGACCGCCATCCGCCGCAGTTGCAGTGGCTCATCGATCCGCGCATGGCGCGCCAGATCTATGCCAGCGTGCAGAAGAGCTCGCGCCCCAAAACCTCGCGAAAGTAGTCCGCCTTGTTGCGCAGCGGCCAGCCTCCAGTTCCGCCCCTCCGGCCCCGGCTTAAAGCGCTTTCGATTCAAGTGTGCGCGAAACTCTGGGTGCCCCATCTTTGTGCGTTCTTTGCACAAGGGTGGGAAGCCACGAAAGCCTGCGAGGGGCTGTAAACACCTGAACTGAAATCGCTATGGCTCACGATAGTCAAGCCGCAGGTTTCGCAGCGCGCAATCGTCCTCAGCCAGCTGCGGGAACCGCGCCCCTCCATTTCGCGTAATCCATGGGCAGAATGAGCGACTGCCACAGAGCTCGCGATTGGCAATGGGTCGAGGCAGAGGTCGCCGAGACCGCGGCAATCTGGAACGACTGTGCCGCGGCCTTAGCGCCTGCCCCGCAGTTCACCCCAACCGAGCAGGCCAGGCGCGAAGCCGCCTACGACGAAGGCCTGGAGGCCGTGGAGCAGGAGGCGCGCCGGCCGCAGCGTACCCGGGTCCATCGGCTTGAGGCCCAGCGCCGCGTCGTGGCAGTCTTTCCCCGCTTTGCATCCATCGCGCTCGGACTCGATGACAACTCCGTCGACCTGCTTACAGGCGGATTCCTCCGCGTCGGCACGCAGTTTGCCCGCGCGGCGCGGCGCTTCGATGCATCCCTGGGCGTGGCCGAGATCATCCAGGCCTGCCGCAACGCGTGGTCCGCCTGCGGCATGCAGCCCATGCTGGGCGAGCCCATGAAGTTGACCGCGTCAATCATGGGCTACAGCCTGCTCTACCCGTACAGCGACAACTATCTTGACGACCGCGGCGTCTCCTCCAGCGTGAAGCGCGAGTTCAACGCGCGCTTCCGCGATCGGCTTGAGGGCCGGCCGCTCTCGCCGCGCAACCATCGCGAGACCGCCATCTGGGCCGCCATCGAGCTCATCGAGCAGCAATATCCCCGCCAGCGCTTCTCCGACGTCTACGATTGCCTGCTGGCCATCCATCGCGCGCAGTCCGAAAGCCTGGCGCAGTTGAACGGCCTCGCCCGCTGCGGCGACGCGGATCTGCTGCGCATCAGCTGCGCCAAAGGCGGCACATCGGTGCTGGCGGACGCCTGCCTGGCGCATGGCTGGCTGCGCCCCGAGGAAAGCCGGTTTGCATTTGCATGGGGCGTCCTGCTGCAACTGGGCGACGATCTGCAGGATGTGCGCGAGGACCTCAAGCGCGGGTCGGCTACGTTGTTCACCCGCGCCGCGGCGCAGCGCCAGCCGATGGACTCGCTGGCCGCGCAGCTGCTCGCGTTTGGCGACCGCGTGGCAGCGCTCATGGACGAACTGCCCGACGGCTCGCCGCTGCTCAAGAATCTGCTGCGCATGAGCTGGCGGTCGCTGGTGCTGATGGCCATCGCCACCGCGCACCAGTACTTTACGCCGGCGTTTCTGGCCGCTGTGGAGCCTCAATCCGCCTTCCGCTTCGAATTCCTGCGCGCCCGCCAAAAGAGGCTCATGGGGCGAAAAGGCCTCTACGCGGTGCTCTTCGATGCCTTCCGGGAGGCCGGCGAAGCGGACGATTGCGAGCCGCCGATGTTGCAGGACCGGCCGTCTGTGAGCCTCGCGGGAGGGGTCAATCCCTGCCTTGCCGCGCTGCCCGAAGAGTGCACGGTTTGCTGAGGCGAAGCGTGGGTCCGGAAGGGGCAGGTATCCGGAGAGGCAATTATTTCATCGAATTCAACATGAGTTGGATTGACTCCCGGGCCCGGTCGAGCTACTCTCTAGCGCAGATACCGGATTTGGTCGCCAACGCCAACCCGCGGTCCCACCGGACGGCCCCCAGCCCCGGCTCCGTCCTGCCTCGCGCCTGCCCCGACACTTCGAGCTCCTCACACGCCTTTTTCCATGCCGAGCCCACTCCGGCCGCTGCGCCCTTGCGCCCCGGCCGGGCCCACTCAACCGTACGCAGCAACCTTGGAGGCAGCCGAATCCTTTGAAGATCGCTCTGGAGATCACCCCCAACCTTGAGCCCTTGTTCGGGACTCGCGATGAAAACCTCAGGCTGATGGAAGACTCGCTCGGCGTCCGGATCGATCTCCGTTCCGACGCTGTGCACGTGGAAGGCCCGGAAGACGGCGCTGCCAGAGTCAAGCGCATCTTCCAGGACTTCGAGGCGCTGCGACGGCAGGGCATTCATCCGCACAACGGCGAGCTCAACGGCATGTTGCGCCTCGTCGTAGCCGACCCGGCAACCACGCTGCGGTCGCTCTCCGACGCTACGAAACAGCGCTCAGCGGGCGTCAAGCGCACCGTGCAGCCGCGCTCGGTCAATCAGCGCCGCTACGTCGAGGCCATCGAGCAGAACGACATGGTCTTCGGCGTGGGTCCGGCCGGCACCGGCAAGACTTACCTCGCCGTGGCCATGGCCGTGGCCGCATTGAACGCCAAGAAGGTGAGCCGCATTGTGCTGGTGCGGCCGGCCGTTGAGGCGGGCGAGCGGCTGGGCTTTCTGCCCGGCACGTTGCAGGAGAAAGTCGACCCTTATCTGCGCCCGCTTTACGACGCGCTCTACGACCTGCTCGACGCCGAAAAGGTCGATAAGATGCTTGAGAAAAACGTCATCGAGGTCGCCCCGCTGGCATTCATGCGCGGGCGCACCCTGAGCGACGCCTTCATCATCATGGACGAGGCGCAGAACACCACCATCGAGCAGATGAAGATGTTCCTCACCCGCATGGGCAACGGCTCCAAGGCGGTGATCACGGGCGACATCACGCAGATCGACCTGCCCAATCCGCGCAAGTCGGGGCTGCTCGACGCCATCAACATTCTCGAGGGTGTAGAGGGCATTCGCTTCTGCCACTTCGAGGCCGGCGACGTGGTCCGTCATGCCCTGGTACAGCGCATCGTGCAGGCCTACGAGACCGTGAAGCCGGGGCAGCAGGAGCTGCCGCTTGCCATGGGCGAGCCGATGGATGCTCGGCCGGCGTCACAGGCCTCGCACCCGCCCAAACCGCAATGAAGTTGCAATTCGCGTAGAATTAGAGATGAAAAGGGGCTGTCCGCTTGCGGACGGCCCCGGTACGATGATTGTCCTCGACCCAGATCTGGACCCCGACCCCGCGTCTGCCAAGGCGGCAAGTCCGTCTGCGTCCGTCTCCCCATTCAACACGCGCATCCCCTCCGCGCGCACACTCGCGCGCTTTCTAGCGCTTGCTCAAGAGGAAGTCCGGCTGCGCGGCCAGGTCACCGTGCTGCTCACCACCGATGCGGCCATTCGCGAGCTCAACCGGCGCTTTCGCGGCAAGAACAAGCCCACCGACGTGCTGTCTTTCCCGGCAGGCGCGATGCCCGGCGCAGCAATCGCAGGCGACCTCGCCATCAGCGTTCCCACAGCCATGCGCCAGGCTGCGGAGCAGGGCCACTCGCTCAGCATCGAGATCAAGGTGCTCGTGCTCCACGGCCTGCTCCATCTCGCCGGCTACGATCATGAGGCCGACAACGGCAAAATGGCCCGCCGCGAACTCCTCCTCCGCGCCCGCCTCGGCCTCCCACAAGGCCTCATCGAGCGCGCCGAAACGTCGAAGCTGGGAGTGAAAGCTGGGTGCCCCATCCTTCCGCGCTCTTTGCGGAAGGGTGGGACAGCACCGAACCCCAAGCGCAAGCAGTCCGTCCGCGGAGCCAGCCGGGTGCCCCCGGTCTCGATTTTGAGACCGGGGATACCTCCTAACCCCAGGCGCAAGCAGGCCATCGGTGGCGCAAAACCATGAGCCCCCTCGCCATCACCATGGTTCTCCTGCTGGCCGCCGTCGAGACGCTGGCCTCCTACATCAGCCGCGTCTACTCCGAGTTCGGCAAAATCCTCTCCCGCGAAGTGCAGGAGAACCTGGATGTGTGGGAGGAGCGCATCGAGCCGCAGTTGGGCCTGAGCCGGGAGCACGCGGCCATCTCCGCAGCCGTGCTGCAGCAGCTCGCCCTCGGCATCGTCGCGCTCGAGTTTGGCGCGGTCCTCTTCGATCGCACTCCGCATCTGCGCCCCACGTGGGCCGAGATCGCGCAAGCCGTGCTGGGCGTAGTGCTGGTCGTGGTGTTTTGCAACCAGATCGTGCCCACGCTGCTCTTCAATCGCACCAAAGGCGAATGGGCGGCGCGCCTCATCTGGCCCATCCGCCTGCTGCTGTGGCTCATGACGCCCATCACCGTGTTCGCGCGCTTCTTCTTTTCGGTGGCCTCTTTGGCCGAGCAGCAGGCCAGTCCCGAAGAGGAGGCCGCAATCGATGTCGAGGCGCTGCTTGAGGCCGGCGAAGAGGAAGGCATTCTGGAGGAGAGCGATCGCGACCTGGTGCGCTCGGCCGTCGAGTTTGGAGACAAGCTGGTGCGCGAGGTGATGACGCCGCGCCCGCGCGTGTTTGCCGTGCCCGACTCTCTCACGCTGGAGCAGTTTCTCGATCGATTGCGCGTGCACAATTTCTCCCGCGTCCCGGTCTACTCCACATCGCTCGACAACATCACCGGCATCGCCTTCGCGCACGACCTGTTGCAGATCTCGGACGTTGATGCGCGCACCCGCACCGTCGCCGGTATCCAGCGAGAGGCCGTCTTTGTGCCTGAGACCAAGCGCGGCTACGAGTTGCTGCGCGAGATGCAGAGCGAAAAGCAGCACATGCGCATCGTCATCGACGAGTACGGCGGCGTCGCGGGCCTGGTCACCATCGAAGACCTGCTCGAGCAGATCGTGGGCAACATCCGCGACGAGCACGAAGAAGAAACGCCTGTCGAAGAGCCGCAGCCGGAGCCCGGCGGCGCATGGCTGGTGCCCGGCGACTTTCCGGTCGACCGGCTCGCCGAGCTCTTCGGCGACGGCGTCGAAGCCGGCAACGGATACGAGGCCAGCACGCTGGGCGGCCTGGTCAGCGAAATCGAGGGCCGCATCCCGCTCCCCGGCGAGATGGTCGTGCTCAAGCCCGCCGGCCTGCGCATGGAGATCGTCGCCTCCACCGACCGCCGCGTAGAGCGCCTGCGCGTCTTCCCGCCGGCAAGCGAAACCGCGGTGCCCGCTCGGGAATAAGCCGCGCGACGATGCCCGCAATCTTCGCTCTCCCGGAGCCTGAATCGGCGTAAAATCGATGCATGAGTTCGCTCCCTCGCTTTCAAACCATCCCCTCGCGCCGCAGCATGGTCCTCGACCCTCCCATGTCGGATGAGGAATTCGAAGCCCTCTGCCTGCGAAACCGGGACGTTCACTTCGAACGCACGAGCGAAGGAGAGATTCGCATGAACCCTCCAACGGGAGGAATGACCGGCGACGGCAACTCCGAAATCAACCACCAGCTTCGCGGCTGGTGGGATACTCACCTTGAGGGCCGCGTCTTCGGCAACGACACCGGCTTTTTTCTACCCGACGGATCGATGCTGAGCCCGGATGCCGCCTACGTTCTTCCCGTGCAATTGAAAGGACTCAAACGTGCGCAACTCACCGGATTACTGCGCCTCTGTCCCGCATTCGTGATCGAACTGCTCTCTCCGACCGACAGCCTCGCCGAGACGCGCCGGAAGATGCGGAGCTGGATCGCGAACGGCGCGCAACTGGGCTGGCTCATCGATCCCGATCGCCGCCGCGTGATCGTCTACCAGCCTGAGAAAGAACCGATCGAATCAACTGCCCTGAAGCTCGATGGTTCAGGCCCGATTGACGGCTTTTCCCTCGATCTCTCCAAAGTCTGGAGATGCTACCAGGTCCGGGACGAATAGCCAGAAACTGGCTAAGATTTCTTTCAAAAATCAGTTTTGTGTCAGGGCACGACCGGGCCACCCTCTGGGTCGGGTGCCGAAAAGGCCCCATAAATGGCGGGCTTTATCCCCTGAGGGATTGCCCTGTCAGCGAAGAAATCCTGAATCCGCGATAATTAAGGAGTCAGGAGTCGTTTTGAAATCAGGATTTGTCGCCATTCTCGGCCGGCCCAACGCCGGCAAAAGCACGCTGCTCAACGCCCTCATCGGCGAAAAGGTGGCCATTGTCTCGGCCAAGCCGCAGACCACGCGCCATCGCATCGCCGGAGTTGTCGAGGTGCCCGCCGTCGTCGCGGGCAAGGGCAAACATCCCGCCGCACAGATCGTGTTTGTCGACACGCCCGGCGTCCACAAGCCGGGCTCGCAGCTCGACCGCCGCATGTTGCAGGAGGTCTACGAGGCTCTCGAGACGCGCGACCTGGTGCTGGTGCTGATGGATGCGACGCGCAGAGTGCAGCTGGAGGAATCCCAGGTCCCAAACACGGGACCTGGGGCACCCAGCAGCACCGGAAACGCAGGTCCTACGACTCCATCCGCTCAGGATGACATCATCGTTTTGTCTGGCACAAAGCAAGTCGCGCAAAAAGATCGCCACAGTGACCGCACCAACTGGGCCAGCGAAGACGAGTTCCTCTTCGGCCTGATCCGCAAGCTCGACTGCCCCGTAGTCCTCGTGCTCACCAAGATCGACCTGGTGTCAAAGGACCGTCTGCTGCCGCTGATCGACACGCTCACCCGCCAGTTCAACTTTGCAGAAATCATTCCGGTCAGCGCCCGCAAGCGCGACGGCCTAGACATCCTGGTGCGCAAGATCGTCGCGGTGCTGCCCACCGGCGAGCGCTATTACCCAGCCGACCAATACACCGACCAGCCCATGCGCTTCATGGTGGCCGAGTTGATCCGCGAGCGCATTCTCGTCGAAACAGGCGAAGAGGTTCCCTACGCATCTGCGGTAGTGATTGAGCGCTTCGAAGAGCCCGCACCAGCCCCGCCGCAGAAGAAGAAAGGCCCACCGGCGCGGCTGCCGCTCACCCGCATCGCAGCGGCCATCTACTGCGAGCGCGAGGGTCAGAAGGCGATCCTGATCGGCAAGGGCGGGGCGAAGTTGAAAGAGATCGGCACCGGTGCGCGCCGTCAGATCGAGTCGCTGCTGGGGACGCGCGTCTATCTCGAACTGCACGTAATCGTCGAGCCCAACTGGCGCGAGTCGAAGAGCTTTGTCGAGCAGCTCGACTGGCGCAACCAGCTTGAGCGGCTGGCCGGAACGGCGGCGACCGAGCACGCGTCCGACGAAGAGAAGTAGAGCCGGCCGGCCGGCGCGACAGAATCCGCGGGCCATCCGGCTCGTCATCCTTCCTCCGGCAGATCGAGCCTCTCAGCCCGTAGTGAAGCTGAGCACGTCCCCTGTCGAAGTGCCACCGGCGGTAGTTACAACAATACGAAAGTAGTAAGTGGTGTTGGCCTTGAAGCCCGTCACGGTAGCGCTAACCGCCGCGGAACTCGTTGCCGCGGGCAAGGACTTGGAACCGGTGCTGATGGTCAGGGCCGTGCTGCTGGCTCCATACTGGAAGACATAGGAACCGGAAAGTCCAAAAGTACTCACGATGGCGTTCAGCGTTGCGCCCGTTGCGCTCACCGAACTCGCAGGCGAGGCTAGTGCGGTTGGCGAACCAACCAGCGTGTAACTGGCCGAAGCTACCGCGCTGTCGGAATAGTCCGGAGCAACAGCGATTGCCTTGATGTTCTCAGATACCGGCACCGCGATTGCGCCGGTATATCGCGTCGAACTCGCTGTGGGCGCGGCGTTGTTGGTCGTGTAATAGATCGTTGCACCCGCGGTTGCGTCGGTCAGGGCGACCGATTGCACCGACGTGTAAGTTCCCGTGTTGACAGAGAACTTAGGCGTGGCCGCGGCGGGCAGAGTAATAGTATAAGTTGCCGAGGCCACTGCGCTATTCGAGTGATTCGCCGCCGCCGCGATAGCCTCGATCGTCTCGGTCGCAGATACCCTGATAGCCGCCGAGTACTTAGTCGAGTTAGTGGTCGGAGTCGTTTTGTCGGTTGTGTAATAGATGGTTGCCGAGGGCGTTGTCGAACCGATGGTCACCGTCTCCACGGACGTGTAGGGACCGGGCGGTGGGGTGAAGGTCGGCTTCGCTGCCGCTACTGCCGCCTGCGATATGTCAAAAGCCTGCCCGGCAATTGTGATCGATCCTTCTCTGGCGCTCCCCGGGTTGCTCGCAAAGCTGTATTCAAGCTCGCCGGGGCTTGATCCGTTCCCGGTCCCGCTCCCTGAGCCTCCGCCGACAATGCCGAGCCACGCATCGTTCGGCGCGGATGTCCATGTGCATCCCGCATCGGCCAGGATCTCAACCGTGGCATCGCCGGCTGCGGCCGGCGCCACTGCCGAAACTGGATAGAGTGCATAACTACATGCGCCGGCCGGCCCAGCCTCGAATGCCCCAAAATCCAGGGCTTTCCCGTTTACCTGCCTCGCTTTTTCCGATTGCGATACAACGTACTGGCGAGTTACGGAGTAGCCCTGGCCCATCGGGTTGGTTGTAACCGCTGGAGCCTGCGGACCGCTCTTGTCAATTGCATCCGATCCCGCCTTGAGCGTGTAGTCCCCGCCGCTTGCGTTCGTAAACCCGGGATTACCGGTCTTGTCGACAAAGAGCGGGTATTGGCTTGAAAACACGGGCATATATCCGCATGGGTCGAAAGGGTAGTTATACCCGTCCTCCCAGCCGGTCTGAATCCAGTTGGCATAGATCGCTTCCGGGCCTTCGCATCCAAAGTCGAAGCCCGGAGTTGCAGCGCCGGCAGTGGCAGGTTCCACATAAAAGATGTTATTCCGCACATCGCCATGCTGCGCCCCGGTCTGCGTACTGAGTCCGCTATCGTCAAGCTGCAGCAGAACGGTCTGATAGGTTGCGCTCTGGTCTGCCTCGACAACCACCGTATTGTTGTAGAAATAAATGGTCCCGTTGCGGTCGTTGGCCGGGACACCCTGGTCCCCGCCATAGTGCACCATATTCACCGTCGAAGTATTGTGAAGGACGTTTCCGTAAACATACGTGTAGGAAAAGCTCGGCTCTTGTACGGTAATGTTTGCAGATCCCTCTGGATCGACCAGATCCAGCATGTGACCGCCGCTCTCAATCCAGTTATATCGAATCACCGTGCCGGCGGACCGATCCTTCAGGTTGTTCCCGCCGGATCCGGCCACGGGTGATCCCAGGTAGTTATATTGGAAGGTCATTTCGCTTCCTTCCGTATAGATGTTATGCTCCTCCTCCTGACCCGGAATGCCGTTTCCATATACTTTGCTGTACTGCAGGGTGATGTTGCGGGATTCATCCCCTTCAACACCGCCGTTGTCATCGCCCGAGGCCACAAAGAAGCCGTTGCTGTTGCCATTGATAATGCAGTTGGTCACAACAATGTTTTCACCCGTGACGATATAGATTCCGGCAGAGTCTTCGAGATAAGTGCCCGTGGTCCCGTTCGCATACTTGAAAGTGCCGTTGTAGTAGGCATTTTGAATCTGTAAATTGGCTATCTCGATGTATGCGGGCTTGTAGCCGGCCGGCGCGTTCAGGTAGGGCGTGATATCCACCAGCCCCCGCTCCGGCGTGCCTCCGGAGTATTGCAGGTTAAGGTGTGCGCCAACGGTCGCGTTGCTGCCGTCGATAATGGGCAGCTTGCCCGTCGCCGAATCGGGTACGCCAACCACGCGAATCGGCTGGGTCGCGGTCCCCTGGCCCGTGACGCCGATGAACTCATGGTAGGTAGCATAGTGAATCCGCACTGTGTCGCCCGGCTGGAGAGCGCTCCAGTTGAAGGCGCCGATGGTTGTGTACGCCTGGCCCGGCCCAATATCGTAGACCGCCCCGAAAGCCGCCGCGGAAATCAGCAGTGGGCCGCAAAATCTCAACCCTCTGAAAAACAAGCGAAAACCGGGAAGAGCGAGAAAGCGAGCGGTGGCCATTGTTCTCCTTCAGACTCAAGCGGTCGGAATCGAATGATCAAGATACTTTCACAAGAGGCGGGCGCCCGCAACCGTAAACACGACAGCGGTTGCTTGAAATCTCCTGTTGAGCGCGCCCCAGGCGCCCGCATCGAGCGCAATTGTGGAGCGATACAGGCACAGTCTTCAGCCGCTCGAATCGGTTCTTAGTCGTTGTCCGGTTCCATCGGCGCGCGATGCTGGCTCAGGAAAAAGTTGAAATCCTTCTGCGCCGGGATGATGACGTATGGCCGCGCCTGGGGCAGTGTGAAGAATTCATGCAGATCAGTCGTGGCACGCTTGTCGGCGAATCCCAGCGCGCCTTCGGGAATGCCATTTACGCCTTCGATCATGCGCAGGATGCTGCCAAAATCGTTCACTTGGTTGTTGATATAGCCAGCCGGCGTGTAGGCCGACACCACCACCATTGGCACGCGGAATCCATATTGAAAATCGCCCTGGCAGTCCGTCGAGCGGCACGGCAGCTTGAACGTCGAGGGCGGAGGCTCATGGTCGGACCATCCGCCCCAGTCATCCCACGTAATCACGATTGCGGAGTTATGCCAATACGATTCGCGCTCCCCATGCTTCGCACCAGGGCACACGTGGTAGCT
>Ga0302326_10025288_pt1 | contig 12046 bp, 9 predicted proteins | sample Palsa_T0_3_FD_202264 | JGI IMG/M metagenome (GOLD analysis project Ga0302326, IMG submission 202264) | Peat permafrost microbial communities from Stordalen Mire near Abisko, Sweden - Palsa_T0_3 | ecosystem: Environmental > Terrestrial > Soil > Palsa > Peat permafrost | place: Sweden: Abisko...
GCAACATCCGATGACTCGCTGGCGTCCCGCCGTGGTGGCGCCTGCGGCATGGGTGCTCCTCGCATGCAGCGTGCCGTTTCCCGCCTATGGTAGGCACGGCTCCCGGCCGGGCAAGGCCAGGCCGAAGGCCCGCGCCGCGAACACCGTCAGCCCGGGTTCCTGATGCCATAGGCCGTTCTCATCGGCGTCCAGGCCCAGGCAATCGCGGTACCACGCGCCCAGGGCCGCCGGGTCGGCGGCCCGCATGAAGTACCTGCCGATTCCGATCACGCGTTCCATGCCGCTATCTTGCCAGGACGGCGGCCGCCGCCCCGGGTGTGCTTCCACCGTAAGCTCACGGTTACGCCAAGCGAGCAGCCAACGGAACCGCCGCCGGGCCCGGTGCGGGCGTAGCCTGACTGCGTGCGTGGTGGGCGTGCCATAGTGGGCCGCTCCGCTGAGTCGGGGCTGATCCGCAGGCGGTTGGCTGCGGGCCGCGCTGGCCGCGGCGGCGTGATTCTGCTCGCCGGGGAACCGGGGATCGGGAAGACGGCGCTGGCCGCGGAGGTGGCCGACGAGGCCCGGCGCGGCGGCATGGTCGCAGCGTGGGGACGGTGCCGCGAGGACGGTGATGCACCGCCGTACCGGCCATGGGTTCAGGTGCTCCGGGAAGTGCTGGAGCGGTGCGGCCGGCCAACGGCAGGCTCAGATCGTGACCGGCTCCTTGCGCCCTTGCTCGCAGCGTCAGGCGACAGGACCTGGGATGAGCAGGGCAGGCCGGATCGGTTCCGGCTTTTCGACGCGATGGTGTCGGCGCTTGCCTGGCCGGGGTCTCCGGGAGTGCTTGCGGTCATCGACGACTTGCACCGGGCCGATGAGGCATCGCTAGCGTTCCTGCGCTATCTCGCGGCCGAAGTGGATCAGTTGCCGCTTGTCGTGCTCGGAGCCTACCGGGACACCGAGGCCGGCCCCGGCCATCCTCTGATGGCGGCCATGGGGGCGATGGCGGACGGGGGTGCGCTGGAGGTTCTGCCCCTGCCGGGTCTGGCTGAGGCTGAGGTCCGGGCGATCGTCACCCGGCAGGCTGGCCCGGTACAGGACGAGGTGGCCGATCAGATTGTCGCCCGGGCGGAAGGCAACCCGTTCTTCGTGGTGGAGATAGCCAGGCTGCTGCGCTCGGCCCGCGGGGAGCTACAGCTTCACCCACGCACTCGTGCAGGCGGCGATCTACGGCGGGCTGCCTTATGGCGAGCGAACCTTGCTGCACAGGCACGCTGCCGCTGCCATCGCCGCGCTGAACCGCGACGACGATGAGACCGTGAGCGCACTGGCGTATCACAGCTACCGCGGAAGCCTCGGCGGCGATCCCGGCGCCGCCCTCGGGCACGTGCTGGCCGCCGGGCGGCGCGCCGGGCAGCGGCTCGCGTTCGAGGAGGCCGCCCGGTGGCTGGGATGCGCGCTCGAGCTCACCGAGCGAGCAGCCGTCGACCCCCGCACGTACATGTCACTGCTCTGCGAGGCCGCCGACGCCGAGATCAGCGCCGGCGCCGCCGCCATGGCGCGTTCGCACTACGAATCGGCCGCCGGCCTGGCCCGCCGGCACAGGGACACTGCCATGCTCGCCCGGGCGGCGCTGGGCGTGGGCTCCACCGTTGTCACGGCCGGGCACGTGGACTGGCCGCTGGTCCGGCTGCTCCAGGAGGCTGACGCCTGCTCCGAGAATGTGGCCGCTCGGGTGAGCTTGCAGAGCCGGCTGGCCATCGAGCTGTACTGGCACCAGGGAAGCGAGCCCTCACGACAGCGGAGCCTGGCCGCTCTCGCGGCAGCGGAGACAAGCGGCAGCGACGAGGTCCTGACGGTCGCGCTGCACGCCCGCCAGTTCACCTTGCGCGGCCCTGGCAACCTCGACGAGCGGATCGCCATCGGCGAGCGGCTGACCGAGCTGGCCGCTGGCACGGGCAACACCGACCTGTCATTTCAGGGGGCCGTCTGGCTGGCAGCCGACGTCCTGCGGAAAGGGGACCTGCCCCGGTACCGGAGCCTCGCCGAGGAGCTCGACGCCCAGGCCGCCAGGACCCGGCGCCCGCTGTGGCGCTGGTACTCGACCGTCATGCGGGCCCAGCTCGCCGCCGTGGAAGGCCGCGTCGACAATGCCTACGAGGCGACCGAGGCGGCCGGCGCGCTGGGCCGCCAGCTCGGTGTTGAGGTCGCCGCCGCTTACCGCATCGGCCAGCTGTGCGTCCTGCACCGCGAACGGCACGGCCTGGCTCCCCTCCTCAAGGACATCCAGGAGGTCAGCGCCCGCCTTCCCTATTTCGTGACCATCCGGGCGCTGGCCGCGCTGACCGCGGCCACCACCGGCCGTCATCGGTCCGCAGCGTGGGAGATCGATCGGCTCAGCGGTCACGATTTCGCCGCTGTGCCGGGAGACGCGCTCTGGGTCGCCACTATCGCGCTGATGCTCGAGGCCGCAGCTATCTCCCGTTCGCCCCATACCAGGACACTCGTGGGGCTCCTTACCCCGCATCGCGGAACTCTCGTGGTTCAGGGCCTGCCGAGCTGCTGGGGGTCGGTCGACCGATTCGTCGGCCTGGGGCAGCGGGCACTAGGGGACCTGCGGGCCGCTGACAGAGCTCTCGCCGATGCGCTCGCCATGGAATCAGATCTCCGGGCACCGATTTTCGCGGCACGCACGAAGGTCGACCTGTCGCGGCTTCGTTTGCAGTGCGGCAGCCGTCGCCAGGCCGCGGAACTGGCCGCGGAGGCGGCCGCCACGGCGGAGCTGCTGCACCTCGACGCGCTCGCCGAGGAGGCCAGGAGCGCGACGGGCAGCGCCGACCCGGCCTGGAACCCGCTCTCGCGCAGGGAGCGGGAAGTGCTCGCCCTCGTCAGCGAGGGCGAGTCCAACAAGGACATCGCCGCACGCCTGGTGATCAGCCTCAACACCGTCGAGCGCCACCTGGCGAACATCTATGGGAAACTCGGCGTCCGAGGCCGGGCCGACGCCGCCGCGTACGCAGTCAGGTCCGGCCTCGCATCCCGGTGACCCAATGGTGGTTTTCCGTGATGCAAGCGCAGCTGCAGCCGGTCCATCATTGCTTCGACCATTCCACCAGCCCGCACAGTAAGGAGGCACCATGCCCATCGTCGTCGTCTTCGACTTCCCCGGCGAGGACATCGCCAAGTACCACAAGGTCTTCGAACTCGGCGGCCCCGCTGTGAACGCGCAGCCGAGCCGCCTCGACCATGTCTGCTACACCACCGACAACGGCTTCACCGTCATCGACGTCTGGGCAGACGAAGCCAGCTTCACCGCGTTCGGCTCTATCATCGGTCCCGCCCTCGCAGGAGCCGGCCTGGACCCCAAGCCGACCATCCATACGCTGGTGGCCACCATGGGAAAGGATGGCAGGCAGGTCATCTACTGACCCGCTGGGTAAGATGCACGGGTGACCACCCAGGGAATCAAGACAGTGCTGCATCCCGTGTCCGACCTGGCGAAGGCCAAGGCGGTGTACGCCGCGCTGCTCGGCACGGCGCCGCAGACCGACGAGGCCTACTACGTCGGTTTCGAGGCCGCGGGACAGCAGATCGGGCTGGTGCCGGGCGGCGGCCCGCAGGCCATGACCTCACCGGTGGCCTTCTGGCACGTGCCGGACATCGAGGCGAAGCTGGCCGAGGTGACCGCCGCGGGCGCCACCGTGCGGGAGGCCGCGCATGACGTCGGCGGCGGCCGGCTGGTGGCGACCGTGACCGACCCCGACGGCAACGTTCTCGGGCTGCTTCAGGACCCGTGAGGGCCGGCCTGGCCACCGGGACAGCCGGCCAGTCGCCTGCCCGCCGCGTTGCCGACAGCCACGACCTGATCCGCGTGGTCGGCGCGCGGGTGAACAACCTCAAGGACATCAGCGTCGAGATACCGAAGCGCCGGCTGACGGTGTTCACCGGCGTCTCCGGCTCGGGCAAGAGCTCGCTGGTGTTCGGCACGATCGCCGCGGAGTCGCAGCGGATGATCAACGAGACGTACAGCGCCTTCGTGCAGGGCTTCATGCCGGCGCTGGCGCGGCCCGAGGTGGATGTGCTCGAGGGGCTGACGACCGCGATCATCGTCGACCAGGAGCGGATGGGCGCCGATGCCCGCTCGACGGTCGGCACCGCCACCGACGCCAACGCGATGCTGCGCATCCTGTTCAGCCGGCTCGGCCAGCCGCAGATCGGCTCACCCCAGGCGTTCTCCTTCAACGTCGCCTCGATCAGCGGGGCGGGCGCGGTCAGGTTCGAGCGCGGCGGGAAGACCGTGCAGGAGCGGCGCAGCTTCAGCATCACCGGCGGCATGTGCCCGCGCTGCGAAGGCCGGGGATCAGTCACCGACATCGACCTGTCCCAGCTCTACAACGAGAACGCGTCGCTCAGCGACGGCGCGATCACCGTCCCCGGCTACACCGGGGGCGGCTGGAACTCCCGGCTGTACAACGAATCGGGCTTCTACGATCCGGACGTGCCGGTCCGCACGTTCAGCAAGAAGGAACTGAACGACTTCCTGTACCACGAGCCGGTCAGGATGAAGATCGCGGGCATCAACATGACCTACGAGGGCCTGGTCCCGCGGATCCAGCGGTCGATGCTGTCCAAGGACCCCGAGGCGATGCAGCCGCACGTCCGGGCGTTCGTGGATCGCGCGGTCACCTTCACCACCTGCCCGGAATGCGGCGGCACCCGGCTCAGCGAGGAGGCCCGGTCCTCGAAGATCCAGGGCATCAGCATCGCCGACGCGTGCGCGATGCAGATCAGCGACCTGGCCGGGTGGGTCGACGACCTCGACGAGCCGTCCGCGGCGCCGCTGCTCGCCGCGCTCAAGCAGAACCTCGACTCGTTCACGGAGATCGGCCTGGGCTACCTCGCACTCGACCGGCCCACGATCACGCTCTCGGGCGGCGAGGCCCAGCGCACCAAGATGATCCGCCAGCTCGGCTCGTCGCTCACCGACGTGACCTATGTCTTCGACGAGCCGACAGTCGGGCTGCACCCGCACGACATCCAGCAGATGAATGACCTGCTGCTGCGGCTGCGGGACAAGGGCAACACGGTGCTCGTGGTGGAGCACAAGCCAGAGACGATCATGATCGCCGACCACGTGGTCGACCTCGGGCCCGGCGCTGGCACGGCAGGCGGCACCGTCTGCTTCGAAGGCACCGTGGAGGACCTGCGGAATAGTGACACCATCACCGGGCGGCACCTGGGCGACCGCGCCGAACTGAAGTCCTCGCTGCGGTCGCCGTCCGGGCACCTGGAGGTGCGCAGCGCCAGCCTGCACAACCTGCAGGACGTGGACGTCGACATCCCGCTCGGCGTGCTGACCGTCATCACCGGGGTGGCGGGATCGGGCAAGAGCTCGCTGATCCGCGGCTCGGTGTCCGGGCGCGACGGGGTGGTGACGGTCGATCAGGCCCCGATCCGTGGCTCGCGGCGCAGTAACCCGGCCACCTACACCGGGCTTCTCGACCCCATCCGCAAGGCGTTCGCGAAGGCCAACGGCGTTAAGCCCGCCCTGTTCAGCCCGAACTCCGAGGGCGCGTGCCCCAACTGCAACGGCGCCGGGGTCATCTACACCGACCTGGCCATGATGGCTGGCGTCGCCACCACCTGCGAGGTATGCGGGGGGAAGCGGTTCGACGCCCCTGTGCTGGATTACCATTTCGGCGGCCACGACATCAGCGAGGTGCTGGCGATGCCGGTAACCCGCGCCCAGAAGCTCTTCGGCGCCGGCGAGACGAGCACGCCGGCCGCGCACGCGATCCTCGGCCGGCTCGCCGACGTGGGGCTCGGCTACCTCAGCATCGGCCAGCCGCTCACCACGCTGTCCGGCGGCGAGCGGCAGCGGCTCAAGCTGGCCACCAGGATGGCCGAGAAAGGCCGGGTCTACGTCCTGGACGAGCCGACCAGCGGCCTCCACCTCGCCGACGTCGAGCAACTGCTCGGCCTGCTCGACCGGCTCGTCGACTCCGGCACGTCGGTCATCATCATCGAGCACCACCAGGCGGTCATGGCGCACGCCGACTGGATCATCGACCTCGGCCCCGGCGCCGGCCACGAGGGCGGCCGGATCGTCTTCGAGGGCACGCCCGCCGATCTCGCCGCCGCCCGGTCCACCCTCACCGGCGAGTACCTCGCGGCCTACGCCGGCGCCTGAGCGGCATTAAGGGCCAAGGATCTCCAGGTGCACCGGGCATGCTGCGTTGTAATGCTTCAAGGTCAGCTTCCCCTGGGAATACGCCCACGAGCACGTACAGAAATTAGGTACGTGATCGGACGTTATGACCTCGGCAGGAACGCCGCTACGCCGCTCGGCGCGACCTGGCCGGTACGGCAGCGGCTCTCCGATGAGGGCCAGGACAGGTCCCTCGGTCCTGGCTTCCTGGACAGATCCGTCCGCTAGCGCCAGCCACTCCCGTGGCCTGGCCCCTGAGGACAGGGCTGGTACGTGCCGTTTGACGCGCACCCTGGCTCCGGGGATTTTGTCGCTCGCCCGGCTTTCCATGTCCTGCAGAATATCCGCCGGGCGGAAAGGGTGATTCTCGTGGCCGGCGACCCGGGCCCGCGAGGGTCAGGCTGTTACTACCTCAACCTCGCCGATTCCGAGCGCCGTGACGGGGGCCCTGATCTGGGAGGCGTCGCCGACCAGGATCGTGACCAGGCGGCCCGCCGGGAACGCCGCGATGACCGCGGCTGTTGCCTCGGCGGTACTCGTCTGGGCCAGGCGCGCGTACAGCCGTGCCTGGTAGTCGTCCGGCAGGTGCTGCTCCACCTGATCCGCCAGCGTCCCGGCCACCGACGCCGCCCGCTCGTACCGCAGCGGCGCGACGCCCACCAGGTTCTGCACCGCGGTGTCGCGCTCTGCCTCGGTCAGTCCTTCCGCGGCCAGCGTCCGCAGCACGGTCCGCACGTCATCGAGCGCGGGACCGGTGGACGCGGTGTCCACGGAGCCGCTGATGGCCAGCAGCGACATGCCCGGGCCGCGGGCTGCGCCATCCGGCGCCGGCGATAGCAGTACCTGCTGGGAGGCCCGCACCCCGTAGGTGTAGCCCTTCTCCTCGCGGAGAACCCGGTCCAGCCGGGACGTGAGCGTGCCGCCCAGGCAGTACGTGCCGAGCACCAGGGCCGGCCATGCCGGGTCGCGCCGGTCCGGGCCGGCCCGCCCGATGAGCAGCTGCGTCTGGACGGCGCCGGGCCGGTCCACGATGATCACGCGGCCGGTGTCGTCGGGGGTGACCGGCGCCGTCGGCGCCGGCCCGGCGGCATCGCCGTCCCATCCGCCGAGCGTGTCGGCCAGCACGGCGTCCAGGTCGACATCCGTCAGGTCGCCCGCGATGACCGCGGTGGCCGTGGCCGGCCGCACCCGGGCCTGGTAGAGCGCGCGCACGCCCGCCGCGTCGATCCGCGGGACGGTGTCCTCGGTGCCCTTGCGCGGCCGGGACAGCCGCGCGGACGCCGGGAACAGCTCGCGGGCAAGCTGCCGGGCCGCACGCCGGCCAGGATTGGCCATCTCCAGCGGAATCTTGTCCAGCCGGTTGCGGACCAGCCGCTCGATCTCGCTGCCGGGGAACGCGGGCGCGCGCAGCGCCTCGGCGAGCAGCCCGAGCGCCCTGGGCAGGTGGGAGACGGGGACCTCCAGCGAGACCTGCGCGCCCGGGTAGTCGGCGCTGGCGTCGAGCGTCGCGCCGCAGCGCTCCAGCTCAGCGGCGAACTCCTCGGCGGTGTGCTTGCTGGTGCCCTCCGACAGCGCGCTCATCATGATCGCGGCGATGCCGTCCAGCCCGTCGGGCTCCGCGTCGAGCGGCAGGTCCAGACAGATCGACACGGCTGCCACCTGCTGCCCGGGCCGGTGGCAGCGCAGCACGGCCAGCCCGTTGGCCAGCACGCCGCGGCCGGGCACGGGGAAAGTCCAGGGCCTCGCCTGCCCGGGCGCCGGCTGGGGGTGGAAGTCCATGGTCATGGCTCGTACACCAGCACCGCGCGGTTGTCCGGGCGCAGCCGCGCCGCGGCGACCGCCCGGACTTCCTCGGCGCTGACATCGAGGATCCGGCTGACCGCGGTAAACGCGAGCTGCGGGTCGCCGAACAGGACCGCGTACCGGCACAGCTCGTCGGCCCGGCCGGCCACCGTGGCGAGCCGGTCCAGCCATTCGCGTTCCACCAGGGCGCGGGCCCGCTCCATCTCCCCGGCGTCCGGCGGCTCCGCGCGCAGGAGCGCCAGTTCCTCGTCGACGGCGTCCCCGATCTGCGGGATCTCGGTGCCGCCGGAGGCTTTCACGTCCAGCAAGCCGAGCGAGGGGGCGCCAGCCAGACGCAGCAGCCCGGCGCCGGCCGTGACGGCAGTGCGGTCGCGGCGCACCAGCCGGTTGTACAGCCGGGACGCCGTGCCGTCGCCGAGTACGGTGAGCGCCAGCTCGGCCGCGTCGCACTCGCGCGTGCCGTCGCGCGGCATCCGGTAGGCGGCCATCAGCGCGCGCGCCGGGACGTCTTCCCGGATGTCCTCCCGGAGCTCGGCGCCGATGATGTCGGGCAGCGCGGCGTCGCGGGGCGGCACCTTGCCGTCGTGGGGCGGGATGGAGCCGAAGTACCTCCCGGCCCACCGGAGCACCTGCTCCGGGTCGATGTCGCCGACGACTGCCAGGACCGCGTTGTCCGGCGCGTAATTCGCGCGGAAGAACGCGCGCGCGTCGTCCAGCGTCACCGCGTCCAGGTCGGCCATGGAGCCGATGGGCAGGTGGTGGTACGGGTGGCCCTCGGGGTAGGCGAGCGCGGCCATCCGCTCGAACGCGGTGCCGTAGGGCACGTTGTCGTAACGCTGCCGGCGCTCGTTCTTGACCACGTCGCGCTGGTTCTGCAGGGACTCCTCGTCGAGCGCCGCCAGCAGCGAGCCCATCCGGTCCGCCTCCAGCCAGAGCGCTAGCTCCAGCTGGTGCGCGGGCATGGTCTCGAAGTAGTTGGTGCGCTCGAAGCTCGTGGTCCCGTTGAGCGAGCCGCCGGCGCCCTGGACCAGCTCGAAATGGCCGTTCCCCTTAACCTGCGCCGAGCCCTGGAACATGAGGTGCTCGAAGAGGTGAGCCAGGCCGGTGCGGCCCTCGACCTCGTGCCGCGAGCCGACGTCATACCAGAGGCAGACCGCAGCGACCGGGTTCAGGTGGTCTTCCGACAGCACCAGCCGCAGGCCGTTGGCCAGCCGGTGCTCGGTAGCTGTCAGGCCGCCGGAACCGGCCTGCTGGGTAGCGGCGTGACCCACAGGTGCGTACATCCCTTCGATCGCGTGCAGGAGAAGTCCTGCCACTCTACGAAAGGAACCTGCCAGCTCTGCCGCTGGGCGGGCACCGCCACTGTGTATCACGCGTGATACAATGTCGTCATGACAGAGGTGTCGATACGAGATCTTCGTAACCACGGCGGTGATGTCCTTGACCGCGTCGCCGGCGGAGAGTCGATGACGGTCACCCGGGACGGTCACCCGATCGCCGAGTTGCGCCCGCTGCCCGGCCGCCCGTTGCAGGCGGCGCTGCTGCTGCAGCGATGGCGGGGCCTGCCGGCCGTTGACCCGGCGAAGCTGCGGGCAGATATCGATGATGTGCTGGACCCGGCGCTATGACGGAACCTCCGGCCGGCCAGCCGCGCGGTGTGCTGGACACCAGCACCGTCATCATGCTGTCCCGCATCACCGAGCCGGCCGATCTTCCGGCGGAGCCGCTCATCACGGCGGTGACACTCGCGGAATTGACCATCGGCCCGCTGGTTGCGACGACAGACTCCGAACGCGCCGCGCGTCAGGCGCACGTCCAGCAGGCCGAGGCGGACTTCGACCCGCTGCCCTATGACGCGCCCGCCGCGCGGACATTCGGGCGAGTGGCGGCGTCGCTGCGCCAGGCTGGCCGCAAGCCGTCTGCTCGCGCCTACGACGCGATGATCGCCGCCACCGCGATATCCAGAGGCCTGCCGGTCTATACCTGCAACCCAGCGGACTTCACGGGCATCGATGGCCTAACTGTCAGAGCAGTCCCCGTCCCGGGCCCGAACCGCCTGCCCTAGCGGACCACGGGCAGGCTCTCCGAGTTTCCGTACATCTCGTCGGTGCTGCCGCTGGCCGTGTTCGTCTGGTTCAGCGAGAGCCCGAAGGTGAGCGTCTTGTCCGGCGCAGACTTGCTGACGGTGATGCGGAACTCCAGGTTCTCCGTGCTCTTGGCCGGGAAGGTTGTCGGCGCATCCGCGGGTTCACCGGTGATGCTGCCGCTGGCTCCGGTCTTCCCGGCAAGCACGATCGGTCTCCAGGCCCCCTTGTTCCCGACCCGGTAAAAGAGCCGGACCTGGCCTGCGGAGATGCCGGTGTGCGCGCCGTCGTCACCGCTGATGGTGATCCCGGTGATGACGTCGTCGATCTCGTCGGCGGGATTGTAGATCGCCGCGGACAGCTGGGCCGCCTTTCCCGCGGTGATCTTGGAAGCCCCGGAGAACGTGATCTTCGGGCAGATGTGCTTCAGCCCGCCGAGATACAGGGTGGTCAGGCCGTGCTGGCCGGTGTCCGACTCCACCGCGATGATGGTGCACTCGGCGGACATGGTGGCGGCGGTGTAGGTGACGGACAGGTCGCCGGCCGAGTTGGTGTCCCCCTCGTCGGCGGAGAGCCGCCCGCACACGGCCGACTCATCCTCGGTGTCGCCGGTGATGTCGAGCACGATGTGGTCGCCGGCCACTGGCGCGCCGGCCGCGCTGTCCACGTGCACCAGGACAGTGGAGGTCTGCTTGCCTGACAAAGCCTGGTCCGCCGAGGTGACGGTGATGGCGTCGGGAGACTCGTAACCGCCCTGCCGGGCCGACCCGCGCATGGCGCCCTGGCCCACCTGCGACTCGCTCTGGACGCAGCCGCGCATCGGCCCGGTGGCGTAGTCGGCGTTGCTGAACATCTCCTGGATGTAGTAGTCGTTCCCGTTGATCACCTGGTTGTACTGGCTGGTGTTCGGGCTGGCCGCGTTGGTGGATCCCAGCGGGGTGCCGAACGTCCAGGCGCACTCGTCGCCGATCTCGTTGTTCATGCTGTCGGTCCAGGCGTTCACCAGCGGGTCGGTGATGGACTCCATCAGCTCGTGGCTGAGCACGCTGATCTCGGCGTCCGCCACGACGTCGTTGTTGGGCGACTCGCCGACGTTGCAGCCGGTCATCGTCGGGGCCGGCTCGTTGGCGTAGATCACCGTGCCGGCGGTGCCCTGGAAGTAGCTGTGGTAGGCGCAGTAGTTGACCATCGACGTCCACCCCTGCCCGTTCGTGGTCTCGACGCCCGCCGGGAAGAACACGGGGTAGAAGTGCGACTGGTCCTCGGGCAGGTTGTTGGCCGCGAGGTAGGCGCTCAGCTCCGCGGTGATCTGCGGATCCGCGACGCAGGCCGTGTATCCCGCAGTCGGGGTGCAGCTGTTGGCCGGGAACGGATCGGTGTCGACCTGGTCCCCGCTGTAGCTGATCTGGTAGTTGATGTTCGACATCTGGCCGTTCACCATGCCGCCGTACTCGGTGCCGACGGAGAACACGTTGGTGTTGGTGCCGCTGGCCGCCGACACGTCGGTGAGGAACCTGTCGATCAGGCTCTGGTAGGTGGCCGTCGGGGCGTTGAAGCCCGCCGGGGTCCAGAAGATCGGGGTCACGGTCACCGCGCCGGTGGTCTGGGCGGTGCCCATCACCGGGCCGCCGTGGTAGGTCAGCGGCGGGGTGCAGGTGGCGCAGTTCTCGGTGGACACGATGTCGGTCCCGATCGACGGCGGCGGCGTGCCGGTCAGGTACTGCTGCTCAGAGGCCCAGGTCATGACCACGTTGGCGGGCGGCGGGGTGCCGGGGTCGTTGTAGAACGCGGCGTCGTAGCCGGTCTGGCCGTTGTTGTCCGGCCCGGTGGCGGCGTCCATCTCGTTCACCGGCGAGCCGTTCACGGTGGCGTCCAGGATCGCGTCCCGGTGCCCCCAGCAGCCGGCCTGCATGGTCGGGGTGCAGTCGAGGTTGCTGCCACCCGGGCCGTCGTAGTACTCCCAGCCGAGGAA
>Ga0302326_10025290_pt1 | contig 12046 bp, 11 predicted proteins | sample Palsa_T0_3_FD_202264 | JGI IMG/M metagenome (GOLD analysis project Ga0302326, IMG submission 202264) | Peat permafrost microbial communities from Stordalen Mire near Abisko, Sweden - Palsa_T0_3 | ecosystem: Environmental > Terrestrial > Soil > Palsa > Peat permafrost | place: Sweden: Abisko...
GCTCAACGACCATGAGCTGGAGGCGGTGCTGGAGCGCGCCGCGGAGGCGGGCGCGAGCGCGGCCGGCTATGTGGTGCTGCGCCTGCCGCTGGAGATCAAGGACCTGTTCCGCGAGTGGCTGGAAGCCGCCCGGCCCGACCGCGCGGCGCGGGTGATGAGCCTCGTGCGACAGATGCGCCACGGCCGCGATTACGACGTGCGCTGGGGCGAGCGGATGAAGGGCGACGGCCCGATCGCCGAGATGATCGGCGCACGGTTCGCCGCCGCCAAGCGCCGCTACGGCCTCGACAAGCCACGCGCGCCGCTCGACCTCACCCAGTTCAAGGTCCCGCCGATGCCGACGGCGCAGCTCGACCTGTTCGCGTGAACCTGCCTTCGCCGGCGAGGGGAGACGGACGCCCACCTTGCCATCGTGCGGGAAATCGGCCCTAAAGCGCGGCGGCGCGGGGTGGCGACAAGGAGCCGAAGTGGCGGAGTTTTCGGCCGCGGATGCGGCGTTTACCGGCTTCCGGGTCGTCTGGGAGCGGCCGTGGGCGGTGGCGATCTGGGCGGCGGTGCAGATCGTGGTCAATCTGGCCCTGAAGGTCTTCGTCGTCGCGTCGGCCGGTGCGGGCATGACCCAGCTGATGCAACTCAGCCTGCAGCCGCCCGCCGCCGATCCTGGGCCGATGCTGGCGCTGATCCGCCAGGTGGCGCCGACCTATGTGGTGATGATGATCGTCGGGCTGGTCGTCTCGGCGGTGTTCTATGCGGCGATGAACCGGGCGGTGATGCGGCCGCGCGAGAGCCGCTTCGGCTACCTGCGGCTGGCCGCCGACGAGCTGCGGCAGCTCGGCCTCTTCGCCCTGCTGTTCCTGGCGTTCCTGGCGCTCTATCTGATGGTCGCGGTCGTCTCGGTGGTGCTGATGGCGCTGGTCGGCGCGGCGCTGGGCGCCAATGCGACTCTGGGCGTCGGCCTGCTGCTGCTGATCCTGCTGCCGACGACGTTCTGCGTCTTCGTCTATGTCGGGGTGCGCTTTTCGCTGGCCTCGCCGCTCACCTTCGCCAGCGGGCGCATCGACCTCGCCGGCTCCTGGCGGCTGACGCGCGGCCGCTTCTGGCCGCTGCTGGGCGCCTATGCCATCGCCGTCGCCCTGAACCTGGTGGTGTTCGTGCTGATCTTCGTGATCGCGGTGCTGGCCGTCGGCATCCTGAGCGGCGGCTTCGCCGGGCTGGAGGCGATCACCAAGTCGGACCCGACGTCGGTGGCGGCGGTGCTGACGCCGGCGCAGCTGATCTATCTGGTGATCCTGTCGATCGGCGCGGCGCTCAGCGCGCCGATCACCACCTGCCCGCCGGCGGCGATCTACGTGGCGCTCACCGGCGGCGCGACAACCAAGGTGTTCGACTAGAGCGCGATGGGTTCAGATCGAACCGATCTGAACCCTGAATCGGGCTCTACACTTTTGATTCTAGAGCATGATTCAACGGTCAGACGATTCCGTCTTACCGCATCATGCTCTAGGGCCGAGACCCCTGGCGCGCTTCCTGCTCCGAGCGCCCAAGTGCGCGGTCGGCCGCACGTGGAGAACGGCCCAAAGTGACACAGGCTGAGGCGCGGTTCGGGGCCCGCGACGGGGGCAAGCCGTCCCATATCTGGTGGGGGCCGATCGTCTCCGAGCCGCAGGCCGGCGAGATCATCGCCTGGACCGCCTGGTCGCTGATCCTGGTCGGCGTCGCACCGGCCACGTCGCTGGCGATCTCCGCCATCGGCGGCGAGGTCACCCTGGCGAGCCCCTACTACCGCAACCTCGGCGACAACTGGTTCGTGATCGGCCAGGCGGCGTTCCTGGCCATCGAGCTGATCGCGGCCATGCTGCTGCTGCGAAAGCGCTACTGGACGGCGGCGCTGGTGCTGTTCTTCTGCTGCGTTTTCGTGGCCGCCATCGTGCTGGCGACGATGGCGCGGCTGTCGCGCGATGGATCGATGAGCGCCGCCGGCGCGGCCGAGAACGCCCTGCTGGTAATCTGCCTGCTCTGCTTCACCCGCCTGGCCTGGCGCGCGCTGGAAGCCACCGCGGCGCTGCGGCGCCTGCGGATGCTGGAGCACTTCAGCTAGGCCTCTGACCTCGCACCACATGCGCACCAGGCTGTGGTAGGCGCCGACCAGCGAGACCGCAATTGCGAAGCATTATCATTTGCAAAAACACGGCCGGTCCCGCGCCGGTTCGCCGTTGGGCCGGCTTGTCTTGGGACGGTGAATGGCGTTCAGTCCGGGCGACAAAAGCGGGAGGAATTCATGAGCCTGGACACGATCGAGGCCGCCGACGAGGTGATTGCGCTGTGGCCCGGCGCGCCGCCCGAGCCCAGCCCCGGCGGCGTCGGCCCCGAGATCAGCTACCGCAACCTGGCCGCCAGCGGCGCCATGACCACCATGCTGCGCAACGTGGTGACGCCGACGCTGACCGTGTTCCGCGCCGATCCGGCCAAGGCCAATGGCGTGGGCGTGATCGTCGCCCCGGGCGGCGGCTGGCGGCTGTTGGCCTGGGAGCACGAGGGGCTCGACGTCGCCCGCTGGCTGGCCGCGCGCGGCTATACGGCCTTCCTGCTCAAGTACCGGCTGCGGCCGACCGAGCCGGACCCGGACGACTACGCCAGGGGCGTGGCCGAACTCACCGCGCGGATCACGGCGCAGGTCGAGTCGATGACCAAGCCGGCGCGGAGCTCCGCGGAGCTGCTGGGCGACAAGGCCACGCTGCGCGCCAGAGCCGCCGCCGCCGACGATGGCCGCCGCGCCCTGGCGCTGGTGCGCGAGCGCGCCGCCGAGTGGGGCGTCAAGCCGGACAAGATCGGCATGATCGGCTTCTCCGCCGGCGCCTTCCTCACCGGCGACGTCGCCCTGCGGCCGGGCGGCCCTCCCCTCGCCTTCGCCGCGCCGATCTACGGCGGCGACCTCGCCGGCCAGAGCGTGCCGGCCGACGGTCCGCCGCTGTTCATCGCCGTCGCGGCCGACGACCGGCTGCTCTACAAGGTGGTCGAGCAGTTCTTCGTCGACTGGTCGGATGCCGGCCGCCCGGTGGAGTTCCACGTCTTCGCGCACGGCGGCCACGGCTTCGGCATGTCGCGGATGAACCTGCCGGTCGACCGCTGGATCGACCTCTTCGGCGACTGGCTGGCCGACCTGGGCTTCGCATGAAACCGTCGAAGTCGCTCGCCGGCCTGGTCGCGCTGGCGGCCGGCGCGTCCACGCCAGCGCTGGCGCAACCGCCGGTCGCGCCAGCGGCGTTCGATGTCGCGACGCGCACGGTGATCCTGCAGGTCCACGCCGAGGGCATCCAGCTCTACGCGTGCAAGGCGGACGCCGCCGGCCACACCGCCTGGACGTTCCGCGAGCCGGTGGCGACGCTGATCCGCGGCGGCGAGACCGTCGGGCGCCACTACGCCGGCGCGCACTGGGAGCTGACCGACGGGAGCCTGATCCTCGGCAAGGCGTCGATGAGCCTGCCCGGCGCGGACCCCGGCGACGTGCCGCTGCTGAAGGTGGACGTGGTCGAAAACCGCGGAACGGGCGCGCTCAAGGACGCGGCGCTGGTGCTGCGCCTGAACACCCACGGCGGCGCGCTGAAGGGCGATTGCGCCGAGGCCGGCGCGTTCCGCTCAGTCCCCTACAGCGCCGACTACCTCTTCCTTCGGTGATTTGGACGGCGACAGGCGGCCGCCGGGCAGGCGCCGCAGCACCCACATCCGCATCCGCCAGCCGACCAGGAAGAGCACCGTCAGCAGCAGCGGAATGACCCCCGCGGGCGGGTTGCGCACGCCGGCCACCAGCAGCAGGAACAGCGGCGGCGTCACCACCATCAGCAAGAGCAGGAACCAGCGCACCGACGGCGTGACCTCGGGCGCCACCAGGTTCGCGATCAGCGCCGCGTAGCCCCAGGTGGCGGCCACCGAGAGTCCGATGGCGACCACCAGCCCCGAATAGACAATCATCGCCGGCTGCAGCGGGCCGGTCCCGTGGACGAAGGCGGTCGTGGCGGGGACCAGGGCGATCAGCGCGAGCGTCACCAGGTTGAGCACGGTCACCGGCGCATCGACGGTGACGATCATGGCGAAGAACCGCCGATGCGCGAGCCAATAGACGCTGATCACCACGAAGCTGAGGGCATAGGCGTCGAGCTGCGGGCTGAGCGTCGTCCACAGCTCGGCCGCGCTGCCCCAGGTCTTCGGCGCATGCAGGTCGAAGGCCAGCAGGGTGATGGCGATGGCGAAGACGCCGTCGGAGAGCATGATCAGCCGGTCGAACCAGTGGCGATGCCGCCGCCGTTCGAGGCTCTCGTCCGTATCGAGCGACTCCGGTTCCCCCGCCATGCCGACCAGCCCCCATCCCCGGGTCCCGGCCAGGATACACGCCAGCCCGCATCCGCGCGCGCCTCTTGTCTTACACAGGTTACGGGGGTTCACTCACCACATCCGCCCGGAGAATGCCCATGCCCCTCGACACCGCCGACGTCACGCTCGACTTCGATCCGGACGCGCTGCGCGAGAAGTATCGGCAGGAGCGCGACAAGCGCCTGCGCGACGACGGCAACGAGCAGTACGTCGAGGTGAAGGGCGATTTTCGCCACTATGTCGATGATCCCTACGTCGAGCCCGGCTTCACCCGGGCGCCGCTCACCGACACCGTCGATGTGCTGGTGATCGGCGGCGGCTTCGGGGGCTTGCTGGCGGCGGCGCGGCTGCGCGAAGCCGGCGCCCGGCGCATCCGCATCGTCGAGAAGGGCGGCGACTTCGGCGGCACCTGGTACTGGAACCGCTATCCGGGCGCCCAGTGCGACATCGAGAGCTACATCTACCTGCCGCTGCTGGAAGAGACCGGCTACGTGCCGCGGGAGAAGTATGCGTTCGCCGCCGAGATCCGCGAGCATTCGCGCCGCATCGGCGAGCATTTCGACCTCTACAAGGACGCCTGCTTCCAGACCGAGATCCGCGAACTCAGGTGGCTCGAGGACGAGCAGCGCTGGCTGGTCGCCACCAGTCGCGACGACGCGATGAAGGCGCGCTTCGTGGTGATGTCGAACGGACCGCTGAACCGGCCGAAGCTGCCCGGCATCCCCGGGATCGAGCGCTTCAAGGGCCACTCGTTCCACACCAGCCGCTGGGACTACGCCTATACCGGCGGCGACTCGTCTGGAAATCTCGACCGGCTCGGCGACAAGCGGATCGCCGTCATCGGCACCGGCGCCACCGCGATCCAGTGCGTGCCGCACCTGGGGAGGGCGGCGAAGCAGCTCTACGTCTTCCAGCGCACGCCCTCGTCGGTCGACGTGCGCGGCAACAAGCCCACCGATCCCGACTGGGCCGCCGCGTTGACGCCCGGCTGGCAGAAGCGGCGGATGGAAAACTTCAACATCCTGGTCAGCGGCGGGGTGCAGGACGAGGACCTGGTCCGCGACGGCTGGACCGACATCATCCGCAGCCTGATCTCCGTCGCCGCCGTGCGCGGCGACAAGCCGATGTCCATGGAGGAGATCACCCAGGCGATGGAACTGGCCGATTTCCGCAAGATGAACCAGGTGCGCGGCCGGGTGGACCAGACCGTGGCCGACGCGGCGACGGCCGAGGCGCTGAAGCCCTGGTATCGCCAGTTCTGCAAGCGGCCGACCTTCAACGACGACTATCTGCCGACCTTCAACCGCCCGAACGTCAGCCTGGTCGACACCGGCGGCAAGGGCGTGGAGCGGGTCACCGAGACCGGCCTGGTCGTCGACGGGGTGGAATACGAGGTCGACTGCATCATCTTCGCCACCGGCTTCGAGGTCGGCACCTCCTACACGCGGCGCGCCGGCTTCGAGGTCGTCGGCCGCGGCGGGCGCACGCTCAGCGAACACTGGGCGGGCGGCCTTCGGACCCTGCACGGCTCGATGAGCCACGGCTTCCCCAACTGCTTCCACATGGGCGTCAACCAGTCGACCCTGACGCCGAACTTCCCGCACCTGCTGGACGAGCAGTCCCGCCACATCGCCCAGGTGATCGGCGAGGTCGAGCTGCGCCAGGCGGCCACGGTCGAGCCGACCGCCGAGGCCGAGGCGGCCTGGGTGCAGACCATCGTCGACACGGCGCGGATGAACCTCGAATTCCGCCAAGCCTGCACGCCCGGCTACTATAACGGCGAGGGCAAGGCCGGCCAGAACGACGGCCTGTTCGCCGGGCTCTACGGCCCCGGCCCGGTGCGGTTCTTCGAACTGATCCAGGCGTGGCGCGACGGCGGCATGGAAGGCCTCGCGATCGCCTGACGCCGGCGCCGCCCGGAACGGACCACCGGGCGAGCCGTTGAGGCGCAATGGCCAATGTCTCATTCCAAAGTTTCGCCAGCGCGGTGTCGCGAGGCAGCGGCGCGCCGGCCACCTTCCTGGCCTGCATCGTGCTGGTGCTGGTCTGGGGCGTGGCCGGCCCGCTGATGGGCTATTCGACCGCCTGGCTGCTGGTCATCAACACCATCTCCTCGATCGTCACCCTGCTGATGGTGTTCCTGATCCAGAATTCTCAGACCCGCGAGGGCATCGCCATCCAGGCCAAGCTGAACGAGCTGATCCGCGCGCTGGAAGCGGCGGAGAACAAGTTCATCGGCATCGAGCGGCTGACCCAGAAGGAACTCGTCGTGCTCGAGGGCGCATTTGACGGCCATGTGGAGCAGGTCGCCGAAGACGCGCGCGCCGAGGCGGCGGCGAACGCGGCGGCCGAGCGCGACGGAAACTCTCTCATTCCGTAAGTTAGTATACATATGCGCGCTCCAAGTGAGTTTGGACTGTTCAGGTCAGAAACTCAACTTTTCGGACGCACACCGTGCTCAAATCGCCCGATGGGAGCGCGCGCGGCAAAAGCCGACCACGTGTATTCCTAGAGTTTGCGCCACTACTCTCGCTTTACGCGCGACGCTGTGGCGCACCGGCCCGCTATAGCACGCCGCCGACGCGACTGCATTTCCAAGTTATGCCTTGTATACTATCGACATCTCAAAGTTCTTATCTGAAGTTGCAGCAAACGTGAAAGTTGATTCATTCACACTGAAGGTTTGGATTAAGTAATCATTTAGCCGTTTGGCTTTATGTCTAGGGGCATCAACGCTGGGCAGGTGTCTTTTAGATGCAAAAGCGTAGGCGATTTCACGTCCGAATTCTGCACGGCCACGCTTGCCGCCGGCTGAGCTGTCAATCGGGCGCGGCGGCGGTCGAGTTCGCGATGATCGGACCGGTGTTCCTGCTGATGCTGCTCGGGATCGCGGCCTATGGCGGCTACTTCTGGCTTGCGCACTCGGTGCAGCAGCTCGCCAACGACGGCGCGCGGGCGGCGATCGCCGGCCTCAGCCAGACGGAACGGACGTCGCTCGCCCAGAGCGCGGTCAGCAGCGAAGTGACCAGCTACGCCGCGTTCACGCCCTCGCTGATGACCGTCACCGAGACCGAGCAGTCGCAATCGCTGACGGTGTCGGTCAGCTACAACGCCGCCAACTCCGGCTTCTGGCTCTGGCAGATCGTGCCGATGCCGTCGTCCACCATCGCGCGGTCGGCGACGATCAAGCTCGGAGGCTACTGATGCGTGGGGTCTCGCATTTCTGGCGCTGCGAGCGGGCGGCGGTGGCGGTGACGGCCGCCCTGATCTTTCCGGTGCTGTGCGGCTTTGCGGCGTTCGCGATCGATATGGGTTCGATCTTCCTGCAGACGCGCCAGCTGCAGGGCGACGCGGACCTGGCCGCCCTCGGCGCCGCCAGCAACCTCACCGACGCCCAGGCGGCGGCGGCGGCCACGGCGAACGCCAACGGCTGGGCGTACCCGGTGACCACCACGGTCACCGTCGGGACCTATGTCGACGACACCACCGTCCCAAGCGGCCAGCGTTTCAGCGCGGGCGGCGCCTCGCCGAACGCCGTGCGGGTCAACCTCGCGACCCAGGCCAACCTCTTCTTCGGCGCCTCGATCCTCGGCGTCTCCACCCTGCCGATCAATCGCACCGCGACCGCGGCCTCGGCGCAGATGGCGGCGTTCTCGGTTGGCTCGGGCCTCGCGTCGCTGCAGGGCGGCGTGGCCAACGCGGTGCTGACGGACCTCACCGGAAGCCAGGTCTCGCTGTCGGTGATGGACTACAACGCCCTGGCCACCGCCAACGTCGACTTGCTGCAGTACAGTCAGGCGCTGCAGACCGACATGAGCCTGCAGGGCGTCTCGTTCAACAATGTGCTGAGCAGCCAGATCTCGCAGGGCGAGGCGCTGAAGGTGCTCGGCAATGTGCTCACCTCCGACGGCCAGGCGCAGGCCGGCGCGGCGATCAACGAACTGGCGACCGCGGCCGGCAACACCGTCCCGGCGCAGCTCAGCCAGGTGATCAGCCTCGGCCCCTACGGCGACCAGGACCACACCGGCGCCAACTCCGGCGCCGGCATCGCCGTCAACGCGCTCCAGCTCGCCAGCGCCATGCTGGAGCTGTCGCAGGGCGGCCGCCAGGTGCAGCTGCAGCTCGGCTCGACCGTGCCCGGGCTGGAGAACCTCACCCTGTGGCTGGCGATCGGACAGCGCCCCAACAACTCGCCCTGGGTCGCCGTCGCGGACGACGGCTCGGTGGTGATCAGCACCGCCCAGGCGCGGATCTACCTCGACGCCCAGCTCCTGCCGGGCACGCTGAGCAGCCTCGGCGTCGCCGCGGTGAACGTGCCGATCTATGTCGAGATCGCCTCGGCGCAGGCCAAGCTGTCGAGCCTCACCTGCCCGAGCGCCACGGCGCCGGAGTCGGTGACGCTGTCGGCCAACCCTAGCGTCGGCGAGCTCGCGCTGGGCAGCGTCAACACGAGCCAGCTCAGCAACTTCAGCAACGAGCTCACCGTCACGCCCGCCACGCTGATCAGCCTGCCGCTAGTCACGGCGACCGGCACGGCGACGGTGAACATCGGCGGCCCGGACTGGCAGCCGGTCACGTTCTCGGCGTCCGACATCCAGTCGGATAAGGTGAAGACCGTCTCGACCACCAATATCGCCGAGGCCAGCGTCGCCTCGCTGCTGGCCAGCCTGAACATCCAGGTCCAGGTCGCCGGACTTGGCCTGGGGCTGGGAACCAGCGCCATCGCGCCCGCGCTCCAATCCACCCTGACCGGGGCGGCGGGCAATCTCGACACCGTCATCGACTCCGCCACCAACCTGCTGGGCGTTCAGCTCGGCACGGCCAGCGTCTGGGTCGATGGCGTGCGGTGCAACGATGCGGCCTTGGTCGCGTAAACCCTGGGGGATTTCATGGTTGAGTTGACGATGAACGGGAAGCTGTGCGGCTGCGAGGGAGACTGCCACCACGGGCAGTTTCCGCTGCTCCGGTCGCTGTTCGAGGCGCCGCATATCCGCGACCGCCTGCACACGATCTGCGCGCTCTACTACTACTCGGGCAGCCCGGCGATCCGGCGCGGCCTGCTGGCGCGGCTGGAAGACCTCACCTACGAGGTCGCCAACCTGCTGGCGGTCGACCTGCTGGAGAGCGGCTGGCGCCCCGAGGGGCTATCCGCCCGCACGCTGGCCGCGTCCGCCCCCCGCCGCGGCGACTGCGCCTCGGGCTGGCGCGACACCGACTGGAGCGCCGATGCGCTGGACGGCGGCGTGGACGAGGCCGATCGCCACGGCCCACGCCGGCCGTCCGACCGGCCGAGCTGAGGGACGCTAGTTGTTGCCGCCGAGCAGGCCGCCCAGTACGCCCAGGGCGCCGACGCCCGCCGCGGCCGCGCCGACCTGGCCGCCGCGGTTCTGGTTCTGCGGCAGGTAGCGGGCGATCTCCTCGGCGAGGTTGAGGATCGGCATCGACTGCAGATGCACCTCGCCCGGTCCGGTCAGGCTGGCCATGAACAGGCCCTCGCCGCCGAAGATGACATTGCTGAAGCCGGGCAGCATCTGGATGTCGAACGAGACGGTGGGCTCGTGCACGCCGACGTGGCCGGCGTGGACCAGCAGCTTCTCGCCGGCGCCCAGCTGCTTGGTCACCACCTCGCCGGAGAGGTCGAGGAACACGGTTCCCGGACCGCTCACCTTCTGCAGGATGAAGCCGGCGCCGCCGAAGAAGCCCGCGCCCATGCGTTGCTGCCAGGCCAGCTCCAGGGTCACCGACTTCTCGGCGCACAGGAACGTCTCCTTGCGGCAGATCAGCGACTCGCCGGCCTTCAGCTCGCGCGCCAGGATGGTGCCCGGGAAGCGCGGCGCGAAGGCGACGTGGCCGCCGGCCGCGGCGCTGAACTCGGTGATGAACAGGCTGCCGCCGGTGAGGCTGCGCTTCAGGCCGGCAAAGATGCCGCCGCCGGTGTTGGTGCCCATGGTCACGCCGGAGGTCATCCAGGCCATCGCCGCGGTCTGGCTGTAGACGACATCGCCCGGCGCGAGGTCGATGCCCACCGTCTGCATGGTGGTCCCGGAAATCTCGTATTTCATCGCCACGTCCCTCTTTCGACTCGCGACCTATCTACACCGTAGCAGGTCGCCCGGCGACCCGGACCAGTCGCGGCGTCAGACGATGCGCGTGGTCCGGTCGCCCCAGTAGCGGTCGCGCAGCAGCCGCTTGTAGAGCTTGCCGGTGGGCAGGCGCGGCAGCTCGGCGGCGAAATCGACCGAGCGCGGGCATTTCATGTGGGCCAGGTGCTGGCGGCAGTAGCCGATCAGCTCGGCCTCGAGCGCCGGGCCGGCTTCGATGCCCGGCATCGCCTGCACCACCGCCTTCACCTCCTCGCCCAGGTCCTCGTTGGGCACGCCGAACACGGCGGCGTCGGCGACCTTGGGGGTGGGTGATCAAGAGGTTCTCGCACTCCTGTGGATAGATGTTCACGCCGCCGGAGATGATCATGAAGCTGCGGCGGTCGGTGAGGTGCAGGAAGCCGTCGTCGTCGAGATAGCCGACGTCGCCGACGGTGCTCATGGCGCCGTCGTCCGAGCGCGCCTCGCGGGTCTTCTCCGGGTCGTTGAAATATTCGAACGGCGAGGCGGTCTTGAACCACAGCGTGCCGGGTTCGCCCTTCGACGTCGGGCTCATGTCCTCGTCCAGCACGTGCAGCTCGCCGGCGACCACCTTGCCCACGGTGCCGGGGTGGGCGAGCCATTCGGCCGAGTCGCAGGCGGTGAAACCGAGGCCTTCGGTGGCGCCGTAGTATTCGAGGATGATCGGGCCCCACCAGTCGATCATCTGGCGCTTGACCGGGATCGGGCACGGCGCGGCGGCGTGGACCACCGTCTCCAGCGACGACAGGTCGTAGCGGCCGCGCGCCTCGTCCGGCAGCTTCAGCATGCGCGAGAACATGGTCGGCACCAGCTGGCTGTGGGTTATCGCGTGGCGCTCGACCAGGGCGAGATAGGCCTCGGCGTCGAAGTGCTCCATGATCACCGCCGTGCCGCCGGCGCGGATGGTGAGGCCCACCGCGGCCTGCGGCGCGGAGTGGTAGAGCGGCGCGGGCGAGAGGTAGGTCATCCCCTCGCGATAGCGCCAGAGGCGGCTCAGGAAGCCGAACAGCGCCGCCGGCTGCGACGGCGGGCCTTCCGGCAGCGGCCGGATGATACCCTTCGGCCGGCCGGTGGTGCCGGACGAGTAGAGCATGGCGGTCCCGAGCCACTCGTCGGCGATCGGGGTCTCAGGCAGTCCGGCCAGCGCCGCGTCGAGGTTCTGGATGCGCGCGCCGTCGCCAGGACCGTCGACCACCAGGCAGTGGGTGACGCCGGGCGCCGCCGCCAACGCCTCTCGCGCCACGGCCAGCTTCGCCGTCGAGGTGATCAGCACCTTCGAGCGGCTGTTCTGCAGCAGATAGGCCACCTCGTCGGCGCCCAGGTAGGAGTTGATGCAGGTGTAGTAGAGCCCCGACCGTTCGCCCGCGCCGCAGCACTCGACGTAGCGGACGTGGTTCTCCATGAAGACGGAATAGTGGTCGAGCCGCTGCAGCCCCGCGCCGCGCAGCCAGTGCGCCAGCCGGTTGGTGCGCCGCTCCAGCTCGGCGTAGGTGATCACCTCGCCGCCGGCCGCCATCACGACGGCCGGCTGGTCGGGCCGGATCTTGGCCTGTTCG
>Ga0302326_10025291_pt1 | contig 12046 bp, 9 predicted proteins | sample Palsa_T0_3_FD_202264 | JGI IMG/M metagenome (GOLD analysis project Ga0302326, IMG submission 202264) | Peat permafrost microbial communities from Stordalen Mire near Abisko, Sweden - Palsa_T0_3 | ecosystem: Environmental > Terrestrial > Soil > Palsa > Peat permafrost | place: Sweden: Abisko...
CGGCAAAAAGCGGCAACCCGCGCGCGGACCTCCTTTCGAAAACGCTGGACGAGGCCATCGGCCAGTACCTCGAAGACGCCCGCTACCCCTCGCAGAAGGTGAACGAGATCGACAACCGTGGTTCGACGTACTATCTCGCGTTGGCGTGGGCAAAGGCACTCGCCGCCCAGGACGAGGACGGGGATCTAAAGCAACGCTTCACTCCGGTAGCCGCCGCGCTGGCGGCGGCCGAGGCCAAGATCACGCAGGAGTTGTTGGCGGCGCAGGGCAAACCAGTGGACATCGGGGGGCACTATTTCCCGGACGAAGCTAAGTGTGTCGCAGCGATGCGGCCCAGCGCTGCACTGAACGCGATCATAGATCGGATGTAGTGGCTTTTCGCCGTGCGGGCGCGACGCTCATGGTTGAATGCGAACGTGTTAAGTGCCACATGCCAAATCTGCTTTTGGAGATCCGAATTTCACGGGGCGAACCTCTGTGCGAACCTTGGCGGAGCATCGCTACCAGTGTATGGCCTGCTGGCAGCGCGGCAAGGATCGCCGAAAGCGCATCTAGTTTCTCGCGCGCCGCGACGGGCGACAGATTGCCCGGCGCCGTCACCGTGATCATGTTCCTGTAGTCGAGGGCAAGGTCGATCGATGTCGCGATGATTAGGCTATGCGCCAGTACACCCGACGCAATCAGAAGGAGGCAACTCACCGCCACTTGTACGGCCACCAGGACCTGCCTCGCGCGCCCTCGCCTGTGATAACGTCTCACCGTTCGGAGCGCGGCGGGGAGTCCAAAAGCAAACGCCGAGATGACTATGCAAAGCGCACCCACCGCCACCACTTCCCAGTCGATCCGAATGTGTATATCGGGGGGAGCATCGAGCAAACGGAGCAGCCAGCGCGCCGCAACCGTGCCAAGGACCAGACCAGCGGCCGAGCCCAGCAGCGCAAGCAGGAGGTTCTCGGTCATCAATTGCCGGAGAACCCGAAACCTCCCCGCGCCCACCGCGATGCGCGTATCGATCTCACGCTGCCGGGCCAGCCCTCGCGCCAGCCGCAGATTCCCGAGGTTCGCGCAGCCGGAGAACAGAATCAATAGCACCAGTATCGGAAACAAGATCATCTGCACGTTCATCCCGCGCAAATCCGCTAACTTCCAACCCACGATCCGCTCATGGGGCTTGACCCAACCTGGTTGCCGGTGGTCAAGCTCACGAGTCAGCGATAGAAGTTGCGCGGCGCCGGCGCTCATGGAAACTCCCGGTTTCAGCCTGGCATAGAGTCCCCTGCTGGCCATCGACAGATCGTTGAGAGACGGGCTTCCCTCAAAAAAGAGCGGAAGCAGCGCGGCAGGAGCCCAGACCGCCGTCCGGAATGGGGAGATGCCGTCGAAATCGTAAGGGGCGACGCCGACGATCCGCACCAGCTGGTTGTTGATATGGAAAAGGCGGCCTACCACCGCGGGGTCGGCGGCCCAATGCCTTTCCCAGTACGCATAGCCAAGCACCGCCACAGGCGGCGCGCCCGGCCATGCGTCCTGTTCATTCAGAAGGCGCCCCCACTTGGGCGCGATCCGCAACGCTTGAAAATAATTTCCCGTAACGAAGTTTGCGCGCAGTCCCGTATCGTTCTCTACCGTGAGTTCGAGGTGCGTATCCTCGGCGACCATCCATGCAAATCGATTGCTGTTCGCGCGATAGAACTCGATCGCGGCGAACGGAACCGCCACTGCACGCCCCGATCTCTCCACCGGAGCAAACTGAACGATCGAATCCGCATCGCGGATGGAGATCCGCTTGAACACCGCGTCGAAGATCTGTTAGTCCGCGAGGTTCACGCCCACGCCCAGACCCAGGACGGCAATCGCGCTCACCGTGAAGCCATTCGAACGCCACAACATCCGTGCGCCATACGAAAGATCCTGCCAAAGCTGTTCGAGCCACACCCATGCCCAGACATCCCTGACTTCCTCGCGAAGCCGCAGCGGGCCACCGAAGTTTCTCCGGCGGTCTTCCGGCATCGTTTCGCGATGCGCCGCCATCTCCTCCGCGAGTTCGCGCTCCATCTTCCGGCGGTTCAAAAGATAATGAATGCGTCTGATGAGCTTCCGCATAGTGCCTCACGCGGTGCGCAGAATCGCCTGAATAGCTTCCGTCGCCAGTTCGTATTCCGCGAGTTCGCGGCGGAGTTGCTTCACGCCGTCTTTCGTCAGCTTGTAAAATCGAACCCGCCGGCCGCTCTCCGACGTGCCCCATTCGGCATTCACCCAACCTTCCATCAGGATGCGCTGTAGTGCGGGATAGAGCGAGCCCTCTTCAGCGTCCAACACCTCGTTTGAAAGATAGCGGATTCGCTGGGCGATCGCATAGCCGTGCAGCGGCCCCGCCTGCAGCACACGAAGAATCAGCATGGCCAGCGCGCCTTTAGGCATTGGTATCTCAGGCATAGAATCACTATGCTTATCACGGGGAAGCGGCGCTGTCAAGCTCCGCATATAATGGCTGCGGAATGATCACCCGACGCGACATGCTCACCGGACTGGCAGCCGCGATACCAGCGCTGGCGGTCGAGCGTCCCAAAGGGCCGCTCGTCGATAGCCACGTTCACCTGTTCGCCACGGACCTCAAGCGCTTCCCGCTCGCGCCCAACGCCACCTACAAACCGACGCCGCTGCCGGTCGAAGAGTACGTCCGGTTCGCCACTTCAGCGGGGATCGATCACGCGGTCATCGTGCATCCCGAGCCCTATCAGGACGACTATCGATATCTGGAATACGCCTTCACCAAAGAGCCAACACCGTTCTTCTTCAAAGGCGTTTGCCTCTTCGATCCCACGGCGCACGACACGCCGGATCGCCTTTCGGCGCTGGTGGGCAATAACCCGCGGCGCATCGTCGGGCTGCGCATTCACGAGACGCACAAACCCGGCACGCCTTCGCTCACGGAAGGCCCGATCAAAGATCGCGACATGCATTCGCCGGCGATGAAATCGACATGGCGGCGTGTGCAGCAACTGGGCCTCGCGATCCAGATGCATTTCCTGCCTTTTTACGCGCCTCAGATCTACGAGGTTGCAGAGCAGTTCCCGGAAGTGCCGGTGATTCTGGATCATCTGGGCCGTTTCGACGAAGGCACGCCGGCGGATTTCGCGGCCGTGCTGCGGCTGGCGAAGCTTCCCCGCGTTTACATGAAGTATTCGAATGCGAAGAACGCGGAGATTAAGCCATCGGTGCGGAAGATTTACGATGCGTGGGGTCCGGACCGGATGCTCTGGGGCTATTTCGGGCACGACCAGGCCAGCTTCGAAAAAGAGTTATCGCTGTTCAACGTCATGTTCGATTACGTGAGTGAGGAAGATCGCGAAAAAATCCGCGGCCGCAATGCGCTGAAGCTCTTCAGGTGGCAGGCCTGACCCGGTTGAGTTAGCCCGCTACGGGGAAGTTGTGTAGTGGCCGGGTCTGGTGTAGGCGTGGAGCTCCGGCAGGCCGCGTATCGGGGCCATTCGCACTTCAATGCGATGGTATGTGCCGCTGGCGGAGCGATTGCTCCCAAGGTAGGTCGCGGTGTATTCGTTTTGTAGTTCTATTTCGATCTTGTTTTCGATCTGGGGAGCTTCGGCCCAGGCGGCGGCTTTGAATTGACGGCCTCCGGTGGCATTGGTGAGGAGGCTCAGCAATGCGTTGGGTTCTCTCTGGGGTGTCTCGCCGGGAGTCTGGACCCCGATGGTATAGACACGCACCGTGGATCTTTGGATCAGTGCATGCAGTTCGTTTTCGGGCCAGAGGATCGATTTATCGCGAGCGTCGAATTCCACCACGATAGCGTGTTTGGTTTCGGGAGTGCCGAGTGCATTGTCCATGGCAGCCGAGAGTCTGTTCAGAAGGGACGAAGACTGGTTGGCCGCATCGTCGATTTCCCGCCTCAATCCTTCGAGTTCCCTGCGCCGGAACTCCCGGTCATGTTGGTTACTCAACAACAGCGCATTCGATAGAACGATCTCGCTTTCGATCTTATTCCGGGAGATTGCGCGATCGGCCGTACTGCCATCTGGATGGGATTCCGGCATTCCGAGCTCGGACGTCAGAGAGGCGATCTTTGTTTCTAAGTTGACCGCATCATTTTCGAGGCGGGCGAGTTCCTGTTCGAGAACAGCTACCTGGCCCTGCAGAGAATTCATCGATGATCGGGGGTATTTATCCGCATTGAGTTCCTGCAGTTTGCTTTTGAGCCGCACGACATCGGGATAGGAATCTTTGTAAATCCTGCGGAGTTGCGCCAGTTCGTTCTCCGTCTCGGCTATTGTCCTGTCAAGTGCGCTCCGATCTCCCTCGCCGTTCGAGACCACGGTAACCGAGACGTTGCTGTCCGGTGCCCGGAGCGACGAGATCGCCTGCTCCATACCGTCTTCATAGATGCGGAAGGAACTCTTGTCGAGGCCCGTGACATAACGATTCAGGGGATCGGTGACCGTGACGGGGATGCTTACCATGTGAGCCGGGAAAGATGCGGGGCTCGATGCCCTGGTTTGAACAGGCTGGGGTTGAGCGGGCTGGGGCGGCGCGGACTGCGCGGCGGGCTTTGATATTGCAGGCTGCACGGGTGCGGCGAGCGCAAGGAGCGCGGGGCTTTTGCCGGCGAGCCAGGTTATGAGGGCGAGCGCAACGCATCCCGCGATAAACCTGCCTTTGAGTATGCGTGTGCCCGTCCGCCTTGTCTTGTTCAGCAACATGTCGATTCTCCGGTTCAGGTGGGAGCTTTCGTCGGCCGCCGCCGAAGCTACGGGTGAGCTTCGGTATCCGTTGGAAAGCTCGGCCACGTGCGTCAGGCAGGACGCGTAAGAGCGGCTATCGCCGGTAAGCGCGATCACATGATCGTCACAGGCAATCTCACGTTCCAGATCGATCTGCCGTGCAATCCAGCGGACGACGGGATGAAATACGGCGAGAGCTTCGACGATTCTCTGAAGGAGCAGGGCGCAGTCGTCGAAGCGCGCCAGATGAGCCGCTTCGTGGAGACAGATCTGTTCCATCTCTGCGTCATCGATGGCTTGGAGCAAATGGGCCGGGATTAGGATGAAGGGTCGGATTGGCCCGGTTACCAAGGGCGATCCGCCTTTGGTCACGACGGCGATGTGGGCGCGGCGTCTGACGCCGCAGCGTGCGAGACAAGATGTCATTAGAGTCGCGAGGGACGCAGGGGCGTCGGCTGCTTTTCTGCGCTGAATCTGGAGCATGATGAGGCTGACTGCCAAACGCGTGAGCATCAGGAACGATGCGAAGGCCCATAGTTGGGCAAACCTTTGCGGCCATTCGGTCTGCGGGACTGCGATGGGCGAGATCGGGATTTGGGGAGTGTTGGCGCGTATCCTGGGGGTTGGTTCGGGGTTCGCGAACGCCGGGCCGAAGCCCGGCAGCAAAGCAGAAGCTTTGGCCCCACTTGGAGCAAGAGTTAGTTTGGGAGGGGCCGGCAGGAAGAGGAGCGGCAAGGCTGCCGCGACGGCAAGCGCCGCCCACCAGACTCCATATCGTGTTGCCGCGTTAAGGGCGTTGCCCGTGACGCGCAGTGAGAGCCAAACGATGGCCGCCAATGGAATGCTCCAGGCGAAACCAGTGGCAACGGCTATAAATATCCCGTTCATTTTCCGGCCTCCTCAATGCGCTTGCGCAGCCGCTGCAGTTGCTTCGCGCTTATCTTCCGGCCATCGATGAGATTCAGCATGAGTTGCTCCGGCGAGTTCTCAAAGAACCGGCGCAGCAGGTGCGCGACGGCGCTTTCCCGCACTTCGTCGCGAGCGACGATAGGTTCGTAGATGAACGCGCGGCCGTCCTTACGATGCCGGAGGTAGCCCTTGGTCTCGAGAATGCGCAACGTCGTGAGCACGCTCGAATACGCCAGAGGAACCTCCGGGGGCAGTGCCGCCGCAACATCCGTAACGGTGGAGGGACCGATGTGCCAGAGCACTTCCATCAATCGGAGTTCGGCGTCGGTGAGTCCTGAAGTTTTCTTGCGCGGCATCGTATTAAATGTTTAATAGTTCGATGTTAGCTCTGTCGCGGGACGGAGTCAATTAAATTCTTAAGAGTTGATCGATTTCCCCGTGTCTTTACCGGGCTACAATGCGTTATGGTCAGAACCTTTGCGTTGTTGTGCCTGGCTCTCCTCGCGGCCTTTGCTCAGAACCCGGAACCGAAAACGCCCGCCAAAAAAGGGCTCACTCTCAACTACACCGGCAAGACCGAATTTGTTACCGACGAAGGCACATGGCTCTCGGTTGACGTTACAAAAGATGGCAGCACGATCGTTTTCGACCTGCTGGGAGATCTTTATACGCTGCCTGTCACGGGTGGCGAAGCCAGGCGGATTACGGAAGGTCCCGCTTACGATAGCCAGCCTTCCTATTCGCCCGATTCCGGCATGATCGCCTTCGTCAGCGATCGCGACGGCGCGGACAATCTTTGGGTTGCTAAAGCGGACGGGTCCGCGCCGCATCAGCTCACTCATGAGCGCGAAGCCGAATTTGCCTCGCCCGTCTGGACCCAGGACCGCGAATACATCGTTCTCTCGAAACAGGCTCCGGGCGCCCGTACGTACGAACTGTGGATGTACAGCGTTCATGGCGGGTCGGGCGTTCAGGTCACCAAGTCGCAAATCGGCAACGCTCCTCCTGCGCCACCCACGCCCGGAGCGCCACCCGCCCCGCGCTTCAACTTCATGGGCGCGTCGGTCAGTCGCGACGGGAAGTATTTCTATTACGCCAAAAGAACCGGGGGCTTTGCATATAACGTGACCTTTCCCCTTTGGCAGGTTGCACGCCGCGACCGCGTGACCGGTGAAGAAGACACAATCACCAGCGCCAACGGCAGCGGCATTCGTCCCGTCGTCTCTCCCGACGGCACGCAGCTTGTTTTCGGCACGCGCTACAAAACCGAAACAGGTCTGCGTATCCGGGATCTCAAAACAGGCGACGAACGCTGGCTCAAATATCCCGTGACGCGCGACGATCAGGAGAGCCGCTTCACCCGCGACCTGCTGCCTGGCTACGCTTTTCTTCCCGACGGCAAGTCCATCGTAGTCAGCTACGGGGGCAAGTTGCACCGCGTCAACGTCGAGGACGGAAAAGATCAACTCATCCCCTTCACCGCCAGGGTTTCTCTCGATACCGTGCACGCCATGCACTTTCCGCGTCGTGTGGAAGAGGAACCCGTGAAGGCACGCCTGGTGCAGCAGCCCGTTCTGTCGCCCGACGGCACGCGGATCGCTTTCTCATCGCTCACCCATATCTACACGATGGACCTCGCCGGCGGCGCGCCTCAACGAATCTCAACCGGCGATACGCGCGAGTTTTACCCCTGCTGGTCGCCCGACGGCAAATCGCTTGCGTATGTTACCTGGTCCGATAAGACCGAGGACGGCGGACAGATTCTCAGGATCGACATGACCGGCCCGGGAGCGAAGCCCCGGCAGTTGACCGGCGTCGCGGCCTTCTATCGCGATCTGGCGTGGTCGCCCGATGGAGAACGCATTGTCGCCCTGCGCGCCGCGCGCCAGTCGAGGGTAGAAATGCTCGACGAGTTTGGCGCCCGCAGCAGCCTTCCTCTCGACGTGGTCTGGCTTCCGGCATCCGGCGGTAATGTTACCCTCGTCGCTCCCGCGAGAGGAGTCGGCAGTCCCCACTTCGCCGCGGCCAACGACCGCGTCTACTTCTATTCGCCTCAGGGTCTGCTCTCCATGCGGTTCGACGGCAGCGACCGGCGGACAATTCTGAAGGTCCAGGGCAGGGATCTCGGCGGCAACGATCCTCCGCCGGCTCAGAACGTCCGCATCAGCCCCGACGGGAAGCACGCTCTCGCCGAAGTCAACAATCTCCTCTACGTTCTTTCCGTTCCTGAAGCGGGCGGCGACGCCCCGGCCATCAACGTTTCCTCGCCCGCCGTACCTACTCGCAAGCTGACCAACGTCGGAGCGGATTCCTTCGGCTGGTCCAATGATGGCAAAACCATTACATGGGTGGTCGGTTCCACGTTCTATCGAGAGCAGCTTGCCGATGTCACCTTCGAAGACAACAGCGCCGACGGAGACTCCACGGCGCCGCGCGCGACTTCGCCCGAACCCCGCATGCAGGCCAACGCGAAAGTCGCCGGCACCAACGTCACCATAGAAGTGCCTCGCTACAAGCCGGAAGGCACAATCGTATTCCGCAATGCGCAGATCGTCACTATGCGTGGCGATGAAGTAATCGAAGGCGGCGATCTTCTCATCAAAGACAACCGCATCGCAGCGGTGGGCAGGAGGGGTTCTTTCCCGATTCCGCCCGAGGCCAAAGCGATGGACCTGAAGGGCATGACGATTACGCCCGGTTTTGTCGATTCGCACGCACACTGGACAGAGATCCGCCGCGGAGTGCTCGATCTTTCGAACTGGAGCTTCTTCTCTAATCTGGCCTACGGTGTTACGGCGGGGCGCGATCCGCAAACCTCAACGAACGACATGTTTGCCTATCAGGACCTTGTGGAAAGCGGCGAAATGGTGGGCCCGCGCGCGTACTCCACCGGCCCTGGCGTGTTTTCGAATACCGATTTCCGCACGCAACAGGACGCCCTCGACGTGATCTCACGTTACGCCGAGAACTACCGCACGCACCTGCTGAAGAGTTACATGGTGGGCAACCGCGAGCAGCGCCAGTTTGTCCTGGAAGCCTGCGAGAAGTACAAAGTCATGCCTACGACAGAGGGTGGACTTGATCTGAAGCTCAACCTCACTCATGCTATCGATGGCTACAGCGGCAATGAACACAGCCTGCCCATCGTGCCGCTGTATAAGGATGTCATCCAGCTCTTTGCGAAATCCGGCATAGCTTACACGCCCACGCTGCTCGTCGCGTATGGAGGGCCGTGGGCCGAAAACTATTTCTACGAAACCACCGAAGTTACGAGCGACGAAAAACTGAAGCATTTCGTACCGGAGAATATCCTCGAGAACAAAACCCAGCGCCGGCCGTGGTTCCGGTACGAAGAATATTCATTCCCCAAAATAGCCGCCTCCGCGGCGAAGATCATGCGGGAGGGCGGCATCGTGGCCATCGGCAGCCATGGCCAGCTGCAGGGTCTTGGCTACCACTGGGAGATGTGGGCGCTGCAGTCCGGCGGATTGACGCCTCTGGAGACGCTGCGCGCCGCCACCATCAACGGAGCGAAGGCGATTGGGATGGAGCAAGATCTCGGCAGCATCGAGCCCGGGAAAATGGCCGACCTGGTATTTATGAACAACAGTCCTCTCACTTTCATTCGGAACACCAACAGCATCAGGTACGTTATGAAGAACGGTGAACTCTTCGACGGCGCCACGCTCGACCGTCTTTACCCGCGCCAGATCAAAATGCGGAAAATGTGGTGGAACCAGTAACGGTTGGCTTTCAAAGGCGAGGCGCCGGAGCAATTCCGTAAACAATCTGAACCATCGTTTCCGTTGGGTTGAATTGATCGGTGACCACTTGAGGACACCGCTTGCAGATCGAGGCGCCTTCCTGGCGAAACCAACGGCAATGAGAACGGATTGAACACTTCGGTAACTTGTCCGTCACGGCCTCCAGCAGATCGACGCTGCGCACGGCTAACTGACATGCCTCATTCCTGAAGTGCGGACACTTGCCGGTCTGGCACGGCGAAGCGAAACGGAAGACTTCGCTGGGGCTGACCGGCTCCGCCATTTGAAGGATTTCAGGAGTTACCTGCATGGCCCGCTCGGTCGGAACAACGCGCGGGCCATCTTTGTGATCGGTTACCACGCCAATCAGCAGCGAATCCTGAAGAGTGCCTCGTGAACTCGGACATAGTAGAGTCACAACTTACTCCTTGGGCGATTATTGACTGACGATTGGGCCCGGAGCGAATGTGCCGTTGTCATCGGGCTTGATATCCACCTGGAAGATCGCCGGCGGAATGCCGCAGATAAATGGAGGACGAATGAACTCTTCGGTGGAAGCGCCAGGTTGGGCCTTGCGCGCAGTCAACGCGATAGCTACGCCCTGCGCCGCCGCTAATGCAAGCTCCTTTGGAGTTAATGCTTGAGACATGAGATGTTTTTCCTTTCAGGTTTTGTTCAACCTACGTCACGATAGTGTAAGTGGTTGCTAAAACGTTGCAGTGGCCTGGAGTACCCGCGCGTTCGGTTGCTTCGTGTGGCGATTCCAAATGGCCGGACGCCAGCGTCGCCCGGTCACAATTCTACCGGCTCGAGGGCGATGTCTTCATCGGCAGCGACCAGCTTATCGCCGGACGGGAAGACGAAGAACCCCATAACCGCTGCGACGACCAGGGATGCGGCCGCCATGACGAATGCAGCCGGGTATCCAAAACGCGAAGATACGGCGCCGGCGGCGAACGAGCTGGTCCCAACAAAAAGATCGTAGAACGCGCTAAGTACGCCTACCGCGGTGCCATGTTCCCGGGCTGGCGTACGTTTGAGAACCGACGATGCAATCGACGACCAGGGAAATGAAAATCCGAATCCGAGCAGGCCTGCGGCGGCAATGGCGAGAATGGGGCGAGGCGCCGCGGCGAGGCACAGCAGCGCCACGGCCATCACCGAGATTCCGAAGTAGAACGTAATGCGCGGGTGCATACGGTCAGGCAGGCTGCCGAGGAAAAAGCGAGAGAGCAGGATGAATCCCGCGTAGGCGGAAAAGGCGGCCGGCCCCGAGTTGCCGTGGCTGGCGAGATGGAGGATGAGGAAACCGGTGATGACCGGAAAGTGCACATTGACGAAACCGATGGCGAAGCCCGGTTTGATGAGCGTGCGCGGAAACCAGTGGGGCTTTACGGTATTAGGGTCAGGCCGGTAGTGCTCCGGCACGCGGGTGAGCAGCGCGAAGGAAATGGCGGCGGCGACTAACTGCATGGCCGCGGCGCGGTGGAACGTTCCGAGCCAGTGGCCAACAACCGGGCCGGCGGAAATGCCTCCCCAGATACCGCTGCTGACATACCCGAGCGCTTGCGAGCTGCGATGCACGCCCGCCAGTTCCACGGCCCAGGCGGCGGCGCCGGTGTAGAGGCATGCTTCGCCGAAACCCTGCAGGATGCGGCCGAGGTACGCGCCCGCAATGCCAAGCGGCAGAAGATATGCACCGCCGGCGAGTCCGCAGCTTAGCAGACCGGTAAGGAAGGCAATTTTGCGGCCGCGAGTGTCGGCCAGGGGTCCCGAAAAGAAGCGGCTGGCGAGCGCCACGAAGGAGAAGATGCCGATGACGAAGCCGACGGTCTGGTCGGACCCGCCGAGGTCGTGGCGAATATAGGGAGCGAGTGCGGGCAGAACGGTGCCCATTCCGAGAAATCCGAGAAAAGTGGCTCCGATAAGCGACCAGAACAGAAGACCGAATTCCCTCGGCGAGGAGGACCCCATTTGTTCAGTTTAGAGGTAGGGGTGAAGAATTGCGGCGGGTGTTGGATTGGAGTGCGCCGGACTGTGAGCGCGCGTATTATTGCGGGAATTATGGCACTCCTCGTGCCCCTGGCGCCCGGTCATTTTGCCTGCGCAGCAACCGAGGATTTGGCCCTTCGACCCGCATCGTTTGCCCGGCGCCGGGCAAATAATGTCCTGCAAATAACCGGACCAATCGTGGGGCAGCCATTCTTGGCTGCAGCCGCCTTTTAGGCGGCTTTCCGCTCCGTCGGAATAGTGCTGTTTGTAGGGTCAAGGCTTCGGCCTTGCCGCCGGGCTTCTGCCCGGCGTCGGCATGGTGCAATACTTCTGACCCGGCAAACTAGTGTTCTGCGTCAGAAGTTCTTCACCATAGCCAAGCCGTTTACCGGTCTGAGCGGTCGCGGCCCTGGGCTGAGGCCAGTATCCTTCAAAACAGATTTCGCTGAACATTTTCCTGAAAGTATGTCACTTTACTTTGTAAGGGTGCAGGCATCTCCGCCTCGCTCTTATCTCCGGGCTGATGTCTCACTCTGCAAAGATCGAACTGACTTCGGCACAGCAGGACGAACTGGAACGTCGTGCCAATAGCCGAACGAACGAGGCGCGGGTCGTGGAACGCGCCAAAATCATACCGGGGTC
>Ga0302326_10025292_pt1 | contig 12046 bp, 11 predicted proteins | sample Palsa_T0_3_FD_202264 | JGI IMG/M metagenome (GOLD analysis project Ga0302326, IMG submission 202264) | Peat permafrost microbial communities from Stordalen Mire near Abisko, Sweden - Palsa_T0_3 | ecosystem: Environmental > Terrestrial > Soil > Palsa > Peat permafrost | place: Sweden: Abisko...
CAGGCCTGGAATGCCTCTTCGGACTCCCACTGCGTCACCACGAAGTACCGGTCTTCGCCCTTGATGGGACGAAGCAGCTGAAAGCCGAGGAAGCCCGGCGAGTTGTCGACCGCGTGCGCGCGGTGGGCGAACCGCTTCTCCAATTCGGGGCCTGCGTCCGCGGGCACCTCGATTGCGTTGATCTTCACCACTGGCATGGCGCAAGGTTACCGTGCCGACCGGTGGCGACCTAAAGCGCGCAAAGATAGGTGCATGGCCGCTGATCTGCTAACCCACCGCGGTGGACGAGGTGAACCGGTGGTCTTGGTGCACGGCCTGATGGGTCGTGGCACCACCTGGTCGCGTCAACTGCCGTGGCTGACTCAACTGGGCGCCGTCTACACCTACGACGCGCCTTGGCACCGCGGTCGCGGGGTCGCCGACCCGTGTCCGATCAGCACTGAACGCTTCGTGGCCGACCTCGGTGACGCCGTGGCCGCGCTGGACGCGCCAGTCCGGTTAGTCGGGCATTCGATGGGCGCGCTGCACTCCTGGTGTCTGGCCGCCGAGCGCCCCGAGCTGGTCTCGGCGCTGGTCGTCGAGGACATGGCGCCGGACTTCCGCGGTCGCACGACAGGCCCATGGGAGCCATGGCTCCATAACCTGCCGGTCGAATTCGATTCTGCCGAAAAGGTATTCGCAGAATTCGGCGAACTCGCGGGCCGGTACTTCTTGGAGGCATTCGACCGGACTGCGACCGGGTGGCGGCTGCACGGATACACGTCGAAGTGGATCGAGATCGCGGCCGAGTGGGGCACCCGCGACTACTGGGCGCAATGGCAGGCGGTGCGCTCTCCAGCGCTGCTCGTCGAGGCCGGTAACTCGGTGACTCCCGCCGGCCAGATGCGCTCTATGAACGAAAACGGTTACCGGACAACATATTTGTATGCGTCCGATGCCGGGCATTTGGTTCACGACGAGGCACCGCTGCTGTATCGGCAGGCGGTGGAGTCGTTCCTGGCTGCGCGCTAGCCCTCTTCGCCGGCCAACGCGAATCGCCCATCGCTGGTCTTGGCCACCAGACCGTCGGCAAGCAACGAGTCCAGCGCCCGGTCGCGCTGCACGGCGTCGGTCAGCCATGCGATGTCCAACTGGGCACGGGTGACCGGTACTTCGCTGTCGCGCAGCACATCCATCAGCCGGCCGCGAACCTGCCGGTCGGTTCCGGCGTAGCCCTGGGGTCGACGAGCCGGACCTTGCGACGGCGGGAAGCCGGCTGAACGCCACTGACACACGCTGAGCGGGCACAGCCCGCACCGCGGTGTCCGGGCGGTGCACACCGTCGCGCCCAGCTCCATCAGCGCCGCTGAAAACGTATGTGCTGACGAATCTTTGGGCAGCAGCGCCGACACGTCGGCGTGATCGCGGACGGCGGATGCCGCGGCCGCGTCGGCGCGTCCGTGCACGGCCCGCGCCACCACCCGGCGCACGTTGGTGTCGACCACCGGGACCGCCTGCCGGTAGGCGAAGCACGCCACCGCGCGCGCGGTGTAGCTGCCGACTCCGGGCAGGGTCAGCAGAACGTCGACGTCGTCGGGAACGACGTCGCCGTGGTCGCGGGCGATGACGGTGGCGCACTCGTGCAGGCGTTTGGCCCGCCGCGGATAGCCGAGCTTGCCCCAGGCCCGCACGATGTCAGCGGCGCTGGCCGCCGCCGTCGCCGACGCGGTCGGCCAGCGCGCCACCCAGTCCCGCCAGATCGGCTCCACCCGCGACACCGGCGTTTGCTGCAACATGAATTCGCTGACCAGAATCTGCCACGGCGTCACCTCGGGGTCTCGCCACGGCAGGTCACGTCGCGACCACTCGTACCAGTCCAGAAGTTCACGCTGCGTTGGTGAGAGCTTCATAGGTTGCTACGGCACAATGAGCGGCATGCCGAACACCGATCCCGTAACTGCTTGGAAATCACTCAAAGAGGGTAACCAGCGGTTCGTTGCCGGCCAGCCCGAACACCCGAGCCAGAGTGTGCAGCACCGGGCCAGCTTGGCCAAAGGTCAGAAACCCATCGTCGCGCTGTTCGGCTGTGGCGACAGCCGGGTGGCCGCCGAGCTCATCTTCGATCAGGGCTTGGGAGACATGTTCGTGGTTCGGACAGCCGGCCACGTGATGGACTCCGCGGTATTGGGATCACTGGAATTCGCAGTGGGTGCGCTCGGTGTGTCGGTGATCGTGATCCTCGGCCACGACAGCTGCGGTGCGGTCAAGGCGACGTTGGCCGCGCTGGACGACGGCGCGCTGCCCGGCGGCTACGTGCGCGACCTGGTCGAGCGGGTGACGCCGTCCATCTTGCTGGGCCGCCGTGAAGGCCTCACCCGCCCCGACGAGTTCGAGGCACGCCACGTGATCGAGACCGGCAGGCAACTGCTCGAGCGCTCGTCGGCCATCGCCCAAGCGGTCGCCGCCGGAGACCTGGCGGTCGTCGGCGCCACGTATCACCTCAACGATGGGCGAGTGGTGTTGCGCAACATCATCGGCGACGTCGGGGACAAGGTCGACACCTAGCCCTCAGTCGAATACCGCGGCGTGACGAGGCCATGGTCGTAGGCGTAGACGATGGCCGCCGCGCGGTCGCGCAGTTGCAGCTTGACGAAGATCCGGCCGATGTGGCTTTTCACGGTCAGCTCGGAGATGCAAAGCTCGTCGGCGATCTCGGTGTTGGAGCGGCCCTGACCGATCAGCCGAAGCACGTCGCACTCGCGCGCGGTCACCTCGGTAACCGGATCGGATCGTTGCTCGCCGGCGACGCGGCGATACGTGGTCAGCACCCGTGACGTGACCGCCGGGTCGAGGTAACTGTCGCCCAGGGCCACTGCGCGCACGGCCCGGATCAACTCCTCTGCCGACGAATCTTTGAGCACAAATCCCGAGGCGCCCGCACGTAATGCTCCGGACAGCAACTCGTCGTCGTTGAAGGTGGTCAATGCCAGCACCGGTGGCGACCCGGGTGCGGAAAGCCTGCGGGTGGCCTCGATCCCGTCGACCCGCTTCATCCGTAGATCCATCACCACCACGTCGGGCCGGTGCTCGTCGACCGCGTTCGCGACCTCGTCGCCGTCGCCGCATTCGGCAACGATGACGAATCCGTCCTTGCGGCGCAGGATCCTTCGCAGCCCGGACCGGACAAGTTCTTGATCGTCGACCAGCAGCACGGTGATCTCGGGGGCGGTCATCTCAGCGTCCACACCGCCAGGTTTGCGAGTTCGAATCGTTCAGCGGGATCTCGGCGCGCACCGACCATCCCTGACGGCACGGCCCGGCGTCGAGTATCCCGCCGAGCAGTTCGACTCGTTGGCGCATGCCCGCCAATCCCCGTCCACTCTGCGACGGCGACACGGTAGGTACGGTGACCGGCACCTCGTTGATCACCGACAGTGATGCCGTCGATGCCGAAATCGACACGCCGACATCCGTTTTGGATGCCAACGCGTGTTTGGCGATATTAGCCAGCGATTCCTGCGCGATGCGGTACAAAGCCAGACCCACCGCGGCCGAGACCTGCTCGGGCCGGCCTTCGGTGCGCAGCCTGACGGGCAGCCCGGCTGAGACGAAATCGTCGACGAGATCCGGGATATCGGCGATGCCGGGCTCGGGCGCCATCTTGGTCGGACCGGCCTCGAGCAGACCCACCGTGCGTCGGATATCAGCCATTGCCTGACGGCCCAGCCGCTCGGCGTCGACGAGTGCGTCGACCGCGTCGTCGATATCGCTGTCCTGCTGCAGCGCATGCCGCGCTCCGGTGACGTGCAGCAGCGTCACCGAAAGCGAGTGCGCAATGACGTCATGTACCTCGCGGGCGATGCGGCGCCGCTCGTCGGCGGCTGCGTGCTCGGCAAGGTCGGCCTGCATTTCCTGTTGTTTGAGAAGCAGTTGGTGTTGCGTCCGCATCTGGTAGCCGACCAGCCAGCCCAGCCCGACGAAGCCCAGGTACAGCGCCACCCCGTCGAGCCGGCGGGCCGCCGCAGCCGCCACCAGCAGCGACACCGCCGACGCGAAGGCAAACGCGCCCCACCGCAGCGGTGTCAGCGACGCGACACATCCCACCATCAACACCAAGAGCAACGGCGCGAAGTCGGTTGCAATCGGGGTCGACGTCGCGAACAGCAGGATGGCGGTCGACGTCCACCACGTCATGGCGACCAAGGGCGGGTTGAACTTTGTGCCGAGGAGTACGAAGAACGCCAGTTGCGCGAGGGCAAGCACCGCCGCGACCGCCGACGCCGGCACGTCGGCTTCGTTGCGCTGCACTGTCGACCCGATCAGGGTGAGCATCAAGGCCGACTGGATCATCACGACGAACAGCCACGAGTACTGCTCCGGGATCAGCTCTGAGCGATTCCGAAGCCAGTTGCGCGCATACTCGCCGGCCCGCGTCATCGGCTCATCGTAGAAGGGTTCATCGCCGCATACATCGTGCTGTAGAAGGTGCTCGACTCCAACCGTAGTAGGAAGCCGAAAATCGAACCCCGGCACGATGTCGTGGCCACCAAGCTTCCATAACGTGGCTGACATGACATGGCAAGAATTGCACGAGCGGATGGACTTCATGGCCGAGCTCATCGACCGTGCCGCCGAAAACCCGCAATCAGCAATCAATTTCGATGACAGGGCGACCATCGAGCGGCTCTTCGGCAGCGAGGAGGGCCTACTGCTCTCGCTTCAGCACCGCTGGATGACGGCGCTGACAGCGAAGCTCGATCAGGCCGCCGAGGACGACATCCCCGCCGAACAGGCGCGTGCCGAACTCGCCGCGCGGCTGCCCGGCCTGCGCGCACTGCTCGATGAAGCGGCCCGTCGATCGATTCGAATCCGCGGTCGGCAACACGACGACCAGCGCATCGTCGAGCTCCACGGCGGCGTCGCCTCGCGACAACAGACCGTTGCCTGAGTTGCTTGCGCCCGCCGCCCGGTTCACCAGCCGCTACGCCGCGGTTGTACTACTGGGCTGGATCGTGGTGGCGGCCGTGGGAAACCTTGCGGTGCCACAGTTGGAGCGGGTCGTTGCGACACACGCCCGGTCGTTCATGCCGACAGATGCGGCCAGTGCCGTCGCGGCCAAGCGGTCCGCTGAACTGTTTGGCGGCGCACCCAGCAACAACCTCGATTACGTTGTGCTGGAACGTGATCAGCCTCTGCGGCCGGCTGATCGCGGATACTACGACAAGCTGGTGACGGCATTGCGGGCCGACACCGAGCATGTCTACTCGGTCACCGACCTGTGGGCGGACCCGGTCACCAAGTCGGCGGCGCAGAGCCGCGACGGCCGGGCGGCGGATCTGATGGTGCGATTGTCCGGAATGCTGGGCACCGCGCAGGCCAGTGATTCCGTCGCCGTCGTCCGTGACACGGTGCAACGACTCGGCCCCCCGCCTGGCCTGCATGTGTATGTCACCGGTCCGGGCAGCACGCTCACCGACGAGTTCGCGGCGATCGATCACCAGATGCTATTGATCACCGCCGCGACGGTGCTGGTAATCATGCTGTTGCTGGTCATCGTCTACCGCTCGCCGGTGGCCGCAGCCATCCCGCTGGTCTCGGTGGGACTGGCGCTGGCGGTGGCCCGCCCACTGGTCGCCTTGCTGGGCGACCACGGCGTGGTGGAGGTTTCGCTGTTTTCCGTTGCGCTGGTTGCGGCGATGATCCTCGGTGCCGGAACCGATTACGCGATCTTTCTGATCGGCCGTTACCACGAGGGCCGGCGCCGCGGTATCGACCCTGCCGCGGCACTTGTCGGCGCGTACCGCGGCGTCGCGCCGGTCGTCATCGGCTCGGCGCTGACCATGGCAGCGGCGTTGGCGTGCTTGAGCCTGGCCAAGGTGGGCATGTTCCGCAGCACCGGAATACCCTGCGCGATAGGTGTTTTGGTGGGCATGAGCGCCGCTCTCACGCTCACGCCGGCGCTGATCGGCCTAGCCAGCCGGCGCGGCCTGCTGGAGCCGCGGCGATCGATCATCGCCCGCCGATGGCGGCGTATTGGTGTCGTGGTTGCGCGCTGGCCGGGACCTGTCCTGGTGGTCAGTGGTGGGTTGATCGCCGTCTTGATCCTGCCGCTGGTCGGTATGCGGACAGGCTGGAACGAACCGGCCGCCACACCGGCAGGGGCCGAATCAAACAGCGGCTATATGGCTATGGCTCAACACTTTCCAGCAAACCGGTTGTTACCCGACGTTGTGACGGTGGAGGCCGACCACGATCTGCGCAACCCTGCCGGGCTGATCGCGGTAGAGCGGATCACCCGCCAGGTGATGGCTATTCCCGGGGTCCGAATGGTGCAGTCGGCCAGCCGGCCGGCCGGCACGGTTCCCGAGGAGGCCACGCTGAGCTACCAGGCCGGGTTGATCGGTCGCCAATTCGGCGACCAGATGGACGCTGTCGTGCAGCGTTTTCGACGGGTTGGTGATCTCGACGCGATTCTGTCGCAGATGACCGCCGCCCTCGACCAGCTCAATCGTGGAATGCAGGGTAGCGCCGGCGGTCTGCATCAGATCGGCTCGGGCGCCGACGATATGCGCGCCGGCATCGACGGCATCCGCGACAATGTCGACGCGCTGTCGGGATACCTGACCCCGCTCCGGAACTTCGTCGACACGACGCCGGACTGTCCGGCCAACGCGATCTGCTCGCTGGTGTCCCGTGTCGTCCAGCCCGTCGACAGCGTCATCCGCAGTTCGAGCGAATTATCCAGCGGCGCAGACAAACTGACATCGGGGTCGGGAGCGGCTACCACAGCGTTCGCCGGCATGCCGCAGGCGCTGAAGTCGATGCGCGACGTGCTGGGCCAGGCCAGCGCAGCGGCCAGCGAGCTGCGTGGCGTCACCGATTCGATCGGCCCGCAGGCGCGCCAGGTGTCGGACTATCTGCGTGAGCTCGACGCGGGCTTCCGTGGCAGCGCCGCGAGCGGGTTCTACCTGCCCGACCGTGCACTTTCCGACCCGCGGTACCGGCAGGCGCTGAAAGACCTGGTCTCCTCGGACGGCCGGGCGACGTATCTGCTGGTCTTCGGCGATGGCCAGGAATGGGGAGCCGAGGGCGCGCTGCGCGCGCGGCAGATCCAAACCGCCATTGCCGAGGCGACCAAAGAGGGGACCTTGACCCCGGTGTCGGTCGGCCTGGCCGGGGTCGGCCCGGCTACCCGCGACCTACAAGATCTGGTGCACGGCGACGTCGTCTTGCTGGTCGGGGCGACGCTGGCGCTGATTTTTCTGATTGTCGCGATGATGTTGCGTAGCCCGGTGGCGGCGGTCGCGGTGGTCGGCACCGTCATCGTGTCGTTCGCCTCGGCACTGGGCGTCAGCGTGCTGATCAGTCAGCGGCTGTTCGGCCAGCCGCTGCACTGGGCGGTGGCACCGATGGCATTCATCGCATTGGTGGCTGTTGGCGCCGACTACAACCTGTTGTTGGCCATGCGGATCCGCGAGGAGTTGCGCGCCGGCATCAAGACCGCCGTCATCCGGGCGTTCGCGGCAACCGGCGGTGTGGTGACCACTGCGGGCATCGTCTTCGGAATCACGATGTTCGCGCTGGTCGGCAGCACGGTGCTCAGCATCGAGCAGGTTGGCTTGACCGTTGGGATCGGCCTGTTGCTGGACACTCTGCTGGTTCGGGCTCTCCTAATGCCGTCGTTGGTTGCCCTGCTCGGTCGCTGGTTCTGGTGGCCGCTTTTGCCCGGCCGACGGTCGGACGTGCGGCGGGCCCAACCGATTGCCGCTGGATCGCTGTCTTCAGCTAACTGGGCGACACGCCGAGCTTGGTCGGACAGGTCGGCGTGACCTGGCCTTACCGTGTGAATGTGCTGGATCTGGAACCGCGAGGCCCGCTGCCGCCGGAGATTTACTGGCGCCGCCGGGGATTGGCGGTTGGCATTGGGGTCGTCGTCATCGCCATCGTCGTCGCAATCATCGTCGCCGTGCTGAGCGGAAGTGCCGGCGCCAACACCTCCAACGCCGCAGCCAAGAAGTCAACCGAGGGCGGGCAGGGCGCACCAGGAACCAACCCCGAGGTCAAGACTCCGGTGGAGCCGCCGGCTGGTGAGAACACCGGCCAGCCGGCCGAGACGCCGACGGCCGCTGTGCAGCCGCCGCCAATACTCAAGGAAGGCGACGACTGCCCCGACTCCACGCTGGCTGTCAAGGGTCTGACGAACGCGCCGCAATACGCTATCGGCGACCAGCCGAAGTTCGTCATGGTCGTCACCAATATCGGGCTGGTGGCCTGCAAGCGCGATGTGGGCGCCGCAGTACTGGCCGCCTACGTCTACTCGCTGGACAACAAGCGCTTGTGGTCGAACCTGGACTGCGCGCCGTCCAACGAAACCCTGGTCAAGACGTTTGCACCCGGCGAACAGGTGACCACTTCCGTTACTTGGACCGGCATGGGGTCGGGCCCGCACTGCCCGCTGCCGCGGCCGGCGATCGGGCCCGGTACCTACAACCTCGTCGTGCAGCTGGGCAATCTCCGCTCGCTGGCGGTTCCGTTCATCATGGCTCCGCCGCTACCTCCAGGTGCCGCGCCGCCTCCTCCGCCGCCCGGATTGCCCGGCCCGCCGGGACCTGGGCCGCTGCCCGGTCCGCCACCCGCCCCCAGCGGCTGAGCTAGCTAAGCGGATCGCCGATCGTCGATTCGGCCAACTGCGACAGTCCTTCTCGCACGTGGCGGGCCCAGATCTCGCCGATGCCTTCCACGGCTTCCAGGTCGCCCGCGCTGGCCGCCAGCAGGCCCTGCAGCGAGCCGAACTCGCGGACCAGTCGGTCGGCGTGGGCGAACTGTAGCCGTGGGATCTCCGACATCGCGCGATACCCGCGCGAACTCACCGCGGAGTCTTGAGCTTCCGCCGTCGAGGGGTAACCGAAAACCCTTGCCATCGTGGTGAAGTCGAGCAACTCGGCGTCAGACATACCATCCAGCTCGTCGAGCGTGACCGCAACCTCGGCCTTGGACAACGGCTCGGGGTTGGCGTGGTAGTCGCGCACGACCAACTCGCGGGAAGCTTCGTTACCGCCGAGCAGTTCTTCGAGCTGCAGCCGCAGTTGGCGTCCGTCGGTGCCCAGCTCGACGACCTCGTAGTCCAGTTCCACGCCGATTCGGCGGACCAGTTCGAGCCGCTGTACCACCGTCATCACGTCACGGAGCGTCACGAAGTCCTCGATCTCGGCCCTCGACAGCTGCCTGCTGACCTCGTCGAGCCGTGTCTTGTATCGCTCCAGCGTGGCGAGGGCCTGGTTGGCCCGCGACAAGATGGTGGACGAGTCGGCCAGCACATGGCGCTCACCGCAGTAGTAGACGGTCACGATGCTCATCGAGTGGCTGACCGAGACCACCGGATAACCAACCTGGCTGGCGGCTCGCTCAGCCGAGCGATGCCGGGTGCCGGATTCGTCGGTGGGTATCGACGGGTCCGGCACCAGTTGCACGTTGGCCCGCAGGATCCGGCTGCCGTCGGTGGACAGCACCACCGCGCCATCCATCTTGCACAGCTCACGCAGCCTGGTCGGCGCGTACCGCACATCGAGGGAGAAGCCGCCATCGCAGATCGCTTCGACGCTGTCGTCGTAGCCGAGGACGATCAGTGCGCCGGTCCGGCCACGCAGGATGCGTTCCAGGCCGTCGCGCAGCGCGGTGCCCGGCGCAAGCCGCGCCACGGCCTCACGCAAGGAGGGCCGCTGTTGCGCCGCTGAGCCGTTCGTCATTGATTTGCCGACTGTCATCACCACTCATTCTGCTCCGTGGGTTCGGAGTCCGGACGATGTGGTGGTGTGGGGGCCTTGTCGCGGTACCCGGCGATGTCGAGCACGTGTTCGAGCGCAGCGGCGATGGTGGGCGCCTGCAGTGTCTTCAAGCCCGGCGGCACAGCGTCACAGCCCGATGGGATCAGCGCCGTCGTGAACCCCTGCCGAGCCGCTTCGGCCAGCCGCCGTTCCATTCCGCTGACTCGCCGCAGATCACCAGCCAACCCGACCTCACCGATCATCACCGCGGTGGCCGGCAGCGGCAGGTTCACGTACGCCGACGCCAGCGCGACCGCCACTGCCAAATCCGACGACGGGTCGGTCAGCCGCATGCCGCCGACAGTGGACAGGTACACGTCGTTGACGGCGATCTTCAGCCGGGCGTGTTTTTCCAGCACCGCGGCGATCATCGCGGCGCGCGCATGGTCGATTCCGCTGACGGCGCGGCGCGGTGAACCGCCTGACGGCGTGGCCAGCAGCGCCTGGATTTCGCCGACCAGCGGGCGCTTCCCGTCGAGCGTCACGGTGATCGCCGTTCCCGCAACGGGCTGCGGTCGCTGATCCAGAAAAAGCCCGGACGGGTCGGCTACACCCTCAATCCCGTTGTCCTGCAGCAGAAAACAACCGACCTCGTCTACGGCGCCGAAACGGTTCTTGACGCCGCGGACCATGCGGAGCAGCGAGTTCCGGTCGCCTTCGAAATGCAGCACCACGTCGACCAGATGTTCCAGCGAGCGGGGGCCGGCGATAGCCCCGTCCTTGGTGACGTGGCCGACGAGAATCAGTGGCACACCAGTGGTTTTCGCCGCGGTGGTCAGTACGCTGGTCACCGTGCGCACCTGAGTGACACCACCGGCGACGCCGTCGGCCTCGGCGCTGCACATGGTCTGCACCGAGTCGACGACGACCAACGTCGGCTGCACCGCCTCGATATGACCAAGTACCGCATGCAGATCCGACTCGGCGGCCAGATAAAGCTCGTCGTGACTGCAGCCGGTCCGATCGGCGCGCATGCGGATCTGGCCGCGCGATTCCTCGCCGGACACATACAGCGCGCGCCGCCCGGACGCCGCCCATTGGTGGGCGACCTTGAGTAACAGCGTCGACTTGCCTACCCCGGGATCGCCTGCGAGCAGCGTGACCGAGCCGGGCACGACGCCTCCACCGAGCACGCGGTCGAGTTCGTCGATCCCGGTGGGGCAGTGCCGGGTGCCGTCAGGCTCGACGGAGCTGATCGGAATGGCGGCCGAGGACGGGCCTGCCGTGGCCCGAGTACCGCCTCGTACGGCACTGAGCACGGCCACCTCGTCGACCGAGCCCCAGGTGCCGCATTCCAGGCAACGTCCTACCCATTTGGCGGTGGCATGGCGGCATTCCGAACAGCGGTACTGCGAACGTGCCTTGGCCACCCGCTGACGGTAACCGGCTGGTGTGACAGATCAGCGGAGGTTAGGCCGGCCCCGGCGATTCATGCTGCGGCGCGCTTTCCGGCGCTGAAATCGGCACTCCCACGCTGACGCTGCCGGCCTTCTCGAAATTGAAGGTGAAGTCGTAGTTCGGGCCGTTGGTGATCGGCTTGCTCAGTGCGATGGTCGCCTTGACCGAGTCGGCGTTCTCCACGGCGTTGTCGGATTTCTTGCTCTGGCCGTTCGGAGAGCCGACGAACAGCACGCCACTGGCATGCAGGGTGGGGTCGCCCGTCACGGTGACTTTGCCGATGTCGGTGGTGATGCCGACCAGCTTGTCAGTGATGTCCGGCGACTGGTTGACCGCGACGAGGACCAGGTCCACCGTGGCGCCCGGGCGCAGGAAGTCACCGGTCTGCAGCGCCTGAATGTGGACGTTGCGCAGCGCGACATTGTTGATCACCGCCTGGTTGCCGTCGACGGCCGATTGCTGCATGGAGGTCTGCGAAACCTGCCCGGCGCTGCAGCCCGCGATCGCGCCGGCGCCGATCAATGCACCGGCAGCCAGCGCGGCGAGCTTTGCCGAGCGACGACTCAAGCGGGATTTCGAGTCGCGGTAGTCGAAGCGGTTCACTCAAAGCCTCCTGCTCGGCCCTCGAACGCCACTGCGGTTCGACTATGCACAGTAGTAGGTCGGCCCGGGCCGCGAAACCGCAGGGCACCAGAGTCGGATTCGAGCAGCGCAACAGCATCTTTGCCCCCTCGAACAGCTCACGACTGCAGCCCCCCGGGCGGCGCCGAACGGGTTCCGGATATGTCGGCACCTTGCACGAAACTCTCCGTATGTCAACCCCCTTTGCACATGCGTGATGCCCC
>Ga0302326_10025296_pt1 | contig 12045 bp, 8 predicted proteins | sample Palsa_T0_3_FD_202264 | JGI IMG/M metagenome (GOLD analysis project Ga0302326, IMG submission 202264) | Peat permafrost microbial communities from Stordalen Mire near Abisko, Sweden - Palsa_T0_3 | ecosystem: Environmental > Terrestrial > Soil > Palsa > Peat permafrost | place: Sweden: Abisko...
CGATATACGCGGCTTCAGCCAGACGCATGTGAGCGGCACCGGAGGGGGCAAGAAGTACGGCAATATTCTGGTGCAGCCGACCACGGGCGCTGTTGCGCCGCTGGACGCAAGCTCGGCACGCCGGAGTGAGCGCGCCTCCGCCGGCTTTTACGGCGTAACGCTGGCGCGATATGGTGTGGGGGTGGAGATCACCGGGACGCGCCGCGCGGCCATCTACCGCTTCCGCTATCCGGGGGGAGCGAAATCCAACCTGCTGTTCGATGTGGGCCATTGCCTGCTCTCCAATCCGATACACGGCGAATCGCAGTCCATCACCGCATCCGAAGTCCACGTGCTTTCTCCCACCGAGGTCAGCGGTTCGTCGAGCGTGACGGGGGGATGGAACAAGCAGCCGAACTCCTATACAGTGTTCTTCTACGCCCGGACCGACACTGCGGCCGTTAGCTGGGGAACGTGGCTGGGCGGCCAACAGACGCCTGGAAGCGCAAGCGCGGCGGGCGGGGCGAAATCAAGATCCGGAGCGTGGTTGACCATTCCCGCCGGCAGCGGACAAACGGTGCTGATGAAGATCGGCATCTCCTTCGTCAGCGTGGAGCATGCCCGCAAGAACGCAGACGCGGAGATTCCGGGTTTTGATTTTGCCGCCACGCAGGCCGCCGCCGAAGCAGCATGGGACAAGGCGCTGGGCAATGTCGAGTTGAAGGGCGAGACCGCCGAACAGGCGCAGGTGTTTTACACCGCCATTTATCACACCATGCTGGCTCCCACCGACCGCACCGGGGAGAATCCGCTTTGGAAGTCCGATGAGCCTTACTATGACGACTACTACGCCATCTGGGATACCTTCCGCACCTCCGGACCGCTGCTGACGCTTATTGCTCCCGAGCGCGAGACGGGGATTGTGCGCGCGCTGGTGGACCTTTACCGTCACGAGGGGTGGCTGCCGGACGCGCGCAGCGGAAACTATAACGGCCGCACCCAGGGAGGCAGCAACGCCGAGTTTCTGATTACCGACGCTTATGTGAAGGGGCTGAAGGGCATCGATTGGGCGACAGGCTACGCCGCCGAGGTTCACGATGCCGAGGTTTCTCCAGCCGACCACTTGAAGGAGGGCCGGGGAGGGCTGGAGGATTGGCACAAGCTTGGCTACGTTTCCGTGGAAGGATCGGACCGTCCGGGGTCAGTGGAAATGGAGTATGCGGCTGACGACTTTGAAATCGCGCTGCTTGCAAAGGGGCTGGGAAAGACCGTCGATTACAACAAATACCTCAAGCGTTCGGCAAACTGGAAGAATCTCTGGGACAGCGATTTTTCCGAGGGCGGCTTCAAGGGCTTTATCCGTCCGCGGCATCGCGACGGAAGCTGGCTGACGCCGTTCACGGCGATGGACTCGTGCAGTTGGGGCGGAAAGACGTTCTACGAGGGCAACTCGTGGACGTATTCGTTCTTTGTGCCCCAGGACGTGGCCTCGCTGATCGAGAAGGCCGGAGGCCCACAGCAGTTTGTCGATCGGCTGGATGCGTTCTTCGACGTTCCCGGCCGCTACGACGTGGGCAACGAGCCTGGATTCCTGAACCCCTACCTCTACATCTGGGCAGGGCGGCCAGACAAGACTGCATCGCGGGTGCGGGAGATTACTCAAAAGGACTTTCACGCCGGGCCGGAGGGCTTGCCTGGGAACGACGACTCGGGCGCCATGTCTTCGTGGCTGGCGTTTGGATTGATCGGCATTTTCCCCAACGCCGGGCAGGATGTTTATGTCATCGGCAGCCCCGCGTACCCGCAGACCGAGCTTCACCTGGCTCGGGGAAAGAACTTCACCATCGAGGCAAAAAATGTTTCGGCGGAAAACAAGTATGTGATCGCGGCTGAGTTGAACGGCAAGCCGCTGGACCGGGCTTGGCTTCGGCACAACGAGATTGCGGCGGGAGGGCGGCTGGTGCTGACTATGGCTGGGACTCCTGGGCACTGGGCGGAGGGGAATCCGCCGCCATCCACGCCTGCGCCGCGGTGATAGCTGGTTTCCGCTGTCTCAATTCCGCTGGGCCAAGATATATTATCGGCATGCTTCCCCGCAGAATCGCTACTATGCCTGTGTTCCTCTTCGCTCTGGCGGCCATGGCGTGTATGCAGCCTGCTCCAGCGCAGGGAAGCGGCGGCACACCCCAGGTGAGGCAGGTCGAATCGTTCAACGGGCCGTGGCGGGTCCATGTTGGGGATGATCCGCTCGGGGCCAGTCCGACTGCGGATGACAGCGGGTGGCAACAGATGGAGCTCGGCTCCGCGGCAAGCAAGAAGCTCGACGCGGCTCCGGGGGTTCTGTGGTTTCGAGCGCGGATCTCTCTCGATAGCCAGGCCGCGGATCGGGCGCTTCTGGTTGCTCCGCTTGCAATTGGATGCCAGATTTTTGTGAATGGCGCCAAGGTCTCCGACTGCAACCAGCTGTCTGGTCCCAACCACTTCATATCGCGCGGGATTCTGATTCACCTGGCCGGAATATCGACCGGATCTCCGATTTTGCTTGCCATCCGGCTCGATCATGCCGACAAGACAGAGTCGGGCGCCCTGGGGCTGGGAAAAGGCAGCGTGCTGCTCGGCTCCTCCAGGCTGTTGGCCGACCACCGCACCGCGAGGGATGCCGAGCGGTTTTACCGCGTTCTACCGCAGGATCTGCTTTGCGTGGGAGAGCTTCTGGGCGGCGCTGTTCTCTTTTTGGCGTTCGCCTTCGACAGGAGCAGCCGCGAGTACCTGTGGTTCGCGGCCTTTCTGTGGCTGGACGGCTCAGCGTCGCTGATGTCCTGCTTTGACGGCGTGTACCCGCTCATCGGCCCGGGGTGGCAAGACTGGGGCAATGATTTCGGGATGATCGCGCGTTACGCTCCGCTGATAGGGTTTCTGGCGGCATTCACGAAAGTGCGGATGAATTGGGCGTTGCGGACGTACCAGTTTGTTCTTCTGCTGGTGCCGGAAGCGCTTGCAATTGCGAGGCTCTACGCGCAAGGCCGATACCTGCCGAGATTCGATTATGTGTCGTTGGCCGTGCAGCTTCCGTTTGTGGTGGGATCCCTGGTGTTCCTGGCTGTGAAATGGCGGCGCGGCAGCCGGGATGCGGCACTGCTGTTGCCCTCGTTTCTGCTGGCAAACGGCATTGAAATTCTGGGCCTGACCGGGGTGGTGAACCGTTTCCATCTGGGGCCACGCTTCACATACGACTGGGACGATCTGTCGATGTTCTTCTTCCTCCTTTCCATTGCTCCAGTGATGATCGCGCGCCATCGGCGGGTGACGATGGAGCACGCTCAGGCCTCTGCCGAACTTGAAGCGGCGCGGGAAGTGCAGCAGCAACTGGTAGTTCCAGCTGTGGACGTTCCCGGGTTCAGGATTGAGAGCGCCTATGCGCCGGCCAAGCATGTGGGCGGAGATTTCTTCCGCATCGTGGCGGCGGAAGAAGGCAGCGTACTGGTTGTGGTTGGGGATGTGAGCGGAAAAGGGCTGAAAGCCGCAATGACCGTCAGCGCCATCATGGGTTCGCTGCACGGCTACTCCTCGAGCCGGCCGGCCGAGGTTCTAGATCACCTCAACCGTGTGCTTCATGGACGCGTGGGTGGTTTTGTCACATGCTGCGCTGCGCATATTGCAGCCGACGGCACGATGACTTTTGCGAACGCCGGAAATCCGGCTCCGTATCGCAATGGCGAGGAGATGGCGGTTGAACCCGGATTGCCGCTCGGCATGCTGGCCGAAGCCGGTTATGCGGAGACCCGCTACCAGATCGCCTGCGGCGACCGGCTCACATTTGTTTCGGATGGGGTGGTGGAAGCGACCAACCCGCAAGGGGAGCTTTATGGCTTTGAGCGCACCCGGGCCATCAGCAACCAGCCAGCGAAGGCTATCGCGGAAGCAGCCACGCAGTTTGGCCAAGAGGACGACATTACAGTTGTGACTCTTTCCAGGCAGAGGGTTGAGGCAGCTGCAAGCGTAGAGCATTTTGTTCCCTCGCTGCCGGTTTAGAGCGTCGGGAACTCAGGTGGCAGACCGCGCCGCGACTCAATGAGCGCATGGGCCTGTTCCCGTCAACTGAGGTTCAAACTCGTGCCCACCCGGGCCCTTAGAGAACAACGGCTTGCTCCTTGTTGAGCGTGGGCATGAGCCATTGGAACAGAACGGTTGCGGCAAAGGCGCCCGCGAGCTGCGCCGCAATGAACCCGGCCACGTCGGCTGGGCGAATGCCTGCGAACGTGTTGCTCGCGGAGCGGGCCAGCGTGACGGCTGGATTGGCGAAGGACGTGGATGCGGTGAACCAGTAGGCGGCGGTGATATAGGTGCCGACGGCGTAGGGGACTGCGGCGGGACGGGAGCGGGCGCAGCCCCATATCACGGCCATCAATCCGAAGGTAGCGATGAACTCGCTGAAGACCTGAGCGCCCCCACTCCTGGCATGGGTGGAAGCCGAGAATAATGAGAGGCCAAACATGAGGTGAGCCACGGCCACGCCAGAGTAGGCGCCTGCGACCTGTGCGAGCAGGTAGGCAGGGACGTAGCGCCAAGCGATTCCGCCGACGTAGGCGTCTGCCAGTGTGACGGCAGGATTGAAGTGTGCGCCCGAGACCGGACCGAAGGCGAGGATGAGCGCAACGAGAGCAGCTCCGGTGGCGATGGTGTTGGCAAGCAGCGCGAGTGCGACATTTCCGCCTGCAAGACGCTCGGCCATGATACCTGAGCCAACCACGGCGGCGAGAAGCAACAGCGTACCAACGAACTCGGCGGCGAGGCGCTGCGTAAGCGTGGGCTTCATGCTTTGCCGATCTTGCTGATTTCTTCCTGAATGGCAAGCTGCTGGAGTGTGGCAAGCGGAAGTGAAAGGAAGAGTCCGATGCGGCGATCGAGAACTACGAAGGCGTCGCGAAATGCGCGGGCGATTTCCTCCGGCGTACCTTTGACGGCGGCGGGGTCGGGGATGCCCCAATGGGCGTTCATGTGCTGGCCTGGCCAATAGGGGCAGGCTTCTTTTGCGGCGTTGTCGCAAACAGTGAAGACAAAGTCGAGATGAGGCGCGCCGGGGGCTGCGAACTCATCCCATGACTTGCTGCGCAGACCCTCTATGCCGATGCCGGCGGATTGAAGCTGGGCAAGCGCTTCAGAACGCGGCGTGCCGGAGGGATGGCTGCCCGCGCTGTAGGCGGTGAAGTTGCCTTTGCCCTTGTGATTCAGCAGGGCCTCAGCCATGATGGAGCGCGCGGAGTTGCCAGTGCAGAGAAAGAGGACATTGTAGTGTTTGGACATTTGGGTCAACCCTTCAGGGTTGCCGCGGCGGGTGAGCAGCATCCGGTTTCGCAACAGGCAGCCTGGGGCTTGGCAGCGCGGATGAAGGCGCTCAGGAACTTGCCCTGGACCTGGGCGGCGATAGCGTCTACGTCGATGCCGGATGTACTCAGGAAGTTGCGGGCGTCTTCAACGTCGTAAATGCGAGTGGGCTCGAAGGAGACATCGGCAAAGCCCGCGGCGAGGAGCTTGGATCGATAGTCCTGCTCGTCAAGGGCGCCGGCGATGCAGCCGACCCAGAGCATCATGCTTTGGCGGACGGCGTCCGGAACCGCCCCGCGCACCACGACATCGGAAACGGCGAAGCGGCCGCCGGGCTTGAGGACGCGAAAAGCTTCGCGGAGAACGCGGTCCTTGTCCGCCGAAAGGTTGATGACGCAATTGGAGATGACGACATCGACAGAGTTATCAGGCAAGGGAATATTCTCGATTTCGCCCTTCAGGAATTCGACGTTGGTGACGCCAGCCTGGCGCTGGTTCTCGCGGGCGAGGGCCAGCATGTCGTCGGTCATGTCAAGTCCATAGGCTTTGCCGGTGGGGCCAACGCGCCGCGCGGAAAGAAGCACATCGATACCGCCGCCGGAGCCGAGATCGAGCACGACCTCACCAGATTTGAGCTCGATCAATGCGGTGGGGTTGCCGCAGCCGAGGGAGGCAAGCACTGCCTTCTCCGGTATGAGGCCCTTTTCGTCGGCGCTGTAGAGATTAGTGGTGATGGGGTCGCAACAGCGAAGCGCCGGGTCGCAGCAAGCTTGCACGCTGCCGGATTCGGCGACAGCTCGCGCGGCGCTGCCGTACTTCTCTTTGACTTGGTCCTGAACTTCGGCCGTTTTGTTCATGTGGTCCCCTCTCGTATTCGCTAAGGCGAATATATATAACGTTGGACATATCTGTCAATGCATATATTATGAATGTATGAGTTCACGGGTAAGGTCATCCGATCTGGCCCCTTTGTTTGCGGCCCTCGCCGACCGGACACGGCTGCGCCTGCTCAATCTGATTGCTGGACGTGAGGTGTGCGTCTGTTACCTGGTTGAAATACTGCGACAGGGCCAGCCCAAGATCTCCAGGCATCTCGCATACCTGCGCAAAGCAGGCGTGGTGGCGGCACGGAGAGAAGGAAAGTGGATGCACTACCGCGTCGAGCGCCCTCAAGACGTGGCGGCGGCTTCGATCCTCGACGCTGTCTTCGAAACATTCAACTCGGATCGTGAAATGCAGTCCGACCTGAGCCGATTGACACGCGCCTGCTGCGAACCGGAGCGCTTCGTCTCCCTTCAGGGCGTACCTATCCCGATCCAATCTGAAACGGCAGTAATTTGACACATTCGCATCGCACCCTCTGGGCTTTGACGCGCGACGACCAAGGATCGTCGAAGGTGGCGGACTACGCCAACTGGCCTCATCCACGTAAGGAATCGTCAAAATGCCTATGCACTCATTGGGAACCTTGGCCCGAGAAATTCCGAGCTTTCTCGAGTTCCGGTCGAATTACCGCCCGTCCGCATACCACCCTTCCCTGCACAACCATCCGCCTATACACTCGCACCCCCAATGCGCTAACCTAGCGGGTCATGAAAAACTCACAAAAACATTGCTCTGAATCTCTTTTTGCGTGCGGGATTGCACGCTTGTTGCCGCTGCTGATGGTTTGCGTTTTGGCTGCGGCCATGCAGGCTGCGGCTCAGGCGCCCGCGCCCGACTCACCCGCCATTGAAGCCCACGCACAGGCGCTGCTGGCCAAGCTGACGTTGGAAGAAAAGATCGAATTGATCGGCGGCGTGGACGGGATGTATACCAACTCCGTGCCTTCCATCGATCTGCCGCGCTTCAAGATGTCGGACGGGCCGGAAGGCGTGCGGACCTGGGGGCCGACTACCGCATGGCCGGGCGGCGCGGCGCTGGCTGCCACCTTTGACCCGGAGCTGGCGCGCAAGATCGGCGAGGGGCTGGGCAGGGATGCGCGCGCACGGAACGTGAATTTCCTGCTCGGGCCGGGCGTGAATATCGCCCGCTCGCCACTGGCGGGGCGCAACTTCGAGTATTTCTCCGAGGACCCCTACCTGGCCGCCACCATGACGGTTCCGTGGATTGAGGGCGTGCAGTCGCAGGGTGTGATTGCCACTGTGAAGCACTATGCGCTGAACGATCAGGAGTACAACCGGCACAACGTGAGCGTGGAGGTGGACGAGCGCACCATGCGCGAAATCTACCTGCCCGCGTTTGAAGCCGCCGTGACCAAGGCCCATGTGGACGCGGTAATGAACTCCTACAACCTGATCAACGGCGAGCACGCCACGCAGAACGAGTTTCTGAATCTGAAGGTGCTCAAGGGCGACTGGGGATTCAAGGGCATTTTGATGTCCGATTGGGACGCCACGTACGACACCGTGGGCGCGGCCAATTATGGGCTCGATTTGGAAATGCCCAGCCCGCGCTTCATGAACGTGAAGGCTCTGACGGCCGCTGTGAAGGATGGATCGGTGAAGGAATCGACCATCGACGACAAGGTGATGCGGCTTTTCCGCACCGCGCTCCGGTACGGGTTTCTCGATCGTCCCCAGTTCGATCCCGCCGACGCCACCTATTCGGTGGCCGATCGCGCGACGGCGCTTGAGGGCGCGCGCGAGAGCGTGACGCTGCTGAAGAATGACGGCGGATTTCTGCCGCTGAAGGCGGAGAGGGTAAAGACCATCGCCGTGATCGGGCCCAATGCTTATCCGGCAATAACTGGCGGGGGCGGATCGTCGGAGGCCTCAGCTTTCGAGCCGGTTAGCATTCTTACCGGCATCGCCAACGCGGCCGGCCCCGGCGTGAGCGTGCTTTACAGCCGCGGCCTGCCGGATATGAACGAGTTGTTCAGGAATACGCACTGGGAAGGCCCGGTCGAGGCAGCCGCTTATCCCAACAAAGACTTCAGCGGCACGCCCAAAACGACGAGAGAGAAGAATCTGGCCAACATGGGTCCGCGCGGCTGGGAACCGGAAGGCGACGCCTCGCGAAGCGTTCGCTACACCGCCAGCTACAAGGCGGGGAAGGCCGGAACCTATCTGATTGTTGCGGCGACCGGCGGATGGGACAGCGACCCGTACACGATTTCGGTGGATGGGAAGCAGATTCCGTTTCCGCCTCATGCCGAGAGCCAGCCTCCTCAGTCGGCAGCGCTTGAACTGACCGCCGGCCAGACCATCAAAGTGGTCGTCGAATACTGGCCGCGGACGGCCGCCTTGCGCTTTGGGCTGGGCATCGCGCCAGAGGCGGACCTGATCTCAGACGACGCAAAAAAGATGGCGGCGGCGGCGGATGTGGCCGTGGTAGCTGTGGGCTTTGGTCCGCCGACAGAGAGCGAGGGACTCGACCGCACATTTACGCTGCCGTGGGGCCAGGACGCGCTGATCGAGGCTGTGGCGGCGGCCAATCCGCATACGATTGTGACCCTCAACGGCGGCGGCGGCATGGATACGCGGCGCTGGCTCGACAAAGTTCCCGCGCTGCTGCACACCTACTATCCCGGCCAGGAAGGCGGCACGGCGATCGGCGAAGTTCTCTTTGGCCAGCGCAACCCCGAGGGCAAGCTTCCGGTGAGCTTTGACCGCAGCTGGGACGAGAATCCGTCCGCGAAATACTATTACCCCATCGCCGGCGCCGACACCAAGTTGCACGTGATTGAACCCGGCCACAAAGCGGTCGACTATGTAATTCCCCACGTCAAGTACGGCGACGGCCTGCTGGTGGGTTACCGTTACTGGACCACCACAGGCAAGCACCCGCTGTATCCGTTTGGATTTGGATTGAGCTACACGACCTTCAGCTTTTCCAAACTGAGAGTGCCGGCGGCAGCGGCTTCCGGCTCAACGGTTGCGGTCAGCTTCGACGTCAAGAACACCGGCAGCGTGGCAGGCGCGGAAGTGGCACAGCTTTACGTCTCCGACCCATCGGCGACGGTGACCCGCCCGGAGCGGGAATTGAAGGGCTTTGAAAAAGTCCGTCTGGCTCCCGGCGAAACCAAGCACGTGACCCTCAGCCTGGATGCCCGCGCCTTCAGTTACTGGAGCGAGTCCGGCCACAAGTGGGCCATCGACCCCGGCAAGTTCGTGATTCTGGTTGGGGATTCGAGTGAGAATACGCCGCTGCATGGGGATTTGACGCTGAAGTAGACTGGTTCGCGAAGCAATGACTACGGCCTGCTCCTACCATGCGGCAGGCCGTAGTCATTGCTTCGAAAGTTTATGATCCCAGTATGAAGCGCGTTCTTTTGTCGTGGAGCAGCGGTAAAGACAGCGCGTGGACGCTGCACATGCTCCGTCAACAGCCGGACATTGAGCTGGTTGGCCTGCTGACTACGCTGAATTCCGAATTCCAGCGCGTGGCAATGCACGGCGTGCGGCGCTCGGTGCTGGAAGCGCAGGCAGAAGCCGCGCAACTGCCGTTGTGGATTGTGCCGCTGCCGTGGCCCTGCTCGAACGAGGTCTATGAGAAGCGCATGGCGCAAGTGTGCAGGCGCGCAATCGACGAACACATCGATGCGGTTGCCTTTGGCGACCTGTTTCTGCCCGATGTCCGCGCTTATCGCGAGAAGCAACTCAAGCCCACCGGACTGGAGCCGCTGTTTCCGTTATGGGAGATTCCGACCGGCGAACTGGCGCGCGCGATGATCGCCGGAGGCCTGCGCGCGCGCCTATCCTGCGTGGATACCAAGCAATTGCCGGCCGCGTTTGCCGGGCGCGAATTCGATGCTGCATTTTTAGAGGATTTGCCGACGGAGATTGATCCCTGCGGAGAGCGCGGCGAGTTTCATACCTGCGTTTACGCCGGGCCCATGTTCACCGCCCCGCTCGACTTGCAGGCTGGGGAGGTCGTCGATCGCGATGGCTTCGTCTTCGCTGATTTTCAATAGCCCGCCGGCGGACAGAGCCCCGAAACGTCGGCCCTGTGGTGTGACCTTTGGCCGTGAGAATGGTCTAGCGGAAGCGTTTGGAGGGTTCGTCGGAGAAGATCTGGCCGTCGCGGATGTGGACCACGCGATGGGCGTATTCGGCGATGTCGGGCTCGTGGGTGACGACGACGATGGTGTTGCCGTTGGCGTGGAGGGTATCGAGCAGGGCCATGATCTCGAGGCCGGTTTTGGAGTCGAGATTGCCGGTGGGCTCGTCGGCCAGGATGATGGAGGGTCGGTTGACCAGGGCGCGTGCGATGGCCACACGCTGGCGCTGGCCGCCGGAGAGCTCGTTTGGCTTGTGGTACATGCGGGATTCCAGGCCGACGTCGGTGAGGGATTGTTTGGCGCGCTCGATGCGGGCGGCGGCGGGAGTGCCGTTATAGATGAGGGGCAGCTCGACGTTATGCAGCGCGGTGGCCCTGGAGAGCAGGTTGAAGGTCTGAAAGACGAAGCCGATCTCCTTGTTGCGGATGCGGGCCAACTGGTCGTCGTCCAGCTCGCTGACCAACTGACCGTTGAGCCAGTAGCGGCCCTTCGATGGGGTATCGAGGCAGCCGATGAGGTTCATCAGGGTGGATTTTCCGGAGCCGGAAGGGCCCATGATGGCCACATACTCGTTGTGCCGAATGCGCATGGAGATGCCGCGCAGGGCCTGCACCTGCTGCTCGGAGCCCATATCGTAGGTGCGCCACAGGTCTTCGACGACGATGACGTCGCCTTGCGGCACTGGCGCCGGTTGCGCAAGTTCTTCGCTGCCGATGCTGCTTAGAGCCATTCCAATCTCTTCCTTTTCCGGTGTGGGGAGATTCCAGTTTTTACGATTAGAACAGGTCAAATCCCTCAGGGGCTAAAGCCCGCGATTTTTCAAGCCTCAATCGGCACGACTAAAGTCTTGCCCTGTTACAAAGCCCTCGCGAATCGCCGCTGAACCTGGTCTTTCCGCAGCATGTAAAGCCCGCGATTTTTCTAAGCCCTCTTCGGCACGACTAAAGTCGTACCCTTTCAAAGCCTGCTTTGTGCGGCCAGTTCTAGCTTACCGTGACTGAGGTCCCGCCCGTGCCTTGAGCGGCGGCGGGGGTGGATGTGTCCCGCTTTACCAGCGAACCGTTTTTCAAGGCGCGCAGGGTCTTGAACGGGCCGGTCACAATTTCCTGGCCCTCGTTGAGACCGGAGGTTACCTCAATGTCAGTGGACCCGGTGATGCCGGTGGTAACGGGAACAAACCTGGCCCGGAGCTTTCCGCGCGGGTCCTTTTCGACCACATAGACGCCTTGCACCGAAGGCGTCTTTGCAGGCGCGGAGGTGAACGAATTGGTCGCGGCCTGTACGCCATCCTTGCCCTTGGGGTTGTCGTCGGCCGAGTTGTGCATGGTGAGCGCCTGGATGGGCAATGAAATTACGTTGGCTTTGTGCGCGGTGGTGATTTTGGCGGTGGTGGAGAGTCCAGGGCGCAGATCGGCGGAAGGCGAGTCCAGCGTGATGACCACCTTGAAGTCCTTGGCCTCTTCCGTGCCGGTGGTGGACTGTAGGGTAGCTACGCCGGTGGAGCGCAGGAGAGCCTGATCCCCGGCCAGGGTTACGTGGCCTTTGAAGATTTTTCCGGGCAGGGCGTCGACGGTGACTTCAGCGGGCTGGCCGATAACAATATTGACGATGTCGGTTTCGTCCACTTTGACCTCTGCGGTGACCACGCTCATATCGGCCAGGGTCATCAGCGTGGAGCCGACGGTGTTCTGAATGCCAGGAACGACGGATTCGCCTTCGCGGACTGGCTCATTGGTGAC
>Ga0302326_10025298_pt1 | contig 12044 bp, 11 predicted proteins | sample Palsa_T0_3_FD_202264 | JGI IMG/M metagenome (GOLD analysis project Ga0302326, IMG submission 202264) | Peat permafrost microbial communities from Stordalen Mire near Abisko, Sweden - Palsa_T0_3 | ecosystem: Environmental > Terrestrial > Soil > Palsa > Peat permafrost | place: Sweden: Abisko...
GGCCCACGGCCTGCCCGACGGCGCCGACGCCGAAGCCTTGTCGATCCATCGAGGCACGATCGAGTTCGATCGTGTGCAGTTCCAGTACCCCGGAGGCGCGCCGCTCTTTCGAGGCATGTCCATCGTCATTCCGGCGGGCCAGCGGGTGGGGCTCGTGGGGATGTCGGGATCCGGGAAGTCCACGTTCGTCAGCCTGTTGCTCCGGCTCTACGATCCGGATAGCGGCGCGATACGGGTCGACGGTCGTGACATCCGAACGTTCCGTCAGGACTCGCTGCACCGGCAGATGGGCCTGATTCCACAGGACCCCACCCTCTTTCACCGCACCCTGCGGGAGAACATCCGGTACGGTCGGCCCGACGCCAGCGACGATGAAGTCGTGGCGGCCGCCCGGCGCGCCAATGCCGACGACTTCATCCGGCGCATGCCCGATGGATACGACTCCATGGTGGGCGAGCGGGGAGTCAAGCTCTCCGGAGGGCAGCGGCAGCGAATCGCCATCGCCCGCGTCGTGCTGAAGGACGCGCCGGTGCTCGTGCTCGACGAGGCGACCGCCAGCCTGGATTCGCTCACCGAACAGGTCATCCAGGACGCTCTCGACGAAGTCATGGCCGACAGAACCGTCCTCGTCGTCGCGCATCGCCTGTCGACCGTGGCGGCGCTGGATCGTGTCCTGGTCTTCTCCGATGGAGCCATCGTCGAGGACGGGCCACATTCCGAGTTACTCGGCCGGCGCGGAGCCTACTTCCGGCTGTGGGAGCAACAGGCGAACGGGGGCGGAAAAGCGTCGCGCGGCGACGGGCAGGAACGCGCCCGGCAAGTGGCCGAATAGGGCACGGGCCGGCGCGCGACCGTCCGGCGAGGAACGACAGGGCGATCGCACTCATTTCAACCGAACACGAATCGAAAGGAACATTCATGACCATCCGCCTCTACTACGCGCCCGGCGCTTGCTCCCTGTCCCCGCACATCGCTCTGCGCGAAGCCGGAGTGCCGTTCGAGCTCGAGCAGGTCGTCTTCCCGGACAAGAAAACGAAGTCCGGAATCGACTACTCCACGGTGACCGAGAAAGGCTACGTCCCGGCACTGGGCCTCGAGAACGGCCAGGTCCTGACCGAAGGCGCCATCATCGTCCAGTATGTCGCCGACCTGCGCCCCGAGACCAAGCTCGCTCCCCCACAGGGCACACTCGAGCGTCTCCGGCTGCAGGAGTGGCTTCACTTCATCGCGACGGAGCTGCACAAGGGATTTGGCCCCGTCAACAACCCGAAATCCAACGACGAGCTGAAGAAGGTCTTCCGCGACCGGCTCACGTCCCGGTTCCGGTATCTGGGGAAAGCGCTGGCCAGCGGAACGGGCTACCTGCTCGGCGATCGCTTCACCGTGGCCGACGGGTACGCGTACTACACGCTACGAAGCTGGAAGAAGCTCGCCGGCGACGACTTCGGCGACATCCAGCCGCTCCGGGCGTACTTCGAGCGCATTGGCCAGCGGGAGTCGGTCCGCGCTGCGCTGGCTGCTGAGGGAATCGCCTGAGGGAGACGGCCGCCAGGACGCCAGGACCGCCAAGAGAGAAGAGCTCCTCGGTCTTGGCGTCCTGGCGGTCCCTCCTTCTTCAATCCGCTGCTACGGAAGTGCGCCGCGCGGCAGCTGGCCTTGTCGCCCGGGGTCTCTGCACCCGCGCCGCCGGATGGCAACGGCCAGCAGGACGCCCGCGAGGAACGCCGGCCACCGGGTCCCGGCGGGTGCCGGGCCCGCGGCCGACGAGCAACCGGCCTTCGGCCCCGTGCCGCTGCTGCCCGCGACTCCGCCATCGGGGCTCGCCGCGCCGGAGCTCGCCGCGTCTGCGCCCCCGTCCGAGGGATCGTAGGCCATGGCCACGAGGACCTCGCCGGACGCAAGCTTGGCCTTCTTGAAGGAGCCCCCGTGCTTGCCGTCGCGCAGAGGATTGATCTCCACGGCCAAGGCTTGACCCGGTTGCAGCGAGTGCTTGGTCCACCCCATTCGCACCAGATTGGCCGGGCTCGTGGGCAGCTCGACGGTCCACAGGTCGTCCGCGCCCCCGTCGGTGGCACTGTTGATGATCCAGAGTAGAGCGTGAGGATTCGTCCATTCGAACTCCTTCACGCTTCCCTTGAGGACGACGATCTTGTCCGTATCGTACATCGCGAAGGAGTGATGAGCCGCCGCGACCGACGTTGTCGCGACCAGAGTGACGAACGCAGCGAGGGCAGAGGTTTTCTTCATTGCTCGATGGGAAGGGGTGCGCCGTGTGGGTCGTGTCCAATCGGCACGAAGATTGAATTGCCCTGCTCGTCCGTCTTCGCGACGAAGTCGCCCTGTCGGCACGACGCTTCGGTGATTTCCGCTTTTCGGTCGGGCTGTCGCAGGAAGTCGCGCGTGACGTGCCACGGCGTCGCGAGGACCTTGGGCGCCGTGATGTCGAGCTCCCAGACGAGAGAGTCGGGCCCCGTCTGGCGAATGTGCTCGACGAGGTGCGCGTCACCGTCGTTGGGCATCGCCACGCCCTGGCCGAGTGGCAGGAACGTCTCCGGGAGGAGTGCGACGGTGTCGATCACCAGTGTGCTGCCCTCCCAGTGGCCGATCGAGTGGCCGTTGAACGTGAGATCGGGGTCCGCCGGATGCGGACGGCCGTCGGTGTAGATCCGGCGCAGGCGATTGCCGTCGAACTCGCCGAGGATCGTCACGCGGCCGGGCGTGAAGAGGAACTCGGTCGCGTTGAGCGTCATGATGACGAAGCTCGGCATCCCCTCGGGGAGGCAGTTCACGAACACGTTGTGTGGATGGCCGGCCTTCTCGTCCGCCTTCAGCTTGGCGACCTGCGCCGCGACAGCGGGGGTCCACGCCGGATCGCCGCGTCCCCAGGGATGCGCCTTGTCTTTGCGGTCGGGCAGCCACAAGCCTCCCCAGTCGGGCAAGCGACCGAGCTGCGCCCATTCCGTCGCCTCCGCCCGTTTGGCGTGGCTGCCCTCCCGCACGGCAACCCACAAAGCCGCGATGGCGACGAGTCCCGTCAAGCCGAGAACGACTGCATAGGTATGACGTTGCATGGAGTCGCCGAATCTCCTTCGGTCAGGGGGGAGGTAGAGTGACCCGGGTGAACCCGACGAATCGACCGCAGAGCGTCACGGCGATCCACAGGGTGAGCGAGATGACGCCGGCGGTGCGGGCTCCGGTGGGAGGCCGCAAAGCCGTGTCCCAGTCGCCAATCTTGCGGCCGACGCCCCGGTGAAAGAGCCCCATGTTCACGCCGAGGATGGCCAGGAACACCAGCTTGGCGAGGAAGTAATTGTTGTGAGCGTAGGAACGGGCGTTCGAGGAGAAGAGAAGAACCCCGGTGATGGCCGCGACCCCGAACGCCAGCCACACCCGGGGAAGCACCTCGGCGACGACCTGGCTGGTCGGCCGGCTCCGTTGCACCCAGCCCAGCAGGCGCAGGTCCAGCATGGCGATGGAGCCGACGACCGCGGTGAGCGCGAGGACATGTGTGCACTCGAGCGCCGGGAAGAGGACCGAGTTCTCGCGAACCGCGGTGGCAAGGGGCGTGTCTTCGAGGCTGGATAGCAATGTATCGATCCACATGACAGTTGCCTTTCGAGGGGTCGTCTCAAAAAGACTGTATGTAAGCGATCAGCCGGCCAGCCAAGATGATCGCGGCCCACAACGCGAGCGAGCCGACGGCGAGCGTGGACTGCAACAGGCGTCTAACGGGGCCGCCATCCCCGGTCGTGCGCCGCAGCCAGGCCTGCTGCACGAAGGTCACCGCGACCGCCACGAGGACCAGGCCCATCTTCAAAGCGAAGACGGGGTTCTCCAGGTCGCGGGCAGGCTCGGCGATGACGAGAAGCGCGCCTGTCACGAGCAGGATGGGTAGCGCGACCCAGATCGCGAGGAACGGCGTCGAGGCCACCCGGGTGCCGGGCTGGGGCCGGCCCTTCGCTCGGAGTACGCGCAGCGACAGCGTGATCGCAGCTCCCACGACGGCCGCGATGGCCAGGATGTGGACGGTCTGCACCAGCGGGATGATCCACTCGACGCTCTGCAGCGTGAGGCTGAAGCCAGTGTCTTTGAGCCAGTCGCAGAAGGTATCGAGAGAGCTTGGATTCGTCATCGGACAGGACTTCTCCGGTGGTCAGGCGTGCGTTGCGGAATCACGAAGCCGGGTTGTGACAAGCGACCACGTGCCCGGACCCGGCGGGCACGAGCGGGGGCATCTGATCCCGGCACGCGGCGGTCGCCGCGGCGCATCGAGACTGGTAGGGGCAGCCGCCTCCGAGGTGCTCCACACGCGACGCGCCTTCTGCCGCGGTGCCCGCGGAGCTGCGCCGGGCCGGATCGGCCGAGGGCACCGACGAGACGAGTGCCCGGGTGAAGTGATGGGCGGGTCGTCGGAGTACTTCGTCGGCGGGCCCGACCTCGACCAGGCGGCCGAGGTACATGACGCCGATCCGGTCGGAGAGGTAGCGAACGACGTGAAGTCCGTGGCCGATGAAGAGGCACGTGAGCCGGAGGCGGGTGCGCAGCTCATCGAGCAAGTTGAGGATTTGCGCCTGAATGGAGAGATCGAGCGACGACACCGCCTCGTCTGCGACGATGAACTTGGGCTTGAGCGCGATCGCTCGCGCGATGGCGACGCGTTGGCGCTGGCCGCCCGAGAGCTCGCGCGCGAGCCGGGTGCGCAAGCGCGAATCCAGGCCCACGTCGGCGAGTAGCTCGTCCACTCGCGCGGGCAATGCGCTCGGTCGGACCGAGCGGCCCGAGACGAGGGGTTCGGCGATCACCTTCTCCACGGTCCACCGTGGGTCGATGGACCCAGACGGGTCCTGGAACACCATCTGCATTTCGCGCCGGCGGCGCGCGCGCTCGTCGCGGCTGCCCGAGTCGAGCGGTGTACCGTCGAAGCGGATGACGCCCGACGTGGGGCGTTCGAGCTGCATCAGCAGACGCCCGATCGTCGTCTTCCCGGAGCCAGACTCACCGACCAGGCCGAACGTTTCGCCGCGGTAGACTGTGAGCGATACGTCGTCGACCGCTCGCGTCTGGGCACGCGGCGCGAACCAGCGGGGTCCGGAGGAATACTCCTTCGTCAGATGGAGAAGCTCGACGAGTGGCTCCGTCACCGTGGGGGAGCGGGCGAGTCCCGGCAACGGCGATGGGTGGACCGCGCCGCCGTCGACGGGGTGCCAGCACGAGACCTGCCTCGGGCCTTCCGGCTGTGCCGGCGGCGCCTCGACCGCGCAACGCGAGCCGGCCGATGCGCAGCGGGGATGGAACCGGCAGCCCGAGGGCAGTGCGTCCAGTCTCGGGATGACCCCGGGAATGGGGACGAGCCTGGAACGCCCGCCTGCCGTGGGGACCGCCGACTGGATCAGGCCCCGCGTGTACGGATGCCTGGGTTGAGCCAGGAGGTCACCGACGGGGCCCTGTTCGGCGACTCGACCGGCGTACATGACGACGACGCGGTCGGCGATCTCCGCCGCGATGCTGAGATCGTGCGTGATGAGCAGAATCGCCAGCCCGCGCCGGTCCCGCTGCTCGCGCAGGAGCGCCAGGATCTGCGCCTGCGTCGTCACGTCGAGCGCCGTCGTGGGTTCGTCCGCGACGAGGAGATCGGGGTTGCACGCCAGCGCCATCGCGATGAGCGCGCGCTGCCGCATGCCCCCGGAGAGCTGCATCGGGATCTGGCTCAATCGGAGCTCGGGGCGGGGGACATGGACCTGCGCGAGGAGCTCCCGGGCGCGCGCTCGCGCCGCCGCGACCGACACGCGCTCGTGGCGACGCACCGTCTCGACGATCTGATCGCCGATGGTGAACACCGGGTCGAGCGCGGTCATCGGCTCCTGGAAGACCATGCCGATGCGACGGCCCCGCAGGTCTTCCAGCGTGGCGTCCGTCGACCCGACCAGGCTGGTCCCGTCGAACACCACGTCTCCGGCGACGATGCGCGCCCCTTTCGTCGCCTCGAGCCTCATGATCGACATGGCGACCGCCGTCTTGCCGCTGCCCGACTCCCCGACCAGGCAGACGGTCTCTCCTCGGTCGACGGTGAAGCTCGCGCCGTCGACAGCCTGCAGAGGAGCGGCTTCGGTGCCAAACGCCACGGAGAGCCGGTCGACGCGGAGAAGCGCCTTGGCCGCGCGCGCGGCCGGCCGACTCTCGTGCAGTTCGAGCGCGGAAAGGTGGCTCAACGCCATGAGCGCCTCACCGGTTCTCTCCGCGCGAACCGAGGCGCCGGCCCAGCGAATCTCCGAGCAGATTCGTGGCCACGACGAACACGCCGATGGCGATCCCGGGGAACGTGACCGTCCACCACGCCACGGTCAAATAGCTGCGGCCCTGCGCGATCAGGTATGCCCAGTCGGGCCGATCGCCGTTCACCCCGAAGCCGAGGAAGCTCAGCGACGAACCGATGATGATGGCCCAGCCGGCCCCGATGGTGCCGAGGACGAGGATGGGAGCGATGCAGTGCGGTAGCACGTGCCTGAACACGATCGCCGGATGCGACGCACCCGCGATGCGAGCGGCCTCGATGAACCCTCGGCCCCGCAGGGCGAGGGCGTGGCCTCGCAGCACCCGGGCGTATCGCGGCGCGAGCGCGGCGCTCACCGAGAGCACGAGAGTCGGCACGCTCGGCCCCAGGGCCGCGCACACGGCGATACCGAGCAGCACCGCGGGGATCGCCATCCAGACGTCGACCAGGCGCATCAAAAGCATGTCGACCAAGCCGCCTGCATAACCGGCGGTCAGGCCCACGAAGACGCCGACGCCGATGGACCCGATCGTCGCCAGCGACGCGAGCAGGAGCGACTGTCGAGCGCCAAATACGATGAGAGAGAGGACGTCGCGCCCGAACTGGTCGGTCCCGAGGATGTGCCCAGCGGAGAACGGGGGCACGAGGGTGGCGTTCGCGTCCATCTCCCCCGCGCGGTACGGCGCGATCGCGTCGGGAACGAGGGCGCACAGGATGAGCACTCCGATCACGGTGAGGGACGTCACGAAGAGGGCCGTCTGCACGCGTTCCGCCCCTTGTGCCCGCGCGCGGGCGGGGACGAGCGAGCGCGTTTCGGCGATGGCCGGACTCGTGTCGGCGTCCGGCAGCTCGTCGTCGTCGGGTGCCGCGAGGCCCGTCGCCACCGCGAGCGAGGTCTCCGAGCCGGCCGACGCGACGGCGCGATCGACGACGGAGCTCATGCACCCTCGTTGGCAGCTGCGATGCGGATGCGCGGATCGATCCACGCGTAGGAAAGATCGACGAGGAGGTTGACGGCGACGTACGTCGCCGATGTCACCAGGATGGCGCCCTGCACGAGCGGGATGTCCTTGTTCCCCATGGCATAGACGGCCAGACGCCCGAGGCCAGGCCGGGCGAACAGTGTCTCGATGACGACGAGGCCCGAGAACAGTTCGCCGACGAGGACGCCCAGGAGCGTGATCGTCGAGAGTGCGACGTTGCGCAGCACGTGCACGTAGAAGATCTGGGAGGCGCGCAGCCCCTTGGCCCTGAGGGTCGTGACGTACGGCTCCTGGAGCGCCTCGATGATGCCCGACCGGACGAGCCGCTGGATCGACACCGACATGGCGATGCCGAGGCAACCCACCGGCAGCACCGACGCGCTGAAGCCGTTGCCGCCGAGGACGGGCAGCCAGCGCAGGCGCACGGAAAAGAGCAGGATGGCGAGCAGACCCAACCAGAAGGCAGGAATCGAGTGCAGTGTGAGGCCCGCAACCTGGATCCCCTGGTCCGGCAAGCGCCCGCGGTAGGCGGCCGCGGTCACGCCAAGGGGCACGCCCACGGCGATGGCGACGGCCGCGGCGGCGAGGGCGAGCGAGCCGGTCGCCGGAAACTGCCCCGCGATCTCCTGCAGCACCGGCGCGCGCGTGGCGTACGAGTGACCCAGGTCGCCGTGCAAGAGGCCAACCATGTAGTCCCAGTATTGCTGGCCGATCGGCCGGCCCAGGCCGAGCTGGGCTCGAATGCGAACGATGGTCTCCTCGCTCGCGCCCTCTCCGGCGATGAGGGCCGCCGTGTCTCCCGGCAACCAGTTCAGAATGAGGAAGATGAGCGTGCTCGCGCCGAAGATCACCGCGAACGACGCCGCAAGGCGTTCGAGAATGCGCCGGGTCATCGCGCGATCCACGTGTCGTAGAAGACGGGAAAGCCGTTCACGTCGATGGCGACGTCACGGACGCTCTGGCTCGTCGCCACGTTGTACTTGAGGACGTACGTGGGAATCGCGTAGGTCCTGTCCAGGACGACGCGCTGGATCTTGGCGTAGATCGCCGCACGCTTCTCCGCGTCGACTTCCTGCGAGCCGGCCTCGAGGAGCGCTTCGAGCTCGGGGTCGTCGACTTTCGAAATGGCGAACGACGTACGGAGCTTGCGCGAATGGATGCGCCGGAGCACGTCGGGGTCCGGCGCGAACAAGCTCCCGGCCACGAGGTCGTACTCGCCGGCGGCGACCTTGGCGAGGTAGGCACCCGAGGGCTGGGAGTCGAGCTTCAGGTCGAACCCGGTGTCCCGCAGTTGTTTGCGGAGGATCGTCATCAAGTCCAGCCGCTTTTCGCGGTTGCCCTGGGTGTCCACGAAGACGACCGTCAACGGCTTGCCGTCCTTGACCCGGATTCCGTCCGGGCCCTTCTTCCATCCGACCTCGTCGAGGAGGCGCGCAGCCGCCTCGGGCTCGGCGTGCCACGTGTGCTCGAGCGTCTTGTCGTAGCCGAAGATCGACGGCGACAGCGGTGACCACGCCCTGTCGAAAGTCCCGAGGTAAACCGTCTTGACCGCAGCGTCGAGATCGAGCGCGTCCCGGAACGCGGTGCGCACCCGCTGGTCGTCCCAGGGGGGCCTCTTCGCGTTGAGGTAGAGCGAGTAGTTCTGGTTCAAGAGCTCGCCCTCGAGCAGCCGGTACTCCGACGACGTCCGGAACTCGGCGACGTTCTGCGGCGGGACGAGATCGATGGCGTTGGCCTGCCCGTTGAGGAGCACGGCGACCCGGGTCGCCTCTTCGGGGACGTTCTTGAACGTGATGCGATCGAGCCAGGTGACGCCCGAGTGCGCCGCCCCGGCCGGAGGCCACTTGTAGTCCGGGTTCCGGTCCAGCACGATTTCGACCGCCGGCTCGAAGGACCGAAACCGATAGGGGCCCGTGCCCACGGGGTGGTGCGGAAAGTCGTCTCCGTATTTGCGGACAGCCGTGGGCGATACGATGCCCAGAGTCGACTTGGCGAGGTTCGCGAGGAACGGTGCGTACGGCTCCGAGAAGGTGACGCGGACGGTGGTCGGGTCGACGACCGTCGAGCCGGCGTAGGGCCCGATGTCCGAGACCGCATAGAGGGCGTTCTTTGGATCGCTGACTCGATCGAGGTTGAACTTCACGGCCTCGGCGTCGAACTTCGTCCCGTCGTGGAAGGTGACGTCGTCTCTCAGGTGGAAGGTGTAGTTGCGACCGTCCGGGGAGACCTCCCAGCTCTTGGCCAGCCAAGGCCCGAACTTGTGCCCGGGCTGCGCGACGACCAGGCTGTCCACGATCGACCGGATGACGCGGTGATGCGGCGCGAACGCCGATTTCTCGGGGTCGAGATTGAACTCCGTGACGGCCGCGCCGTCGAACCCGAAAACGAGCTCGCCGCCCGGCGCCGGCGCGCCCCCCGGTCGGATGCGACTGGCGGCCGAGGCCTCCCGGTCCGCCCTGCTGCAGTGCAACGCACCACACAGCAGGACGGCCAGCGTCGCTGACGAGAAGAGGGCACGCCGTCGAGCGTTCATAGGTTCGCGTACAGGGGTTCGTCCGCGATGAGGATCCGGTCGAGGACGCGCGGGAAGTCGCCGTAGTTGCGGACGGCGTAGTGCACGGCCGCGCGGTTGTCCCAGAACGCGATCGAGTGCGGGCGCCACGAGAAGCGCACCTGGTGCTCGGGCTTGCGGTACTGGTCGAGCACGATCTCGAGAATCTCGCGGGCCTCGGCGAGATCGAGCCCGACGATGTGCGGCCTCTGGGTGAAATTCACCCAGAGCGCCTTCTTGCCCGTCTCGCGATGCGTCCGCACGATCGGGTGAGCCACGATCGGGTACTCGAGCCCGGAGCGCTTCAGCGCGGCCCGGAAGTCGTGCGTCACGTGGAGCCCATCGAGGCGCGTCCTCACGTCCTCGGGGAGCCCGTCGTACGCCGCTCCTGCGTCGACCCAGATCGTGTCGCCGCCGACCGGCGGAAGGTGCACGGCCCGCAGCACGGCTCCCCAGGTGGGGACGAGCCGCCAGCTCGTGTCCGTGTGGTACCCCGCCTCGATCGTCGTCGGATCTGCGACGCGCTCGTATTTGGCGAAGTCCGACGCGGCGATCTTGTGGATCTGCGTGACCTTCGGATCGTGCGACGAGGTCGGGTGCGTGTAGAGCTGGCCGAAGCGCGCGGCGAACTGCGCGTGCTGCTCGCTCGTCAGCTCCTGGTCGCGAAAGAAGATCACCTTGTACTCCAGGAGCGTCGCCTTGATCTGATCGCGTAGACCGTCCGAGAACGGACGGCGCAGATCGACGCCGGAGATCTCGGCGCCGATCGTCGGTTCGAGAGGTCGGACGTCCAGCTGGACGAGACTACTGACGTTGAATTGAGCGGCTGCGGTCATCGGTTGGGTCTCCTTCGGGGCGAAAAATCAGGCGCGCGCGGCGACCGCCGTGCGTCCATCGGACAATCGGCTCAGCGAGGCGACGGCGGAGAGGATCTCGTCCGCCTCGGTCCGCAGTAGCCAGTCGGGGTGAACGTCGGCGAAGCGAACCACGCGGTGGGTGTCGATGACGACGGCGGTCGGCATCGGGAGCTCCCAGGTACCGGTCCCCGTGACCTCGCCGATCGTCGGCTTGCCGCTGGCCAAGCTCGCGCGTTTGGAGGCCTCGTCGGCGGTGTAAAGGATGCCGAACTTGCGACCCAGCTCGTTGCCCAGGTCGGACGCGACCGAGAACGGGAGGCCGTGGCGCTGCTTGATGGCGCCGAGCTTCTCCGGCACCTGCGGGCTGATCGCCACGAGGCTCGCCCCGAGTTGCTGCAAGCCGGGGTAGAGGTTGCGATGGTAGTAGGGGAGCGCGAGGTTACACGCCGGGCACCCCTCGAACCGGAAGAAGACGAGGACCGCGGGGCCGCGCTTGACCAGGTCGTCGAGCTTCACGGACCCGCCGTCGACCTCCGGCAGCGAGAAGGGGGCGACGACGTCGCCTGCCTTCACGAAGCGCGAGCGATCGGCGGTCTCGACGAGCGTGCGCCGCTGGTCGATGTTGACCTTCAATACTGCGGGATCCATCGTCTTGACGCGATGGGCGTGCAAGTCGCGAAAGATCTGGTGCAGGGATTCCTTCTGGGGTTGGCTCATGGGGCCTCGAACGAAAGTTGGGTGGGACTGCTCAGACCGCCGTCCGTAGCTCTTCGCGGGCAGCCACGCGTTCACGCACGAGCGGCAAGAGCTCGCGTCCGTAGGTGATCGCGTCCTCGAGCGGCTCGAATCCGCGGATCAGGAAGTGGTCGATACCAAAGTCGTAGTAATCGAGCAGCGCGTCGGCGACCTGCTCCGGCGTGCCCACGAGCCCCGTCGAGTTGCCGCGTGCCCCTCCGACGCTCGCCAGCCCCGTCCAGAGGCGCTTGTCCACGCGGTACCCGAGGGCGGCGGTATCCAGGAGACGCTGCGACCCTACGTTCGGCGGCTCGTGTCCGGTCGTGCGAAGACCGCCTTTCTCGCGTAGCTCGCGCACGCGCTCCACGATCTCGTCGGCACGGCGCCACGCGGCTTCCTCCGTCGCGGCGATGATCGGCCGCAGCGACATGCTGAACGACACATGACGGCCGTTCTTGGCGGCCGCGGTCCGCACGCGGTCCACGATCTGGCGCGCGTGCGCGTGGGCCTCGCCCCAGAACGCGTACACGTCCGCGTGCCTGCCGGCGACGTCGATGGCTTCGTCGGACGAGCCCCCGAAGAAGACGGGCAGGCGCCGGGGCTTCACGTCGCTGAACGCCTGACGGACCTTGAAGAAGCGACCGGCG
>Ga0302326_10025299_pt1 | contig 12043 bp, 10 predicted proteins | sample Palsa_T0_3_FD_202264 | JGI IMG/M metagenome (GOLD analysis project Ga0302326, IMG submission 202264) | Peat permafrost microbial communities from Stordalen Mire near Abisko, Sweden - Palsa_T0_3 | ecosystem: Environmental > Terrestrial > Soil > Palsa > Peat permafrost | place: Sweden: Abisko...
AACGCGAGCGACTGGGAAAACCTGGCCAATGCCGAGCTGCACCAAGCCGGCGGCGAAGCCTACGTCAACTCGGCCGGAGTCACTGCGAAGGGCAAAGAACTGTTTGCGAAGGTCGCCCAGGCGTGGAACAGCTACATCGCGTTGAATCCTTCGAAGCCCAACGCAGAACTTGCAGAGCGCATGCTCACGGTGTTCGGCGAAGAAGGCCTCAACGAACCGGCCGCGGAGGTGGCGGTGCTTCAGATCGCTGTGGCCGCACGGCCGACGAGCGCAGCGCTGTACGCCCAGTTGGCGGAGGCCGCCTACAAAGCGCACAACCCGAGCGTGGGGGACCTGGCCGCCGCGAAGGCGGTCACGCTCGCACCGGCCGCGGAACGGGCGCGTTTGAAGACGGAGCTTGAAACGGTCCGCAAGAACCCCACCGGCACGACCTCGAGCGCCACCAGGGCGTCCACCGGAGTGCTGACGCCGGCCGGAGCATCGACGACCGGTTCCACCGCGACGACGACGACGTCGACCAAGAAAAAGTAGTCCGGGCGCCCGTCTTGGCCGGCTCCGCGGAGACCCGACGCCCGTCCGGCAGTCCCGAGCAGGAGGATGCCCAGCGCTATACGGCGCGGCTGCTGATCGGCTGCGCCGACCGCCCCGGGATCGTGGCCGCGGTGTCGGGCTTCCTGTTCGAGCGCGGCGCAAACGTGGTCTCCTCACACCAGTACTCCTCTGATCCGACCGGGGGCAGGTTCTTCCTTCGCACCGAGTTCTTCCTCGAGGGCCTGGGAGATCGATCGCAGGTTGAGAGGCGCGAGCGCCTGAAGGAGGAATTCCAGCAGCAGGTCGCTGATCGCTTTGACATGGACTGGGAGATCCGCTGGTGGGGAGAGCGCCGTCGCATCGCGGTGCTTGTCTCGCGCCACGACCACTGCCTGCTCGACCTACTCTGGCGGTGGCGGCGCGGCGAGCTCGATGCGGAGATCATCACGGTGATCTCAAACCACCCCGATCTGCGTGAGGAGACCGAAGCGGCGGGCGTCAGCTATCACCACGTCCCCGTGGAGCCCGGGGCGAAGGCGGAGGCGGAGGCGGAGATGCTGGAGCTGCTGAGCGGCCAGGCCGAGTTGCTCGTCCTGGCCCGCTACATGCAGATCCTAAGCGGCGAGTTCCTCAAGCGCTTGGGTATGCCGACGATCAACATCCACCACTCCTTCCTGCCCGCGTTCGCGGGCGCTGACCCGTACCGCCGCGCGCACGACCGCGGCGTAAAGCTGATCGGCGCAACCGCCCACTACGTGACAGAGGAGCTCGACGACGGGCCGATCATCGATCAGGAGGTGGTCCGAGTCGACCATCGCCAGAGCGCTCGCGAGCTCGAGCGGGTGGGCCGCGATGCCGAGCGCCTGGCCCTGGCGAGGGCCGTATCGCTGCACCTCGATGACCGGGTGATCATCGACGGCAGGCGCACGATCGTATTCTGAGTGCACGCCCCTCCCGTCGGCTTGGCTAGAATCGCAGCCCGAGCCGGCCGATCGCCGGAGCGCTCACGGGCCGTTAGCTCAACCGGCAGAGCAGGGGCCTCTTAAGCCCAAGGTTCCGGGTTCGATTCCCGGACGGCCCACTAACAGAAAGCCCCGTTACGACGGGGCTTTTGTGCTTTTCAGGTGTCGGTCCGCCGGACCGCCGCCGTCGCTTGGTAACGGTGCCTGGTGACATCATGGAGCGCCCGAACGGAGCGCCCGCGCGGATCCAGTCGCTTGGCGCGTGGACCCCGGCGAAAGGCCCGACGATGACGGCCGAGACTCAGGCCAGCTACTCGATCCACACTCGCGAGCTGCGCAGCGGCCCGGTGCTGGAGGTCTACTTCCGCCACCACGGCAGGCAGGTGCATCGGCGCATCGGGCCGGCCTGGACCAAGCGCGGGCGCCCGCCGGAGGGCTACTTCGACCAGGCCGCCGCCTATGACCGTGCTCGCGCGATCATCGCCGAGTACGTGACTGCGGCCGCGGAGCCGCGATCGAGCGGGCCGACCTTCCGCGACGTCGCCCACGGCTATCTGCAATGGCTGGAGAACGTCCGGGGCGCGAAGCCGGAGACGCTGCGCAGCCACCGCTCCACGCTCGGCGAGCCCGACGTCGCGGTCAAGCGCGGGGCGCGCGACGACGAACGGGCATGTGATGCGCGCGCTCGGGGATCGACCAGCGGCGGAGATCAGGCCAGCAGAGGTTGAGGCCCTGCTCGCCACCGTCGAAGCGACCGACGTCGGGCCCCGCACGGTAAACAAGTACAGGGCGACCATTTCGGCAGTGTTCGCCTACGCGCAGAAGCCGACCACGTTCGCACTCTGGGCCAACCCAGCGAAGGCGACCGACCGCCGCCGCGAAGCGCAGCGGCCGGCGCTCGACACGTACACAGTCGCCGAGATCGAGCAGCTCGCCCAGGCGCTCGAAGACGGCCGGCACCGCGACCCCGCGCGGCCGGCGTCCAACGACGCGGACCACGCCGAGGATCGCCAGGACGCCGAGCTCGTGCGCGTCGCCGCCCACACGGGGCTGCGCCAAGGCGCGCTGCGGGCCTTGCGCTGGAGCGATGTAGGCGAGGACGTACTGACCGTTTCGCGCGCTCTGTCGGCCGGCGTCGAGTCCGGCACCAAGGGCGGTCGCGTCCGACACGTACCACTCGTTCCGCAGGCCGCCGCGGCGCTTGAGCGGCTGCGCCAGCGCGGCGACTTCACCGCGCCGGACGAGCTGGTGTTCTGCAACTGGCTCGGGCGACCGCTTGATGAGTCCGCGTTGCGCCGCCGGTTCGTGGCTGCTCGCGACGCGGCCGGGCTGCGCCCGCTGCGGTTCCACGATTTGCGCCACACCTACGGATCGCGTGGCGCGCGCCGGCGGCGCCCTCCACCAGACTCGTCGAGCTCGACCTCGTTGGAGAGGTGTCGAACGGTCGTCGTCAGCGGCGCCACCGTCAGCTCGACGAGCTGCTCGATGCGCGGAAACCGCCCGAGCGGGCGTTAACTGCGTTCAGCGCCCCTTGCTCTCGGGGTTGCTCGCGGGCGCTGAGCCTCTTAGCCCAAGGTTGCGGGGTCGATTCACCAGGGCCAACCACAGAAAAGCACGGCACGGTGGGACCGTAAGCCGGAGAACAGCCCTCACGTCGGAGGAGTTCCATAGCCGCCTCTCCGAGGGTTCGCCAGCAATGTTCTCGAGCGAGCCGCGATTATTCTCCGCATGGTCTTTGCTTCATTGAGACCCACCGCTGCTATGAAAGACCGGGTATAAAGGCTGACGCTATCCCATACGAACACACCGCTGCACCGACAACGGTAGGGACGTGTCGTCTCAAAATCTTCACCCCTCGCTGTCCCATCATGTCGCTAAAGGCTAAGTACCGCCGCTCGCCGCTTGTCGGCGCCCTTTCGTTGAGCCATACCCGCAGTCGACGCATCTGCCATGGCAGGAGCCAGCGACTCCATGCGATTAGAGCCGCGCCAGCGCCAACCAGTAGAGCAGTCCCGCCTGATGGAGTCAATGCCGCGTGCCGTCCAGGTGGCGGCCGAGTCTCCGGAAGATGGCCAGAGCCAAGATACAGATGACAACGAGAGCCGTCACTGACGTAACAGCAAGCGCGACATCGCCGATAATTACACCAACTACTATAATTGCTATTGCTATATAAAACACGATGACACCCAAGGCAATACGTCGCAATCGGCGTAGCGGCTGGGGTTCTGCGGTGTGTGTCATCCTTGGCATTCTACTGCTTCGGCGAGCTAAAACCATTCGTGCAGCGCCGACGAGAAGGCCAGTGTGCCCGCCACAAATGCGGCCTGCGAGGTCGCTCCTGCGCCGAGGGCGATTCCGAGGCAGTGGACTGACTCAAGTCCGTCGGTCGCAGCTATGCACGCTGCGGTCCCAAAGACGGCTATGGCGCCGGAGGCAACAGCACCCGCATAGAGACCTGTCCCGATAACGGCCTTGAGGCCCGAGCGCAATATTTTCGTCGCGTGTCTTTTTACCCAATGTAGAGCTTGACCCAACGAAAGCGCATAGCGAGCGCAGGGCGCGGTGACCATCTTTGGGTCGTAGCTACATAGCGGCACAGCACCGCCGGGCTGTTGCTGAGCTTGGCCTTCGCCGACTTCTCCAAGCGGCTGATAGAGCGCCACCGGTTCAGCACGCGCTTCCTCCTGACCGCCTTCGTTGCCACTTTCCGGGCCCTGGTGGTCGGACACATATTCGTATCCCCCTTCTTCTTCATATTCTTCTTCCTCCTGCCCGGCACCCTGCGGTCGGTCCAGTTGCTCTGAGAGTGTGAGTGCTGGTTGATGTGAATGTGTGAGAGTTCTCCCTCTCGACGGCTCGCGTAATCCAGGCGCCGAACTGGGCCAGCGTGTGGTCCACGGCGAGTGAGGGCAGTAGCTCTCATCGGCTGCTAACTCTACTCGCCTCATAGAACGCCACGGGCGTCTTATAGCCCAGGCCGCGGTGAGGACGCAGGGTGTTGTACTCGCGGACCCACGCGGCGATCATGACGCGGGCCTCCAGCGGGCTGTCGAAGTGCTCGCCGTTCAGGAGCTCGTCGCGCATCGTGCCGTTGAAGCGCTCCACATAGGGATTCTGCTGCGGGGAACCGCGTTCGATGAAGATCGGCTCAACGCCATGCCCAGCGAGCCACAGCCGCGTGGACTCGGCGATGAACTCCCGGCCGTTGTCAGAGCGGATGAACTGCGGCTTGCCATGTGCTTTGAAGAGCCGGGAGAGCTCCTCGGTGACCTCGCGGGCGCCGAGATGGCGCTCCACGCGGCAGCCCACGGCTCGCCTCATGTACTCATCGACGACGTTCAGTACCCGCAGCGGCCCGCCGTCCTGGGTGCGCGTGGAGAGGAAGTCATAGGCCCACACATGGTTGGGCGCCGTTGCCGGCGTGTTCCACACCGCGCCGAGCGCCGTTCCGCGGGCTTTCTCGCCCGATTTGCGCCGTTGCGGGGGTACGCGGTGGCCCTCCAGGCGCCACAGACGCTCGATCCGCTTGCGGTTGACGAGCCACTGGCGCAACAACGCCCAAATGCGCCGGTAGCCGTAACGGGGATGCCGGTCGGCGAGCTCACCCATGCGACGCACAAGGCGTAGCTCGAACTCGGGTGGGCGGAGCTCATAGCGCTGCGTGGAGCGGTTCTGGCCGACCAGCTGGCACGCCCGACGCTCAGAGATCGGGAAGCGGTGCATCAGATGCGCAACCGCCGCCCGCCTGCGGGCCGGGCTCACCATTTTCCCTGGTTCAGGTCCTTCAGCATCGAGATGTCAAGCGCCTGCTCAGCGACGATCTTCTTCAGACGGCTGTTCTCCTGCTCAAGCGCCTTCAGCCGCTGCGCCTCGTCCTCCTTCAACGCGCCGTACTTGATCCGCCAGCGAAAGAACGTCTGGTCTGAGATCCCCAGGCGCTTGCAGCGCTGCGCGACCGTGAACCCCTGCGACCTCGAGCTTCTCCGCCTCCGTCAGCTTCGCGACGATCTGCTCAACCGAATACCTCTTCCTGGCCATCTCGAACCTCCATTCGGACTCTCAACACCCGAGCGAACAACATTCAAGATGGACCAACGGACTGGGGGCCGGACACCGTCAAAACCGGCCTGGCTCAGAGCTCGGTGGTGGCTGTCGCCTGGGCCGGGGCCACCACGGGAGGGGCAGCGGGATGGCTCCTCGGCGTAAAGGGCGGTCGAAGCCTGCTGACGGCACCCGGGCCGCTGCTGCCACTACGCCTGACGCTGATCGCGCGGGGCGATCGTTTCTATGAGCGCTACGGCCCGGTGGCGGTGCTGTTCACGCCCTCGTGGGTCGCCGGGATTCACCACATGCGCTGGTCGCGCTTTCTCCCCGTCAACGCGGTCTCGGCGCTGATATGGGCACTCGCGTTCGGCGTGGGCGCCTATCTGCTTGGACCGTCGATTTCCGACATCGCCGCCAATACGGGCCTGGCCGGACGGCTCCTTCTCGGCGCGCTGCTGGTGCTCGCTGCGGTGGTGGTGGCATGGCGTCGGATCCACAGGTCCGCGTAGTCGCTGTCGCCTACCGGATGAGTAAGCTCTCACGAGCAATTGAGCTGGGTCTTATCTAGCTCGTGTGGAGTAACCGAGAAGCTATGGCGCCGGGCACGTTAGCCACCGACCCGCCCGCAAGCCTCAGCGCCGAGCTGCGCCGGGCACGCTGGCGTGTCCACAACCTGGCCGTGTCCCCGTCGGTGGTGGCGCTCTTGGTGACCGTGCCGTTGGCGGCGGTCTACCTGGTGCTCAAACCGCCCAGCGCAGATCTCGCGGCCGCGACCTACCGCGGCGAACTGTTCGCCCGCGCCGGGTTCACACTGTGGAACGACGGCTGGTACGGCGGGCATTACCTCCCCGGTTACTCGCTGCTGGCGCCGGCCCTCGGCGCACTGCTCGGGGAGCGTCTGCTGCTCGCGCTGTGCGCGATCGCCGCGGCCGGGCTGTTCGGCCTGCTTGCGCAGCGGACCTTTCAGAGCGCGGGCGCCCGCGTGGCCGGCGCCTCGTTCGCGCTCGGCGTTTGCGTGGGGCTGCTCTCTGGCCGCGTTGCCTACGGACTCGGGATCACTGTCGGGCTGCTCACGCTGCTCGTGCTGTTACGCGGGTGGACAGCCGCAGCGTTGGCGCTCGCCGTGCTCACCAGCCTGGCGAGCCCCGTCGCCGGGGCGTTCCTCGCGCTCGCCGGGCTCGCTCTTGCGCTTGGCGCGCACGACGGGCACGTCGAGGCCGGGCGAGCCGGGTGGCGTCCGCGTTCACGCGGTCTGGCTCTCGCTGGAGCGGCGCTGGCTCCGATCCTGGCGTTGTCGGTCGTATTTCCCGAAGGCGGCTGGGAGATGTTCGCGCCGTCGGTGTTCTGGCCCGCCCTGGCCGGAGTGGTGTTGATCGCGGCGGTGCTTCCGCACACGGGCCGCGCGCTCGCGCCGGGGACCCGGCGGACGCTGACGTGGGGAGCCTGGCTGTACGCGCTGGCGCTCACCGGCGCGTTTGTGCTGCGCACCCCCGTCGGCAGCAACTCCGCGCGCCTTGGAGCGCTGCTGGCAGCACCGCTGGTGGCCGGCGTACTGTGGGAGCGCCGGCGGCTCGCGCTTATCCTGCTCGCGCCCGCGCTGCTGTACTGGCAGCTTGAGACCCCGATCAACGATTTCGCGGCGCTGGCTGGAAACCCCTCGGTGAACGCTTCCTACTACGCACCGCTGGTCGGGAAGCTCACCGAGCTCACAGACGGTAGGCCGCTGCGCGTGGAGGTCCCGCTGACAGAGTCCCATTGGGAGTCGGTGTATCTCCCTAAGCATCCGCTGATCATGCTGGCTCGCGGCTGGGAGCGCCAGCTCGACACCCGCTACGACGCGCTGTTCTACCGTTCCACACTCACCCCTGCGGCCTACAGGTCATGGTTGAGCCAGAACGCCGTCTCCTACGTAGCACTGCCCGACGTGCCACTGGACCCCGGCGGCAAGCAGGAGGGGCAACTGATCGCGCAGGGGCTTCCCTACCTGGTCGAGGTCTGGCACTCCGCACACTGGCGCCTGTTCGCCGTGCGCGACGCCACCCCGCTCGCACAGTCGCCGGCGATTCTGACCGGCGTTGGATCAGACAGCTTCACGCTGTTTGCCCGGCGCCCAGGAGCGTTCACGGTACGAGTGCACTTCACCCCCTACTGGACGATCGAACGAGGGGCCGCCTCAGTTGATCGCGCGCAGGGCGGTTGGACCGAGGTATACACGCGCCGAGCCGGTGTCATCCGCGTCGGCATCGACCTGCTGTAGGCTAGCGCGACGTATTGCCGTTTCGGGCCAATAGCGTCGCGTCGCCCGCGTCGGTCCAGATCGTCTGATCGCGTCCGGGGCCGACGCCGACGAGCGTGATCGGCGCGCCGACGTGCTCAGCGATGTAGTCCAGGTACTCGCGCGCGCCGTCGGGCAGATCGGAGAACGTCCGGCACTCGCCGAGATCCCCCTTCCACCCCCGCAGCTCGGTCAACCCGGCGGTCGTGTGGTGCAGGACGGTCTGGTGGTAGGGGAAGTCATCGAACGTGGCTCCTTCAGCGCCGCGGTAGCTCGTGCACACCTGAATGCTGTCGAGACCGGACAGCACGTCGAGCTTGGTGACGACAAGCGCCGTCATCGTGTTCAGGCGAGCGGCGTAGCGCAGGGCCACGAGGTCCAGCCACCCGGTGCGCCGCGGGCGCCCGGTCGTCGTGCCGAACTCGCCGCCGCGCTCTCTGATCAGCTCGCCCATCTCGTCGTGAAGCTCTGAGGGGAAGGGCCCGGCGCCCACGCGCGTGGTGTAGGCCTTCGAGATGCCCCAGATCTCATCGATGCTCTTCGGCCCCACGCCCGTCCCGACGCACGCCGCGCCCGACAGGGGGTTGGAGGAGGTGACAAACGGATAGGTGCCGTGGTCGATGTCCAGCATCGCGCCCTGGGCTCCCTCGAAGATGATCTTGCGCCCTTCGTCGAGCATGTCCCACATCAACTTCGCCGTGTCTGCGATGTGCTGCTCCAGGCGGTGCCCGAATATCAGGTATTCCTCGGTCATGGTGTGCAGGTCGAGCGTGGGGTCCTTCTCGTAAGGCCGCAGCGACAGGCGCTTGGGCTCCATCGCCGCGACGATCTTCTTCTTCAGGATCTTCTCGTCCAGCAGGTCCTGCACGCGAATGCCGAGCCGTGCGGCCTTGTCCGCGTAGCAGGGTCCTATACCCCTGCGGGTAGTGCCGATCTGCAGGCTCCCCAGTTTCGTCTCGCCGGCGGAGTCGAGCAGCAGGTGGTAGGGCATGATCAGGTGCGCGTTGGCTGAGATCCGCAGACCGCCGACGTCCACTCGCCGGCTGCGCAGGGCATCGAGCTCCTCGATCAGCACCTTCGGATCGATCACCACGCCGTTGCCGATCACGCAGCGCTTGCCCGGGTAGAGGATCCCGGAAGGGATCAGGTGGAGCTTCCACTCCTCACCGCCGCGCACGATCGTGTGCCCGGCGTTATTCCCGCCCTGAAAGCGCACGACCGCGTCCGCCTCCTCAGCGAGCAGGTCGGTGATCTTCCCCTTTCCCTCGTCGCCCCACTGGGCGCCGACTATCACGATTCCGGGCATACCAGAGGGCAGTGTAGGAGGGCCGGGCTCAGGGCCGGGCGGCAGGCGCGCGAAACTCGCGCCGCTTGTCCTCGCCGAAGAGCGGTATCAGGTCGCCGCAGATCTCGACCAGACGCGAGACCGTGCGCGAACCGAGCCGCTCCGAGAGCTCATCCGGCATCAGGTTGGTCGTCGCCACGATCGCCCGCTCGGACTCATAGCGGGCGTTGACGATCGAGTAGAGCTGCTCAAGCACCCAATCGGTCCGGTTCTCCGCCCCCAGGTCGTCGATGTGCAGCAGGTCCACCGCGGTCAGCCTGTCCAGGAAATCGAGCTTGCCCTGCTCGGAATCCATCGACTCCCGGAGCAGGTTGAGCAGGCGCGGGAGCGAGTAGATCGCCACCGAGCGTCCAGCATCGAGCGCCGCTTTGGAGACGAGCATCGCCAGCGTGGTCTTGCCCGTTCCGACATCGCCCTGGATCCACAGGCCCTTCCCCGTGTCGAGGTTCTTTGAGATATCGCGCACGTAGCGACGAACCGATTGGATCTGGTCGGGGGCGATTCTCGCGATATCGCTCACGGGGGGACGCTCGAAGGAGACCCCCCGGTATCTGCGCGGGATGCGACCGGCGAGGCTCCTGGTGCGTGCCGTGGCGATGCGCCCGGCTCGACAGCCACAGTCCGAGGCTGTGTTGGTCGCCTCGTCGACGAGAAATCCGCTGCCGTCGCACAGTCCGAGGGGGCAGGACTGCTCGCCCCCTCCGGGCGCGGCCGAGGGTTTGAGATCGAGAGCTCGAGGGCCGTCAACGCCGGTCACTTCGGAGCTCACTGCGTGAACCGCTCTCCGGCGTAGTTCATGAACTTCGGGTACTCCTTCTGGAAGGTCAGCGTGACTTTGCCGACCGCCCCGTTGCGATGCTTGGCGATGATCAGATCGGCCTCGCCCGGGCGCTCTGACTCCTCGTTGTAGTACTCATCGCGGTAGATGAACATCACGAGATCGGAATCCTGCTCGAGGTTCCCGCTCTCCCGCAGGTCTGACAGCTGGGGCTTCTTGTCCGGTCGTTGCTCGACGGCTCGGCTCAGCTGCGAGAGCGCGATGACCGGCACACCCAGCTCGCGCGCGAGGATCTTCAGCCCGCGGCTGAGCTCGCCCACGGCGGTGACGCGGCTGTCGTAGCGGCTGTCGGTGCGCATCAGCTGCAGGTAGTCGATGATGATGAGACCGAGCCCTCCCTCGCACTGACTGTGCAGCCGCCGGGCCTTGGCGCGGATCTCGAGCATGCCCACGTCGCTTGAGTCATCAACCCACAGTGGCGAGTCCGCGAGCCGTTGCGAGGCCTTCAGGATCTTCGGCCAGCGCTGCTCGGCGACACGGCCCTTGCGCAGCTCCTCGCCCTTGATGCGGGCCTGCGAGGCAACGAACCGCTGGGCGAGCTCGGCCTCGGCCATCTCCAGGGAGAACAGCGCCACCGGCTTGCCGTGCTCCACGGCCGCGTTCTCGGCGATGTTGCACACCAGGGCGCTCTTTCCCATCGCCGGCCGCGCGGCCACGATAATCAGGTTCCCAGGCTGAAACCCACCGGTGATCTCATCCAGATCCCTGAAGCCGGATGGCGTCCCGGTGAGCGAGGTGCCTTCGATCGACAGCTTGTGCAGCTTGTCGAGCTCCTCGTGCAGCACCTCCTCGATGGCGCGGAAGTCCTGCTGGCGGTCATCGCGTGCCACCTCGAGCATCGTCTTCTCGGCCAGCTCCACGAGCTCGCGCGGTGCGGCCTGATGGCCGAGCACGCTCTCCTGAATCTCATAGGAGGCCTTCAGCAGACGTCGCAGCAGAGCGTTCTCGCGCACGATCTGCGCGTAACGACGGGCGTGCCCGGCGGCCGGCACCACGCCGGTGAGCTCATCGACGGTGGCGGCGCCACCGATGTCCTCGAGCGTGCCCATCTGGCGCAGGCGGTCGGTGACGGTGAGCACGTCCACCGGCTCAGACTCGTTGTAGAGCGCGAGCATCGCCTCGTAGATGGCCCCATGGCGGTCGCGGTAGAAGTCCTCTGCGCGCAACCCCTCTTCGATCACCAGCGCGTAGAGCGAGCGGTCGGACAGCAGGATCGCGCCGAGCACCGACTGCTCGGCGTCGAGGTTGTGCGGCGGGGCGATCGCGCCCGTACGCGCGCCCGCACCGCCGTTGGCCTGAAAGACAGCGCTCATCGCTTGGGCGAGTCTAGGCCGACGCCCGGTGCGGACCGCGGTGACTCTTCGCTATCACGGCTGAATTTGTTTGCACGAACACATGTTCGCATCCGGGGCGGTTGAACGGGTGGCGAAACTCGTCCCGGCTGCTCCACCAGCGCCACGACCTCGGGCGTTCGGGCTCATTCGAACTTCCACTCGCAAAGGCGCAGAGAGCGAGTAGCGCCAGAAGCGGGCCGCCACGGGACCTCACGCTGCCACGCATGCCGCGGCGCGCTCCGCGTCGCTATTTCTTGGCGACGACCATGGTCTTGATCGTTGCGGTCACGTTCTCGACCACCTCGACCACCACCATGTAGGTGCCCACGTTCTTGATCGGCTCGGGCATGTGCACGTTGCGCTTGTCGATCTTCAGGCCGCGCGCTTCGCGAATCGCCGTGGCGATGTCCTGAGCGGTGACCGACCCGAACAGCCGTCCATCGGCGCCGGCCTGCTGGGGCACCGTGAGCACGGTCCGGTTCAGCAGATTCACGTTCTCCTGAGCTTTCTCAACGGCGTTTCGCTCCGCCCGCTCGGCTGCCTCCTGGCGCTCGCGAATCTCCTGTATCGCGCCCCTGCTGGCAGGCTGTGCGAGCTTGCGCGGGAGCAGGTAGTTGCGCAGGTAGCCCTTGGAGACGTCCACGACCTTGCCCTGCTCGCCCAGCGCGTCGACGTCCTCGAGCAGTATCGCTTCGGGCATCGCCGACTGCC
>Ga0302326_10025301_pt1 | contig 12042 bp, 10 predicted proteins | sample Palsa_T0_3_FD_202264 | JGI IMG/M metagenome (GOLD analysis project Ga0302326, IMG submission 202264) | Peat permafrost microbial communities from Stordalen Mire near Abisko, Sweden - Palsa_T0_3 | ecosystem: Environmental > Terrestrial > Soil > Palsa > Peat permafrost | place: Sweden: Abisko...
CGCAAGAGCGTGTCGACTTGCGCTTCGCGGGTCCCGTGCTGCGTCGCGAGCCGCCGCAGCGCGGTGATTTCGTAGGCCGCATAGTGATAGACGTGCAACTGCGGGTACGCCGCGCGCCGCGCGGACACGAAATCCACGAACGCCTCGAAGGCGCGCTTCTCAGCCGCGCGGTCGTGACCGGAAAAGAACTCGAAGCGGCGTTCGCCCTCGTCATCGTAGGCAACGCCGAAGAGATACTCGAGGCCGCCGCCGTCGTAGAACGGGTCGCCCTCCATGTCGAAGTAGAGATCGCCCGGATCGGGCAGCGGCAGCCGCCCGAACCCGTAACCTTCGCTCGGCGCGAGCAATTCGTAGCCCGGCGTTCCCGAGCGGCGCGCCTGCGTTTGCAGCGCGGCCTGTGCACGCAGGCGCGAAAACGTCGCGCGCTCGAGTTTGCGCGGTTTCTCAGCGTCGGCGGCGTTCGCCAACCGTTCGAGCTTGGTGATCCCGCCCGCGTGAAGCTTCACGATCTGGCTGCGCCGCACGTTCGCGACCAAACTGAGGTGGTCGTCGGCGCGGCGCCGCGTAACGCAGGCGTCGTTCCAACGGCAGCGGCCGCAGCGCGCAACGGGATCCGGATAGGTCGGACCGTTCGCCTCCCAGGCGGCTAGAAAGCGCGCCTTCGCGGCGCGGTAGTACGGCATGACGTCGGCGGTTGCGAACGATTCGACTCGTCCGTCGCCGAGGATCGCGTGCAGCCGCTGCGGCAAGCCGCCCGCGAGTCGCGCGAGAAGGTCGGCGTACGCGCACATCTGCACGACGGCAGACGGCTTCGCCGTGCGCGCGAGCTTCGCGTCCCAGACGTCGTAGTGAAAGTCGCCGAAGCGCGACGTTCCCGCGACCCGCACCAGAAAATCCGCGATGCCGACCCAGCCCGGCCCTTCGGCCGGAAGATCGAGCATCGTGGCGCCGTGGATCACCGCAGCCCCCGAGCGCATCGCGCTCTCGGTGGCGAGCGCCGCGGCGCGCTTGGCGGCCAGGCCAGGACCGCGCGGGATCTCGACGACCTCGAGCCCTTGGCGCTGGAACCGGCGCAGCTGCTCGGCCTCGTGCGCGTCGCCCTTGCGTGCGACCAGACGATCTTGTTCCGACAGTGCCGGCATGGCGAGCATGCCCTCGGCCGCCATGCGCCCGAGCGCCGCCAAGTGAGCGCAGTCGATGAAGTCGACGAGGTCGGTCGCCGCGAAGACCGGTCCCGTAGCATTGCGTTCCATCATAGCCAGCCTGACACGCCGCTGTGCCAGCGTCCTGGCACTGCCAGCCGGCGAACGCCGCGACCGATACTGAATAGGATCATGTCCTCGCCTTGCCTCGCGCTTCGCTGCGGCGCCGCCGCGCTCGCTCTGCTCGCAGCCGCCGCCCCCGCCCGGGGAGCCGGCTCGACGCCGGCCTGGCTCCGGATCCGGCCCGGCACGATCGCGCGGGTCGACATTGCCCCCTGGCAAGATTCGGATGAGCCCGAAGCCGCGCTTACCTTCAGTGCCGCCTCGCTGGCGCGCGACTTCACGGACGACGACACGCGCCCGTTCGACATTCTGTACCAGCCGGTCGGCGTTCGGGTGCGGGTCGTTCGGGTCCGGCCCGACGGCCGGGTCGCGCTCGTTCACGGCGTCGAGGGGCGTTTCGAGGGCTACGCACTGCTAGCTCGGCTCGTCCCCGAAATCCCGGCGAGTACGAGGCTGCTCGCCGCGGGCGGGTTTGGCGGCTTCGCCGACTTCTATCCGCGGCTGGATACGCCCGAGCGGCAGGCCGAACAGGTCGCCACCGGCACCCCCATGATCGCGCTCGGCATCGGGGTCGCGCCCTACGATCCCGACAGCGCCGACCTGGTTCGGGTGCGCGTCCGCGTCCTCGGCGGCAACCTTCGCGGACGCACCGGCTGGGTCTCCGTCGCCTATACGGGCCTGCCCGGCCCCCCCTCCAGATCGGCTGACGTGGCCGAAAAGGCTTGCCGCTGCCGGCTGGTAGAGTTCGAAGGTTCGTAGCTGCCCGGGTTTCCTTGTGTCCCGGCACACGAAACCCGCCGATAAGAAAAAAATAATGGCCACGCAGCAGTACGACGACATCGTCGCTCGGGAGACGATCCCATCGAGCGACGTCACTCGGGTTCGCTTCGGCGAAATCGACGGCCTACGGGCGCTGGCGATCGTCGCCGCGGTCATCTACGAGGCTACGCGCCTAACGGCCCCGAGCAGCGCTTGGAACCCCATCCTGAGCCGCGTGTTCTGGGACGCGAGTCAAGGGCTGCCGCTGTTTTTCCTGCTCTCGGGTTTCGCGCTCGCGTATCCCGCGCTGGCCACGCTCCGCGCCGACGGCCGCACGTATCTGGATGTCGGGCGCTACATCGTCAAGCGCGTGCTGCGCATCTATCCGGCCTACCTATTGGTCCTCGCGCTCGCGTTCATCGTTCCGCCGCTCGCGCTGCAGTACGGGCTGCCCGCGCTCGCTAGCGGCGCGCCCGTTACGAGCGCCGACGGATTCTTCCGGAATCTCTTCTTCGTTGGCGACGGGCTCGGCAACGACGGCTTCCGCGCGCTGGCCCTCGAGGCGCGCTGGTACCTGCTGTTCCCGCTCGTGCTGCTGCTTTGGGCACGCTCTCCACGGGTGTTCTTCGCCCTGATGGTCGTCGCGGCGGCCTGCGATCTGTCTCTGGCGAGCGCCCACGCTTGGGGCGTGGGCGCGCTGGTCCCGTTCATGCTGGGCATCGTGGCGGCGGACGTGCGCGCCGGGCACCATCGTTTCGAACGCTTCGGCTTTCTCGTGGCGGCCGCAGCAGCCGTGGCCGCCGTCATCGTCGAGCGGTTTCTCGGCGATCTTCCGGGCCCGCTCGGAGCGCCCGGGGCCTTGCGCATCGATCCGCTTTGGTCGGCAGCGACCTTCGGCTTGCTCGTCGGCGCCGGCGCTTCGCCGATCGTCGAGCGCGTGTTGTCGCTGCGCGTCCTGCGCATCATCGGCGCCGCTTCGTACGGCACGGCGCTCGTCGTCGTGCCGGTCGCGAGCTTCATCGTGCGCCAGGTCGTCCTCAGCTTCGGACCCGCGGGAACTGCAGCGAACGCCGCCCTCTTCTCGTTCTTGGGCGGTATCGTGATCTGGCAGCTGGCCGATCGCTGGTTCGCCGACGGTACCCTGCGCCGCGACGCCGCCGACCTCGTCGGCCCCTGGCTCAACGCCGTCCTGCACATCGTCCGCATCGATCGGGTAACGCTCGGGGTCGCACCCTCCGAGTTCGAATTCGAAGAGGACGGTGCCGTCGACGCGGATTTTTACGCGCCGCCGCCGCGTTCGAACGGAGAGTTGGCCGTCGTCTCGATGCGGACCGGATCGCCCGAGGAACTCGCCGCCGAGATTCTCGAGACGAAGAAGCGCCTTTCCGATCGTTCCTCCGCCATCTTTGCCGAAGCGGAACCCCAGCCGGAACCCGAGCCGGCCGCTCTACCAGTGTTGAAGCCGGGCTTCTATCGTCGCGAAGCGCCGGCGAAGGTGCCGGCACGCTCGGTCCCCGATTCGCCGCGAGCGCCGCAGCCGCGCCCCGAACCTGCCCATCACGAGCCGGCACCGAGAGCCGCACACACCGAGGCACCGGCCTACGAGCACTACACCTTCGAACCCGCCGCGCCGCCGCCGGTCGCCGAACCGCCGCGCCAACCCCAACTCCCGCCGCAGCCGGCGCAGCAGGCGAGCCCGCCGCCGCGGCCCGCCGGGCCGTTGCCCGTCGCGGCGACGCCGCCGGTCGGAGCGCCGAACACGCGCGGTCCGATCAAGATGCGCATCGGAGCACTCGGTCCGGAAGGCGCAGACGGCTCCGCGAACGCAAACGGGGTACGTCGCAGGGAGCCGGGTGATGGTCGAACCTGAAGACGTTGCTTCGATCGAGCTTCACGTTCGCGAGTTGGCCGAGCACGTGCGCGCGGCCGCGCACGAACGCGCGGATTGCGAGGCCGCGATCGAGCGTGCGCGCGCGACGCTGGAGGCGGCGCAGCGGCAGTTGCCGGACGCCGAGCGCGAGGCAAAAGAACGCCGTCAAGCGCAAAACGACGCGATTCGCGGCCGCGCCGACCTCGAACATCGTCTGGCCGAACTCGTTGAAGCCGAGGATCTGACCCGCGCGCGGCGTCAGCAAGCCGAACAGCGGGCACAAAACTTTCGCGCCGCAGCCGCGTTCGCGGCGGCCGGCCGTGCCGAGGCGGAGAAAGCGCGCGACGGCGAGCGCCACGCGCGCGAACGTCAGGTCGAGGACCGCGCGGCACGCGAGGCGTCCGCTGCCGAGACGCGCGCTTCGGAGGAGCTGGCCGAGGAGAACAAGCTCAGCCGCCATCGCGCCGAGATCGAAACGCACGTCGAGGCCGAGCGCGCGCTCGAAGCGGAGATCGCTTCGGATCGCACGAGCAGTGAAGCGCGCGTCGCTGCGCTCAAAGAAGCGATCAAAAGCGCCGCCTTCGAACTGCACGAAGCCGAGATCAACCTGGCACGCCTGGACGCCGACCGCGAACGGCTGGCGCAAGAGCGCGCGATCGCGGGCGAGCGCCTGCGCGAAGTCGGACAGCGGGCACGCGGCGACATCGAAGCGCGCATCGCCGAGCTTCGCACGCGGGAGTTGGAGTTGGTGGCCCAGCGTGAAGAGCAAGAACGGCTGCTGGCCTCGCTGCCCGCATACGACGATCTGGCCGCGCCGGAACCCGAGATCGTGCACGCCCAAAAGGAACCCGCGTACGACGACGCGCCGGACGAGGATTCGCTGCCGCAAGCAATCGCAGCCCAAGACACGATCCCCGCGCCCGAAACCCCCGCGCCGCAGGTACTAGCGCCCGCAACGCCCGCGCCGCAAGTATTAGCGCCTGCAACGCCGGCGCCGCAAGTACCACCGCCCGCAGCGGTCGCGACCCAAGTACCAGCACCCGAAACGCCCGCGCCGAAACCACCGCCGCCCGAGCCGCACTTCTCGACTGCCGCCTATACGGCTGCGGCCGCGGCGCGCGAGGCAGCGGCCCGGCGCGCGACGCGGCCGGCAGCCCCGGTCGAGCACGATTACCGCGACACGGCGGCCTTCCGTTCGCTGATCGGCAACATCTTCACGCGCCGCAAGCCGGTCGAGGATCCGGTCGCGGACGAAGGTCCCTCGATCTCCGAACGCATCGCGCGCGATTTCGGCTTGCTCGGCGCCGCCGGCGACGACGAGCCGGCGACCGAAGAAACCACTCCGCGCGCCGCGTCGAACCACGCCGCTGCCGAAACCGAGCGTACTCCACAGGCGGAGGTCGCGCACGCAACGCGCCCGCAACCGAGCGCGTCCGAGGCGCTCGGGCACGACGAATCCAGCCCGGACTAAAGCGCGTTGCCGCGCGCGTCAGAGGGCGCAGCGTTAGCGGGCGGCTGTGCTGAGCCTCGCGGCGCCGCGCGGAAGCACGAACGCAAACTCGCAGAACCGGCCGGTCTCGGAACTGACCGTGATCTCGCCGCCGCCATCGTCGACGATGCGCTCTTTGATCAGGCTCATTCCCATCCCGCGGCCCGACTCGAGTGAGGCCTCCTCCGCGGTCGTGAAGCCCGTCGCGAAGATGAAGCTTGCGATCTCGGAATCGTCGACCTCGAGGGCCCGCTCGGGCGACAGCAGCCCGGCGGCGAGCGCGCGCCGCTTGATCTTTTCCGCATCCAGCCCACGCCCGTCGTCGCGGACGAAAAAGGCAAAGCAATCGGGCGCCGAGCCCGCAACGGTCTGGATGTCGATCGCAGCGACGCGCGGTTTTCCCGCCGCCTGGCGCTCGGCCGGCAGCTCGATGCCGTGGGCCAAGCTGTTCCGTACGAGCTGAATCAGGACGTCCTTGACGATCAAACGTGCGTTCGCCGGCAAGTCGCGCGTATCGAAGCCGTGGGCGTCGATTCGCACTTCCTTGCCGAGCCTCTTGGCGGTCGTCGCAGCGAGGTCGCGGACGGCGCTGACGACGTCGTCGCCGACTTCTTCGCGATTCTCGACACCGCGCTGAATTGCGGCCAGCTTCACGCGCAGCGTCTGCAGGCTGTCCAGGTCGCTGCGGAAATCGGCGAGCGCGATGACCAGGGTGAGGAAATCGTCACCCCCGAGCGCGCCGCGGTATTTGAGGTCGACGACTTTTTGTTCGAATTCTTGGGCCTTCATCTCGAAATGCTCGAGCCGCAAGAGCGAGGCATTCCCCTTGATGTTGTGGACGCGCTGCAGCACCAGATCCAACCGCTGGCGCAGCAGCGCCGTCTGACCGGTGGTCGCGGCGCCGAAGTCGGAGGCTTTGAGCGCTTCGTCGACCAGCGCCAGCTGCTCGTTTGCGGCCTGGACGAAACCGTCGAGCGCCTTCGGAGCGACGTGCAGGATCCCGATCAGCAATTCGAACTGACGAACCTTCTGGCGTTCGGAGTCGCGCAGTTGGCGTTCGAGCGTCGTGCGCTCGGTCACATCCTCGACCGTCACGAGCACGCGGGCGATCCTGCCGTCTTCGATCACGCGCCGGAAACTGAAGTGCAGGTATTTGAGCAGCGGCGCGCCGTCGGGGCCGGTGACGTCGACCTCGACCTCGTCGAGCGGGTTTACCTTGAGGACGGTTCGCTCTTTCTTCGAAGGGTCGAAGAGCAGCCCGAGGTAGTCGCGCGACACCTTGAACATCCGTTCGGAAAGAATCCGCTGGAAGACGTTGATCAAATTCTCGTTACCGTGGTCCCTTTGGTGGAAGACGGCTTCCAGCTCGTTCGAATACCGGCGCTGGATGAAATAGGACGAGTCGATCAGCATCAGGTGCCCGCGCATGGAGCCGAAGACCACGTCGCTCTCGCGCTGGGCGGCCTCCAGAGCCTGCGCGCGGCCCGCCAGCTCCGAGTTTTCACGTTCCACGGCGGCCATGTGCTCGGCCGTTGCGAACGCTTCGGAGCGAGCAGGCCACCACAGCCCGGCAACGGCGAGCGCCAGGCCCGTCAAGGCCAGCATCAAGCCGGTCCAAGCCCATCCGGCGTTGCCTGCGCCGCGCGCGAGAGACCACAGCAGGACGGATCCGCAAAGGCTCATCGCAGCCCCAAATGGCGCGACCAAAGGTTTGGCTAGTCGCAAAGCTTCTCGCATGGGGGGTAAAGAAGTTATCGGCGGGGATGCCGTGCGCTTGACGCCGGACGTTTGTCGCCATTGCTTTAGGGGAACCACTCCACTGACGGCCATGTCCGATTTACGCGTCCGCTATCGCGGAACAGCCGGCTCGGTGCGCGAAGCGCGCAAAGCCGTCGCAGATTACGCACTGCTGTGCGGGTTTTCCGAGCAGCTCACGGTCGAGATTGCGCTCGCCGCCGGTGAAGCGCTCGCCAACGCCGTCGAGCACGGCAACAAGGACCTGGGCTTCATCGTCGTGCTCTGCCGCTTCGAGCGCGGCGTGTTAACCGTCGAGATCAGCGACGAAGGCGCCGGTTTCGATTTCGCGGGCGTCACCAAGCGGCGCCCTAGGCCAAGCGCGGTCCGCGGCTTCGGCATCACGATCATGCGCTCGCTGATGGACACGGTCGAATACGATGCGCGAGGGACCGTCGTGCGGCTGCGCAAGCGGCTGACAGCTGAGGCCGCCACGCCCGAGCAGGGCACCTGGGAAGCCTAGCTTCCTAGCACGCGCCCGGCGGCACCCTCTCGGCGTCACGGGAAGGCGTTCGTGCCAAGCAGCGCCGCGTGGAACGCCACCCCGGCAAGGCCGCCGATGAACGTGCCGTTGAGCCGGATGAACTGCAGGTCGGGTCCCAATTCCAGCTCGACTTTTTCGGTGACTTCCTTTGTGTCCCAACGCCGTACGATGTCTTCGATCAGCGTCGCGAAGGTGTGCTGAAAGTGGGCCAAGCCCGCGTTGATGATCTTGATGAAGTTCGCGTTCATGCGATCCAGCAGTTCGCGATCGATCAGGATTCCGCGCGCGACGCGGGTCACGACGTCGGCGAACCAAGCTTCGTTCACCGTTTCGGGGCCGGTCGCCGGCACCGAAAGGCGATCCCGCAACGTGCGCCAGGCAGACGATACCGCCGCTTCGATTTCGCGGCCGTGGATGATCGCGGCCTTGAGATCCTCGGCTTTCCGAGAGAGTTCGGGATCGGTTTCCAACTGCTCGGCGAGCTGTCGCAGATACGAGTCCAAGGCCACTCGCATCTCGTGATCCGGCGTCCGCCCAATTTCGTCGATCAGATCGATGACGCCGTCGACCAAGCTGTTGACGATGTACGAGTCGACCCACGGCGGCGTCAAAAGCGATTTCTTCGCAAACCGGGCCTTGACGTACTTGCGATTGTCGTTCAGCCAGTTGGTGACGACCGGAAGCAATTCGTCGAGCAGCCGCTGATGACGCCCTCGCTTGGTCATCGTCTCGACCAGCGCGGCGCCCGTGCGTGCGAAGTCGAGCCGATCGATCTCTTCGGAAACGACGCGGCTCACCACGCGCTCGATGTCGGGCTCGTCGACAACCTCGACCACGAGCGGCAAGAAGGCGCGGGTCGCGCCCACCGCACGCCGGCTGTTGGCGCCCTCGGAGAACCAGCGCATCACGGTCGCCGACAGGTCCAGCTCCAGCATCTTCTCGGTGATGTTCTCGGGCGTCAAGAAATTCTGCTCGACGAAAACTCCCAGTTGCGTGCCGATGCGCTCCTTGTTGTGCGGGATGATGGCGGTGTGGGGCAACGGTATGCCGGCCGGGTGCCGGAAGAGTGCGACGACCGCGAACCAGTCCGCCAACCCGCCAACCATCGCCGCTTCCGAAAAGGCCTCGAGCCAGGCGAGCCACGGATAGACGTTCTTGAAATGCGCCGAAAGGACGAACAGGACCGCCATGACGGGCAAGAGACCCGTCGCGATGATCTTGATACGCAACAGCCGCGCACGCTTGCGCTCGCTATCGGCCGCATCCCAATGCAGCTGCAAGCTCATGCGACGGTCTTTACGGTCGGGCGCCGAAGCTCCCGCGTATGCTGACCGAGCCCGTTCGCTACGACGGCCCGAAATTCGCCGCGACCAACGGCGTTACGCTCTGCTACGATACGTTCGGTTCGCCCGAGGACGCGCCGCTCGTGCTGATCATGGGGTTGGCAACCCAGATGATCGTGTGGGACGAGGACTTTTGTCGCCTGCTAGCCGCATGCGGACGCTACGTGATCCGGTTCGACAATCGCGATATCGGCTGTTCGACGAAATTGTGGGAGCCTAAGCCGCCGAACATAGCCGATATCCTGATCACCGGCTTCGCGGGCTCCAAGCTGCGCGTGCGCTACACCTTGCTCGACATGGCGAAAGACACGCTCGGCCTACTCGACGCGCTCGGCATCGCTTCGGCCCACGTGGTCGGCATCTCGATGGGCGGTGCGATCGGGCAGGAGATCGCGATTGCGTTTCCCGCCCGGCTGCGAACGCTTACTTCGATCATGTCCTCGACCGGCGATCCGAAGCTACCGCCGCCGACGTTGGCGGCGCTCGCGGTCCTGTTCGCGCGACCGGCGCCCAACCGCGAGAGCTATTTGCGGCAGTACGTGAAGACGTGGAAGACGCTGACGGGCAAGCAGTTTCCGTTCGACCCCGAACGGACGCGCAGCCAAGGGGAACGCGCCTACGAGCGCGGCATCAACCCGGCGGGCGCCGCGCGCCAAATGCTCGCGATAATCGCTTCGGGCAACCGCCGCGAGGCACTTCGCCGCATCACCGCGCCGACGCTCGTCATCCACGGCACGAACGATCCGCTCGTTCGCTACGCCGCCGCGCCCGATCTCGCCGCCGCCATCCCAGGCGCGAAGCTGCTGACGATCGAGGGGATGGGGCACACGTTGCCGCGCGGGGCCTGGCCGCGGATCGTGGACGCCATTGCGGCGCACACGACGGAGCCGCCGCTCAGCTCTTGTCGGACGGGAGCCGGAACAGGCTGCTGATCGTCTTGAGATATTGCTCGGAACTGGCCGGAACGATCGAGAGCCACATCTTGAGCACGCCTTCCGGCGAGAGCGACGTCGTCGCGTCCATCAGCTGCGACTCGATGCGGCCGAGGACCGCGTTCTGCATCGGGCGCAAGTCGGGAAAGCCCAAGAACTCGCGAGCCTCAGCGGGGGTGAGATCGACTTCGATGTTGAGCTTCATCTTATTGAATAAAATTTCGCGGATAGGCGAGCGTGAAGGGACCGCGACGATCGAAGGTTTGGAATCGGCCCTCGGGTTGTGCCAGGCGATCGGCCACGGCCCATAGGACCGCGGGATTGACGCCGAGCCCGATGTGGCTGGCGAGCACTTCCACGTTTTCGGCGCTCGCAGACACTTCGACCAGGCACGTCTGCCAGTTGACGATGCCGTCGGTCTTGGTGTAGAACGACGTCGTCGGCATCGGCAGCCGGCCGCTGAGCTTTTCGAGGTCGCCCTCGTCGACGTTCTGGATCGATTCGCCCGACAGGATCTCGTATAACCGGCCGGCGTTCGTGGCCGAGAGGTCGTTTGCAAACGGGCTGCCCAACGTGATCACGTAGCGCACGTAGTCGGGGAGCGAAAGCGCCAGGTCGCGCGCGTAGACGCCGCCGAGGCTCCAGCCGACGAGCGAAACCTTGCGGCCCGATTTCTCGGCGATCTCCGCCAGCCGCGAGCCCAACTTGGCCCGCATCCCGTACACGCCGCCGTAGTTGTTGCCCAACTCCCAGCCGTGCGTTTCGTAACCAAGAAAGGTGAGGAACCGGCGCAGCATATCCGTCGAAAGATCGCCGGCCAGAAATCCCGGAATGACGAGCACCGGGTGGCCGTCGCCGCGTTTGGCACCGAGCAGCGCCGGAATCGCCGCTAGCGACGAGCCGAACTCGAACATCCAACGCCATTCGGAGAAGAGCAGGAACCGCGACGGCTTTCGCAGGCCCGGACGGCGCGCCGTATACTGGGGCGCAGCGGCGATACTAAGCTCGTTCAACGTTCTTCCTCTCACAGTCCGTGCGCGGATAGATGGTCGCGTACCAGTTGCGTTACCCGTTCGGGGGCTTCGCAGGGGATCCAATGCGAGACACCTTCGAGACGCTCGAAACGGTAGGGACCCGTCACGTAGTCAGCCGTAGCGAGGGCCGCGCGCTCGCCGAGAGCGCGGTCGTTCGTACCCCACGCGTAGAGCGTGGGTACCGCCACGGCATCGCGTCCCACGTCCGCGAAGTCGAACGCGCGGTACCAATTGAGCGAGGCCGTCAGACAGCCGGCCTCACGGAACCGGCGAACGTTTTCGGCCACGTGGCCGGAGTCGAACTTTCCTTCGTAGACGGCGCGCAAAGCTGCAGCATCGCTCGCCAACAGCGCCTTCTCGGCAACGTGGCCCGGCGCTTGAAACACATCGACGTAGGCCATGCGCTTCTTCTGATCCGGATCGTTCGCTCGAGCTTCGGCGAGCGCGGCCGGGTGCGGCGTTGCGAAGCTGACAAAGGACGCAACCCGGTCGGGGTGATTCGCCGCTACGTACCATCCCACGATCGCGCCCCAATCGTGCCCTACGAGGTGAAATCGCGGCCGGCCGAGCGCGTCGCCGAATCCAAGCACGTCCCCGGTAAGCTTGCTGATCGCGTAGTCGCCTATCTCGGCCGGCCGCGCTTCCACCGAGTAGCCACGCTGGTCGATCGCGATGGCGCGATAGCCGGCCGCGCCGAGTTCGGGCAGCGTCTGGGCCCACGAACTAGAAAACTCGGGCCAACCGTGCAGCAGCAGCACGAGCGGCCCATCGGCCGGTCCGGCTGCCAAACCCGAATACGTGAACCCGTTTGCCTCGAGACGGACGGGCTCGAGCTGGGCCGACACCTTGCTCATTGGGGGCAACTCCTAGGAGAGCTTGTCGGGCTTCTTCTGCCCACTTGCGGTGGCCTATTCCGCGGGCGCGAGGCAGACAATATGTTGACAAATTCCCGCATCTATGTGTATTATGCACATAGATTCACTCCGACACAAGAGTGGACCGCCAGAATGCCGGTGCCGGCGCCCCCGCAGGCACGAACCATAGGAGAACCCCACCCATGTATCAGAGCACC